>Ga0209382_10003850_pt1 | contig 20553 bp, 20 predicted proteins | sample SoiMetdeltSBSDD5_FD_187599 | JGI IMG/M metagenome (GOLD analysis project Ga0209382, IMG submission 187599) | Bulk soil microbial communities from a Populus tree surrounding site in Tennessee, USA - Soil MetaG P. deltoides SBSDD5 (SPAdes) (version 2) | ecosystem: Environmental > Terrestrial >... | reverse complement strand
AGGATCGCGGTCGAGCTCGCCGAGAAGGGATTCGGCACGTCGGTCTCGATCACCGCGGAGCACGCGCGCCCCCATCCGAGGCTCGCAGAGGCGGCGCTGGAACAGCTCCTGGACGAGCTGGGATCCCCGGAGCGGCGCCCATTCGCGCGGCGCTGAACGGGCCGGTCCTGAAGTCCACCGCTGCCTCGGAATCCGTCCGCGGCGGTTGACGCGCAGCGGATCCGTGTCGCTTGCGAGCGTTCAGAGCTCCAACTTCGGCGACGTCGCAACCGTCAGCAGCTCCGGCAGCAACCCGCGGATCAGGACCGCCAACGGTGCCGGCAATGCAGCCGATCGCGCATTCGAGTACGTGATCTTCCAGCAGTCGCCGTAGCGAGCGTCGTTGGTTGAGTCGGATGCGAGGGGCGGCCATCGGCCGCCCCTCGCGTTTCGACGCCGGCCCCGATCCGCTGCCGCCGTAGAATCCGGCGGCCGGTGCGCCAGAAGTTCCCCGAGACTCACGAGGAGAAGCTCGCCAACCTTCGCGAGCTGCGCGATCAGGCGCACCACTCGGCTTCCGAGGAGGCCGTCGCCAAGCAGCACGACAAGGGCAAGCTGACCGCCCGTGAGCGGGTGGACAAGCTCCTCGACCCGGGGTCGTTCGAGGAGCTCGACACCTTCGTCCGGCACCGCACCTACGACTTCGACATGCAGAAGCGCCGGCCGTTGGGCGACGCCGTGGTGACCGGATGGGGAACGATCGACGGTCGCCCGGTTGCCGTGTTCTCGCAGGACTTCACGGTCTTCGGCGGCTCGCTCGGTGAGGTGATGGGCGAGAAGATGTGCAAGGTCATGGATCTGGCGGCGAAGATCGGCTGCCCGGTCATCGGCCTGAACGACTCCGGGGGCGCGCGGATCCAGGAGGGGGTCGTGTCGCTCGGCGCCTACGGCGACGTGTTCGTCCGCAACGTCCAGTGCTCGGGCGTGATCCCGCAGCTCAGCGTGATCATGGGCCCCTGCGCGGGCGGCGCCGTCTATTCCCCGGCCATGACGGATTTCATCTTCATGGTCAAGGAGACCTCGCACATGTTCATCACCGGCCCCGACGTGATCAAGACGGTCACCGGCGAGGAGGTCGGGTTCGAGGACCTGGGGGGAGCAATGGCGCACAACACCAAGTCGGGCGTCGCCCACTTTGCCGCCGATGACGAGGACCAGTGCCTCGAGGACGTTCGCTACCTGATGTCCTTCCTGCCGCTGAACAACCTGGAGTTGCCGCCGAGGGTTGAGCCCTACGACGACCCCGACCGCGCCGACGAGGCGCTCGATGCGATCGTGCCGGACGATGCGACCAAGCCGTACGACATGCGAGACGTCGTCTCCCTGATCGTCGATGACGGGGACTTCTTCGAGGTCCACCAACACTACGCGCAGAACATCGTCGTCGGCTTCGCGCGGCTGGACGGCTTTCCGGTGGGCGTTGTCGGCAATCAACCCCGTCACCTCGCGGGCGTCCTCGACATCGACTCGTCGGTGAAGGGCGCCCGCTTCGTTCGCTTCTGCGACGCCTTCAACATCCCGCTGATCACGTTCACGGACGTGCCGGGATTCCTGCCGGGGGCCTCGCAGGAATGGGGCGGGATCATCCGGCACGGGGCGAAGCTGCTCTACGCGTTCACCGAGGCGACGGTGCCAAAGCTGACCGTCGTCACGCGCAAGGCGTACGGCGGCGCGTACGACGTCATGTCGTCCAAGCACATGCTCGCCGATTTCAACTTCGCCTGGCCGACGTCCGAGGTCGCGGTGATGGGACCCGAGGGCGCGGTCAACATCATCTTCCGGCGCGACATCGAGAGCTCCCCCACCCCGGACGAGCGCCGGGAAAAGCTGATCACCGACTACAAGGCCCGCTTCGCGAACCCGTATTCGGCCGCCGAGCGTGGCTACATCGACGACGTGATCGTCCCGCACGAGACCCGCCCGAAGCTGATCCGCGCCCTCCGCACTCTCCAGACGAAGCGGGTCGAGCAGCCGAAGCGCAAGCACGGCAACATTCCCCTGTAGCGCTTCAACCGCCTGGGCGACCACCAATCCGCGGCACCGAGGGGGGCGCGCGACGCCGAGTGCGGATTTACCGGTGTGATGGCACCGCTAAGTGCGCACTCGGCAGCCAGTGCCGCCTGGGCACTGGCGGCGAAACAGCATGGAGTCATCGCGCTCTTCCAGCTCGTCGCGCTCGGCTACACCTTGGAGGCGGTCCGATGGCGGGTCGCCAACGGACGGCTCCATCCCGTGTATCGAGGCGTATACGCCGTTGGCCGCCCGAATTTGACTCGCAAGGGCGAGTGGATGGCCGCCGTACTTGCCTGCGCGCCCACGGCTGCCCTCAGCCATGAGACCGGCGCGGCACTCTGGGGTCTGCGGCAGGAAACCCCAGAGGCGACATCCATATCTCGGTACCCGCCGGCCTGAGCCACCACCATCGCGGAATCGCAGTCCATCGCCGCTCCGCCCTCACCTGGCCTCGGTCGCGAAGGGGCGATGCACGCATCGAGCAGACCGACATCACCCTCCGCGACGGCATCCCGGTGACCGCGCCGATCCTCACCCTCATCGACTTGGCAGCGCGGCTTCCCGAGCGGCGACTCGAAGCGGCCATCAACGAAGCCGACAGGCTCGATCTGGTCACGCCCATGGAGCTCCGGGAGGAGCTCGAGGCGCGGCGCGGGCAGCGGGGAGTGGGCGCGATCAAGGCCGTTCTCGATTGCGGCGGATTCGTCCTCACCGAGAGCGATCTCGAGCGGCGCTTTCTTCCGGTCGCGGCACGAGCGGGACTGCCTACGCCGTAGACCCAGCAGGTGGTGAACGGGTTCCGGGTCGACTTCTTCTGGCCGGAGCTTGGCCTCGTTGTCGAAACTGATGGGCTTCGATATCACCGGACGGCGGAGCAGCAGGCGAGAGATCGCCTTCGCGATCAGGCGCATACGGCGGCGGGACTGACTCAGCTTCGGTTCACGCATTGGCAGGTCAGGTACGACCCGGGACACGTGGAGAGAACGCTGCGCGCTGTGACTCGCCTGAGGGCGGCCTGACGCCTTGTGACGGCAGCGGCGCGAACCGCCGGCTCGTAGCGGGGTCGTATCCGTCGGCGATTCGGGTAGGGGTTGGGCGATGCCTGAACGGATCAACGGCGGGCAGGCGCTGGTTGCGATCGGCGCGATTGCGCTCATCGCCAGGATGTTTCTGAGCTGGTACGAGCCCGGGCGGAGCGCATGGACGGTCTTCGAGATGTGGGACATCGTGCTTGCCGCCATCGGCATCGCGTCCATTGCTGCGATCCTGCCCGCGCGACGAACGGGCGTGCGCGACGAGCACATGATCCCGGAGCGCTGGTTGTCCGCGCTCGCGGGTGCGGCGATGGTGATCGTCGTCGTGTCGCTGATCAATCACCCGCCGACGGCGCGCGGCGACTCCCCGGAGGTCGGGGCGTGGCTCGCCCTGGGCTCGGCCGTGGTGCTGGGCGCCGGCGCGATCCTGAGCAGGGCCCGCGTCTCCCTCGTCATCGCGCTTCGCTCGCAGGAGGGAGCGTCCGCCGCGCCGCCACCCGCTTCCCCTCGCCGACCTGAGCCGGGGCCCGCCTCGGCGGACTTCGAGGCCGAGACCGCCACCCAGCCGCTCCCGCCCACCGGCCGGAGCTGAACCGCGCCCGGCGATGAGCCCGGAGGGCACGAGCGCATTCGGGTCAGCGTCGACGATCGGCGACCGGTATCTCCTCGATCGCAAGATCGCTACCGGTGGGATGGCGACGGTATGGCTGGCGCGCGATGAGGAGCTCGGCCGCGATGTCGCCGTGAAGGTCCTCTCGGACGTCCTTGCCGAGAACCCCGTCTATGTCGCGCGGTTTCGTCGCGAGGCGCGCGTCGCGGCGCGGGTCTCGCATCCCAATCTGGTGCGGATGTTCGACTATTCGGGCGAGGCGGAGCGCCCATACATCGTCATGGAGTACGTCGCGGGCGGCACGCTCACCGACCGCATCCGCGCCGAAGGCGCCGACGAGGTCGATCTCGACCGACTCGCCCGTGAGCTACTCGGCGCGCTCAACGCGATCCACGGGGCGGGAATCGTTCATCGCGACGTCAAGCCGTCGAACGTGCTCCTCGATCGCGACGGCGACGCCCGGCTGACCGACTTCGGCATCGCACAGCCCGAGGACGCGACGCAAATCACCGGTACGGGCGAGGTGATCGGGACGCTGAAGTACATGGCGCCGGAAGTGCTCGCCGGCAACCAGGCGACCGAGCGCTCCGATCTGTACGCGCTCGGGGTCGTGCTGCGGGAAGCGCAGGCGGGCCGAGAGGCGCCACAGATCGAGGCGCTGATCGACCGCTTAACGGCCGACGACCCCCTCGAGCGCCCCGCCTCGGCGACTCAGGCCAGGAGTCTGCTCGACACGTACGAAGCTCGAGCGACGACAGCAACGGTCCCGATCGGGGTCGCGGCGGGGCCGGGCCCCCGGGTGATCGAGGGGAAGGGGCGACGGGTCGCAGCGGTGCTGGTCGCGCTTGCGATCATCGGCGGGATCGTGGCGGTGGCGCTCGCCGGCGGCGGCTCCGACCACACGCCGAAGGCGGGCGCTCGCGACAAGGCCCCCAAGGCCAGCGCGACCACGACGTCCACAGCGGTCGAGACCACCACGTCGACCGCAACGAGCTCGACGCCGCCGCCCGTGGCTTCGGAGCCGCCGCCCGCGCCGTCGGACGAGGGAGAGCTGCCGCCGGGCCAGGCGAAGAAGGCAGGGGGTGGCACGGAGCTGCCGCCGGGCCAGGCGAAGAAGGCAGAGGGTGGGACCGTCCCTCCCGGCCAGGCGAAGAACGGCGAGAAATAGCCGATCCGGACGGTCGAGCCCCCCGGACGTTCGGGCGCCCCCCAGGTCGAGCGGTGCATTTTCCGCGCATAGGCGGGAAATGCACCCTTCGACGGTTTGGTTGGGCCTAGAGGGTCACCAGCGCCGCCTCGACCACGCCGTCGCGCCACGATTCGTACACCGCAATAGCGATTCCGAGGTCCTGGATCGCGAGGCCCGTGGAGTCGAACAGCGTGATCTCCTCACTGGCGCGGCGGCCCTCCGCACGACCCGCGATCACTTCACCGAGCTCCGTCACGCGGTCGCGGACCACGATGCCGGCGGCGGACCCGCCGGAGAGCTCACCACCGGCCGACGCCTGCGCCCACTCGTCGCAGAAGAGACGGCAGCGTTCGACCGCGGGAAGATCGATCTCGGCCTTGCCCTTGGCGTCCGCGCCCAGCGCCGCGATGTGCTGACCCTCCCGGAGATCTGAGTCGAAGATCACCGCCTCGTTGCCCGGCGTGATCGTCGCCACGACGTCCTGGGCCGCCCCCTCCGCACGGCTCCCGGCCGTCCACCCGAGCTCCGCGGCCAGCGCCTCCGCCATGGCGGGACGCGCGTCGACGCATACGCCCGGCCCGTATCCCGCGGCGGCGAGGCAGCGTGCCGCCCAGGCGCCGTTGACCCCGCAGCCGATGATGCCGACCGATCGGGCGTCCGTCGAACTGAGCACCTGCGCCGAGAGCGCCGCGGCGGCGCCCGTCCGCAGCGATGTGATCGCGGCGCAATCCATGATCGCCCGGAGCTCTCCGCTCTCGGCATCGGACAGGAGCAGCGCGCCGGTGACGACCGGCAGGCCGCGCGCCGAGTTGCCCGGAAACGAGGTCACCCACTTCAACGTGGCAAAGCCCTCCCCGCGCGCCGGCATCGCGCGGAAGTCCCCGTTCGGCGGCGAATCCAGGTAGACCTTCGCGGGCATCACCCAGTCCCCGGCGGCGTAGCGCTCGAACGCGAGCCGCACGCGGTCGATCGCTGCGACCGGCTCAATCGCCGCCATCACCGCCTCACCGTCGAGCACCGGGACCTTGGGCATGAGGGCGAGACTAGACTGCCGTCCGTGTCGAGGAACGGCGAGCGCAGACCCCCGCGGCCGGACATCCGGCTGCTGACGCAACCCGCGTCCGAGACGGAGGCCGCTGGGGTCGTCGCGGCCGTGGAGCAATTCCTCGTCGATACTGCCCCCACTCCCGCCGCCACTCCGTCCACGCAGAGCCGGTGGCAGCGCGCTGCGCTCGAGGAGGGGGTCGCGAGCGCGCCGGCGCTTGCCTGGGGGCCGCGGACCGGATAAAACAAGGTCCGAAAGCAGCCGTTCCGTCCGTTATGTCCGACCGACAGGAGGAAAAGTGGCGGTTGTCAAGATCATCGAGCTGGTTGGAAGCTCGAAGACGTCCACCGACGACGCGGCGATGCAGGCGCTGAAGCAGGCGCAGAGCTCGCTCCGAAACATCCGCGCCGTCGACATCGTCAGCACCGGCATCCGGGGCGAAAACCTGGACGAGTACCGCGCACACGTGCGCGTCGCCTTCCTCATCGAGGGCACCGACGTCGACTAGCGCGCAGCCCCGCACCACACTCGCGATTGTCGGATTTATCGCCTATAGCGCGATAGATCCGACAACGGCGGGGCGGGCGCGCTGACCTGGCCGCGGAGGCTGCGGGGCCCTCACTAAATGCCCTAAAGCCGGTCAGGATTTGTGTAATATGGCGCGATGGAACCCACTGCGGTGGAGCAGCGCTCCGCGGCCGATCGCATCGCCGCCGAGCATGAGCTCGACGTCGATCCCGAGAAGGGCCGGAAGGGAAAGGGGCCCGTCGGCTCGCTCGAGAACCCGGAGGTCTACGAGAACGTCCCCGGGCACGTGATCCCGATCCTCGAGCACGAGTTCGAGGACTTCCAGACCGAGACGACCAGGTTCCTCCACCGGGACATCGAGGAGGACACCTACATCCCGTTCCGGCTCAAGCAGGGGGTCTACGGGCAGCGCCAGCCCGAGGTCCAGATGATCCGCGTGAAGCTGCCGCTTGGCGGCGTGAGCCCGGAGCAGATGGAGAGGTTCGCCGAGGTCGCCGAGCGATTCACGCCGCTCAAAAAGGGACACATCACGACGCGGCAGAACATCCAGCTTCATCACATCCCGACCGCCGAGGCGCCTGAGGCCCTGCGCGTGCTCTCCGAGGCCGGTCTGTCCACACGTGAGGGCTGCGGAAACACGATGCGCAACGTCACCGGCGACCCGTACGCGGGAGTCTCCGCAGACGAGCCCTTCGACATCACCCCCTACGCGACCGCCTATGTCCGGTACTTCGTCCGGCACCCGACGACCCAGGTGATGCCGCGCAAGTTCAAGACGGCATTCACCGCATCCGAGGCCGACCGCGCCATCACCGGGATCCACGATCTCGGGTTCATCCCGAAGGTCCGCGACGGCGTCCGCGGCGTCGAGATGGTCGTGGGAGGAGGCACCTCGATCATGCCGCGCATCGCCCAGACGGTTCGCGAGTTCGCTGAGCTCGACAGCGGCGAGTACCTGAAGGTCGCCGAGGCCATCGTGCGCATCTTCGACCGCCAGGACTGGCTCCGCAAGAATCGCGCTCGCGCGCGGATCAAGGTCCTGGTGGACAAGATCGGCATCGAGGCCTTCCGCGAGCTCGTGGACGAGGAGCTCGAGGGGGACTGGGTCGCCGAGCGGGATTTCGAACTGGACCGGCTGATGCTGATCGACGACGAGGAGGAGCACGCGCCGCCGCCCGGGCCGGCCGCGGCGAGCCCGAACGGTGACCGTACCGCCTATGAGCGCTTTCTCGAGTCCAACGCCCAGCCGCAGCGTCAGGACGGCTTCAGCACCGTGGTCGTCAAGGTGACGCGCGGCGACCTCAGCCCGGACCAGTTTCGCGGCCTGGCCAAGATCATGCGCGACTTCACCGGGGGCTACGCCCGCACCAGCGTCGAGCAGAACCTCGTCCTGCGCTGGGTCCGCGACGAGTCGATCTACGACGTGTGGTCCCGGCTGGAGGAGCTCGAGCTCGCCGGCTCCGGGGCCGATGAGGTCGAGGACGTCGTCAGCTGCCCGGGCACCGACAGCTGCAAGCTCGGGATCACGAGCTCCATGGGCCTGAACCAGGCGGTACAGGAGCGGATGGAGGCGATGCAGCTCACCGATCCGCTGACCCGCCAGATCCAGATCAAGATGTCCGGCTGCCCCAACGGCTGCGGACAGCACCACATCGGGAGCATCGGGTTTTACGGCGCCTCGCTCAAGGTCGCCGGCCGGCAGGTACCCGCCTACATCCCCCACATCGGCGGCAACGGCCCGGGCGAGGTCGTCTTCGGCCGGCGGCTGAAGTCGCGCCTGCCCGCCAAGCGGGTGCCCGACGCCGTGGAGCGCTGGATCCGGATGTACGAGGACGAACGCACCGACGGCGAGACCTTCAACCAGTACGCGGAGCGCATCGGCACCGCCCACTTCGAGGAGTCGGTCAAGGACCTCTCGATGCCGGTGGAGTTCAGCCTCGAGAACCTCGACCACTTCATCGACTGGAGCCGCTCGGAGCCCTACAAGGTCGAGCGAGGCGAGGGCGAGTGCGCGGTATGAGACCGCAGCGCACCGCCCTCGAGACCAGGCCTCGCCCGCTTCACGCCGAAGACGTGGACGTGGCGAACGCCAACGGCAACGGCGCCAGCGGCAACGGCCGCGACCGGCACCTCCCTACCATCGACGGCCGCGTGGTGGACCCCAGCGAGATCTCGGCAGTCGTGGAGGACATGGCGGCGGAGGATGCGATCGCGTGGGCGATCGAATCCTTCCACCCCGGCCTTCGCTTTGCCGTGTCCTTCCAGAAGACGACCTCGGTGATCGTCGACATCGCGCACCGGGCCGAGCCCGGCGCGCGGTTCTTCTACCTCGACACGGAGCTCCTGTTTCCGGAGACCTATGAGACCCGTGACGTGCTCGCGGGGCACTTCGGGATCGAGTTCGACCGGTTCGCGGGGATCTCGCTCGCCGAGCAGGAGCAGCGGTTCGGCGCTAACCTGTGGCGCCGCGATCCGGACGCCTGCTGCGGAATCCGCAAGGTGGAGGCGATGCGAGAGGCGCTCGAGGGCGTCGACTGCTGGGTCTCCGGTATCCGCAGGGTCGACTCGGAGACCCGGGCGTCGGCCGCGAAGTTCGGCTGGGACCAGCGATTCGGCCTCTGGAAGCTGAACCCCCTGGCCGACTGGGACGACAAGCGAGTTTGGAACTACATCAAGGATCATCACGTGCCTTACAACCCACTGCATGACCAGGGCTATCCGTCGATCGGGTGCATGCCCTGCACCACGAAGCCCGGCGAGGGCGAGGCCGCACGCGCCGGCCGCTGGGCCGGAACCGATCGGTCGGAGTGCGGCATAAATGGGTAGCCCTGATACGGCCCTGGCGCTGACGCTCACCGCGCGCCAGGCCTCGGACTTCGAGCTGCTCGCGAACGGCGGCTTCGCGCCGCTCGCGGGTTTCATGGGCTCCGATGACTGGCGTTCCGTCTGCGAGGACATGCGTCTCACGACGAAGCCGGACGAGATCTGGTCGATACCGATCACGCTGGCCACCGACCTGGACGCCAGGGTCGGCGATGTGATTGAGCTGTCGGCGCCCAACGGCAAAGGGCTCGGCCGGTTGACGGTCGAGGAGATCTTCGACCGCGACGTCGACGCCGAGGCCGAGAAGGTCTATCTGACGACCGACGAGGAGCATCCCGGTGTGGCGGCCATTCGGCGCGAGGGCTCGCGCTGCATCGCGGGGCCGGTCGAACCCGACGCTCTTCCGGACCACGACGAGGCATTCATGCGCCGCTACCTCACCCCGGAGGAGTCGCGCAGGGCATTCGCCGACCGCGGCTGGAAGCGGATCGTCGCATTCCAGACCCGCAATCCGATCCATCGTGCGCACGAGTACCTGACGAAGGCGGCGCTCGAAGTCTCCGACGGGCTGTTCCTGCACCCGCTGATCGGCGAGACGAAGCCCGGCGACATCCCCGCGGATGTCCGCATGCGCTGCTACGAGGTGCTGATGGAGAAGTACTACCCCCAGGACCGGGTGATCCTGGGCGTAAACCCGGCGAAGATGCACTACGCCGGCCCGCGGGAGGCAGTGCTCCACGCGATCATCCGCCGCAATTACGGCGCCACCCATTTCATCGTCGGCCGCGACCACGCCGGGGTCGGGGATTACTACGGCACCTACGACGCGCAGCGGATCTTCGACGACATCGACCTCGACCAGCTCGGCATCGAGCCTCTCTTCTTCGAGCACACGTTCTGGTGCCATGACTGTGAGGACATGGCGTCGAACAAGACCTGCCCCCACCCCGGCGAATCACACCTGGTCCTATCGGGTACCAAGGTTCGAGAGATGCTGGCCGGCGGCGAGAAGCCGCCGCCGGAGTTCTCGCGGGAAGAGGTTGCCGAGATCCTGATCGACGCTTACAGAAAGGAGTCAGCGACCGATGGCCGCTGAAGACGACAAGGGCTTTTGCCTGTGGTTCACGGGCCTCTCCGGCTCGGGGAAGACCACCATCACCACGCTCCTGGTCAAGGAGATCCGCCGGCGCGGATCGAAGCTCGAGGTGCTGGACGGCGACATCGTCCGGGAGAACCTCTCCAAGGGCCTCGGCTTCTCCAAGGAGGACCGGGACACGAACATCCGCCGGATCGCGTTCGTCGCGGACCTTCTCTCCCGCAACGGCGTCCCGGTCATCACCGCGGCGATCTCTCCCTACCGCGAGATCCGCAACGAAGCGCGGAAGAAGATGGGCGAGCGGTTCATCGAGGCCTACGCGAAGGCTCCGCTCGAGGTCTGCGAGGAGCGCGACGTGAAGGGGCTCTACGCCAAGGCGCGTGCCGGCGAGATCAAGGAATTCACGGGCATATCGGACCCATACGAGCCGCCCGACGATCCGGAGCTCGTGATCGAGACCGACAAGCAGTCGCCCGAGGAGTCGGCGCAGCAGATCATCGTCTACCTCGAGCGCCGCGGCCTGATCCCGGCGACCGAGCTCGCGGCGGCGCGGTAGCGCGAGACCGCGCGACGGCCGGGCCGTCCGGCGAGCTGCCCGCTTGAATCGGCAGCGAGGGGAATCTCGCAGCCGGACTAACCGTGCCCGAGCAGCGGAGCCAAACGCAAACCCTTCAGACCGCTCCCCAGTGACGCGCCGTTGAAGGGTTGACCTCTCATGGTGAGGTCAACCCTTCAAGGGACCGTCTATCTCGTCGCCGATGATGCGTTTGCGTACTCCATCTCGCTCCCCGCCTTGCGCAGCGGGACTTTGGCGTGGGGTCTTCCCTCGCGGCGGCGGGCTAGCCGGACCCGCGAGTTCTGGCCTCGCCCCGGGCCCGCGCGTCCGCGCAGCCGAAGTGCCTGATCTGCGCGTCGGTGGGCGGCGGCGGAAGCTGACACTGGCTTGCGGCCCGCTTGAACGCGTCGGTACCGGTCTCCGAGCGGGGGATGAACGCACCGCCGCCGTCCCCGCCGCCCGGCTGGGAGCCGCCGAAACCGCGGTCTGCCATGCACTGGACGGCCTGATCCAGCTGCTGACGACCAGCCGGGTCCAGCGCGACCCAATCGCCCGACCCGGACGGCATCGGCGCAAGATCAACCCGGCTCGCACCGGAGTCGGCGGGCTCCGAGGCCTGCTGAACCTCGCCGCCTCCTCCCGAGCTTGCCCATGCGGGCACCGCGATCGCGGCCACGGCGAGGGCGAGTATCGCCACGCTCCGCCACTCGTTCTTGATCCACCTCATTCGGTCCTCCTTGGTCGGGGTCTCGTCGACCCAGGAGACCAGGCGTGCCTGAGAGTCAGCTGAGGGGAACCGAAGAGTTAGGTGAGAGCTCCTGTCGGGGGATTCGGAGCTCGAGAATCGTCCCGCCTCCCGGCGCCGCGGTCGCGTCGACGCAACCGCCGTGCGAGCGAGCGACCTCTTGGACGATCGCCAAGCCGAGGCCCGAGCCGGGCCTGCCCCGGGAGCCTGCGGCGCGGTAGAAGCGATCGAAGACGTGAGGGAGATCCGCCGGATGGATGCCCGGCCCGTGATCACGCACCGTCAACTGCCCCTCCGCCGACAGCTCGACCTCGACGCTCGCCCCCAGGGGGCTCCACTTTGCGGCATTGTCGAGCAGGTTGGCGATGGCCCGCGCCAGGCGGTCGGGATCGCCCCAGACCACACACGAAGCCAGGTCCGTCTCGAAGCACACCTCCCGGGCCGAGCGCTCCGCCCGCTCGACGGCGCCGGCGACGAGATCGTCGAGGGCGACGGCCTCGAATGAGCGGGCATCGGCGTCATCGTCGCGGGCCAGCTCCACCAGGTCGCTGACGAGGCCGCCGAGTTCCTCGAGCTGGGTGACCACGTCCTGGAGCAGGGCGGATCGATCGATCTCGCCGAGACCATCCTCGCGAGCGAGCACCTCGAGATTCGTGCGCAGGCTCGTCAAGGGGGTTCGAAGCTCATGTGACGTGTCCGCGACCAGCCGGCGCCGGGCGCTGACGGCGCGATCCAGCTCGGCGAGCATCGAGTTGAAACTGACGGCGAGCCGCGAGAGCTCGTCGCCCCGATCGGGAACGTCGATCCGACTCCCCAGATCCCGCGTCTGGGCGACGTGCTCGGCCGTCTCCGTGAGCCTCGCCACCGGTGCCAGCGTGGTGCGGGCGACCACCCGCCCGAGCACGGCAGCGAGGGCCGCCCCCGCCGCGGCGACAATGGCCAGGAGCAGCGCCAGCCTGCGCATCGTCCCGTCGACGTCTGAGAGCGAACGGGCCACCTGAACCGCCGTGTTCGGACCGATCCGCTGAGTGAGAATCCTCAGGTGGGTTCCGTCCACCTCGGCGTCTGAGAAGAACGCTGCGCGATGCCCGGTCGCCACCTGGCGTGCCGCAGGCGTCACCGGAAGCCCGGCCGACTCGCTGGGTGGCCTCAGGACCTCGCCCGATCCCGTCACCACCTGGCTGAGGGCGCCGGGAGCGCCTGGCGGCTGCCTTGGAAGCGCCAGGAACGGTAGGGGCCGCCGGTTTGGCGCCCCGCGCGGGGTCGTGTCCGCTCCGGCGCGCGGGCGAATCGGAACCGCGAAGCCCGGCGCTCGGGCGGAGTGCGGCGCCGGCGCCAGGCTTGCCCCGCCCGCGAGGTCCTCGAGCGACCGGTCCACCTGGCCGCGGAGATCCCCGCGCACCACGAACCAGACGATCACGGACGCGATCACGACCGCCACGGCCACCGCGGCCGCTGAGATCAGAGCCAGGCGGCGCCGAAGCGTCATCGCGGCTCGCGCAGCGAGTACCCGACTCCACGCACCGTCTGAACCAGTCGCGGCTCGCCGCCGGCCTCGAGCTTTCGCCGCAGGTAGCCAACGTAGACCTCGAGCGAGTTCGATGAGCGTCCGAAGTCATATCCCCACACCCGTTCGAAGATCTGAGCGCGCATCAACACCTGCCGGGGATGCTCCATGAACGTTCGGAGCAGCTCGAACTCCGTGCGGGTCAGGACTATTTGCCGCCCTCCCCTCTGCACCTCGTAGGTTCCGGTGTCGAGCGAGACGTCCTCGAATGCCAGAACGCCACTCGGCTTCGTTCGGCGCAACATCGCTCGCAGGCGCGCCTGCAGCTCCTCGAGCGCGAACGGCTTCACCAGGTAGTCGTCCGCCCCCGCGTCCAGGCCCGCCACCCGATCGGAGACGCCGTCGCGCGCGGTGAGCATGAGCACGGGGACCGTGCAACCCTCCGCTCGGAGCTCCCGACAGAACGTGATTCCGTCGACCACCGGCATCAACACGTCGAGGACGATCGCGTCCGGGATGCGACAACGAAGCTTCGCGCGACCCTCCCCGCCGTCGGCGGCGAGATCCACGTCGTAGCCGTCGAGACGCAGGGCGCGATCGAGCGAGTCGCGGACGGCCGGCTCGTCGTCGACGACCAGGATCCGCATCGCTGAATTTTCCCGCCTCAGCCTGAGAACCGACTAAGGAACGGCGCCTGGGCTCACCGGCACCTCGGGCTCGCCGAGGCCATAGGTGTCGTAGGCGCCGAAGCGCGCGAACGCCTTGTGCGTCGGACCGTGGAAGTCCGATGAGCCCGTCGGGACGAGACCGAACTCCCGGCAGAGCTCGAGGCAGTGCGCCGTCTGAGCCTTGGTGTGCGGGGGGTAGAAGGTCTCGATGCCGTCGAGGCCGACATCGCGCACGAGGCTCTCCACGAGGTCGCGGACCTGGTCCTGCTCGCTGACGTCCCAGTAGGGGTGCGCCACAACGGCAACGCCCCCCGCCCCGTGGATCAGCTCGACCGCCTCCTCGGCTCGCGGCCACTTTCTGGCGACGAACGCCTTGGCGCCCGGGACCAGGTACTCCTCGAAGAAGGGACCCAGGTCCGGTCCCGCCCCCGCCGCGCGGGCGATGTGCGGCCGGCCGATCGAATCGGCGGCACCGGCCTGGGCGAGGGCGTCCTCGAACCGCACCGAGACCCCGAGTGAGTTGAGCCGCTCGATGATCTCCTTCGCTCGCTTGATCCGCTCCTGCTGGGCGCGCTCGCACGCCGGCGCGATCCTCGCGACGTCGACCCAGTACCCCAGCATGTGGAGGTCGTCCGAGTAGCGATGGACGCACGACATCTCCACCGCCGGCACGCACTCGATCCCGGCCTGCTCGGCGGCGGACACGGCATCGGCGACGCCGGCGACGGCATCGTGGTCCGTCAGCGACATCACGGTCACGCCCGCCTCTGCCGCCGCAGCCGCGACCTCGCGCGGAGGCAATTGCCCATCCGATACGGTCGAGTGCGACTGTAGATCGATCATGAAGCGCCGAATTGTGACGAAATGAGGATCACGGCAAAGGCCGACTACGCGGTGCGCGCGACGCTGGAGCTCGCCGCCGCGCCCGATGGGCAGCCGGTCAAGGGCGAGCAGCTCGCCGAGTCGCAGGACATCCCGCTCCAGTTCCTGGAGCACATCCTCCTCGAGCTGAAGCACGCCCGGCTGATCCGCGCGAAGCGCGGCGCACGAGGCGGCTACTGGCTGGCGAAGCCGGCCGACGACATCACCATCGCCGACGTGATCCGCGCGGTCGAGGGCCCGCTCGCGAACGTGCAGGACTGGGCTCCGGAGGACACCGAGTACCCCGGGCCGGCGGAGCGGCTCCGAGACGTTTGGATCGCCGTCCGGGCGAACCTCCGCGCGGTGCTGGAGCAGGTCACGCTCGCGGACGTCTGCAGCGACGACCTGCCGGAGCCGGTGGGTCGCCTCGTGAAGGACCCCGACACCTGGGCGAAGCGGTAGAGGCGACCCCGCGCCCCGATCGGGGGTGGATCCGAGGGCCCGGTGCTAGCCTGCCGGCCTGGCTCTCGACCAAGCTGATTGGAAAGGGCCAAAAGGGGCAAGCGCAACTCGGTCATGGACCCCGTAATCGTCATCTTCGGGTTCGGAATCGGCCTGCTCATCGGCATGACCGGGATGGGCGGCGGGTCGCTGATGACCCCGCTGCTCATCCTGCTGTTCGGGATCCAGCCGGTCACCGCGGTCGGGACCGACATCTTCTACGGCGCCGTCACCAAGACCGCCGGCGCCTGGCGCCACCTGAAGCACCGCACGGTCCACCGCGCGATCGTGTTCTGGCTCGCGGTCGGGAGCGTCCCGATGGCGATCTTGGGCGTCTGGCTCATCGAGATCCTCCAGAGCGCCTACGGCGAGGACACCGTAAATCAGGTCGTGCTCGGGGCGGTGGGCGCGGCCCTCCTCGTTGTCGGCATCGCCACCATCATCCGTGCGCTCTTCCTGCGCGACGTGATCCCGGAGCGCTACGCGATGCACCTGTACCGCCGGCACATCATCGCGGCGATCATCACGGGCGCGACCACCGGCTTCGTGATCGGCCTGACCTCGGCCGGGAGCGGAACGCTGATCGCGATCGTACTGATCGCCGTCTTCCGCCTCACGCCGCAGCGGGTCGTCGGGACCGACGTCGTCCACGCGGCCATTCTGTTGTGGGCGGCCGGAGTGGCGCACTGGGTCGGCGGCAACGTCGACCTGGCCCTTGCGGGCAACATCCTCCTGGGCTCGATCCCGGGCGTCCTGATCGGCAGCCAGCTCGCCGTCAGGGTGCCCACCGGCCTCCTGCGGAACGCATTGGGCGTCGTGATGGTCGCGTCCGCGATCACATTGATCATCAAGGAGAAGGTGCCGTCCGCTGTCCTCATTCCGTCGCTCAGCGTCGCGGCGCTGGTCATCGTGGGACTCTTCGCCTTCCAGATCGGGCTCCACCGCCAGCGCATTCGTGAGGGGACGCGTCAGACGACCGCGCCGGCGGGCTAGCGATCGCAACCCGGCGGCACCCCTGCCGGGGGTACGCTCCCCTCGTGGACTTCGAGCTGAGCCCGCGCGTCGTCGATCTCCGCGACCGGATCCGCGCGTTCATGGACGAGCACGTCTACCCCGTCGAGCTGGAGGCTCTACGTGCGCTCGACGACGAGGTCGCTCCCGGGACGCCGTACCCGCGGATCCTGGTCGAGGTTCGCGCGAAGGCGCGGGAGGCCGGCCTCTGGAACCTGTTCATGCCCGACGAGCGCTACGGCGCCGGGCTCACGAACTGGGAATACGGCGTCATCTGCGAGGAGATGGGACGCAGCCCGGCGGTGGCGCCGATGGCGTTCAACTGCGCCGCGCCGGACACGGGGAACATGGAGATCCTCGCGGAGCATGGAAGCGACGACCAGCGCACGCAGTGGCTCGATCCGTTGCTGGAGGGCGACATCCGGTCGTGCTTCTCGATGACCGAGCCCGAGGTGTCCGGCTCCGACCCGACCACGCTGCGCACGCGCGCCGAGCTAACGGACGGGGAGTGGGTCATCAACGGCCACAAGTGGTTCACGTCCGGCGCGGTCGGGGCCGCGGTCGCGATCGTCATGTGTGTCACCGATCCCGACGCCCATCCATACGGGCGCGCGTCGATGATCCTCGTCCCGACCGACAACCCCGGGTTCGACCTGGTGCGCCCGGTTCCGGTGATGGGCCACGACGGGGGGCCGGGCCACTGCGAGATCCGATACGAGGACTGCCGCGTGCCCGAGTCGAGCCTGCTCGGCCCCCGCCAGGCCGGCTTCGTGATCGCCCAGGACAGACTCGGCCCCGGGCGCATCCACCACTGCATGAGGGCGATCGGATCCGCCGAACGCGCCATCGAGATGATGTGCAGGCGCGCAAATTCGCGCGAGACGTTCGGCGGCAAGCTCGCCGACAAGCAGTTCGTGCAGGACTTCATCGCCAAGTCGCGCCTGGAGGTCGAGCAGGCGCGCCTGCTCACCCTGCTGGCCGCCTGGAAGATGGACACCCAGGGCAAGCGCGAGGCGCGGCGCGAGATCTCGATGATCAAGGTCGTCGCCGCGAACGTCGTGATGGACGTGCTCGACCGGGCGATCCAGGTCCACGGTGCGCTCGGCATGTCCGACGACACCCCCCTCGCTGGAATGTGGCGCTTCTCTCGCATGCTGAAGGTCGCCGACGGGCCCGACGAAGTCCACAAGATGGTGATCGCGCGTCGCGAGCTGAACCACTGGGCGCGGGAGGCGGAGGCCGAGGAACCGAGCCCCGAGCCAGTGCAGAGCTCAGGCGAGGCAGCGAGGGCACCCGCGTAGCGCCGGCCGACCTCCTCATTCCCGTCGAAAGGTGCATTTCCCGCGCATAGCGCGGGTTTTGCACCGTTCGACCGGCTGCGCGTTGGGGCCTGGTTAATCCAGTCGCCGTTCCGCCTCGTCGGCGCCCGCCGCCAGACGCTCGACCACCTCGGTGAACTGCTCGTAGGCCTCCGCCTCCTTTCCGTACTGGCCCGCCGCATAGCGGGAGAAGACGCCCTCGAGGATGACCGCGAGCTTCCAGCAGGCCAGGGCGACGTAGAAGTCGATCTCCGCCAGGTCGCGCCCGGACCGCTCGGCGTAGCGGGTCCGGACGAACTCCCGGGTAGGGAATCCAGGGGCGGTGGTCGGCGGGTCGAACAGCGGCATGAGCTCATCGCCGGGCTCCGACCAGTAGACGAGGAGCATCCCGACGTCGGCGAGCGGATCGCCAAGGGTGCAGAGCTCCCAGTCGACCACGGCCGCGATCTCGCCGTCGGGCGAGAGGATCATGTTGTCGAGCCGGTAGTCGCCGTGGACGATCGTCGCCGGGCCCTGTTCGGGAATCCGCTCGGACAGGCGCTTGTGGACGTCGTCGACGAGCTCGACCTCGCGCGTCTTCGACTTCTCCCACTGGCCGTGCCAGCGGTGGAGCTGGCGGGCGACGTATTCCTCTCTCTTTCCCAACGCTCCGAGTCCGACCTGCTCGGGGTCCACGCCGTGGATCGCGACGAGCGTGTCCACGACCCGCTCTCCGATCGCCCTGCGATCAGGCTCATCGAACTCCGCCTCCGCGTCCTGGCGAGTACGCAGGATGGGCCCGTCGACGAACTCCATGACGTAGAACGGGGCGCCATTGACGGACTCGTCCTCGCACAGCGCGACCACGGGGGGGACGGGGACATCGGTCGGTCCCAGCGCCGCGAGGATCCTGTGCTCGCGTGCCATATCGTGAGCGGAGGCCAGCCGTCTGCCGAGCGGTGGGCGCCGGAGCGCCCAGTGCCCACCCCGGGCGTCGGTGACCCCATAGGTCAAATTCGAACGACCGCCGGATATCCGCTCGAATCTGAGCGGCGTCCGGGCGCCGTTCACCTCGCGCGCGAACCACTCGTCGAGCCTCGGCTGGTCGATAGCCTCGTCCGCGCCCACGCCTAATGCGGCGGCTTCGCCGCCTGACCAGCCTGACTCGTCGCTAGACGCTCCTCGACAAACATGCCCCCAGATCCTACGTCCCAGCCCCACGACTACACCGCCCTGCTGGTCGACTTCGGCGGCGTGCTGACGACGTCGGTGTGGGACAGCTTCGCCGACTTCTGCCGAGCCAAAGGGCTCGAGGAGGACACCGTCAAGCGGCTCTTCCGCGGGGATCCCGAGGCGCTCGCCGACCTTCGCCGACTTGAGACCGGAGCGATCGAGGAGCGGGAGTTCGAGCGCCGGTTCGCGGAGCGCCTGGGCCTCGACGAGGCCACCGATCTCATTGACAGCATGTTTCGCGGGATGCTGCCCTGCGAGCCGATGGTCGCTGCGGTCCGCACCGCGCGCGAGCGGGGCATCAAGACCGGGCTGGTCTCGAACTCGTGGAGCACCTCCCACTACGACCGCGACATGCTCGATGAGCTGTTCGACGCCGCCGTCATCTCCGCCGAGGTCGGCCTGCACAAGCCACAGCCGGAGATCTACCGGCTCGCCGCCGAGCGCCTCGCGGAGCCACCTGAGCGCTGCGTCTTGGTCGACGACCTGCGCGAGAACTGCGCGGGCGCAGAGGCCGTCGGCATGACCTCGATACTGCACCGCGAGCCGGCGGCGACCATCGCGCGGATCGAGGAGCTCTTCGGGCTCGAGGTGCCGCTGGGGGGCCCTCTGAGCGCCGCCGACTAGGTGCCGGCGGCGATGAGGGCGACGCCCGCGAGCGCGACGACGAGGCCCCCGCGCTGTGGGACCGCCAGCCGCTCGCCGAGCACGAACCGAGCGAGCAGCACCGTCACCGCCGAGTAGAGCGACCCGCCAACCGCGACGAGCGCGAGCAGGCCATGGTTCGTGGCGACCGCGAACAGCGAGTTCGCGAGCACGTCGAAAAAGCCGATCACGAACAGCGAGGGCAGCAGCGACCGATCGAAGCGCATCGAGGGGCGCGCGAACGCGGCCACGGCGAGAAGCGTCGCGACGCTTCCGATGCGAGCCGCGACGATGGTCCACGCCGGTCGCGGCCCCGAGGAGACGTCGAGCCCCAGGAGGAAGGTGCCGAAGCCGAGCGCCGCCAAAGCCGCCAGGCCTATGGCGACCCTGCTCGCAGCTCGCCATTCCGGGTCAGGCTCCCGCACGACCAGCGCGACGCCCGCGATCGCCGCGATCGCGCCGACCGCCTGGAGCGCGCTGGGCCGATCGCCCTGGACCAGGCCGGCGCCGACGGGCACCAGCACGCCCAGCGCGCCGATCGTCGCGACGACGGTGACGGATCCGAGGGCCATCGCGCGGTAGAACGCTCCGAGCGCCATGACCACGGTCGCGCCCGCGCCGGCGGCGATCGCGGCGTCCCGGGCGCTGAGGGCGTCGCCGCCGACGGCCAGCGCGACGCCGAGCGCCAGCGCCAGCCCGACGGGCTGACTGACCAGCAGCACCGTCAGGGCAGACATGCGCCGGGTGCGCAGTCCGCCGAGGAAGTCGGAGGTGCCCCACGCAACGCTCGAAGCGAGCGCCAGGACTATCCCGAGCACGCGGAATCGCGGCGCAGCAGCCCGCCGACGCTGAAGCGGGCGGCGATTTCCACCGGCCCGGGCCGGTGGACCTCGAGTCGCGTCCAATCCCCGTCGCGCCTGACGCAGGCGTCGCCGGAGGTCACGGTCCAGTAGGGCGTGTAGTGGATGCGGACGAGATAGGAGCCCGAGGCTCGAGCCGAGAACTCGAAGCTCGACGCGCCGACCCGCGCCAGGCGGCCCGACCTCGAGGGCGCGGCCGGATGGGAAGCGGACGAGGCCAGGCCGACGGCGTGCTCGAGACGGTAGAGACGCCAGTGGTCGTTCGACCAAACCTCGTGCAGGTACGGGAGCCCG
>Ga0209382_10003849_pt1 | contig 20554 bp, 12 predicted proteins | sample SoiMetdeltSBSDD5_FD_187599 | JGI IMG/M metagenome (GOLD analysis project Ga0209382, IMG submission 187599) | Bulk soil microbial communities from a Populus tree surrounding site in Tennessee, USA - Soil MetaG P. deltoides SBSDD5 (SPAdes) (version 2) | ecosystem: Environmental > Terrestrial >... | reverse complement strand
ATTCGACCCCTTCCATGAACACCAGGTGAACACCGTCGTCCACCGGGATGTCGTATTCGGCGAGTACCTGTCGAATGCGCCTTTGGAGCGGCTTGAATTGGGAAGCTTGACCGGCCACGACGACGAACGTGTCGACCGTACGTTCTCCGCTTCCCTTAAGCACCTCGTGGAAGGAGTGGCTCGCATCCGCGGCCTCAACCATGGAGACGAGCCACGTCATGGTCTCATCGACATTCTCGGTGAGGTATTCGTCGATTCGATCGCACAAAGTGAGCAGATCCGCGCGCCGTTTCATCCGCAGTAGCCACGTGCGTAACCAAGGTTGTTTCTTCAGCGCCGGCGTGCGCTTCGCCCAATCGGTCGACAGTCTCGCGAACAGACCAAGCGGAAACTTCGCTCGGGGAAACGATGCCGGAAGGGTGAGCTCCGCCAGCAGTTCCTGACGAAGGCGAATCAGCTCCACGTTCGCAGCGGTGATACGCGCATTGCGCTGTTCCGTCGTGTTCTTGGCTTCCGCATCCTTTTTCGCCTCACCGGTCGGTTTCGGATCCTCCACAACGGTAAGCGGTCCATGTGCCATCTCGATCGCCGCGCGAACGGCACCGACCAGTTGCTCTACGAGATGGGTCATGCCCTGGGCCGCCTTTTGGCATGCGACACGGTCCAGCCTCAGTTTTTCATTCAATGCGCACTTTACCGTCTCGATGAGCGCCTCGGCCGCAATGAGCACTTGCGGCTGATAAGCCGCGGACTCCGCGCGCCGGAACAGAAGGCGCGGCGCGGTTTTCACCGCCGCGACTACCCAAGGCGCGCTGCTGTTTTCGAACTTCGAATAAACGTTTTCGAGACGGTCATTGAGAAGCGCCGCAAAGAGGTAAGTCAGTCTCGCACCACCCTGCCCTCTTCCGGTACGCGCTTTCTGTTTGTAGGACGTCGCGCGCGTCTGGGCGTCGTGATCGTACGATGCGAAGCTCAGATCGGTGGTTCCGCGCCCGATGTCGATGGTCAGGACGTTCGCGATTCCGCCCTCTTGCGCGACTTCGTCGATTCTCCTCAACATTCGTTCGAGCGAGGCGGGCGGATGTCCGTGGCTGAAGAACAGGTAGTGTGCGATCGCGTCCGATTCGTAGATCGTGTCGACGCCACTGACCTTATCGCCGCCTACTCGCGCGTTCTCTTCGACGAACTTGCGTATTTTCTCGGCATGCGAGGAGCTGTAGACGTTGGGGATGGTCAGAACGATAAAGACGTCGCTTCCACGCAGTTCGCGCTCCAGCGTCATTCTGGCCCGGGCGCGGAGCGTCTCGTCAGTAAGGACAAAGTTGTTGATGATCTGCACGACCGTGGTCTTCAAGAGGTCTTCCGGAGGAGCGATTCGCATCGCCTCCGGAAGGATCTTTCGTACCGCATGCTGATAGAGAATCTTCGGATTCGGCAAGATGAATCGCGAAAGCACTTCACCCTTGGAGTGAAAATAGCGGAAGGCCGAGGAAAGATAGCTTTTTGCGTCGAACAGGAGGCCAGCCTGCTTTGCGAAGATGACATCCTTCAATGCTGCGGGGACGACGCTGATCCGCGTGCGCAGACGTTCGGAGGTTTTCCATGTGCCGTTTTCGCGTTCGGTCAACTGTTCGACGTTTGCCGTTCCGAACGTCGTCGCCTGGGCCTGAAGGTTCACCTTCTCCGGTCTCAAGTCGTTGAATCCGAAGAAGCACGCCGCCATCGATTCCGACCCGAAATCGATGGCTACGACGAATTCACAATCAGGCTGGGCCATGTTCGTTCTCCCGTGGCGAGACGTTGTCGAGGACGTACTCGGCGCGGCGCGGCCCACGCTCGAGGATGACGGAGATCTGGTGGAACGCTTTCGAAGCGCCGGTCCACCGGGCAATGAGCTGCTCATAATCGCTCACCCGAACGGTCTCGTCGCCGTTCGGCCATTGCAGAATTCCTGGCGGCTCAGTTATCAAGGTGGCACGGGCCTGGCGGTAGAAAAGCATCCGCACCAGCGAATTGGTCTTAAATGAGAGGATCAGCGCAGGCCGGCCTGCTTCGTGCGGGATAAGACGAGCGTTCTTCCTTACGACCTGGTCCCAGCGCAATCGCGTCCCGATGGTGGACGCCGGCTCGAAAACCGCGATGTGCGTCGAGAAACGGCTGTAGTAAACGAACCAGACGAGCGTGGTGATGGCAGCCAGCACGCCCGCGCCCGCGCCCGCACGCCCCGCGAGGAACGCCACAGTGCATCTGGCCGGCAGGGGCGTGGGCAGCGACCCGTACGCGCTCAAGCGAAGCGTACGCAGCCCGAACAGCGCGTCGCGGTACGCGGCCACGCCTTCCAGTTCATAACGCAATGTTTCGGCCTGACAGGGCGATCGACCGCGCCGCATCGCGCTGGCGATGAGCGGTCCGTTGAGCGTCGGATGCTCACCGCTTCCCGTCATGGCACCGTCGATCCGCATTCGCCATGACTTGGAGTGGAGCTTGGTGAGCAGCGCGCGCATGCGCGAAGAAGCTATGGCTGTGACCGTTCCGCTTGAGTTGCCGTCGTGCTCCCGATCCCATGAGAAGTCGATTTTTCCGAATGGATTGACAGCCGCTCCGGCCACGGTCAGATCGACGATATCGCGCACTTCGACTTCGGCAGCCTCGAGATACAGAGGCGTCAGGGGCGGCCCGAAAGTCTTCCGCCAGCGATCTGCGCCGTCGCGGACGCGGTACTGTCGCTGGATGGCAGCGACCGCCTGGGCGGCACGCTCGACGGAGTCGCCCGTCGCCCAGCGGCGGATAAGCTCTTCCTCTGCTTCGAGAGAGCCCTGATTGCCGAGGCCGTCGCTGACGACGATCTGGTAGGTGCGTTGTGCGTGGGTCGCGTTGTCAGGCGCCTGCGCGGCGTGCAGCGCCAGATGCGGCGCCCAAACCATCAGCGTCAATGCATGGAAACGTTCCGGCTTGACAGCGCGCGCAACATCTTCGCTGCTTGCGTGTCGCATCCACGAGAGCCTCTGCTGCACGAGGTCGAACAAATTCCGACCGCGCAAATGCTGATAAGCGAAACCGCTCGCGTCGTTCGGAACGATCCCAAACGTATAGACAGAGACGAAATCCTGTTGCCGGTCGATCGGCGGCACGACTGGGCCGAATCCGGTGCTGAACAATCGCTCGACGGCAGCACCGAGCGCCTTCCTGTAAGCATCGGTCTTCGCCTTCGTGGCGACATTCGAGCCCGAGGCGTCGATCAGCAAGACGTAATGAGCGGGGTGCTGATTCGATTCGATGCGTACCTGCGCCGCCGCTCGCGGCATCAACGCCGCGATCACAATCGCGCCAGCAGCCAAACGCGCCGAGACTCGGCTCAAGGGACTGCTCAGCCCGAACGGGCCGCGCCCGCTGCGGTCAAATTTCCGGTTCATTCTGGTGATCTGCTAAGGGGAGTGACCGAAACAGGGAAATCCCTACCCCCGCGACGCCGAGAAATATGCACAGCCGCTCGTGCGCGCGCTATCGGCCGCTCCCCTACTCCGCGCGTCGGCCGCCGATTCGGCCGAGCTGCGACGAACTCTCTGAGCGACGAGCGAGGGCATTCATGCGAGCCGCACTCGGATTCAAGGCACCGCGGTGGACGTGCCGAACGGGACAGCGCCGATTCCGGCCGCAGACGTCTGCGTAGTGCCTTCGGGAAAAATGATTCCGGACGGCATAATCGTGGTGCCCGAAGCGAGCACCTTGGTGGTGAGAGCGATAAACGCGATCGCTGAAGGAGAGCGCTTGAGTTTCATGCGAGGGGACTCGAGGGGCCGGCGCTTACGACGCGCTTACCGAGTCCTACTTCCCGTTCCCCATCTCCGCCATCCAAATATCGCTCTCCGCCACCCGATCCGAATAGATCATCGTCTTCGCGTCCGCGGAGATCGACTGCGCGCTGATCGAGAGCGGGGTCGTGACCTCGCGGATCGCGCTGGTTTCGATGTTCACGATGCGCAGCTTGCCCGCGTCGTTGTAGAGAATCTCGCGTCCTCCCGGCAGCCAGATCGGGCGCACGCCGCTCGTCGTCACCGGGCGGTACGTGCGGTCCGCGACGGAGTAGACGACGACGCCGGGGCGTCCGCGCAGCTCGCCCGCGAGCATCGTGGCGTCGGGCGACCAGGCGTTGAACGCGGGGCGGCTGCCCTGATGTGTCGCTGGCAACTGCTCGAGCTTCGCGTCCGGCACGCTGAGGTCGAGGACGAACGTGTGCTCGTCGTTGTAGCAGGCGAGCTTCCGGCCGTCGGGGGAGATCGTCGGATACCAGACGCTGCGTCCGGTCGTGTGCGTCACGCGCGTGAGATTGCTGCCGTCGGCGTTGATGCTCCAGATCTCGTAGCGCTTCTCGTCGCGCTGCGAATAGAAGTAGATCTGCTTCCCGTCCGGCGACCAGAACACGCCGCGGTCGCGCGCGACGTCGTTCGTGAGCTGGCGGATCTCCCCCGTCGCGATCTCGACGACGAACAGGTCCTCCTGCCCTCCGCGGTTCGTCACCGCGGCGAAGCGTGCGTCCGGCGAGAGCGCAGAGCTGAACACGAGGAACGTGCCGCCGATGACCGGCCGCGGCGCGCCGACCGTGGCGCCGGCGACGGGATCGAAGCCGACCATGCGCAGCGAGTCCTTCTGATCGATCGACGCGTAGAGCATGCGCGTGCCCTGCTTGCCGAGGGTGTAGTGGGCGCTGAAACGAGAGGGGAGCATCATCGGCTCGGCGTCGCCGCGCGGTTTGCCGCTCTCTTCATCCATGCGCACGCGCCAGAGATTCATCGCGCCGCCGCGATCGCTGCCAAAGTAAAGATATTGACCGTCGGGCGACCAGATCGGATTCCAGTCCACCGCGAGATCGTTCGTCACGCGCGTGATCGTCTTCGCGGGATCCGGCGCGTTGGGATCGATCGTCCAGATGTCGCGCTGCGCCGACTCCCCCGCCATTCCCCAGTACGCGATGCGGAATCCATGCGGCGACCAGTTCGGCTGCACGCCGTCGCTCGCCAACAGCAGCTTCCGCTGCCCCGACTCCGCGTCGATGATCCACAGCTCGCTGAGCTGCCCGCGCGAAGTCGGCGTGAAGTTCACGCTCTCGCCGGCGCAGACGAGCTTCTTCGAGTCGGGCGACCACGCGGGATTGAAGCACGATGCCGAGATTCGCCGCGCGATCTCACCGGTCGCGCCCATGATGAAGATCCCGCCGCCGTCGCACTCGGAGCGGTACGCGATCGCCGTCCCGTCCGGCGAATACGCGGGCTGACTGTCCGCCGCCGCGCAACGCTTGGTGAGATTGATCGCATTGCGTCCGTTCACGCGCTGGAGATAGATGTCGCCGCCGCGCGTGAAGACGAACGAGTCGCCGTCCGGCGCGGCGGAGGGCTGGATCTCCAATCCTTCTTCGTACGTGACCTGACCGAAGCGCATGATCGGCGCGCGCGGCGAGCCGATGCCCGAGGAGCGCAGCAGCCATCCTCCGCCGAAACCGGCGAGCAGCAGTGCGATCGCGCCGAGGATGCCGATGAGCGGACGATTCCAGGTCTCGGAGATCCTCGTCTCCAGCGTCGGTGCGCTACCCGACCCGCTGGACAGCATGTCCAGATCGAACGCGAGATCGCGCGCGGCCTGGAACCGCTGCTCCGGACTCTTCTCCAGGCAGTGACGGATCAGACGGTCGAGACCCACCGTCACGTTCGGATTGATGCCCGTCAATTCGCGCGGATCCTCGCGGAGGATCGCGGACATCGTGTCGGCCGGCGAGTCGCCGCGGAACGGATGCTCGCCCGCGACCATCTCATAGAGCAACGTTCCGAGGGAGAAGATGTCGCTTCTGCCGTCGACGGCCTGGCCGCGCACCTGCTCGGGCGACATGTACCCGACCGTGCCGATCACCGTGCCGGGAGACGTGTCCTGCTCCATCGTCTCTTCATCCGACATCGACGCCTCGCTGCGCAGTTTGGCCACGCCGAAGTCGAGGATCTTCACGCGACCGTCGCGCGTGACGAAGAGGTTCTCGGGCTTGAGATCGCGATGGACGACGCCGCGCTCGTGCGCGGCGGCGAGACCGTTTGCGATCTGGATGCCGTAGTCGATCGCCTTGCGGATGGGGATGCGCACGGCCGTGCCGTTGTCGCGAAGGAGGCTGCGGAGGGTGTGCCCTTCGAGAAGCTCGGTGACGATGTACGGGCGCCCGTCCGAATTGCCGGTGTCGAAGATCGTGAGGAGGTTGGGATGATTCAACGCGCCGACCGCGCGCGCTTCCTGTTCGAAGCGGTACATGCGGTCGGCGAACTTCGCGAAGGTCGGCGGGAGGACTTTGACCGCGACATCGCGTCGGATGCGAGGATCGAACGCGCGATACACCTCGGACATGCCTCCGGCGCCGATGCGTGAGACGATCTCATAAGGGCCGATCCGTGTTCCTGCTGCGAGTACCGACATCCGGACAGCGGGGATTGTCGCACGGCTCGTATACTCCGCGCGCCCATGCTTCTCCGCGTCCTGATCTTCCTGGCGATCGCTCTGCTGCTGTTCCTCCCCTTCAACTGGATCACCGTGCGACAGCTCGCGCGGATTCATCCGCGGCGGAAGCGATGGATCGTCGCGACGGCAGTCGCGGGGAACCTCATGTGGCCGTTCTTCCCGCTGCTGCGGTCGTTCACGGACTTCAGCCGACTGGCGCGCGCGGTGCTCGGGCCGCTGTGGTTCGGCTGGACGTGCTTCGCGATCCTCTACGCGGTGTTCATCTTCCTCGTGCTCCTCGCGTGGATTCCGTTTCGACGACGCGCCTTCGCGGACTTCGCGCGGTGGCCGTCGCGCGTGTTCCTCTTCATCGTCGCGATCGGTTGCGTCATCGGCTACGAGCAGGCGCTCGTGCCTTTGCGCATCGAACGCGTGACGATGCGCGTGCCAAATCTCGCGCAACCCGTGCGGCTCGTCCTGATGGGCGACCTGCACGTTGGCCTGTTCACCCGTCCGTCGCGTCTCGAACAGATCTTCGCGACCGCGAGCTCATTGCGTCCCGACGCGGTGCTCATCGCGGGCGACATGATCGACGACGATCCGCACTTCGTCCCGAAGCTGTTGGCCGGCACGCGTGCATTGTCCGCATCGATCCCGCTCTACGCGGTCTTCGGCAATCACGAGATGTACGGAAATCCGTTCACGACACTCGACCGCATGCGCGGCAGCCGCATCCGACTGCTCGTGAATGAAGGCGTTTCCGTGCGCGATCTCTGGATCGCGGGCGTCTCTGATCCCGACGCGAAACGACTCCCGGACGCAAAACAGCTCGTCCCCGACCTCGGTAAGGCGCTCGCCGCAAAGCCGTCGGCGAGCGTCCCCATCGTCCTCGCCCATCAGTCGCGGATCCTGGCGGAAGCGCGCAAGCGCGGCATCCCCGTCGTGCTGTGCGGGCACACGCACGGCGGTCAGCTCGGAATCCGCCCGTGGGGTCTCTCGCTCGCGGGCGTCTTCGACCCTTACGACATGGGCCACTACGACGTCCCGCCCACGCAGCTCTACGTCAACACCGGTACCGGCTACTGGCTCTTCCCGTTTCGCCTCGGCATGACGCCCGAGATCACGGTGGTGGAGTTGCGGCCAGGCGCGTGATGTCGACGTCGAATGCGGCGATGAACGCGCGGGCCATTCCGGCGTAGGTCTTTGCCGGCTTGGTGAACTCGCGCAGGTTCTTCCGATACTTCGTCAGTCGCGCGTTGATCGTGTCCACCTGGACTTGCGTCTTCGCCTGCTGGAGATCGACGATCGCGTCGACCAGCGGCTGACAGACGAGTTGAATCTCAGTGATGCGCGACATCCGCTCGCGAAAGAGTCCGGCGCGGTTCAAGCCGTAGATCGCGATCGATGCCTTACCGTAAGGATCCTCGACACCATTCTGTTCGCGCGGACGCACTGAAGCGATGACCGGGTCGGCTTCCCATAGGAAGTCGGTACGGTTCCAATCGAAGACCCACTCGATGTGTTTTTCCGGCTCGCGCCGCATCGGATTGATGAGCAGCGGATCTTCGGTGGTGAGGTCGCCGTTCTCATCGGCGATCCAGTGGTTGTTCCGCACCGGGAACGAGTTCGCTTTTCCCGAAGTCCCTTCCGGCTCCTTCAGTCGAGCCCGATCGAACTCCTCGAGGCTCATGCCGGAGTCGTACACGAGCTGACCGCGAAGGCGGTTGCAGTCGGGACAGCTCGGCAGGAGATTGGACCAAGCCGCGGCGAGCCACCAGTAGCCGGGATGCCCGGGGGCTTCCATGACCGCAGCTTTCGGCCGGAAGTGCTCGATGTCGCGGGCGCCGACCGCGCGATACGTGCTCTCGCAATACGCGCACTTCTCATGGAACAGCGCATCGAGCGCCGTGCACACTTCGAATTCCTTGTAGCGCTTGAACTCGTAGGCCTTCGGCGGCCGGTTCTTTTTCGCGTAGTACTTCCGCGCGAGATCGAGCTCGCTCTTTCCGGTCTTCGGGAATGGCTTCGCCAGCGCGTGGAGGGCGTCCGCGGGATCGGGCACGGGTGGCTCGACGAAGATCATTCCGTCGTCTCCTGGGCGTCGACCGACTTCCAGAGATCCACGACGCGGTTGATCGTGTCTTGTTTGAGGGCGGCCCGATCACCGGCCGGCTTCATCCGGCGATCGAGAAGATACTGACTCAGCGCCTCTTGGACGGCCTGCGTTTGCGGCAGGTCGCCGAGGACGATCTGCTCCCGCGCGATCTGTCGCTGTCGCGCAAGCTCGGCGTCATCCTCGGGCGAGCGATTCCGTTTGGTCGCGAGGGCGACGTAGCTGATCACGCTGTCCTCGATCGCGGGGTCTTCGGTGCTGTAAAGACCGAAGTAGTCGGACATTAGCAGCTGTTCGACGCTCAGCCCGCGGACGTTTGGCACGTCCGTAAGCCGTTCGATGTGCTGCTCCTCGTCGCGCGCGAGGACCTGTACCTCGCCGTCGTACATCCCGCGCAGGCAGAGCGGATCGTGGGTTGTGGCGAGGAACTGGACTTGGGGCATCGCTTTGCGCAGCCGCTGCACGATGCGCATCTTCCAGCGTGGATGGAGATGGGTCTCGAGTTCATCGATGAGCACCACGCCGCGCGCACTCTCCAGGTCGGGCCAGTAGTGGAGCATCTCGCGCATGATGTCGACGCCCGTCGCGACGATGGTCTTGTAGCCTTCGCTGAGACGCCGGAGCGGCGCGGAGATCCCCTGCACCTCAAACATGATCTCGGCGCCCATGCGCTCCCCTTCGAGCGGCCGTCCGACGAGCGCCTCGTCAGGCAGCACGAGCAACTGCCGCAGCGCGCGCACGGTCGGGTTGAATAGCCCGTCGTCACAGTTCACGAGCCAGCCGTTCGGGTTCGTGATCACCGCGAGCGGATCGAACAGCGTCTGCACGCGCGCAAACGACTGCTGCGATCGGCGCAGCCCGCGCTCGTCGGAGAAGAATCGCCGCGGACCGTACGCGAGCAGCACGGTCGACGGCTCTTCGTTGCCCACAAACTTTTTGTTCTTAGGATCGATGGTGAGCGACACCGGAATCTTCGTGCCTTCGAAGAACACCCGTACCTCGGCAGGCACCGCATTCGATGAAAGCGCACTCCAATCGGTGCGGCGGATGAAGTCTTCCGCGGGCAGCTTGAGCTTTCTGATCTGCGTCGTGCCGAGAAGCGCGAGTGAGACTGCTTCGAGAACAGTGCTCTTGCCGCTGGCGTTTTCGCCGAGGAGCATCAGCGCACCGGCGATCGGCTCATCGGTGCCGGTTGGATCAACGAGGTCGAAGTCGAGTTTCTCGATCGCTTTGAAATTGCGAATCTCAATGCGCCGGATGCGCTGATGTGCAAGCAGCGGAAGTGGTGCACGTTTTTCGAAACGCCTCGGCGCGGCGAGGGCGACTCTCGTACGCTTGCGCGGGACGCGGATGGGTTTAGGACTCTCTTCCCAGGTGACGCCGGTGATCTCCGGCACTGACTCCAGCAACTTGCTGATAGCCGTGCGCGACTTGAGCTTCGCGAGCACCGATTTGAATGCGCCGCGGGCCGGCGCGAGGTACTCCTGATCCGGGGCGAGCAGTTCGACCAGCCTGCGTCGCGCGAGAAGGGCTCTCCTCTCTCTGCTCCGGAACAGCGGCACCCAATCGGAGGCCAGTTCGACAACCAACTTCCATTTGAGCGATCGCGCCTCCACCAATGGCTTGCGATTCAGCGCGAGCAGTTCGACCGTGAGCTCGCCTCCCCGGGTGAGCGGCCAACAATTGCCAATCTCATCGAATTCGAGGTGTTCCGCCGGCTGATCGAACGTCGGATCGATCAGCAGCGCCACTTCCTGTTCACGGCACTCAGCGATGCTTGCAAGCAGCGATGCGCGCTTCTTCGCGACCGGGAAGAATGTTCCCTTCCCGACGATGCGCGCTCCCTCTTTCCGCCGCCGGCTGCAGTTCATACAGGCAAGGAGCAGGTTCTCCCACTCGTACGAAAGCCAGGCGTAGTGGAGGTGACTTCCACGCTCTTCGTTGATGTTCTGCGCGCCCTGCTTCGGCCGAAAGTGCTCGATGTCGGCGCCACCGGACAGGTCGACTCTCGTCTCACAGAAAGCACATTTCCCGTGAAAGAGCTCCAGAAGGCTTCCTTTGGCCTCGAGCCAGATCTTTGGCTGGAACGTGATGCGCAATTGCGCGAGATGTGCGTCCGATGAACGAAGCAGCTTTGTGATGCGCTCCCGCTCGGCGTTCGCACGTTTCGAGAAGAGAACGTCGGGCACGGGAACGGCGGAGCGATCAACGAAGATCATGTGGGCTGACTCTGTCTGGGAGTGACGCGGCCCCCGCGTTTCCCTGCCTGAGACTCCGCATTATCATCTCTTCTTCTTCGTCGCATCCACCCTTCGCACAAGATCAATCAGGAGCGACATGAACGTCGGGTTGTAAGTGTCCCCGTGACCATTCAATACGCTGCGGTCCGCGGTGACAACGAGGAAGGGGTTGTTGGCGACGTTCTCGCCTTGTGGGATGAGCTCCACGTTCCCATACTGCCGCGGCGCGGCGCGAACCTGGAAGCCTTCCTGGATGACCGCCTCCTGCTGAGGCGTCTCCATCGCCTTCCTCAGCGGCACGAGAGCATCGCAGTCGCAATTGGCGCCGGTCAGCGCCTGGAACGACCCAGTAAAACAGTTCGACGGACGTTGCTCTCCTGAGCTCGAACGGCCCGACACGGGTGCAACCGCTCGTGCGACGTCGGTTACATACGGCTGGAAATTTGCGGCGGTGATCACGTTGCGGGTGAGATAAGAGGTGCCGCGAATCCACATGATCGGGGAAACGAGTGCCTTGAACCCCTGGCCAATCGGAAAGATCACGCGGGTCGCACCGTCGCTCTTCGAGGAGATTGTAAGGAGGAGCGGCAATTGCGCCTCGTTGAACCGCAGGCCGAGGTCGCGCATCTTCGCAAGGTCGACCGGCGTGCGCTTGTAGAGCTCCGCCTCGAAAGCCGGGTTCGCGAGAACCACGAGATCAGGGAAGTTGATGTGCCGGCCATTCTCATCCTGATATCCGTCAATAACCTCGATCTCTTCAGCGTCAGCGCGTTCGCTCAACGCGTCGTGCAGCGCCTGCCGGTACGCCGGGCCGACCGCCGAGAAGAGGACACCGGCGCCGAGGCTATGGCCGACCGCCACGAACCGCGTGTCCTGGCCCCCCGGTTCTTTCTTGATGTCGTTGTAGGCGAGGATCAGGCGTTCAATGAAGCGCCGCGCCTGATTTGTCCCGAGCCGCTCTCCGATCCGCTTCCTCGTCCAGATCGAGAGCTGCTTGCGCGCCACATTGCAGTACGTGAGGCCCCGCCACCCGACGTAGACGCCGATCACCGGGCGATTTCCGCCTGTCGTCCGTTCACGTTGTCCGAGATACTGTAAGACACCTCGGAAACACGCGAGGTTGTCGTCGCAGACCGTCGCATTGTGCTTCCAGCCGTGAATGAAGGTGACGATGATCGCGCTCTTCCCCGCTGATGTGTCTCGGATCATTTTCACGACCGCGTTCCGCTGCTCGCGGCTGAACGCGAGTCCTTCGTCATTGAACTCGACGACGCCGAGCGTGAATTCGGGATGTTTCTCGATCGACGCCTGCTGCACCCGCAGTTGCTCGGCGGGATCCTGAAGCCTTGCGATGTCCGTCTCTACGACGGCAGCTGGCCCGATTCCGAGGTGCAGGCGTTCGTTGCGCGACGTTGCGCACGCTGTCAGAACGAGTAGACCGATACCAAGCGTGAAGCGGCGGATGTACATGGAGAACCCTCCCTCACATTGGAGGTACGCGGGAGCCGCATTTCCCTACCCCGCTGCGCTCTGCAAGACTTCACCGCACTCCGCCTCGATCTTCAGCGTCGCCAGATCGTCCGCGCGCGTCGCGCCGATGTTCACGATCGCGATCGGTACGCCGCGATCGTGCGCACGTTTCGCGAAGCGGAAGCCGGACCACACCGTGAGCGACGAGCCGACGACGAGGAGCGCATCCGCTTCGTCGACGCGCGACATCGCGTAATCAACCTTGTGCCGCGGCACGGACTCGCCGAAGAAGACGACCGCGGGCTTGAGCACGCCGCCGCAGCGATGGCACTCCGGCACTTCAAAGCCGCCGATCACCTCGCGCGCAACTTCGGCATCGCCGTCAGGCGCGAAGTCCGCTTCGTCCGCGTGAAGATGATCCCAACGCGCGGCCTCGATCCAGCGAGCGTTGCACTCGCGCAATCGTTCCTGCATCTGCGCACGAGGAAACTCGCCGCCGCAGTCGAGGCAGACGACGACGCGATTGCGTCCGTGGAGCTGCACGACCGCGCGACTGCCCGCTTCCTGATGCAGGTCGTCGACGTTCTGCGTGATCAGTTGATGCACGCGACCCCGCGCCTCGAGCTCCGCCAGCGCGTGATGCGCTGCATTCGGCCGGGCGCGCTCGAATCGCGGCCACCCGCGATAGCTGCGCGCCCAATAGAACCGCCGCACTTCCGCGCTTCGCACGAACGCGCTGAAGTAGATCGGCTTGTGCCGCGTCCACGCACCGCCCGGACTGCGGTAGTCGGGAATCCCGGACTCGGTGGAACAGCCGGCGCCGGTGAGAACGACGAGGCGTTTGGATTGCGAGATGAAGTCGCTGAGCATCTACGGTTTGAACGCGCTCTCGATCTTCTCCCCTGTCGCCAGATCTACCAGCGCGTGAATCAACACCCGCGTTCCCTTCTGCAGGTCGTCGATCGAGATCTTCTCGTCGACGTCGTGGCCGGGATAGGGCTTGCCGGGAAACCACATGCCGAAAGCGATCGCGTTCGGGAGACGTTTCGCGTACGTGCCGCCGCCGGAAATCGCGGGCTTCGGATTCTTCACGCCTGTTGCGCGCGAATACGCGGCCATGAGGCGCTTCACGATCTTCGCGTTCGGATCGAAACCGAGTGGCTCGTCGAGGAAGTACGCCAGGTCGTCGGCGATCGTGAGCGAAGCGCCGGTGCGTTTGTTGAAGCGCTCGACGACCGCGGCGAGATGCGCGCGCGCCTCCGGTCCCGTACGCGGCGGAATGCGCCGGAGGTTGATGTACAGCACCGACTGCACGGGATCCTTCTCGTACGGTTTCACCAGCGCGACGTTCACGCCGTAGCGGCCCCAGATCGGATCGTTGTCGGTGATGCCGAGGCCCGTGCCGTGGAGGTCCTGTCCGGCGAGACGGTCGAAGGCGAGGAGATCATTGACGCCACCGCTCGGCAGCTTGCCATCGAGCGCGATGGCCAAAGCCACCAGCGCATTGCGGCCACCGCTGAGATTCACACCGGAATGCGCGGACTTGCCGTACGCCACGACGCGCATGTACGCCCCGTCCGGCTGCACGACGAGCCGCGTTCCCGCGGGGAGTTTCACGGCGCGCAGTTCGCTCTCGAGCTTCGTCCAGTCCGCGGCGCCATCGCGCGTCCAGAGCAGTTTCACCTCCGCGCGATCGGGAACGATGCTCGGCGAGAGGCCGGCGTCGATCGTTTCGACGATGTACGGCTTCGCGACGCCGGCGCGAAGCGTGCGCGCGGTCGCGAGCGCGAGCCCGTCCCACGCCTTCTCGCCGACGACGACCGGGAACTCTGAGTCGAGCACGAGCGAGTAATCGGGCGGCGCGTGCGTCTCGAGATACTCCTTCATCTCCGAAGCGGACGATTCCTCTTCGCTCCCGACGAGAAGTCGGATCGTGTGCGTGCGCGCGACGTCACTTTCCGCGAGCGACTTCATCGCCAGCAACGCCTGAATGAGCGGGCCCTTGTCGTCCGCGGCTCCGCGCCCGAAGACGTAGCCATTCTCGACTCTCCCCTCCCAGGGACTGAACGACCAGGCCTCCGCCTCGGCCGGCTGCACATCGCCATGAATGACGAGGCCGAGGATCGGCGCGTCGGGCGGACCGGGCAGCTCGATCTCCGTGACCTTACCCGCGTCGCGCGCGACGAAGTTCATGTCCTTCGCGACCTTCATCAGCCACGCCTTCTGCGCGGCATGCGCATCGGCATCGAATTGATGCGTCGGAAATTTGAGAACCTCCGACAGCATCGGCACGAGGTGTTTGCTCTCGTGCGCCTCATAGCGAGCGAGAACGGGATCGACCGAAGCGGCCAGCAGTAACGTTGCAAGAATCACTAAAACAATCTCCTTCCTTCGAGCGCGAGCAGCCACTGCTTCCGTTCGATGCCGCCGCCGTAGCCGGTGAGCGTACCGTTCGAGCCGATGACGCGATGACACGGGATGATCACGGGAATCGGATTCGCGCCGTTCGCCGCACCCACCGCGCGCACCGCGCTCGGCTTTCCGATGCGCGCCGCGAGCTCGGCGTACGTGATCGTGTCGCCGTACGGAATCTCGAGCAGCGCGTTCCACACCGCGAGCTGGAAAGGCGTGCCTTTCGGATTGAGCGGGAAGGTGAACGTTTTTCGTTTGCCGGAGAAGTACTCGGTGATCTGAGTCGTCAAGTCGTGAACGTAGGGCGTGGCTTCAGCCCGCCCTTCCCGCGGAGGGGCGGGCTGAAGCCACGCCCTACGGAATCCAAGCTCCACGAGCTTCCCCTTCTCATCGAACGCGGCGTGCAACGGGCCAATCGGCGTGTCGATCTTCATCATCATTTTCAACACGCGGAACCGCTCGCGCGTTCGCTTAGAATACGCGGCACGGTCCAGTCAGGGAGAGAACGAGATGAAAACCTTCTTCAAGGTCGTTGGGGTTGTGCTCCTGGTCATCGTCGCGCTCGCCGCGATCGGGGTTTCGTACCTCGCGTTGCGCAAGCCGGCACAGCGTCCGCCCTCCGCGGACAAGATCGAGGCCACGCCGGAGCGCGTCGCGCGCGGCAACTACCTCGTCCACCACGTCTCGATCTGTTTCGACTGCCACTCCGAGCGAACGTACGCGTACGCGATGCCGTTCAAGCCGGGAAGCGACGGCGTCCGCGGCTTCGTCTGGGACAAGAAGATCGGTTTCCCCGGCGTCATCCCCGCAGCGAACATCACACCCGATCCGGACACGGGTCTCGGCAAGTGGACCGACGGCGAGATCCTCCGCGCGATACGCGAAGGCGTCGACCGCGAAGGCAACGCGCTCTTCGCGATCATGCCCTACGGCCATTACCGCAACATGAGTGACGACGACGCGAAGTCGATCGTCGCGTATCTGCGAACGATCGCTCCCCAGCGCTACGAGGAACCGAAGAAATCGCTCGACGTTCCGCTGAATTTCATCGTGAAGTTCATGCCGAAGCCGCTCGAAGGACCGATTGCGCCGCCGGACATGAGCACCGAGGTGGCGCGTGGCAAATACCTCGTCGCCATCGCCGCGTGCACCGAATGCCACACGCCGCAGGGCGACAAAGGAAAACCACTCCCCGGCAAGTATCTCGCCGGCGGCCTGGAGATGCACACACCCGAGTTCCGCGTCGTGAGCGCGAACATCACGCCGCATCCGACGAACTACATGGGCACCGCCACGCGCGAAGAGTTCATCGCCCGCTTCCGCGCGTTCTCGAACTACACCGTCGACACCGCGCCGCAGGCCGCGAAGGGGAAGAACACGATCATGCCCTGGATCGCGTACTCGGGCATGACGGACGAGGACCTCGGCGCGGTGTACGCGTATTTGAAGACGGTGCCGGCGGTCGAGAACAAGGTCAACCCTTTCCCGGACGCGAAGTGAAACGTAGGGCGTGGCTTCAGCCCGCCTCTCCCGGAGGGGCGGGCTGAAGCCGCGCCCTACGTAAACCCTCGTTCGGAAAGGTCGTATATCCCGCCATGCCACTCGAACTGCGCATCGAAAACCTCTCGAAGACCTATCCCAACGGCGTCCAGGCGCTGCAGAACGTTTCCCTCACCGTTCCGACCGGCATGTTCGGACTCCTCGGGCCGAACGGCGCGGGCAAGTCGACGCTGATGCGGACGATCGCGACACTGCAGGAGGCTGACTCCGGCAGCGTGACGCTCGGCAACATCAACGTCCTCCGGCAGAAAGATCACGTGCGCCGCATCCTCGGATATCTGCCGCAGGAGTTCGGCGTCTATCCGCGCATCACGGCCGAGGCGCTGCTCGATCACTTTGCGATCCTGAAGGGAATCCAGAACCGGAGAGAGCGGCGTGAAGTCGTGGCCGCGCTGCTGCGCCGCACGAACCTCTACGACGTGCGTAAACAGAACCTCGGTACGTTCTCGGGCGGCATGCGCCAGCGCTTCGGCATCGCGCAGGCGCTACTCGGAAATCCACAGCTCATCATCGTCGACGAGCCGACCGCCGGACTCGATCCCGGCGAGCGCGTGCGCTTCCACAACCTCCTCGCCGAGATCGGCGAGAACGTCGTCGTCATCCTCTCGACGCACATCGTCGAGGATGTGAGCGACCTCTGCTCGCCGCGAAAGGCGATCTCTCGTTCGTGCAGAAAGAGCATGCGGTGATCTCGACGAAGCTCGTCGCGGGTCAGACCGTCGTGCACGTTTTCAGCGAAGAACAGCCGAGCGGATTCGAGCCGGTCACTGCGAGTCTCGAGGACGTCTACTTCTCCACGCTGGAACGCTCGAAGGAAGTGGCCGCCTAGTGTTCTCCGCGATCGCGTCCTTCGAATTCAAGTTCCACCTCAAAAACTTCCTCTTCTACATCGTTCTGCTCATTTACTTTCTGCTGGCGTTCGCCGCGGTCACGTCGGATCAGGTCACGATCGGCGGATCGGTGGGGAACGTCAACCGCAATGCGCCGTACGTGATCATGCAGTTCCTGCTCGTGATGAGCGTCTTCGGGATCTTCACCACGACGGCGTTCGTCGCGAACTCGATCCATCGCGACTTCGAGCTGGGCACGGACGCGCTGTTCTTCAGTTCTCCGATCAAGAAGTTCCAGTTCCTCGCCGGCCGCTTTCTCGGCTCCTTCACGGTCGCCGTCATGGTCTACCTCGGCGTCGTCCTGGCCGTGATGGTCGGGAGTCTGATGCCGTGGATCGAGCAAGAGCGACTCGGACCATTCGAGCTCTGGCCGTACGTCTATTCGCTCTTCGTGATGATCGTGCCGAATCTGCTTCTGGCCGGCGCGATCTTCTTCGCCGTCACCACGCTGACGCGCAGTCTGATGGCCACGTACGCGAGCACGGTGGCGTTCCTCGTTGCGTATGCCGTCGCCGCGACGTTGCTCGAAAACATCGAGAACGAGACCATGGCGGGCCTGCTCGATCCGTTCGGCTTCGGCGCGTTTTCGCTTGCTACGCGTTACTGGACCGTGTTCCAGAAGAACACGCAGATCCTCCCGCTCGAGGGCATCTATCTATGGAATCGGGTCCTCTGGGTCGGCGTGGCGCTATTGATCCTCGCCTTCGCGTTCTGGCGTTTCCAGTTCACGACCGGCGCGCGCAAGAGCCGGAAGAAAACGCGGACCGCGGCCGACGAGCCGCAGTCGACGGAGCGGGTCTCGCTCGCGCTGCCGAAAGTGTCGCAGACGTTCGGCGGCCTCGCTGCGTGGAAGCAATACTTCGCGACGATTCGCGTGGAGTCCGCGCAGATCTTCAAGGGAATTCCGTTCATCATCATGCTCGTCCTCGGCGTGCTGAACATCTGGGGCAACAGCACGGGACTCGATGACCGCTTCGGCACTCCGATCTATCCCACTTCCTCCTCGATGGTGGAAGTGATCAACGGCGCGTTCGGCCTGTTCGCCATCCTCATCACGGCGTTTTACGCGGGCGATATCGTCTGGCGCGAGCGCAGCCTTCGCATGAACGAAGTCGTCGACACGATGCCGCTGCCGACGTGGGCACAATGGTTCGCGAAATTCAGCGCGCTGATTTTCGTCGCCACAGCCACGCTCGCGATGGGGATCGCGACGGGGATCGTCATCCAGACGGCGAAGGGTTACTACAACTATGAGCTCGACGTGTATGCGAAGGGCATCCTCGTCGAGCTCGGCGGCACGATTCTTCTCCTGACCGCGCTCTCGTTCATCCTGCAGATTCTGCTCAATCAGAAATACGTCGCGTTCCTCGGCGTCATGATCTGGTTCATTCTCAATCCGGCGTTACGCGCGATGGGTTACGAGCATCGCCTCTATCGCTACGCGTCGACGCCGCCGGCGACCTGGTCGGACATGAATGGCTACGGCCACTTCGTCTGGCCGCAGGCCGTGTTCCACGCGTACTGGATGTTCTTCGCGGCCGTATTCCTCGTGTTGTGCCACCTCCTCTGGGTGCGTTTCACCGAGGGAGGGCTGCGTCAACGACTGTCGGTTGCGCGGCAGCGGTTCAGCAAACCGGTCGCGGCGGCGCTGTTCGTCTCGCTGATCGCGTTCATCTCGACCGGCTGCTACATCTACTACAACACGAACGTCCTCAACGACTACGTGACGACCAAAGACGCCGAGAAACAGCAGGCGGATGCGGAGAAGAAGTACAAGAAGTTCGAGCACATGCTCAAGCCGCGCATTACGGCCGTGAAGGCGGACGTCGACATCTTTCCCGAGCGCCGCGCCGTGGACATCCGCGGCGAGTACACGCTCGTCAACAAAACCAACCAACCGCTGCGCGAGCTGCATGTCTCCGTGAATCCGCAAGTGCTGACGACGTGGCAGGTCGAGATCCCCGGAACGCGCGTGAAGAGCGACGACCGAAAGCTCGGTTACACGATCCTCACGTTCAATGAACCGCTTGCGCCGGGCGCGACGCTGCCGATGAAGTTCCAGACCGGCTTCGCCGCGAAGGGCTTCGTCAACGGCGCGGCGAACAACAACGTCGTCGCGAACGGGACGTTCTTCAACAGCATCGCCTACTTCCCCCACCTCGGCTACAACGACAGTGTCGAGCTGGAGGATCGCAACAAGCGCCGCAAATATGGTCTCGGCGAAAAGCAGCGCCAGGCGCCGCCGACGGACATGCGCGCGCGGATGGACAACGGCCTCAATAACGAGTCGGACTGGATCAGCCTCGATACGACCGTCTCGACGTCGCCCGATCAGCTCGCGCTCGCGCCGGGCTATTTGCAACGCGAATGGACGTCGAACGGCCGCCGCTACTTCCACTACAAGACCACCTCGCCGATTCTTGGCTTCTGGTCGTATCTGTCTGCGCGCTACACCGTCAAGCGCGACAAGTGGCGTGATGTCCCCATCGAGATCTACTACGACGCGAAGCACGCATACAACGTCGATCGGATGATCGACTCCACGAAGAAGTCGCTCGACTATTTCACGGCGAACTTCTCGCCGTATCAGCACAAGCAGGTGCGCATCCTCGAGTTCCCGGCCTACGCGACGTTCGCGCAGTCGTTCCCGAACACGATCCCCTTCTCCGAGTCGATCGGCTTCATTGCCGACCTGCGCAAAGAGGATCACATCGACTACGTCTTCTACGTGACCGCTCACGAAGTCGCACACCAGTGGTGGGCGCACCAGGTGATCGGAGGCAACGTCCAGGGCTCGACAATGATCGTCGAGTCGATGGCGCAGTACTCCGCGCTGATGGTCATGGAGAAGGAGTACGGCAAGGCGAAAATGCAGAAGTTCCTGCGCTACGAGCTCGATCGCTACCTGCGGGGCCGCGGCTCCGAGCTCATCGCCGAGAAACCGATCTCGCTCGTGGAGAACCAGCAGTACATCCACTACGGCAAAGGCAGCGTCGTGATGTACGCGCTACGCGACGCGATCGGCGAGGAAGCGGTGAACCGCGCGCTGAGAAAGTTCATCGCCGCGCACGCGTTCGACGGGCCGCCGTACACGACGGCACAGGAGCTCGTGCGCTATTTCCGCGCCGAGGCGCCGCCGGAGGCGCAGAACTTCATCACGGACCTGTTTGAGCGGATCGTGCTGTTCGACAACCAGGCCCGCGAGGTCTCGATGACCAAGCGCGCCGACGGCAAGTACAACGTGAAGATGACCGTGCTGTCGAAGAAACTGCAGTCGGATGCGAAGGGCGAAGAGAAGGAAGTGCCGGTGAACGATCTGATCGACATCGGCGTCCTCGGCGAGAAGGACTCCGTGTTGTTCGCCGAGAAGCGCCGCATCTCGAAGCCGGAACAGACGT
>Ga0209382_10003848_pt1 | contig 20556 bp, 18 predicted proteins | sample SoiMetdeltSBSDD5_FD_187599 | JGI IMG/M metagenome (GOLD analysis project Ga0209382, IMG submission 187599) | Bulk soil microbial communities from a Populus tree surrounding site in Tennessee, USA - Soil MetaG P. deltoides SBSDD5 (SPAdes) (version 2) | ecosystem: Environmental > Terrestrial >... | reverse complement strand
GGGGTTCCCCCGGCGTGGATCGAGCGAGCGACCGCAGAGCGGGTCGGACTGCGGCGCCGTGTGCGGACGCCGCGGCATGCCGTGTCGTGGCGGTCGTACGCGCAGTGGGACACGTGGCTGTCGCTGTCGAGCCCGTATTTCGGGCTCAAGCTCGAGGCCGAGGAGCGACGCGCCGCGCGCGCCGGGCTCGAGATGCGCTACCCGCTGCTCGACAGCCGGCTGGTCGAGCTGGTCCTCGCGATCCCGTGGTCGCGGCGAATGGCTCAGGGCGAGCGCAAGCGCCTGCTGCGTGCAGCGTCCGCGCGCGTGCTGCCGCCGGCCGTTCTCGGCCGCCGCGGAAAGGGTGACTGGACCTCGCCGTTCGACCGCGCGCTCGCGCGCGCGTGCGCGAACACTGGCCTGCCGAGCCGATCCGGCCTCCTCGAACGCTACGTGGATCGCGCCGGCGCGGAGCGGCTCATCGGGCGTTATAGCCGCGGTGCCGGCGATTTGCGCTGGGAGATCTGGTTCTTCATCACGCTCGACCGCTGGCTCGAGCGGTTCGTGAAAGGAGCGACGCGATGACGAAGCCGTCACGCCCGCGGCGCAAGCCATATCGGCCTCCGCGCCTGACGAAGTTCGGTGACCTGCGGCGCCTCACCCAGGGCGACCGGCGTACCAAGAACGAGCCCAGCGGTGTCAAGACCAGGCTCGGCGGCCCAGGATAGGATGCCGACGGCCGAGCTGTACGGTCTTCGTCTCCGCAGCGCGCTGCCGCTGCCGCGGGCATGTGCAAGCGCTGGCGGCCCTGCGGACGTCGAAATTGTCCGCGGCAGCGCGGCGGACATGGCGGCGGTTTGGCGCACGCTCGTGCCGCCCGTGGATCCCACACGGTGGTTCGAAGACCGCACGCTCGTTGACGGGCGGCGCTATCTGCGGTGGGCCGGGCTGTTCGAGTTCGTCGTGGCGGTCGACGGCACGCACATCACGGCGCGGCGGCTGGGTGGGGCATCACGCATGCCGCGGGCATTCGAGACCTATCTGCTCGGTCACGTGCTGTCGTTCGCGCTGATCGCGCGCGGGCTCGAGCCGCTGCACGCGACAGCGGTCATGCTTGGCCAGGGCGCCGTCGGCTTCCTGGGGGACTGCGGACGCGGCAAGTCGACGCTCGCGGCCGCCTTCGTGCGCGCTGGGCACGCGCTGCTGACCGACGACTTGCTGGTGCTGCGTGCCGACGGCGGCGGATTCAGCGCGGCCGCAGGGCCGCCGCGGTTGAAGCTCTCTGCCGATCCCGCGCGCCGCCTGCTCGGCGCGGTGCACGGGACGCCGATGAACGGCCGCGGCAGCAAGCTCGTGTTCCCGCTCGGCGCCCGCGCGACGCGTGAGGCCGCGCCGCTGCGCGCGCTCTACGTGCTGCGTCCGCGCCGCCCGGGCACTGCCATTACGATTCGCACGCTGTCGCGACGGCGCGCCTTCGTGGAGCTCACGCGCGGCACGTTCAACGCGTGCGTGCTGGACGGTGCGCGGCTCACGCGGCAGTTCGACCTCGCCGCACGCGTCGCGGCCACCGTGCCGGTGAAGACGCTCCAGTATCCGCGCGGGCTCGGCCGGCTCGCGGCCGTCCGCGCCGCCATCGAGGCGGACCTGTCGGCGTGAGACGCGCGCCCGATCCGCTGCTGCTCTCCATGTTGCGCGGCGACCACGCGACGACCGCCGACGCCGACGACTGGCGTCGGGCGGCGGCGGCCGCGCGCGCCGAGGGCCTGGAGTCTTGGCTCCAGCGCCGGCTTGCGAGGACGGCGGCGGCCGTCTCGGACGAGGTGCGCGAGGGCGTGCGTGCCGCCTGCGTTGGCATCACCGCGCGCGCGCTGGCGCTGGCGTCGGAGCTGGCCGCCATCCTGCGCGCCTTGGCGGTAAACGGCATCGCCTGTGCGCCGCTGCGCGGCGCCGCGCTCGCCGAGCGCGTCTGGGACGACGCGTGTGCTCGACCCGCGGGCGACATCGACCTGCTCGTGCGGCGCGCGGATCTCGACGCGGTCGAGGCGACGCTGCACGCGCTCGGATACCGCGGCGTCGACCGCCGCCGCGGCTTCGCGCGCGAGTTCTCCTATACGCTGGAGCTCGCGCGCGACGCGCACGGCGGCGTCGTGGTCGAGCCGCACTGGACGCTGGCGTATCCGCCGTTCGCCGACGCGCTCGACATGGCGCGCGTGTGGGCGCGCTGCCGGTCTGGCCGCGTGGTCGGCGAACCCGCCCTGCTTCTCGCGCCCGAAGCGCTCCTGCTGAATCTGTGTCTGCATGTCGTGCACACGGCGCCCGACGTTCCGCTGCTGTGGCTCGCGGACATCGACCGGCTCGTGCGGCGCGAGACGGACGCGATCGACTGGGACGAGCTCGTCGCGCTCGCGCGCGGCGCGGGGGTTGGCGGGCAGGTGGCCGCCGCGCTGCGGCGCGTGGCCTCGCTGCTGGCGACGCCGCTGCCGCCGGACCTGGGCGAGACGCTGGGCGTGGCGAATCCCGCCGCGCTGGATCGGCTGCTCGTCGAAGGCGCCGACGTCGACGGCCGTGAGAGCCTCGCGCTGCTGTTCGCGCTCGGCGGCATCCGCCGTCGCGTGCGCTATGCGGCGACGCTGCTCTTCCCCTCGCCAGCCTTTATGACGATGGAGTACGGTGTGACGGGACCGGGGCCACTCGCCCGCGCCTATGGCCGGCGCGCGCGGCACCTTCTGTGGGAAGGCGTCAGGGGAACTGCCCGGCTGCTGCGCCATCCCCGGCTGCTGCGCCATCCCCGGCTGCTCCACCATATATCCGCCATATATAAGGAAGGAACGCCATGTACCAGATCTACGCGCTCAAGTACGCTGAACGCGACACCACCGCCTGCCAGTTCTTCTACCGCGAGCACTCGCACGACAAAATCACGCTGCACTACTTCGTGTGGCTGATCCTCGGCGGCCCGCATCCGGTGCTGGTCGACACGGGATTTCAGGAGGACGACGTCGAGCGCCGTGGCATCCGCAACTACATCCGCCCGTCGACGATGGTGGAGCGCATGGGCGTGAAGGTTGCCGACATTCCGGTCGCGCTCATCTCACATCTGCACTACGACCACTGGGCGGGCCATCGCCTGTTTCCTGCCTCAGAGTTCTGGATCCAGAAGGACGAGGTCGCGTTCTGGACGGGCCCCTACGCACGGTACGACGCGTTCAGCCAGTCGCAGAACGTCGGCGCGCTGACGAACCTCGTGCCGCTCAACTACGCGGGCCGCATCAAGATCATCGAAGGTGAGCGCGAGGTCCTGCCGGGGCTGCGCGTGCATCGCGTAGGCGGTCATACCGCGGGGCTGCAGATCGTCTCCGTGGAGACGGCGCGCGGCCGCATCGTGCTGACGTCGGACGCGGCGCACTTCTACCGCAACGTCGAGCGCTACCAGCCGACGCAGATCATCACGAGCCTGCCGGAGATGCTCGCCGGCTTCGACACGATCAACGCGCTCGCCGGCGATCCGGCGCGCGTCGTCACCGGCCACGATCCGGAGGTCGCGGCGCGCTTCAAGCCGCTCGAGCCCGGCATCGTCCAGATCGCCTGAGCCAATGCTCGCCACCACCATCGCCGGCAGTCTGCCGAAACCCTCGTGGCTCGCCGAGCCCGAGAAGCTCTGGGCGCCATGGCGGGTCGCGCCCGCCGCGCTCACGGAGGCGCAGCGCGACGCGGTGCTCATCGCGCTGAAGGACCAGGAGAGCGCGGGCATCGACGTCGTCACCGACGGCGAGCAGTCGCGCCAGCACTTCGTCCACGGGTTCGTCGAGCGCCTGGAGGGCATCGACTTCGCGAAGCGTGTCACGATCGGCATCCGCGCCGATCGCTACAAAGCTGAGGTGCCGACGGTCACCGGGCCGATCGCACGCCGCGCCCCCATGCACCTCGACGACGTCCGGTGGGCGCGCGCGCATACCGCGCGGCGGCTGAAATTCACGATTCCGGGCCCGATGACGATCGTCGACACGCTCGCCGACGAGCACTACCGCGATCGCGGACGGCTCGCGATGGCGTTCGCGGCAGTCATCAACGAGGAGGCGCGCGAGCTGGCGGCGGCGGGCCTCGACGTGCTGCAGCTCGACGAGCCCGCGTTCAACGTCTACATGGACGACGTCGCGGCGTGGGGCATCGAGGCGCTCCACCGCGCCGTCGACGGTGTCAGGTGCACGACCGCGGTGCACATCTGTTACGGCTACGGCATCCAGGCCAACGTCGACTGGAAGAAGACGCTCGGCGCGGAGTGGCGGCAGTACGAGCGCACGTTCCCGCTGCTTGCCAAGAGCCGCATCGACCAGGTCTCGCTCGAGTGCGCCAACTCGCGCGTGCCGCTCGAGCTGCTCGAGCTCCTGCGCGGCAAAGACATCATGGCGGGCGTGATCGATGTGGCGACCCATGAGATCGAGACGGCGGAGCAGGTCGCGACACGGATCCGCGCGGTGATGCGCCACGTCGAGCCTGCGCGCCTGCTGCCGTGCACCAACTGTGGGATGGTGCCGCTGCCGCGCGAGGTGGCGCGCGGCAAGCTGCGCGCGCTCGGCGCGGGCGCGGCGCTCGTGAGACATGAGCTCTCCGGTTCTCTGCCCGACCGTCGAGCGCCGGAGGCCTCCGAAGGCGCTCCGACGGCAAATAAAAAGAATGGATAGGTCGCCGCTCCCGATCGGCGGGCCGTTTCGCCCGGGGCTCGACCCACTGCCCGCGCGACAGCACGTATGGGCGGTCGTCAAGGACGCCCAGGGCCGTCCCGCCCACGGCGACCCCAGCGTCGCGCTGCGCGCGGTGACGCAGCCGCTGCCCGCGCTCGGTCCCAATGAGGCGCTCGGCTACGTGCTCTACGCGGGGCTCACGTACAACACCGTCTTCGCCGCGCGCGGCGTGCCGATCTCGGTCTTCGACCTGCACGACCGCGACCTGCACGTGCCGGGCAGCGGCGCCGTCGTGCTGATCGCCGCCGTCGGCGCCGAGGTTGCGCGCGAGGGCCGGCTGAAGGTGGGCGAGCTCCGCGTGCTCTACCCCGGGGTGTCGAACTTGCTGTCGCCGCGCGCGGGCGAGGATCCGATGCACGCGGAGTTCAAGATCCAGGGCTATGAGACGCCGGACGGCTCGTTCGCGCAGTTCGTGCGTGGTCAGGCGCCGCAGTGGCTCGCGCACGCCGAGCGTCTCACGCTCGCCGAGGGCTCGTCGTACATGCTCGACCTCGAGACCGTCTACAAGGCGCTCTACGACGTGGCCCGCGTGCGCCGCGACGAGCGCGTGTTCGTCGAGGGCGCCGCCGGCGGCACGGGACTCTACGCCGTCACGTGTGCGGTGCTGCGCGGCGCCTGCGTGACGGGACTCGTCTCCAGTGCGGCCAAGGCGCGGCTCATCGCCGAGCGCGGGGCGCGCGCGGCCGTCGATCGCACCGATCCGGCCTTTGCCGGGGTCTTCACGCCGGTGCCGCTCGAGAACGCGGCACGCGCGCGCTGGGTCGACGCGGGTCGCGCGCTCGCCGAGCGCGTGCGCGCCGCCAACGACGGCCACGCCATCGACGTCGTCGTGTCCTCGGTCGGTCGCGACCTCTTCGCGCGCATGGTGGATCTGCTCGGCCCGGGCGGCCGGATCGTCTTCTACGGGGCGACCAGCGGCTACACCCTGACGCTGCTCGGCAAGCCTGGCGACGCGTCGGCCGCCGAGATGTTCGGCCGCGTGGATCTGCGGCCGCAGCAAGGCGTGCTCGTCTACCACGGCCTGACGCCGTCGGGCCCGAGCGCTGAGCCCGCCGATCGGCTCGCTGAAGATGCGATCGAGACCGCGCTGGCGCTCGGCGCCCGCGTGGTCGCTGTGACGCGGACGGACGCGCAGGCCGCACACCTCAAGCGCATCGGCGGGCTCGCCGGCACGGTGAGCCTCGAGACGCTCGGCCGGGCTCGCGGCTTCGTGTGGCCGGACGCGATGCCGGATTACGACGCCGATCCCGACGGCTACCGCCGCTACCAGGACGCGACCCTCAAGCCGTTTGGCCAGGCGATCGGCCGGCTGCTCGCCACGCCCGACAATCCGCGCGGCTATCCCGACGTCGTCGTTGAGCGCGCGGGACAGGACACACTCGGCACCAGCACGTTCCTGGCGCGGCCGTTCACCGGCGCCGTGGTCTATCTGGAGGCGACGGAGGGCCGCCGCCTGTCGTTTTACGCGCCGAACGTGTGGATGCACGAAAAGCGCGTGCTGTTTCCGTCGTTCGCGATCCTCGGCAGCCATCTGTCGAACGCGCACCAGGCCGAGACGTGCGTGCGGCTGATCGACGCGGGCGCGCTGAACGTCCACCGGCCGGCCGTGCACGCGTGGGACGCGCTGACCGAGGCCAATCAGGCGCTCTACGAGAACCGCCACACGGGGACGATGACCGTGCGGGTTGGCGCGACCGCCGCGCTCGACACGGCGCGCACCGCGCGACAGGTGTACGAGGCGTGGGGCTCACGTTTCGTGGATGGCAAGACGGCGCGCGCGCGTGTGGATGTCGTGCGACGCGGTGCGCCCGAGCTGGTGGCGCTCGTCACGCTGGATTCGCCGCCGGCGAACGCGCTCGGCGCCGAGGTCTTCGACGAGCTCGAGCGCGTGCTCGACGCGCTCGAGAGCGAACGCTCGCTGCGCGCCGTCGTGCTGACGGGCGCCGGCTCGATGTTCGTCGCCGGCGCGGACATTCGCCAGCTGCGCGCGTTCGCGCGCGCAGAGGACGTCACGGCGCTGGCGTCACGGGCGCAGCGCCTGTTCGCTCGGATCGGCGCGATGAAGGCGCCGGTGGTCTCCGCCGTCGACGGCTACGCGCTGGGCGGCGGCAACGAGCTGCAGATGGCCTGCGCGTGGCGGGTTGCGGGCGCGCGCGCCGAGCTCGGCCAGCCCGAGATCAACCTGCACGTCATCCCCGGCTTCGGCGGCACGCAGATGCTGCCGCGGCTCGCCGCGCGCCGGGCGCGCGCCGGCGGCGGCCAGATGTACACGCTGCTCGTCGATGCGGTGGCGATGCTCCTGGACGGCCGCCGGCGCTCCGCGGCATGCGCGCACGCGCTGGGCGTCGTCGACGAGGTCGCGCCGGCCGACGCGCTCTCGCACGCGCTCGGCGTGGCGCGGCGCCTGGCGACCGGCGAGCTCGGTGGCGCGCTGTTCTCGCCGCTCTCCGAGCAAGCAACGCTCGCGTTCCCCAACGTCGACCGCGACGCCGAGATCGCGCGTCTGATCGCGCACCACGCCGCGGTGCCCCGCTCGGCGCCGGCGGCCGCGATCCTCGAGGTCGTCCGCGCAGGGCTCACCCAGGGACTCGAGGCCGGCCTGGCGCTTGAGGCACGCCGGTTCGGCGAGCTCGTGGCGAGCGAGGACGGCCACGCCGGCATCGACCGCTTCTTCGCGCGGCGGTCGTGGCCGCTGCCGACGCGGCGCGAGGACGTCTGACGCTTCGGCCGTGAGGTGGCTGGTCGACGGCTACAACGTGATCCGTCGCGACGCCGACCTGCGTGGCCACGAGAGCGAGAGTCTGGCGGCGGGACGGGCGGCGCTGCTTGCCGCCGTGGCCGCCGCGGCCCGACGCACGGGTGACCACTTCGCGGTGGTGTTCGACGGCGCCCGGCGCGACGCCGGAGCGCCGGCGACCGGGCAAGTGCAGGTCGTCTTCTCGCGACCGCCCGAAACTGCCGACGATGTGCTGCGCGCGCTGGTGGTGAAGAGCGGCGCCGGTACCGTCGTCGCCTCCTCGGATCGCGCGGTGCGCGACGCAGCGCGGCGTGCCGGCGCGGTGGCGGTCTCGGCCGAGGATTTCGTCGCGGCCCTGCGGGCAGAGGATCCCGACGAGGATGAGGACGACGATGACGCCGCCGAACGGCGCGGCGGCAACCCCCGGCGGGCGTCGCGCGATGAGCGCGCGGCCCGGCGCGCGCTGGCGCGCTTACGGGTGCGTCGTTGACGCGCCGAGGGCCGATCGGCTACAAGGGGAGCGTGAGCGAGCATCTCTTCATCGTGTCGCGACACCAGGTCGACCTGTACCAGTACCTCTCGCGCGAGTTCTCGAGCGAGTCGGACGTCCACGTGATCCTGGACCGCCGTCAGGCTGAGCGCCGGGCGGTCAGGGAGCGGCGTGTGCCGCCGCGAGGCGAACGGCGGCGGACCGAGCGGCGCGGGCAATCGGAGATCGGCCGGCAGCTCAACACGCTCGGCTACGCGTTCGTCCGCCTGAGCTGACGCTCCTCTACACGTCCTTGGTGTAGCGCTGCCAGCGCGCGTCGCGCCCCCAGCCGGGCACGGCGTCCCAGAACGCGCGCGCCTGCGTCTCGTCGCGCGCCACCATCGCGTTGAGCCGCCGTGCCCCGCGCGCCATCAGCCGCCGCTCCGCCTCGGCCACGAGCGCCCTCGCGACGCCACGGCGCCGGCACTCCGGCAGCACCGCCAGGCGATAGATGCCGCCGCGCCAGCCGTCCCAGCCCGCGATCACCGTGCCGATCAGACGCCCGTCTTCCTCGCCGACCAGCAGCGTGTTGGGATGCTCGCGGACGATTCGCTGCAGCTCGGGCAGCGTGTCGGTGGGTCGGGGAATCGCTTCGGCGCTCTTCCACAGCGCGAGCACCTGCGCACACTCCTCCATGCGGCACTCGCGGATCGTCAGCGGCATGACCGCCCTCCGTTGCCTGAATGTAAGGGGGCCCGTATCATAACGTTCGCGGCCGCACCGCGAACCCGTCTCGCGAGGAGAGCATGCCCAGTCACGAGGAGTTCACGCTCGACGCCAAGTACCGCCTGGACGAGGGCACCATCTTCCTGTCCGGCATCCAGGCGCTCGTCCGCCTGCCGCTGGATCAGCACCGCGCGGACCAGCGCCGCGGCGTGCGCACCGCGACGCTGGTCTCGGGCTATCGCGGCTCGCCGCTGGGCGGACTGGACCTCACGCTCGAGCGCAACCCCAAGCTCCTCGCCGAGCACGACGTCGTCTTCATCTCGGGGCTCAACGAGGACCTGGGCGCCACCGCCATCTATGGCGCGCAGCTCGCCAACATGTTCCCGAAGCCGAAATACGACGGCGTGCTGGGCATGTGGTACGGCAAGGGTCCCGGCGTCGACCGCACCGGCGACATCTTCAAGCACGCAAACTACGCGGGCATCGGGCGCTGGGGCGGCGTGCTCGCGTTGGCCGGCGACGATCCGCTCTCGAAGTCCTCCACGCTGCCCACCCACTCCGAAGTCGCGCTCTACGACGCCTTCATGCCGACGCTATTTCCCGGCAACGTGCAGGAGATCCTCGACCTCGGGCGCTACGGCTTCGAGATGTCGCGCTACTCCGGGCTCTGGGTCGGCTTCAAGATCGTCACGAACGTCGCCGACGAGATCGGCACGGCGGTCGTGCATCCCGAGCGGCTAGCAATCCGCGATCCGGGCTTCACGTGGGAAGGCAAGCCGTGGCGGGCCACGCAGAACCCGATGCTGCTGCCGCCGTTTGGCCTGGAGCTCGAGCGCGAGCTCCACTACGGACGCCTCGAAGCGGCCAAGGCCTTCGCCGCCGCGCATCCGCTCAATCGCATCACCGTGGGCACGCCCGACGCGTGGCTCGGCATCGCTGCCGCCGGCAAGACCTACGGGGACCTGCGCGAAGCGCTGCGCGAGCTGGGGCTCGACGACGCGGCGCTGGCGCGCTACGGCATCCGGCTGCTGCAGATTGGCCTGCTCTGGCCGATGGAGCCGATGATCGTGCGCGAGTTCGCGCGCGGTCTCGAGGAGCTGTTCGTCGTCGAGGAGAAGCGCTCGTTCGTGGAGACGTTCATCCGCGACGTGCTCTACAACCAGACGGACCGGCCGCGCGTCGTCGGCAAGCAGGACGAGCAGGGCCGGCCGCTGGTGCCCGCCAACGGCGAGCTCGACGCCGACCGCATCGCGCTGCTGCTGGCCTCGCGCCTGGAGAAGAAGATCACCGTGCCCTCGATCACCGCGCGCGTCGCGCTGCTCGAGGCGCTGCGCGAGCGGCCCGCGCCGCTCACGCTCGCGCGCCAGCCGTTCTTCTGCTCGGGATGTCCTCACAACCGATCGACCGTTGTTCCGGAAGGCTCCATGGCAGGTGGAGGTATTGGATGCCATGGCATGGCGCTGGCGATGCCCGAGCGACATACAGTCGGCACCACGCACATGGGCGGCGAGGGCGTGCAGTGGGTCGGCATGGCGCCGTTCACCGAGATGCCGCACATGTTCCAGAATCTCGGCGACGGCACGTTTTTCCACTCCGGCTCGCTCGCCATCAGACAGGCCGTCGCCGCGGGCACGAACATGACGTTCAAGATCCTCTACAACTCCGCGGTGGCGATGACCGGCGGGCAGGACGCCGCCGGCGCCATGCCGGTGCCCGAGATGACGCGGCTACTCGAGGCCGAGGGCGCGAAGAAGATCATCGTCACCACGGACGATCCGGACAAGTACGATGCCGGCGCGCTGTGGGGCCGCGGCACCGAGGTATGGCATCGCGACCGGCTCGACGAGGCTCAGCGGATGCTGCGCGCGATCCCCGGCGTGACGATCCTCATCCACGACCAGCGCTGCGCCGCCGAGAAGCGTCGGCTGCGCAAGCGCGGCCGGCTCGAGAATCCGGCGCTGCGCGTGTACATCAACGAGGCGGTCTGCGAGGGCTGCGGTGACTGCGGGACCAAGTCCAACTGCCTGTCCGTGCAGCCGGTCGACACGGAGTTCGGGCGCAAGACGCAGATCCACCAGTCATCGTGCAACAAGGACTATTCGTGCCTGCGCGGCGACTGTCCGTCGTTCCTCACTGTCGTGCCGACGGGCGAGCTGAAGAAGAAGGAGCGAAGCGCATTCACCGTTGATCGGGCGCTGCCCGAGCCCGCGCTGCGCGTCCCGGGCACCGCGAACGTCTTCATGACGGGCATCGGCGGCACCGGCGTCGTCACGGTGAACCAAATCCTCGGCACCGCCGCGCTGCTCGACGGCAAGCACGTGCGCGGCCTGGACCAGACCGGGCTCAGCCAGAAGGGTGGGCCGGTTGTCTCGCATCTGAAGATCGGCGAGCGACCCGTCGAGGTCTCGAACAAAGTCGCCGCCGGCGAGGCCGACTGCTACCTCGGTTTCGACATCCTCGTGGCGACCTCGCCGCAGAACCTCGACCACGCGAGCGCCGAGCGCACGATCGCGGTGGTGTCCACGAGCCAGGTGCCGACCGGCGCGATGGTGACCAAGCCCGACGTGCACTTCCCCGAGGCGTCGGGCCTGCAGGCCTCGGTCGATCGGTTCACGCGCAAGGACGACAACGTCTATCTCGACGCGCTGGGGCTGGCCGAGCGGCTGTTCGACGATCACATGGCCGCGAACATGATCGTGCTCGGCGCGGCGTACCAGGCGGGCGCGATTCCCGTCGCGGCTACGGCGATCGAACGCGCGATCGCCCTCAACGGCGTGTCGGTCGCGATGAACACGCAGGCGTTCCGCGCCGGCCGGCTCGTCGTCGAGGATCCCGGCTGGGTGCGGACGCTGAAGCATCATCGCGTGGGCGCCGTGGACACCATTCCCGTGCTTACGGCCGAGGCCCGGACGCTGGTCGATTCGGTCGCCACCGACGGCGAGCTCCGGCGGCTCCTCGAGATTCGCGTGCCAGAGTTGGTCGAGTATCAGAACGCCGAGTACGCTCGCACGTACGTCGAGTTCGTGAAGCGTGTGTGGGACGCCGAGCGGGCGGCCGTCCCGGGCGGGAGCGCGCTCGCCGAAAACGTCGCACGGTACCTCTACAAGCTGATGGCGTACAAGGACGAGTACGAGGTCGCGCGGCTACACCTCAAGAACGATCTCGCGGCCGCGCTGAAGGCCGAGTATCCCGACGGCGTGGCGATCCACTACAACCTGCATCCGCCGATGCTGCGCGCGCTCGGCTGGCAGGGAAAGATCAAGTTCGGGCGCTGGTTCGACACGATCTTCCGCGCGCTGCACGCGATGCGCGGGCTGCGCGGCTCAGCGCTCGATCCCTTCGGCCGGCCGGAAGTCCGGCGCGTCGAGCGCGCGCTCGTCGGCGAGTACCGCGCGCTCATCGAGAAGGCGCTCGTCGGCCTCGACTCCGCATCCCACGCGCGCGCCGTGAAGCTGGCGGGCCTGCCCGACCTCATTCGCGGCTACGAAGAGATCAAGCTCGCCAACGTCCGGCGCTTCCGCGAGGAGGTCCGCGCGCTCGGCTTCTGAGCCGATCAGTCCTCGGCGCCTGGGCGCGCACGCAGCCGCTTCACCGTGCCGCGCGAGCGTTTGGCGCCCAGCCGGCGCTCGCGCGCGGCGACGGTGGGCCGCGTCGCCGTGCGCGGCCGCGGCCTCACGAGCGCCGCGGCGATCAGCGCCCGCACCTTGTCGCGCGCGTCCTCGAGGTTGCGCGCTTGATTTCGCGTCGCCTGGCTGGTGACGACGAGCCGCCCGTCGGCATCCAGCCGGTGACGGGCCAGCGCGTGCAGGCGGTCGCGTGCTCCGGGCGGCAGGCCTTCGATCGCGGCGAGATCCACGCGCAGGTCGATCTTCGTCGCGACCTTGTTCACGTTCTGTCCGCCGGGTCCCGAGGCGCGGACGGCGCGCACGCTCAGCGCCGAGGCGGGCACGCGGACGACGTCGGTCACCTCGATCGCATCGCTCACGGCGACATTGTGACGCATAATTCACTCACGCACCGCACAAGGAGGTCACGGATGGCGGGCCTAGAAACCCGGTGGAAAGCGGTCCTCAAGCAGCTGCAGAAGCTCGAGGTCGACACGCGCCAGGCGCGCGGCGAGGCGCGCACGCGACTGCGCAAGCTCGACCGGCAGACGCGCCGCTTCGTCGAGCGCACGCTGCGTGACGCCGAGCCCCGGGTGCGACAGGCGGTGCGCGAGGCGACGCGGATCGGACGCGGTCTGCGCGCCGGCGTGCAGGCGGGGACCGCGGCCTACCGCGCGTCCGTCCGCAAGCGTCCGAAGTGAGGGTCGCCGAGCGCCGCCGCCTCACCGCCGTCGCGCGCGGCGCGGCGCCGGCCGACCTGTACGTCAGCGGCGGCACGCTGCTGAACGTCTACACCGGCGAGCTCTACCCGGCCAACGTCGCCGTGCTCGGCGAGCGGATCGCGTACGTCGGCCTGCGCGACGACATGGTGGGGGCGCGCACCGTCGTGGTGGACGCCAGCCGGCGCGTGCTCGCGCCCGGCTACGTCGATCCGCACGTGCATCCGGCCCACGTCGTCACGCCTGCAGCACTCGCGCGCCACGTGCTGGCGCTCGGCACGACGACGCTCTTCGCCGACACGCTGCAATTCTGGGAGCTCGGCGGCGCGCGCGCCTGCACGGCGGTGGCCGACGCGCTCGCGCGGTCGCCGGTGAAGTTCTACTGGATGATCCGGCCCCACGCGCAGAGCCGGACGGCGGACGAGCGGCGCCGCTTTCCGCTGCGCGACCTGGCGCGCGCGCTGGCGCATCCGAGCGCGGTCGCCGCCGGCGAGGTGACGCGCTGGCCCGACGTGTGGGCCGGCGACCGCGAGCTGCTGCGGCGTCTCGATCTGGCGCTCGCGCGCGGCCAGCGCGTCGAGGGTCACACCGCGGGCGCCTCGACCGAGCGGCTGTCGGCCATCGCGGCCGGCGGACTCACGTCCGATCATGAGCCCATCACCGCGCGCGAGGTGCTCGAGCGGGCGCGGCAGGGGATCGCCGTCATGCTGCGCGAGTCGTCGCTGCGCCCCGACCTCGGCGACCTGCTGAACGCGCTCAAGGACGCGCCGGGCCTCACCGCGCGCGCGATGCTCACGGCGGACGGCTCGATGCCGGCGTTCGTGCTCGAGCACGGCTTCGTGGATCACCTGATCCGCACCGCGATGCAGCGCGGCGTGGCGCCGCTGGACGCCTATCGCATGGCCACGCTGAATCCCGCGACGTACTTCGGCAAGGACGGCGAGCTCGGCGGCATCGCGCCTGGGCGCTACGCGGACATCTGCATCCTGCGCGACCTCGCCGAGCCGCGGCCCGAGACGGTCATCGCGCGGGGCAGGGTGGCCGCGCGCGAGGGCCGGACCCTCGTGAGCATTCCGGAGCTCGCCTGGGACCGGGTGTTCGTCACGTCCGCGGCGCGGCTGAGCGCGCGCTGGCGCGCGCAGCCCGAGGACTTCGCGATTCCCGCGCGCGCCACGTTCCCGGTGCTGCGGCTGGTGAGCGCGGTCATCACGCGCGTCGAGGACCGTGCGCCGGAGCCCACCGATCTACACGCCGCGCTCGTCGACCGGCTCGGCCGCTGGGTGGCGCCGGCGCGGCTGGCCGGCTTCGCCGAGCGCGTCGACGGGCTGGCGACCACGATCTCGACCGACTTCAATATCCTGGTCATCGGACGTCACCCGGCGTCGATGGCCCACGCCGTCAACCGGCTGCTCGAGATCCGCGGTGGCGTCGTGCTGGTCGACGGCGACGCCGTCGCGTGGGAGCTGCCGCTGCCGCTGGGCGGCATCATGACGCGTGCGGAGCTGCCCGAGGCTGCCCGCCACGAGCGCGAGCTGACGGGGCATCTGACCGCCCGGGGCTATGCGTTCCACGAGCCGTTCTTCACGCTGTTCTTCCTGTCGGCAGACTTTCTGCCGGCGGCGCGGCTGACGCCGATGGGCGTGTGGGACGTCAAGAGCGGACGCATTCTCTTTCCTTCGCGGCGGCGCGTTGGGCGCTGAGGTGTTCGGGCGCGCGCTGCTCGCGCTGGTGCTGACACTGTTCGTCGCCGCCCCGGCAAGCGGCGCCGGCACGATGCGCAGCGCCCGTCACGAGGGACGGACCTACGCGCTGTTCACGCCGAGCACGCAGGCGGCGGGACCGCTCGTCGTGGCGCTGCACGGCTGCTGGCAGACGCCGGAGGATTTCGCGCTCGGGGCCCGGCTCAACGAGGAGGCGGAGCGGCGCGGCCTCGTGGTCGTCTATCCGGCGCAGAGCCGGCGCGCCAACGCGTACCGCTGCTGGAACTGGTTCACCGCCGGCTCCACACCGACCGCCGGCGAGGTCGGCGAGATCCTGGCGCTCGCTCGCCGCGTGCAGGCGGATCGCGGGCTGCGCGATTCCCACATCGTCGTGCTCGGCTTTTCGGCGGGCGGCTTCATGGCGGTCAACCTCGCGTGCGCGGCCCCACAGATCGTCAGCGGCATCGGCGTGATGGCGGGCGGGGCCTATCGCTGCGGCGTCGGCGCGTCGGGAGCCGTCTCGTGCATGCGCGGCCTCGGCGGCGATTCTGGGACGTCGGCGACCGCGTGCCTGCGCGCGGCCGGCGTGAGTGCGCTGCCGCTGCGCGCCTCACTATGGCAAGGCACGGCCGACACGGTCGTCAGCCCGTCCAACCTCTCGTCGCTCGAGGCGATGCTCGCGCGGGCGATCGGTGCGGTCGGCGCGACGACCGAGCCCGCGGAAGGCGCCGTGCACACCGTGCATCGCGACGCGCGCCTGCGTCCGGTGCTCGAGACGTGGCTGGTCTCCGATATGGGGCACGCGTGGAGCGGTGGCGACCCGCGCGGCACGCACACCTACCCGGCCGGCCCGCCGGCCACCGAGCGCATGCTCGAATTCCTCTTGGGGCGCTGAGGCGTGCGCCGGCGAAGCCTGGCGCTGGGTGTCCTGCTCGCGGCCGCTGGGCTCGCGGTGGTCGCGTTTCCGTTCCGGACGACGTGGTGGGGCGGGTGGATTCTTGCGATCGCGGAGGCCGGCGTCGTCGGCGGGCTGGCCGACTGGTTCGCGGTCACCGCGATCTTCCGCCATCCGCTCGGCCTGCCGATCCCGCATACCGCGCTCATTCCCGCCAACTGGGAGGGCCTCGCCGAGCGGGTGGGCTCCATGGTCGGGGGGCGTGTGCTCACGCCGACCTATGTCGTGCAGGAGATCGAGCGCGTGGACGTGGCCGATCTCATCGCGCGCGGCGCCGAGCGCCTCTCGCACGCCGATCTCGAGGCCGCCACGCGCGCGGTCGCGGGCTGGGCGGCCGAGCAGCTGACGCCGGCGACGGCCTCGGACCTCGTGATGCGGCTGCGCGGCCTGGTGGCCGACCAGCCGATCGCGCCCACGCTGGCCGCCGGGCTGCGCATTGCGCGCGACAACGGCTGGGATCGGCGCATCATGCAGACGGCGGTGCTGGGTCTTGCGGACGCGCTGGAGCGCCCCGACGTGCGCGCCACCGTCGGCGAGGTGATCGACGAGATCCTCACGCGCTACCGCGCGCGGATGGGCGTCTATCCGCGCATCTGGATCGGCCTGGCGGAGCTGCTCGGCGTGCTCGACCGCGAGCGCATCGTGAACGCGCTGCACTCCGGGCTGCGTGAGGTCGCGAAGAACCCCGACCACCCGCTAAGGGCGCGCGCGAGCGAGATCGTCGAAGAGCTCGAGATGCGGCTGACGACCGATACCGCGCTGAGCGCGCGGGTCGAGGCCGCGAAGAACGAGCTCCTGTCCACGCCGGCGGTGGTCGCGCTGCTGGACGACCTCGCGGCGTCGCTGCGACGCACGCTGCTCGCGGATCTCGCCGCTCCGCGCTCGGAGACGGCGGCGTGGATCGCCGCGCGGCTCGAGCGCGCGCGCCAGGCGCTGGTGACCGACGCCGCGCTGCGCGCGCAGGTCGGCGATTGGGTGAAGGCGCGCGTGTCCGAGCTCGTCCTGCGCCACCACGGGGGCATCGCCGAATTCATCGCCAACGGCGTGCGCGCGCTCGGTCCGCAGGGCGTCGTGCGCCTGATCGAGGAGCACGCCGGCGACGATCTGCAGTACATCCGCGTGAACGGCACCGTGGTGGGCGGCCTCGCCGGCGGCGCGATCTACGGCGTGCACCTGTTGTTCCACCTGCTCTGATCTCGCCGCGCCGCGGCGCGACGTGTTGAGGGGCGTCGTGATCTCACGTAGACTCAGCCATTCCCGACCTCAGCGAGGAGGACACTGCAGTGTCACGCATGCGCACCCCGCTCTCTCTTGCCGTCCTTGCACTCTTGCTCGTCGTCACGTTCGTGGCCCCGGCCATCAGCCAGACGCCCAAGGCTGGCGGCACGCTGAACATCACGCAGCGCGAAGACTTGCCGCAGGGCTTCGCGATCCACGAGACGCAAACGAGCTCGACGGTGTGGCCGTCGATGCCGTGCTTCAACAATCTCGTCGTCTACGATCCGAACAAGAAGGTCGAGTCCCTGGATACCATCGTCGCCGACCTCGCCGAGAAGTGGTCCTGGCAGGACAACTATCGCAACCTCGTGTTCTTCCTCCGTAAGGGCGTGAAGTGGCACGACGGTCAGCCGTTCACGTCGAAGGACGTGAAGTACACGTTCGACATGATCCGCGAGGCGCCGGACGCGGCGGCCAAGCTGCGCATCAATCCGCGCAAGGATTGGTACGCCAACGTCGACAAGATCGAGACGCCGGACGCCAACACGGTGGTGTTCCATCTGAAGCGTCCGCAGCCCTCGATCCTCATGATGATGGCGTCGGGCTACAGCCCGATCTACGCCGCGCACGTTCCGCCGGCAAACTATCGCACCGGCTGCGTCGGGACCGGGCCGTTCAAGCTGAAGGAATGGCGGAAGGGCGAGTTCGTCGAGTACGTGAAGAACCCGGATTACTTCGTGAAGGGCCGGCCGTATCTCGACGGCCTCAAATACGTCGTCATCGTCGAGCGTGGGACGCGGACGGCCGCCCTGCAATCGGGCGCCGTGGATGTGTCCTACCCGGGCGAGACCTCGAAGACGCAGTCCGAGCAGCTGAAGAAGGCTGTCCCGCAGCTCGTGGTGACGCCGGTCAGCGAGAACGTCAACAACAACATCATCATGAACATCAAAAAGCCGCCGTTCGACAATCTGAAGATCCGGCTGGCCGTGAGCCACGCCATCGACCGGCGCGCGCTCATCCAGGCCGTGTACCAGGGGGGCGGCGTCGTCGGCGCGGCCATGGCGCCAAAGCCCCACGCGTTCTGGGGCCTCGGCGAGAAGGATCTGGAGACCTTGCCGGGCTACGGCAAGGCGGCGGACGAGAAAGCCACGGCCAAGAAGTTGATGGCCGAGGCGGGCTACTCGCCCACCAAGACGCTGAAGGTCGAGATGGTCACCCGCGCGATCCCGATTTACGTGGACATGGCCTCGTTCGTGATCAACGAGCTGAAGCAGATCGGTATCGAGTCGACGCTCAAGCAGATCGAGACGGCCCAGTGGCACGCCATGGCCGTCCGCGGCGATTACCAGATCGGCGCCAACCTCACGGGTCTCGGGGCCGACGATCCCGACGGCAACTTCTACGAGAACTACGCGTGCGGCTCGCCGCGCAACTACACGCACTATTGCAGCGAAGAGGTTCAGAAGCTGTTCGACCAGCAGTCGCAGGAGGTCGACGCCAAGAAGCGACTGCAGCTCGTCTACGCGATCCAGAAGAAGCTCGAGCAGGACGCCGCGCGGCCGATCCTGTCCTGGCGCCTGGACTACTTCACGCACTGGCCCCACGTGAAGGGTCTCGTGCCACAAAACAACGTCTACAATTTCGGGCGGATGCAGGAGGTCTGGCGGGACAAGTAACCGCATGAAGAGCTACGTTGCCCAGCGCCTCGGCATCGCGCTCCTGACCCTCGTCGGGATGTCGATGGTCATCTTCGCGCTGCTGCGGCTGGCCCCGGGCGACATCGTCGACATCCTCTTCTCCACGGCCGGCTACGTGAACGAGTCGGACAAGCAGGCGCTGCTCAGGGAGCTCGGGATGGACCGGCCGTACTGGGTCCAGTACGTCGACTGGATGCGCCAGATCCTCACCGGCGACCTCGGCAAGTCCTACCGCTACGACATTCCGGCGTGGGAGATCATCCGGCCGCTGCTGCCGGTGACCATCGAGCTGGCCATCCTGTCCATCATCGTCGCCGTCGTGCTCGGCGTGCCAACGGGCGTCATCAGCGCGGTGCGGCAGGACACCACACTCGACTATGTGCTGCGCGTCGTCAGCCTCGCCGGGCTCTCGATGCCGTCCTTCTGGCTCGGCATGGTGATCATCCTCGGGATGGTCTCCTGGCTCGGCTGGATCCCGCCGATGACGTACGTGAAACCAACGGAGAACTTCAGGGCGCACGCAATCCAGTTCGCGCTGCCGGCGCTCGCCGTCGGCTATCGTTCCTCGGCGCTGATCATGCGGATCACGCGCTCGTCGCTGCTCGAGGTCATGCGCGAGGACTACATCCGCACGGCGTGGGCGAAGGGGCAGGCGGAGCGCGTCGTGATCTGGCATCACGCGCTCAAGAACGCGATCCTGCCCGTGGTCACCGTCATCGGCATCGAGTTCGCCTTCCTCATCGGCGGCCTCGTCGTGACCGAGACCGTGTTCAACCTGCCCGGCGTCGCGCGCTTCCTCGTGCAGGCGATCCTCTGGCGCGACTACCCGATCGTGCAGAACCTCGTGATGTTCATCGCCATCGTGGTGATTCTCTCGAACCTGTTCGTCGACATGCTCTACGGCGTGCTCGACCCGCGCGTGCGCTATGGCAGCTAGACCCGTCGGCGTCCCCGTCGATCTGGTCGTGGTGGGCGCGCCCGCGCGGCCGGGGTGGGCGACCACGCTCGGCCGCTTCATCCGGCGCAAGCCGCTGGGCGCCGCCGGCGGCGTCATTATGCTGGCCATGCTGGTGACGGCGGTGCTGGCGCCGTGGCTGCAGACCCACGATCCCATTGCGACGGACGCGGCGTACACGCTCGGCCGGCCCAATGCGGATCACTGGCTCGGAACGGATCATCTGGGCCGCGACATCTACTCACGCATCGTCCACGGTGCTTGGGTCTCGCTCGTCGTCGGCACCGGCAGCACGCTGCTCGGCTCGGTGCTGGGCGGCATCATCGGGCTCTTGTCGGCCTACGTCGGCGGCAAGACCGACCTCATAACACAGCGGCTGCTCGACATTCTGCAAGGCCTCCCGCTGCTCGTGCTGGCGCTGGTCATGTCCGCCTCGCTCGGCCCCTCCGTGCGGAACGTCATCATCGCGATCTCGATCCCGATCATCCCGCGCGCTTCCCGCGTGATCCGTGCGAGCGTGCTGTCAATCCGCGAGATGCAGTACGTCGAGGCCGCGCGCGCGCTGGGTGTACGCCACCTGCGCACGGCGTTTCGCCACATCCTGCCCAACACGATCGGGCCGTTCATCGTGCTGTGCACGGCCCAGCTCGGCAGCGCGATCCTGGTCGAGGCAACGCTGTCGTTCCTCGGCATGGGCGTTCCCGAGCCCTATCCGTCGTGGGGCCGCATGCTGTCGGTCTCGGCGGCGGAGTACGCGCAGAAGGCGCCGCATCTGGTGCTGTTCCCCGGCATTGCCATCAGCCTGGCGGTGTTCGGCAGCAACCTGCTCGGCGACGCCCTCCGGGACACGCTCGATCCGCGCCTGCGGGGCTCGCGCTGAGGCGCGTGCCGACCCCTACGGCTTCCCCCGACCCCCTGCATTTGCGTTGCGCGCGACATGGCGCCCCCAAAGCCCCCTCATCCACGTTGCGGCGGACACCGCTAGTCGACTATCTTCCCCCGGGGGTTCGTTAATGCGTGAGACCGATCCGAACTGGTTGTCGGCCACCGAGCA
>Ga0209382_10003847_pt1 | contig 20556 bp, 18 predicted proteins | sample SoiMetdeltSBSDD5_FD_187599 | JGI IMG/M metagenome (GOLD analysis project Ga0209382, IMG submission 187599) | Bulk soil microbial communities from a Populus tree surrounding site in Tennessee, USA - Soil MetaG P. deltoides SBSDD5 (SPAdes) (version 2) | ecosystem: Environmental > Terrestrial >... | reverse complement strand
CCTCGCCCGCGGCGGTGCGCGGCCCGGCGGCCACCACCTGCTGCATCAGGGCCAGGGTCTTCCGGTTGTCGTCCCCCCTGAGGGCGCGGCGGGCGCCGTGGAGCAGCGCCTCGGCGGCGACCTCCGGCGCGCCCTTCTTCGCCAGCTCCACCTGGGCCAGCGCCTCCTCCTCCACGCCCATGGCGTAGAGCGCCTGCGCGGCCACCAGCGCCACCTTGGCCTGCGCCGGCCGGCCCCGCGCCAGCTTCCGCGCCAGGATCTGGTCCACCTCCTCCAGCGCCTCCCGCGGCCGCGACCCGGCCAGCACCCTGGCCCGGCTCAGCCGCTCCTCGAAGGTGAGCGGGTTGGGGGCCATGGCGTGCAGGCGGCGCAGCGCCTCCTCGCCGTAGGGATGGAGCGGGTACTCCACCGCCAGCTTCTTCAGGTCCTCCAGCGCGCCGGCGGCGTCTCCGGTGGCCTGCCTGGCCTGCCCGCGCTGGAAGAGCAGCGGCGCGGAGCCGGTGCCCTTCAGCGCGTCATCGAGCGCCAGGATCGCGCCGCGCGCGTCGCCCGAGGCCAGCAGCGCCTCCCCCAGCCGGGCGCGGGCCCGCGGCTGGAGCGAGGGCGGGCCGTCGTTGGCGGCGGACTCGAAGCGCTCCGCCGCCGCGGCGTACTGGCCTCGGTAGAAGAGCGCCTGGCCCAGGTAATACGCGTGGTAGGACGCCAGCAGCGGCGGCCCGGCCTCGGAGAGCAGCTGCTGTGCGCTCCCGGCCGCGTCTCCTCCCGAAAGTCGCAAAAAGCCAACCAGCAAGGAAAGGGAGCGAGCGTCCGGGCTGTGAGACCGCACCGCGGCCGCCAGCTCCGCCTCGGCCCGCGCGGCGGCGTCCGCCCGGCGCGTCCGCAGCGCGGCCAGGGTCTCCTCGGATTGACCGGAAGCGACGCCGGAGAACGCGAAGAGCACCAGGCACAGGAATGGGGGTCGGCAAGGCATACGCACCTCGAACTCTAGAGGACCCCGCTCGATTCCGCGCACACGTACCAGGGGTGCGTTTGACATTTGGCACTGCGGCGCCCTAAACAGCGCGGCGTTTCAGGGGGCAACAGAGCAGTGCGGGGAGGGGACGCCAACATTTATGAAGCCGTTTCCGACTGATCTGCCGCAGACGATCAATCCTGAGGCCGGGCCAAAGCGGGCGGGTGTCGAGACCCATCGGAACCTGAACTGCCCGCATTACGACAACTGCCTCGATGAGGCGGTCCGCCGTGGCTGGCAAAGTTTCACCTGCGTCAAGTGCCCCCTGTACGCCATGAGCACGGCGCCGCAGATGGGCATCGAGGCCTACGCCACCCAGCGCCGCGCCATCTAAGCCCTTCTAGCCCTTCGGGAAGGCGATCACTCCGCGGCGGAGCAGGTCGCGCAAGCCCTCGGTCACCTGTTCGGCCGGGAGCTGCACCGCGGCCGGGAGGTCCGAGGTCGGGACCTGCTGCTCGCAGACCGCGCGCGCCAGCTCCACCCGCTTGTCGCTGGCGATCTTCCGGTACAGGTCGTACAGCTCCACGTCCACCTCGAAGGTGGTGGCCTGCTGCAGCTTGGCCACGGTCAGCCGGTTCTCGAGGCTGTTCAGCTTCTCGCACGTCCGCTGGATGAGGTTCTCCATGGAGACGTTGAGCCTCTCCGCCCCCACGTCGTCGATCGGCGGGCCGGGCGAGTACATCCCCTGCGGGTAGCGCGACACCATGGTGGCCGCGAAGGCCGCCACCCCGTCCGCGCGCCGCTTGCGCATCTCCGCGGCCGCCCAAGTGGGCTGCCCGTTCTCGATGGCCAGCGTGTAGCGGCCCCACTCGTCGGCCAGCTCCAGCAGCCCGCTGCCGTGCATGCGGGTGATGGCGCGGAGGAACCACTGCAGGCCCAGCAGCTGCACGCGCACCTTCATCGGCTGGCCCACCACCAGCTCGAACAGCGCCTCCAGCCGCGGGGTGACCACGGTGAGCGCGCTCTGGACCACGTGCTCGGACTTGCCGGTCTTGGCCAGGTAGTCGTGGGCGCCGGCGCGGGCGGCCTTGAGCGTCTCGCGGTAGTCCTCGTGGGCGGAGAGGAAGATCACCGGCACCTCGCGGGTGCGGTGGTCCTGCTTGAGGATCTTCAGCATCTCCCAGCCGTCCATCCGCGGCATGTTGAGGTCGGCGATGACGATGTCGAACGGCGCGGCCAGCGCCCGGGTCACCGCCTCCTGGCCGTCCTCGGCCACCTCCACCTCGAAGCCGGCCTTGCCCAGCTGGGTGGAGAACAGCCGCCGCAGGGGGGCGTCGTCGTCGACCACCAGCAGGCGCGGCTTGACCTCGCTGGGGTTGCCGGGGATGGGGGTCACCGCGTACGGCGGCGTCACCTCGCGGGTGCTCTCCACGATGCGCACCTGCGGCCGCTCGATGGTGCCGTCCAGCTCGAAGACGCCGTCCTCCAGGAGCAGCAGCTCCCGGATGGCGTCCACGCCCGACAGCGGCCCGTAGTCGGCGCGGAGCAGCCGGCCGGTCTGGAACACCACCCGGCCCTCGAAGGGGGTGCCCCGGTTCACCACCATGGTGCCGTGGAGCCGGCTGCGGCGGGCGTAGTCCACGAAGTTCCGCGCCATCTCCTCCTCGCGGGTGGCGGCGGCGGGCGGGTAGCGCTGCGACAGCTCGATGAGCAGGGACCGGACGCGGTTGACGTGCTCGGGGCCGAAGGGCTTGTACATCACGTCCACCGCCCCCGCCTGGATGGAGCGGATCAGCTCCCGCTCGCTGGGGTCGGAGAGGACGAAGGCCACCGGGATCCCGGCGGTGTCCGGGAAGGCGTGCAGCGACCGGACCACCTCGCCCCCGGTGAGCAGGCGCATCGCCCGGTCCATCAAGATCAGGTCGGGCTCGAAGCTGCGGGCCTCCGGCACCACGCGGGTGGGCTCGCGGAGCGTGCGGCAGGGCATCCCGGCGGCGACCAGGTGTTCCTCCACGCTCTTGAGGAAGTGGACGTCGTCGTCGACGGCCAGGATCCGCGCCGGGGAAGGCACGGGGGCGGAGTCTAACAGCGGCGCTCAGCGGGTCGAGGCGTAGATCACCACCACCCAGTACTTCTGTTTCCCGAAGGTCGGCGAGTCGCCGCGGACCGCGCCCACCCCCACCCAGTCGTTCCGGGCGTCGGCCGCGCTGGCGGACCTGGGGATCGCCCCCGGGTCGTCCGCCACGTAGACGTCCACCGACGCCGCCCGGACCCCGCCCAGCGCGTCGAAGACCCGGTCGTGCACCTGGGAGCCCGGCAGCTGCGGCCGCGGCGAGTCCTGGCGCAGCGCCTGGCGAACGTGGGAGGCGGCGATCTGCTCCAGCGCCTGGGAGCGCCTGAGCGGCGGGAGGTTGCCCTCGGTGCGCAGGCGGTCCAGGGCGCGGTAGGCAGCCTCGAGCGGGTTCTGGATCGACAGCGGCGACGAGGGCCGGGCCAGCACCTCCACCACCAGGGCCTGCGAGTGCTGGGCGTCCCGGTCCCACACCACGCCCACGCCCACCGCCACGTACTCCGGGGTGAGGAGGTTCTTGCGGTGCCCCGGGCTGTGCTCGATGGCGAAGTGCGCCCCCAGCGGGCCGGAGGCCAGGCCCAGGTTCTCCCCCGCCTGCAGGTAGGCGTAGCCCGCCCGCACCAGGCGCGACTTGAGGTCCTCGCCCGCGGGCGAGACGTGGGCGAAGAAGCGCTCGCGCACCATCTGCTCGGCGTAGGCCTGCGCCACCGCGTGCAGCCTGTCGTCCGGCGCCACCGCCGGCGCGCCCTGCGCGGCCCGGAGCGCGTTGATGCGCGCCACGATGGCGTCGCGGGCGGCCTCCACCGTGGCGGGCTCCGGGGCCTGCTCGCCCCGGCCCTCGCGGCGGGGCACCCCGGCGTCGACGTAGAACTGGAGCACCACCTCCGGGCCGCCCTTGCCGCGGGCGATCACCTCCACCGCGTGGCGGCCGGCGGTGGGGAAGGGGACGGTGGCACAGAAGCTGCTCCCGGACTGGCGCGAGAGCGGGAGCTTGTCCACGCTCCCGGAGGGCCGGGTGACGAAGATCTCCGGCTGGGTCAGGCCCGGGTACAGCTCGCCGCAGAGCGCCCGGCTGGCGCCCGAGCGCGGGAAGGTCCGCGGGAAGGTCCGCAGCGCCGCCCGGCGCTCCGAGAGCAGGGCCACCACCACCGCGTTCTCCTCCGACACGGCGGCGCCCACGCCCAGGTGCGAGGCGGGCTCCTCGTTGAAGTCGGTGCGCTTGAGGAAGCTGGCCAGGGCGCTCTCGGGGGTCGCGGCGCGGACCACCACCACCCGCGGCGTGGGGTCCGACCCGCCCGCGGCGGAGACCCGGCTGGAGACCTCCAGGAGGTCGGCGGCGCGGTCCGCTCCGCCGTCCAGCGCCTCCCGCGCCAGCGCGCGCGCGGCCACCTGGAGCGAGGCGTCCGCGGCGGGGGCGGCCCTCCCCACCCGTTCGAAGTCGCGGCGGATGTGGACGGACGCCTCCCGCTCCAGGGTGAGCGCCTCCGTGGGGGAGGCGGCGAACAGGAGGGCCGGGAGCAGCCAGGAGGCGGCGATCACGTGGGCGCGATCGTGGCGCGCAGCGAGATCACCACGTCCTTTCCCAGGGTTTGCTGCAGGCGGCTCAAGATCTCCGGCCCGTGGCGGTGCAGCTCCGCGGCCCACTGCTGGGTAGGCACCGCCACCACCAGCACGCCGCCTTCCAGTGTCACCGGACGGGCCGCCTGGGCGATGGCCTCGCCCACCGCCTCGCGCCACAGGGGCTGGAGGTGCCGGGCGCGGCCGGACTCGCGGGCCACCCGCCCCAGCACGGCGGGGAGGAGGGAGCGGAGGCTCTGGAGGTCATGACGCGCCACCGCCCCGGATGATAGCCGCATGCTAGAATTCTGTTGTCCATGGCCAAGACGAAGACCGTGGTCACGGTCATCTCCAAGATCTCCGAGCGGCCGGTCGACCATGCGGCGGCGCTGGTCGTCATCTACGGGCTGGATCTGGGCCGGAAGTACGACCTGAACCGCGCCGAGACGGTGATCGGCCGTTCCTCCAAGGCCGACATCCAGGTGGATCAGGAGTCGATCAGCCGCAGCCACGCCAAGCTGTCCAACAGCGGGGGGCAGATCTCCATTCGCGACATGGGGTCCACCAACGGGACCTTCGTGAACGACGAGATGGTCCAGTCCGACTTCCAGCTCCGCAACGGCGACCTGGTGAAGATCGGCCGGACCATCTTCAAGTTCATCGGCGGCGGGAACATCGAGGCGGCGTACCACGACGAGATCTACCGGCTGACCACGGTGGACGGGCTGACGCAGATCTCCAACCGCCGCTTCTTCGAGGAGGCGCTGGAGCGGGAGATCTCGCGCTGCAACCGGTACGGCCGGGAGATGTCGCTGGTGCTGATCGACGTGGACCACTTCAAGCAGATCAACGACAACCACGGGCACCTGGCGGGCGACGCGGTGCTCAAGCAGCTGGCGTCCACGATCAAGAACCGGATCCGGCGCGAGGACGTCTTCGCGCGCTACGGCGGCGAGGAGTTCGCGCTGCTGTTGCCCGAGGTGGACCTCAAGGGCGGCGCGGCGATGGCGGAGAAGGCGCGGAAGCTGGTGGAGGCGCAGAAGTTCGAGTTCGACCAGCAGCGGATCCCGGTCACCATCTCCGCCGGGGTGGCCGCGCTCGCCGGCACGCAGCGCGAGCCGGCGGACATCATCCGCGCCGCGGACGCCAAGCTGTACGAATCCAAGAGTACGGGACGGAACAAGGTCAGCGCGTAGCAAAGGTCAGCGCGTGGACGGTCGGGCCTGTTGCCGGGCCAATGGGCTTCCCTCCCGTTCGCGCGACCATACCTTCCCCAGCGACATGGTCCCCCAGGCTCAGCAGCCCTATCTCCCGCAGCCCGCGGCGCCTCCCCGCTTCCGGGGGCGGCGCATCACCTTCATGCACCCGGTGCGGGTGCAGTTCTCGGATCGCCTGGCGCCGGTGATGTCCGCCCACGCCACCAACCTCTCGCTGGGCGGGATGTTCATCTACTCGCTCACGCCGCCGCAGGTGGGCAGCCGGGTGAAGATCGCGATCGAGGTGCGGGGGCGGGCGCTGATGCTCGCCGAGGCGGAGGTGCGCTGGGTCCGGGGCAGCGGCTACTCCTGCTACCCGTGGTGCCCCGGCTTCGGGGTGCGGTTCATCAACCTGCCGCCCAAGTCGCTCTCCCTGGTGCACCACCTGGTCACCACCGCCGGCCGGACGGGCGCGCGCCAGGCGCCGCCCCCGCCGCCGCCACCGGCGCGGGAGCTGCAGGGGATCCCGGTGCCCGCGCCCCAGCTCCCGGAGATCGTGGACCTGGACGAGCCACTGGACGAGGACGACTTCAAGACCAAGCAGATGTTCCCCATCGCGCCCCTCGCTCCCGTCGCGGGGAGCGCTCCCGGTGCTTCGAGCAAGGCGAACGCTCCCGACCTGGAGCTGCTGGCGGGGCCGCGGCCGTTCTCCACGCTCGCGGGGCGGCCGGGGTGGGGTGGGTGGCGGTGGCTGCGCTGGGGGCTGGCGCTGGTGGCCGCGGCGGGCTGGATGGCGGCGTTCTTCCAGGCCCGGCCCACCGACCGCCCGGAGCGGACCGCCGCCGCGGTGCGGGTGGTGCACCCGTCCGGCGTCCAGCGCTGAGGGCGGCGGCCCGGCGGACCGTCACCGGGCCTTGCGGTCCAGCTCCAGCAGCGGCACGTCCAGCACCACGATCCGCGAGTGCTCCGCGGCCGGCTCGAAGTCCGCGGCGTCCAGCTCGGCGAAGAGCGCGCGCCGCTCCGCCTCCGCCGCCTCGGCGTGGGCGGCCGCGGCCCGGCACGCCAGCGCGCGCACGGCGGCACCGTAGGCGGCCGGCGCCGGATCGGACGGGGAGGAGGGGAGCGCCGCCACCAGCGCCTCCAGCAGCTCCGCCGGGTCGGCCCGCTCCAGGCCGGCGGGGAGGGCGCGGATCGCCACCGTGCCCTCGCCGAAGGGCTCCAGCGACAGGCCCAGCCGCTCCAGCACCTCCGCGTGGGCGATCACCCGCGCCAGCAGCTCCCGGCGGAGCGGCACCTGGGCGCTGAACAGCGATCGCTCGGGGGCCCCGCTCCCCCGCGTGAGCGCCCGCGAGAGCCGCGAGAGGTGCGCGCGCTCGCGGGCGGCGTGGGGATCGAGCACCACCAGGCTGCCGCCGCCGCCCTCGCAGACCCAGAACCGCCCGCCCAGCGTCCCCAGCGCCCGCAGCCTCCCGTAGAAGCCGGGCGGGGGCGCGGCGTTGAGGTCCGGGCGCGCCTGGCCGAAGGCGGGCGCCTCGCCGGGCGGCGGGCTCCACTCGCCCAGCTGCGCGCCCTGGGCGCGGGAGAGGAACCGCTCCACGGCGCTGGCGTAGTCGGGCGTGAGCGGCGCCAGGGCCGGGCCGCCCGGCTGTCCGGGCGCGCCGGGCCCGCGCAGCGCGCGGTGCAGCCCGCCCACCAGCGCCTCCTGCACCGAGAGCGGATCGGCGAAGCGGACCTCGGTCTTCTGCGGGTGGACGTTCACGTCCACGGCGCGCGGATCCATCTCGATGGAGAGCACCGCCAGCGGGTGGCGCCCGGGGGCCAGCGCGTCGGAGAGCGCCCGCTGGAGCGCGTGGTTGAGGCCGCGGTCCCGCACGTAGCGGCGGTTGACGAAAGTGTAGACGGCGCGGGCGGAGCTCTGGCTCAGCTCCGGCGAGGCGATGAACCCCCGCACCTGGAGCCCGAGGCGCCGCTCCTCCACCGGGAGCAGCCGGCCCACCACCTCGCGGCCCAGCGCGGCGACGATCCGGTCGCCGAGGTCGCCCGGGGAGGGCGGCGCGGAGAGCAGCGTCCGCCCCTCGTGCTCCACCCGGAAGGCGATCTCCGGGTACGCCAGGCACAGCCGCAGCGCCGCCTCCAGGCAGTGGCGCACCTCCGTCTCCTCGCGCTTGAGGAACTTCCGCCTGGCGGGCGTGTTGAAGAACAGGTCCTCCACCACCACCGTGGTCCCGCCGATGGGCGGCGCCGAGGAGATCTCCAGGCCCTGGCCGCCCTCGGCGGCGAGGCGGGTGCCCTCCGCCGCGCCCGGCTCCGAGGTGGTGAGCTGGAAGCGCGAGACGGCGGCGATCGCCGGGAGCGCCTCGCCGCGGAAGCCCATGGTGCGGATCTCGAACAGGTCCTCCAGCGTGCGCAGCTTGCTGGTGGCGTGGCGCTGCAGCGCGCGCGCGGCGTCCTCGCGCGACATCCCGGAGCCGTCGTCCGCCACCTCGATCCGGCGCGACCCGCCGCCCTGCAGCCGCACCCGGATGGCGCGGGCCCCGGCGTCGAGGGCGTTCTCGCACAGCTCCTTCACCACCGACGCGGGCCGCTCCACCACCTCGCCCGCGGCGATCTTGTTGACCAGCTCCTCGGGGAGGACCGCGACGGTCGCCACGCGGGTACGCCCCATAGCGGAGTTGGCGGCGACATGGCCAGTGCGCTATCACGCCGCGCCAGGATGGCTCGGGCGGAGAGAGCATGGCGCGTCGCGGTCGTGGGCGCGAACGCGGACCTGGGCAGGCTCCTGTTGCCGCGGCTGGCCGCCGACCCGCGGGTGGAGTCCGTGCTGGCACTGGACGCAGCCATGCCCAGGGACGTGCCCAAGGTGCAGTTCAGGCGGGTGGACCTCACCCGCTACGACTCGGACGGGGACCTGAAGGACGCGCTCTCCGAGCGCCCGGTGGACGCCCTCTACCACCTGGGCCTGGACTTCTCCCGGACGCGGATCTCCTCCCACGCCCACGAGCTGGAGGTGGCGGGCACCATGCGCGTGCTGGGGGCGGTGGCCCACGCGCGGGTGCCCAGGGTGGTGGTGGGGTCGCTCACCGTGCTCTATGGCGCCCGCAGCGACCACCCGGCCCTGCTGGGCGAGGACGCGCCGCTCCACGGCTGCCCGCCCAGCCGGTTCGTGGGCGACAAGGTGCAGGTGGAGGAGCAGGTGGCGGCCTTCCGGGAGCGCTCCCCGGAGACGGTGACGGTGGTGCTCCGGTTCGCGCCCATCATGGGCCCCTCCGTGGACAACCCGGCCACCCGGCTCCTCAGGCGGCGCCTGGTCCCCACCGTGATGGGGCGGGATCCCCTCTGGCAGGCGGTGCACGAGCAGGACGCCGGCCGCGCGCTCCACCTGGCGCTGGACGCCGCGCGGTCCGGGACGTTCAACGTGGCGGGCGAGGGCGTGCTGCCGTTCTCCGCCATGGTGCGGGGGGCGGGGGCGCTCCCGCTGCCCATCCCGTTCGCGCTGCTGCACGCCACCCTTCGATTTCTCAACACTTCCGGAACGTGGCCGGTCCCGGCCTCGCTGTTGAGCTATCTCCAGTACAGCTGGGTGGCCGACGGGCGGCGCGCGCGGGAAGAGCTGGGTTTCACGCCTCATCACCATGCCCGCGAGGCCGTCGCGGCGCTGAGGGAGGGATAGCGGTGGCCAAGGGCGAGATGCAGAAGGGGACGGGGAAGCGCCGGGGCGGTTCCGGGGGCCCGATCAGCGGGCGCACGCCGGCGGGCGGAGAGGTGGTGGAGGGCGCCACCCCGGTCGGGCACACGCCGGGCGGCGGCGAGGTCCGCCGCGGCCGGGGCGGAGGCAGCACGCCGGGCGGCGGCGAGGTGCACCGGGTCACCACCCGCCCGGCCCGCGCCAAGAAGCAGCGCCGCGCCCCGCGCGCGGACGCCGGATCCGACGAGGAGCCCGAGCCCGCCCGCGCCGGCAACGGCAACGGCGTCGACCACGCGCCCGCGCGCGCGGGGTCCCGGGAGGTCCCGGGCCCGGGCGCGGTGGAAGCCGTGGTGGCCACCGCCCGGACCTCGCTGCAGCTGGTGCGCGCGGTGGCGTCGCAGGCGCTCTCGGGCCGGCTGGGCAAGGCGCTCCAGGCGGCGCGGGGCCTGGGCGCGGCGCTGAAGGCCAGCCTGGGCATCGGCGGCGGGGGCCAGGTGGACGTCTACGGCAAGGACCCGGAGCTGGTGGACCGGCTGCAGCCGATCTCGGACTTCCTCTACGACAGCTACTGGCGGGTCTCGGTGATGGGCGCGGAGCACATCCCGCAGGGGGGCGCGATCCTGGTGGGCAACCACTCCGGCGCCATTCCCGCGGACGGACCGGTGCTGCGCCAGGCGCTCCAGCGGGAGCGGCCGGACCTGCCCGAGGCGCGGTGGCTGGTGGAGGACCAGATCTTCGACACGCCGTTCCTGGGGACGCTGTTCAACCGGATGGGCGCGGTGCGCGCGTGCCCGGAGAACGCGTTCCGGCTGCTGGAGGAGCGGCGCCCGGTGATCGTCTTCCCGGAGGGCGTGCAGGGCATCGGGAAGCCGTTCCAGCAGCGCTACCAGCTCAAGCGCCTGGGGCGCGGCGGGTTCGCCAAGCTGGCGGTGCGCGCGGGGCTGCCCATCGTCCCGGTGGCCATCGTGGGCGCCGAGGAGTCGATGCCCCTGCTGGCCAAGCTCCCCACCCGCTTCCTGGGGCTGCCCTACGTGCCGGTCACGGTCCCGCCGCTCCCCGCCAAGTGGACCATCCGCTTCGGGGAGCCGCTCTCGCCGGGCTCCACCGGCACCGGCCCGGCCGAGGACCCGGCCGTGGTCCAGCCGCTGGTGGACGGGACCCGCGGCGCCATCGAGGGGATGCTCCGGGCCATCCTCGACGAGCGCCACAGCGTCTTCCGGGGCTGAGCGCGGCCGTGACACGGCCGTGATGCGGCGCGTCCACAGTCGCCGGCCTTATGACCGAACCACGCGCCATCGCCATGGCCGCCGTCGCGGAGGAGGGGAAGCCGCTCTACCGTGGGGTGAGCCACCAGTACGCCTTCTTCGTGGTCCTGGGCGCCGTCCCCACGCTGGTGGCGTTCGCGCCCAGCTTCCGGGCCTCGGTGGTCGCGGCGGTGTATGGCGCCGGCCTGCTGGCGATGCTGGGGTGCAGCACGCTCTACCACCGGGCCCGGGTGTCCCCGCGGGCCAACAAGTGGCTGGAGCGGATGGACCACTCGGCGATCTTCCTCTGCATCGCCGGCAGCTACACCCCGTTCTGCCTCCTGCTGCGCTCGGGTCCGCTGCTGCTCTCGGTGGTGTGGGCGGGCGCCGCGGTGGGCGTGCTGCGCGGGCTGTTCTGGGTGGATGCGCCGCGGCCGCTCTCGGTGGCGCTGTACCTGCTGGTGGGCTGGTCGATCGTCCCGTTCATCCCGGAGCTCTACCAGGTGATCGGGCTCCCGGCGCTCCTGCTGGTGTTCGCGGGAGGCGCGTTCTACAGCGCGGGCGCGATGGTGTTCGCGCTCAAGCGGCCGGATCCGGCGCCCGCGGTGTTCGGCTTCCACGAGGTCTTCCACGCCTTCACCATCGTCGCCAGCCTCTGCCTGTTCATCGCGGTGGTGGTGGCCGTGAAGCAGCTGACAGGCTGAGCCCTGGAAACCTGAAGTAACGCTCATGCGGCGGCCCGAAAAATTGACCGTCGATCCTTGACTGTTACCGTCGGCCACAGGGATGTAGCGCCCCCCTTTCCGGAGGAGAGGCTGCAACATGCAAGGCGTCATCACCCTGCGCGATGTGGTCGCCAACGCGCACACCATCGTGCGTGAGTTCGGGGGGAGATGCCTGCTGCGCTGCCTGGTCGCCGCCTGCACCCGCCAGAAGACCACCTTTCTCGAGGTCGCTTTCCGGAGGAACTGATGACCGCATTCGCCGACCCCGCAGGCCCGCTGCTCGGCCTCACTCCCGCGCCCGCGCAGCCCCGGCTCAGCCTGGTGCCGGAGGGCTACGCGCAGAAGGCGATGGCCTCGCTGATGCAGCTGCACACCGAGCTGATGGACGAGAAGGAGCGGCGGGTGGAGCTCCACCGCCAGCTGATGGAGAAGGAGCAGGCGCTGGCCGAGATGAAGATGTACGTGAAGCTGCTCGAGGAGAAGCTGGAGCAGCGCCCGCCCGCTCGCCAGCACGCCCGGCCGCCGCCGCCCCCACCTCCCGCCGCCGCCGTCGCCACCGCCCGGCCCAGGCTGAGGGCGGTCTCGCGCCAGTCGAAGCCGTCACGGCCGCCGCCTCCACCGCCCCCGGCCCATCCGGCCGCCGGCCCCCTGCCGATGTCCGACGGCTGGCGGTCGTGGTGAACGGGCGCTTTTCTGCCGGCTCGCTGAAGGCGAATAATCAGGGCGTCGTGGAAATCTGCGATGGCCCCGGGGGTGTTTGCGCCTGTCGAAGAACGGACGCGCGCGGGCGCGCTGCGGGAGCCAGGCACCGATGATCGTCGAGCGGGCGGGAATCCTCTCGGATCCCACCAGGAAATTGTCCATGTCACAGGAGAAGCACGAGGTGGAGAAGGAGCTGGGTGAGATCCGCAAGGAGGTCATCGAGTCCCGGAACCTGGTCATCAAGACCGACAACCTCCTCAAGAACCTGCACGCCGAGATGAAGATGGTGGGCAAGCGGCAGGAGGACTTCCAGAAGCGGCAATGGATCTCCTCCGCGGCCGCGTACGTCGCCTTCGCCGTCATCGCGGTGGGCGGCGGCCTGATGATCTCCGCGGCCCGCACCGCCAGCGCCGGCGCGGACCGCGACCGGCTGGAGAAGCAGGTGGCGGAGCTGTCGCAACAGGTGGAGAAGCAGCGGGCCGACGGGCAGGGGCAGGCCACCGCGCAGCGCGCCGCCGTCGAGGTCTACAAGGCGATGACCACCCTGCCCGGCGACGAGCGCCTCAAGGGCGTGGAGCAGCTGCAGAAGCTGGACACCACCAGGCTCTCCACCCTGGAGCAGAAGGCGCTCTCCGACAAGGCGGAGCAGCTCCGCCGCGAGATCGGCCAGGCGGTGCTCGAGCGCGGCAAGGCCGCCTTCCGCCGGAACGAGATGACCGCCGCGGCGACGGAGCTGGGCCGGTTCCTGGCCATGAACCCGGATCCCCAGGACTCGCTGGAGGCGTCCTTCTTCCTCGGCATCGCCTACAACTCGCTGCGCAAGCACGACCAGGCGGTCCCGCTGCTGGCGCGCTTCGTGTCGGAGGACAAGCGGAACAAGAGCCGGGACTACGCCATGCTGCTCCTGGCGCAGTCGTACCAGGAGACCAACCAGCTGGAGAAGGCGGCGCAGACCGCGCGCGAGGGCCTGGCGCAGTACCCGAACAGCGACTACGCGCCGCAGATGAAGGGGCGCCTCTCCACGGTGAAGCGGCTCCAGAGCGGCGGCGCGGCGGATGGCGCCGATCCGGCCGCGGTCCCGCCGGGTGCCGCCGCCGCGCCCGCCCCGGCGCCGGCAGGTGGTCCCGTCGCGGCTCCGCCCAGGCCTCCCGCGCCGGCGCCCGCCACCGCCCCGGCCGTCCAGCCGTCGGCCGGGGTCCAGCCCCAGCCCCCCGCGGCGAAGCCGGCCGCGCCTGCCCCGGCGCCGAAGCCGCCGGGCTAACCGGACCCCTCAGGGCCCGGGGAAGATGGCGGGGAACCAGGCCGCGAGCCGGCCGCTGCGGTAGAGCGCCCACCCCGCCAGGCCGAGGACCGCCAGGCCGAGCAGCACCCACGGCCAGCGCGCGGGCTTCTCGGCGTACGGATCCGTCAGCGTGCGCGAGCTGCCCGGCGGGAGCGTGGCCAGCTGGGTCAGCGACGCGCCGAACGGGATGCTGATCAGCACGCGCGCGTTGATCGACCAGCCGCACGCGTCCAGCAGGGGCGCCAGGTTGCGCAGGCGCAGCTTCATCGCCGCCAGCACCATGGAGGGCATGGAGATCACCAGGAGCGCCACCGCCAGCGCCACCGGCATCTGCCACCACCTCAGGGCCCACAGCCCGGCGGCCGCCGAGGTGAGCGCGGTGCCGATGGCGCCCACCGCCAGGCCGACGGCGGCGAAGATGCCGGCGAACTTCGCCACGTCGAACGGCGCCGGCTTCTCGACGGTGACCCGGGTGACGCCCTCGGCGAGCGAGGCGTCCTGCTCCTGGGCCCTGGAGGCGGCGAACTTCTCCACCTGTTCGGTGATGAACCGCGCCAGCCGCTTGTAGGGCGCGAAGAACGCCTGGCGGACGCTGATCGGCGCCTCGATCAGCTTCACGATGGTGGCGTCCCAGTCGAGGCCCTTGCGGTCGAAGAACACCCCGTTGCGGCCCACCGAGAGGAAGTCGGCGTCGCCGCCGGTGAGGGCGGCCACCACGTTCATCTTCTGGCCGCCGGCCCGGCGGCACTCGCAGTAGGCGAGGTACACCATCGACTGGGCCGCCAGGCCCGAGTGCTGGGCGATGTCCTCCACCTTGAGGCACAGGTCCATGCTGCGCGAGTCGAGGTAGAGGGTGCCGGCCTGGAACGCCGCCCTGCGCTTGCGCGAGTAGAAGTCCCGGAACGAGACGTAGTTGTCCAGCAGCGGCTTCAGGTCGCGCACCAGGTGGGCCAGCCTGTCGACCGAGGCGATCGCCTTCACCTCCGGCTCCATCTCCTTCTCCCGCTCCAGCAGGGCCTCGATGGCGGCCTGGGCCGGCCCCTCCACCAGCTCCTTGAGGCGGGGCAGCGGCACCTGGTCGAGGGCCGTCCGGGGCCGGGTCGCCAGCCAGGCGCCGTGCGCGGCCAGGTGCTCCTTGAGCCGGTTCCAGTCGGCGAAGGACAGCTCGCTCCGTTCTCCCACCAGCGGCACCACGCAGGCGGTGTGGAAGCGCTCGACGCGCTCGCTCCACGCCGGGTTGACCTGGTTCGACAGCGGCAGCGCGGCGCCCGCGTCGACGCGGGCCAGGGGGAGGCTGGCCAGCCGCTGGTGCGCGCCCGACAGCTCCTCGCGCGCCAGCGCCACCCACTCGGCCTCGGGCGGGTTGAGCGCCGCGGTCACCGCCGGGCCCAGCATGCCGGCGATGGCGCAGCGGGCGAAGAAGTCGTCCACCTTCCCGCGCACCGCCTGCAGCGCCTCCCAGGCCGGCAGCGTGGCGTCGCCCAGCGGCAGCACCCTGGCGTCGCCCTGGGAGCCCTTCCACCAGTCCACCAGCGCCCTCGCCTCGGCGAAGAACCGCTTCACCCGCGGGGCGTCGGCGCCGTCCAGCCCGCTCATGTCCTTGACCGCGCCCAGGGCGGCCATGACCTCCTTCAGCGCGTCCGCCGCGACCGCGTCGGGGCCGGCCGACTCGGGAGGCAGCACGCCGTCGCCGTTGAGGAGCGTGCGGGCGATGATCTTCACCGTGTCGGCGGTGTCGGCGGGGGCGATGGCCGCGTCGCCCGCCCGCCCCAGGTTCTGCAGGATCTGCTTCGCCGACGCGAGCAGCCGCTTGCCCTCCCCGGAGGAGTCGTCGATCGCCTCCAGCGGCAGCCTGGCGGGCGCCTCGGCGATGAGGTCCGGCCGCTTCAGCACGCCGGTCACCCACTTCACCGCGGCGAGCACCTCCGGCACCCGCACCCGGCCGTCCTTGTCGGCGTCCAGCAGCTCCAGGGAGTGGGGGTCGATCTCGAGCCCGGTGGTGGGGCAGCTGAGGGCGACCCAGAGCTTGGGGTCCAGCTCCGCCAGGGCGGCGAAGTCCGCGCCGGTGTCCAGCCGGACCTGGTCGAACCCGCCCGCGCGAAAGAAGCTCCAGCGGTGCGCCACGGGCCGGCACCTTAGCCGCGCCGGGGTGGATTTGAAGAAAGCAACCCCTTGCGCTCCCGGAGGCCAGCGGCGTAAAGCCGTGGGCCTTCGTCGATGGCGAACGCGACCCAGAAGAGCGCCAGGGCGGCGCAGGACCCCCGGTACCGGTCGTTCCGGATCGGCGCGTACGCGTTCTACCTGGCGGTGGTCTCGGCGGTGTCGATCCAGATCATCCGGGGCGTGGTGGGCTCGGTGATGGAGATGACGCCGCCGCGCCGTCCCCCGGCGGAGGTGACGCTCACGGTGCCGGAGTGCCTCCAGCGGGCGGAGGGGCTGCTGCAGGAGATGGAGCAGGAGCGCGCCCGCCTCTCCCGCCAGTCCGCCTCGAAGATGGACCTGAGCTGGGAGAAGTTCCGGGTCGGCTGGGAGGAGCGCTACCGGGACGCGGAGTCGCGCTGCGCCCTGGACTCGAGGGCGCGCGAACCGCTCCGGGACGTGTTCGACCGGCTCTCCAAGGTGATGGACCTGCTCACCACCTCCGCCGTCCAGTTCGCGGGCGAGGCGGGCGGGGCGGTGGACGGGCTGCGCGCCTCGCTGGAGGCGGCCCGGCAGGCCGCGTCGGGCGGCGGGCCGAAGAAGTAGGGAGCTGCTTCAGGCCCGGGCCAGCGCCCGCTCGATCGCGGCGAGCACCTCGTCCGGGTGGGTGTGCATCACCTGGTGCCCGGCGCCGGGGATGACGGTCAGGTTCGCGCCCGGGATGCCGGCGGCCAGCGCGCGCGGGTGCGCGGCCGGCACCACGTGGTCCTCCCCGGCGGCGAGGATCTCCACCGGCGCGCGGATCCGCCCGTAGCCCTGGGCCAGCTCGGGGAGGGCGGCCGGGAGCGCCGCCCAGTCGGCGGCGGTGGCCCACAGGCACAGGGGCCGGCCGATCAGCGGCGACGCGTTCGCCGCCGCCGCGGCCACCACCGGGAGCGGGGCGAACGCCTTCACCCAGCCGCCGCGCGCCGCCGCCGGGAAGACCGCCGGGGCGAACGTCCAGCTCGCCATCCAGCCCCACAGCGGCCAGGCCAGCATGGCCTGCGCCGCGTCCATCTCCATCGGGCTGTGCGGGTCCCCCACCGGGGCCAGCAGCGCCAGCGCCCGCACCTCGTCCGGGAACTCCAGCGCGTACGCCACCGAGACCGGGCCTCCGAAGGAGAACCCGGCCAGTACCACCTCGCGGGCGCCGGCGGCATGGAGGGCGGCGCGGATCCGCCGGGCCTGCGCCTGGGGGGTGAGCGGGGCGCGCTCCCGCTCGCTCCAGCCGGAGCCGGGGCGGTCCACCGAGAAGGTGCGCCGCCGTCCGGCCAGCCGCTCCTGGAGATGGACGAAGTCCAGCGAGCACCCCGGGTTCCCGTGGATGAACACCACCGCCGGGTCCGCGCCGGGGCGCTCGATCAGGTGGATCCGGCGGCCGGGGGCCCCGCCCACCAGGCGCCCGGGGGGCGGGCGGGCGCGCAAAAGCCGGGCCTCCCGGACCCGGGCGGCCAGGTAGAGCCCGGCGAGGGCCAGCAGCACCGCCCCGCCGATCCAGGCGCCGAGGCGTGGCGCATCGAAGGCGATCGCATTAACCATTCGACCGAGCACGCGAAGTGGCCTCCAGCACAGCACATGGGGAGCGGGGCGTCCCGGCCAAAGGGCTCCGCGACCGACTGAAGGGCGCCGGGCAGATCTTCCGCCACCTCCCGGCGACGCTGGCCATGGTGTGGAAGGCGGACCGGGCGGCGGTGATCGCGGTGGCGGCGCTGACGCTGGTGGCGGCGGTGCTGCCCGCGGCCATCGCCTGGGTGGGCAAGCTGATCGTGGACGGGGTGGTGACGGCGGCAAAAACCGGCCTGGCCGAGGATCGCCGGTTCGTCTACTACGCGGTCGCCGGGGAGCTGGGGCTGATGGTCCTCTCCACGGCGGTGACGCGCACCCAGGGCCTGGTGCGGGAGCTGCTCCGCGCCAACCTGGGCAACGTGATCAACGAACAGATCCTCCAGAAGGCGCTGCAGCTGGAGCTGAGGCACTTCGAGGACTCGGACACCTACGACAAGATGCAGAACGCCCGGCGGGAGGCGTCCTCGCGGCCGCTCTCGCTGGCGCTGAACGCGCTCTCCATCGTCCAGGCGCTGATCACGCTCGCCGCCTACGCCGCCATCCTGGTCCGGCTCTCCCCCTGGAGCGTGCTGGTGCTCCTGGCGGCCTCCATCCCGGCCTTCATCGCGGAGGCGAAGCTGGCCGGGGAGTCGTTCCGGCTCTACTCCTGGCGGGCGCCGGAGGGGCGGAGGCTGAACTACCTGGAGTGGATCCTCACCCGCGACAGCCACGTGAAGGAGGTGAAGCTGTTCGACCTGGGGGAGGTCATCCTGGGGCGCTACCGGGCGCTGTTCCAGAAGTTCTACTCCGAGGACCGGCGGCTGGCCTTCCGCCGGATGGGGTGGGGCCTGGGGCTGGGGCTGGTCTCGCTGCTGGCCTTCTACGGCTGCTACGCGCTGGTGGCGGGGCGGGCGGCGAGCGCCGAGATCTCCCTGGGCGACATGACGCTCTACCTGGCGGTGTTCCGCCAGGGGCAGGGCGCCTTCCAGGGGATCCTCTCGGCGGTGGGCGACATGTACGAGGACGCGCTGTTCATGTCGAACCTCTTCCTCTACCTGAACATCCCCACCTCCGGGGAGGCGCCGCGGTCGCTGCCGGCGCGCTCGGCCCCGCGCGGGCGGGGCAACGCCATCGAGCTGCGCAACGTCTCCTTCCGCTACCCGGGGAAGACGGAGTGGGCGCTCAAGGACGTGAGCCTCTCCCTGCAGCCGGGGGAGAAGCTGGGGCTGGTGGGGGAGAACGGCGCCGGGAAGAGCACGCTGGTGAAGCTGCTGCTCCGGCTCTACGAGCCGACGGAGGGGGAGATCCTCTACGGCGGGGTGGACATCCGGGACATGGATCCCAAGGACCTCCGCTCGCGCATCGGCGCGGTCTACCAGGACTTCGTCCGCTACCAGTTCACCGCGGCGGAGAACATCGGCCTGGGGGAGGTGCGCTACCTGGAGGACCGGCCGCGCATCGAGCGCGCGGCGGAGGAGGGCGGGGCCACCCAGTTGATCGCCGCGCTGCCCAAGAAGTTCGACACGGTGCTGGGCGGCTGGTTCGAGTCGGGGCAGGAGCTGTCGATGGGGCAGTGGCAGAAGCTGGCGGTGGCGCGGGCGTTCATGCGGGACGCGGAGGTGCTGGTGCTGGACGAGCCCACGGCCAGCATCGACGCGGAGGCGGAGCACGAGCTGTTCCTGCGCTTCAAGTCGCTGGCGGCGGACCGGATCGCGATCATCATCTCCCACCGCTTCTCCACGGTGCGCATCGCGGACCGGATCGCGGTGCTGCACGGCGGCCGGGTGGAGGAGCTGGGGACGCACCACGAGCTGCTGGAGCGGCAAGGCCGCTACGCGCACCTGTTCAGGCTCCAGGCGCAGGGCTACCTGGACTGACCGGCGCCCGCGCCCGCGCGCGGCCTCACTCCCCCCCGCGCGCCACCTCGGCGAACAGCTCCGCCAGCTTGGGCGCCGCCACCTCCAGCGAGTGCCGCTGGAGCGCCAGCCGCCGGGCGGCCTCGCGCACCGGGCGGTAGCGGAGCGGATCCTCCAGCCCGTCGATCACCAGCCGGACGGCGGCCGCCACGTCGTACAGCTCGAACAGCAGCCCGGAGTAGCCGTGCTCCAGCAGGTCCCGCACCGGCGCCGTGTCCGAGGCGACGACCAGCGCGCCGCTGGCGGCCGCCTCGATCGCGCTCCGGGAGAGCGCGTGCGGCACCGTCCAGTGGAAGTGCACCGAGGAGAGCTTCAACAGGTCCGCCACCTCCTCCTCGCTGATGAACCCCAGGAAGTGGAAGCGGTCTCCGGGGTACTGGCACTGCGCCAGCACGTGGTCCTTGAAGCTCCGCGCCTTGATGTGGGCCATCTCGTGGCCGGAGTACGTCTCCGGCGCCCCGGCGATGGCGAAGTGCACGTCCGGCAGCCGCTCCGCCACCTGCATCGCCACGTCCATGAACAGGTCGAACCCGCGGAACGCCTCCAGCCCGCGGGCCACGTAGGTGACCAGCCGGGTCCCCTGCGGCCAGGGCGGCTCCAGCGCCCCGGTGGGCAGGCCGGGGGCGAAGCGCGCGGTGTCCACCGGCTCCCAGCGCACGGAGAGCTTGGAGTGGAACGCCTCCGGGAGGGCGCTCTTCTGGTACGGCGTGGGCGCGTAGCCGGCTGTGCATAGCTGCAGCTCCAGCAGCACGGTGGCGTTCCGCAGCGGCGACCGCAGCCGGTTCTCCGGCCCGGGCGGGAACTCGACCCTCCCGGCGCCGTCCAGGTGCTGGTCGTGGAACACGTCGAACAGGCCCACCGAGGGCACGCGGGGGAAGGCGGCGCGCAGCATGGCGGTGCTGCCGGAGGCCGCGTGCCCGACGAAGAGGTGGGTGGCCGGCGCCAGCTTGGCGTCCTCCACCGCGCGCAGCACGCCGAACATGGCCCGCGCGTCCGCCTCGAAGTAGCGGGAGAAGAAGTACGGCCGGCCGCTCTGCCCCTGGGCGTCCGGCGCGGAGGGGACGAGCCGGACCCCGGCGGGCGGCGGCTTCTGCACCGTCTCGCACACGAAGGTGACGGAGGCGCCGGCGCGCTCGCAGAGCCAGCGCACCACCGCCTCGAAGTGCCCGGGATAACGCGGGTCGACGAAGACCAGGTTGCGCTTTCCGGGCCGGCTCACGGTATCGCCCGTTTTAGCTGATAGGTTCGCCGGCCTGGAGGGGAAGCCTTCGTGGTCCAGCCCGCCGCGCGCATCCAGAACGTCCGCTACGCCATCCGCAACGTCGTCGCCGAGGCCCTCAAGCTGGAGCGCGCGGGACGGGAGATCCTCTACTGCAACGTGGGGGATCCGCTGAAGTTCGACTTCGCCACCCCGCCGCACCTGGTGGAGGCGGTCCACAAGGCGATGCGCGACGGGCACAACGGCTACTCGCCCTCACCGGGCCTGTGGGAGGCGCGGGAGGC
>Ga0209382_10003845_pt1 | contig 20562 bp, 16 predicted proteins | sample SoiMetdeltSBSDD5_FD_187599 | JGI IMG/M metagenome (GOLD analysis project Ga0209382, IMG submission 187599) | Bulk soil microbial communities from a Populus tree surrounding site in Tennessee, USA - Soil MetaG P. deltoides SBSDD5 (SPAdes) (version 2) | ecosystem: Environmental > Terrestrial >... | reverse complement strand
GCGTCCCATACACACGCTGCCGCACCGCAGTGGACCGGTACTCCTGGGGCTGGTGAACATCCGGGGTGTCATCCGGCTCTGCGTCTCGCTCAGCCAGTTGTTGGGTTTGGAACCCACCGACGACACTACCCAAACGACCAACCACAACGCCCAGGCATGTCTGGTCGTCATTGCCAGAGAGAGCGACCACTGGGTCATGCTTGTTGACGAGCTCTATGGTATCCAGCGCTTTCCTCTCAGCGCCGTACGGGACGCACCGGTGACCGTTGCCAAAACCACGCCTAGATTGACAAAGGGTGTGATCGACTGGCAGGATAAAGGCGTTGGTTACCTGGACGACGAACTGTTGTTTCTCGCCTTGCGAAAGGAAGTCTTGTGACCAGCAGTGATGGTCAAGATTACAGTGACATGTCCCTGCTGCATTTATTCAGCCTGGAGGCAGAGACGCAGACCGCGCTGCTCAACGACGGGCTGCTGACGCTGGAGCGTGATCCGCAGCATGCCGAGAGTCTCGAAGCCCTGATGCGGGCAGCCCACTCCCTCAAGGGCGCGGCGCGCATCGTGCAACTCGGCGCCGCTGAACGTGTGGCCCACGTTATGGAAGACTGCTTTGTGGCCGCGCAGGAAGGTCGCCTGGTCTTCACCAGCGAGCACATTGAGGTGTTGCTGCAAGGTGTCGATGTGCTGACGCGCCTCGCCCAGGTGGCCACGACGGATGCGGCGGCTGAAGCGTTGGCGGCCTACCAGCCGGAAGTCGACGCCCAGGTCGCAGCGCTGCGGGCCATCGTGACGCCGGGAGGTGCTGCGCACGGCAACGAGCCCCGCCATACTGGCGGGGTGCTGCGCACGGCTGATTCCCCTGCCAGCATGGCAGGGGTCATTAGCCCTCCGCAGGAGCCGCAGGTGCCGCCCGCACCGCCAACCCCATCGGCGGTAGACATGCGTCCTGTTGAGCCATTGCCCGTCCCGGATGAGCCCATACCCGCTGAGAGCAGTCTCGTGCCAGCCCAGAGCACGCCCGCACCGGTGCAGAGCAGGACAGAGCTCACGCCCGCACTCTCCCGAGAGGTCCTGGACAAAGACCGCATGATACGCGTGACGGCGGAGAACCTCAATCGGCTCATGGGGTTGGCGGGCGAGTCCCTGGTCGAATCATGCTGGACGGAGCCCTTTGCCAATGCGTTGCGGCAACTCAAGCGTAGCCAACTCGAGCTGTCGGATGTGCTGGAGCGATTGCGCGAAGCGTTGACCGAGGTGGAGGTGCCCGAACGCGTGGCGGAGCATGTCACCACAGCGCGGCGCAAAGCCAATGAGTGTCGGCATCTGCTCGCCGAGCGCCTCACTGAACTCGAACTCTTTGCGCGGCGCTCAGAGAACCTGGCCGATCGCCTCTATCGCGAAGCGATCGCCAGCCGTATGCGTCCCTTTGATGACGGGGTGCAGGGTTTTCCACGCATGGTGCGCGACATCGCCCGGAGGTTAGAGAAGAAAGTCAGCCTTGAAATCATTGGGCGCACCACTGAGGTAGACCGCGATATCCTGGAGTGCCTCGAGGCGCCGCTCAGCCACCTGTTACGCAATGCCATCGATCATGGCATTGAACCTCCGGAAGAGCGCCTGGCTGTCGGCAAACCCGAAGAAGGCACCATACGCCTCGAAGCCGCTCATAAGGGGGGCATGTTGTCCATCACCGTCTCTGACGATGGCCGGGGCGTGGAGTTGGAGCGTTTACGCCAGAAAGTCATCAGCATCCAATTGACCACGTCCGACATAGCTACTTCCCTGACGGAAGTAGAGCTGATGGAATTTTTGTTTCTCCCGGGATTTTCTACCAAAGAGTCGGTCACGGAGATTTCTGGACGCGGGGTCGGCCTCGATGTCGTGCATGAGATGGCCCGGGAAGTGGGTGGAACGGTGCGGGCGGTCTCCGAGCCGGGGCAGGGTATGCACTTTTATTTACAATTACCACTGACCCTGTCGGTGCTGCGTACCCTGGTGGTGGAGATTGCCGGCGAGCCGTATGCGTTTCCATTGGCACGCATCGACCGCGCCTTGATGCTTCCCAAGGATGACATTGACCTCGTGGCGGGCCGCCAGTATTTCACCATAGACGGCCAGCACATTGGCTTAGTATCGGCGCACCAGGTGTTGGAACTCCAGGAATCCACGCGCCATGGCGACACCCTGCCAGTGATCGTCATCAGTGATCGGCTCAACTGTTATGGCCTGGTCGTCGATCGCTTTGTAGGGGAGAGTGATCTGGTGGTGCAGCCGTTGGATTCGCGTCTGGGCAAAGTCCCTGATATCAGTACTGCTGCCCTGCTAGAGGACGGGTCTCCCATCCTCATTATTGACGTCGAAGATATGGTGCACTCCGTGGATAACCTCCTTGGCGGGCGGCGCCTGCGCAAGGTCAGTCAGGCCGCGAGCGCCGCCAGAGGCCCGGCCCGCAAGCGCATTCTGGTGGTCGATGATTCCATTACCGTACGGGAAGTGGAGCGTCAGCTCCTGGCGAACCACGGCTACGAGGTCGAGGTGGCGGTGGACGGCATGGACGGCTGGAACGCCATACGCGCAGGCCACTACGACCTGGTGATCAGTGACGTAGACATGCCGCGCATGGACGGCTTTGAGTTGGTCAGCCAGATCAAGAACGATGCGCGCCTGCGCGCCGTACCCGTGATGATCGTGTCGTATAAGGGAAGCGAAGAAGACCGCACCCGGGGTCTCGAAGCCGGGGCGAATTACTACTTGACCAAGAGTAGCTTTCACGATGAAACGCTGTTACAGGCGGTGGTGGACCTGATCGGCGAGGCGTAAGCATGCGGATTGCGATTGTCAACGACGTGCTGCTGGCCGTGGAAGCGTTGCGGCGGGTGGTGACGAGTGTGCCGGACTATACGATCGCGTGGGTGGCGCGGCATGGCGCCGAAGCGGTAGAGAAATGTGCTGCTGACACCCCGGACCTGATCTTAATGGACTTGCTCATGCCGGTGCTGGACGGCGTCGAGGCCACTCGCCAGATCATGGTGGCGTCGCCGTGTCTGATCCTGGTGGTGACGGCGACGGTGAGCGGCAATATGGCCAAAGTCTTTGCCGCCATGGGTTGTGGTGCGCGCGACGTGGTCCACACGCCCGTGATGGGGAGTGATGGGCAGGTGGAGGGCGGGGCAGCGCTCCTGGACAAAATCGCTATGCTCGGGAAATTGCTTACTCCTACGCCCCGCCAGGAGCCACAACGCCCCACACGCTTCACGGCGCATGCCCCAATACGTCATCTCCCGCCTCTGGTGGCCATCGGAGCTTCGACTGGTGGCCCCGCGGCCCTGGCATGCATCCTCTCTGGGTTACCAGCTCCCTTCCCTGCGGCCCTGACCATTATTCAGCATGTGGATGTGCAGTTTGCTGCTGGTCTGGCTGACTGGTTGCAGGCGCAAACGGCGCTGCCTGTGCGTCTGGCCCAGGAAGGCTGCCGGCTGGAAGCCGGCACCGTCTGGCTGGCCGGCACGAACGATCATATGGTACTCACGCCGCAGCATACGCTCAGCTATGTTGCCGAGCCACGTGATTATCCGTACCGGCCGTCGGTAGACGTGTTCTTTAAAAGTCTCATAAAAAATGGCCCGGCGCACTGGCCGGCCAAGGCTGCCGGGGTGCTGCTCACGGGCATGGGACGGGATGGCGCGGAAGGGCTGGCCGTTTTGCGTCGTGCCGGGTGGTATACAATTGCCCAGGATCAAGCCAGCAGTGTGATCTACGGCATGCCCAAAGCCGCGGCAGAAGTCGGCGCTGCCATGCAGATTGTGTCCCTTGAGGCGATTGCCTCTACCTTGGTGCAAGTGTTTGGGGAGAGTGGGCTGTAATCCTGGGCAAGATGTGGGAGGCGACGGGTATGAGCGCTCCGGAGTCGATAGACGTAGCAGAGGCTGCAGCATTGCCCAAGCATGCCATTAAGGTCCTGTTAGTCGACGATCAGGCGATCATCGGCGAAGCCGTGCGTCGGATGCTGGCCCCGGAAAAGGACATTGTCTTTCGGTACTGTAACGATCCGGCGTCGGCGCTGCACGTCGCCAACCAGTTTGCGCCCACAGTCATTTTGCAGGATCTGGTGATGCCGGACATCGATGGCTTGATGCTGGTGCGGTTCTTTCGCGCGAATGCCGCTACCCGTGACATTCCGCTGATTGTGCTGTCCACCAAAGAGGAGCCTAAAATCAAAGCCGAAGCGTTTGCCCTCGGCGCCAACGACTATGTGGTCAAGCTGCCGGACAAGCTCGAACTGCTCGCCCGCATCCGCCACCACTCCAAAGGGTATATCAGTCGGCTGGAACGCAACGATGCCTACAAGGCACTGGAGCAGATGGCCAAGGAGCTGCAGCTCCACAACCGTTTCATTCGCAAGACCTTTGGGCGCTATCTCACGGATGACGTGGTGAAGAGCCTGCTGGAATCGCCCGAGGGCTTGAAGTTGGGCGGGGAGCGGCGCAAAGTCACGCTAATGATGACCGATCTACGCGGCTTTGCCTCGATGTCGGGCCGCTTAGCCCCCGAGCAAGTCATGACCATAATCAATCGCTATCTGGGGACCATGGTTGAGGTGATCCAGCAGTACCAGGGCACGATTGATGAATTCATTGGCGATGCGATTTTCATTCTCTTCGGGGCTCCAGTGCAGCGGGACGATGATGCAGAACGAGCGGTGGCCTGCGCCATGGCCATGCAGCTCGCTATGGCTGGGGTGAACGCCCAGAACCGCGCTGAGGGCCTGCCCGAGGTGGAAATGGGCATCGGCATCCATACCGGGGAAGTGGTGGTGGGGAATATCGGGTCGGACAGACGTACCAAGTACGGCGTTGTGGGGAGTCATGTCAACCTCACCGGCCGCATTGAGTCCTACACCGTGGGTGGTCAGGTGCTGATCTCCGAGGATACGCGCCAGGAGATAGGCCCGAGTCTGCAGGTGGCCGAGAAGCTGAAGGTCGCTGCCAAGGGGGTAGACAAGCCCATCACTATCTACAATGCCCGGGGTATTGGCGGCACATATAACCTCTTTCTGCTTGAGAGTACTGTGGCGCTTGTGTCTTTGCCACAGGCCATCCCGCTGCAATTCACCTTGCTCGAAGGGAAACACATGGGTGATACCCTGTTCACTGGCAGTCTAGTAAAGCTGTCAGCCAAAGACGGCGAGGTGCGCTCCGACTATGCAGTTGAGCCCTGGAGCAATATCAAGCTCCAGCTCATGAGCAACAACGGCGAAGAACTGCCAGGCGATCTCTATGCCAAGGTGATGGAAGCACGCCCGGAGGATGCGCCTGGGTTTGCGGTCCATTTCACGTCTATTCCCCCGCAGGTTGCTACATTTTTCGAGCGCCTCCTAGCGGCGAGTTCTCCCGAGCATGTAGCATAGGTTTAGATCTCGTAGCGGAGCCGCGGATTGAGGTAAGTGTAGCCTATGTCTGCCAGCGTTTGGGTGACTACGGCCACACACACGGCTACCAAAGTGCAGGCCTCGATCAAATAAATATCCTGGTTCAGGGATGCCTCCAGGAGGAGGGCGCCAAAGCCTTTGTAGGCAAAGAAGAACTCGACCACAATGACGCCTGAGAGCAGCCAGTTGATTTGTAGCATAATGATGGTGAAGGGTGTGATGAGCGCATTGCGTAGAGCGTGCTTGAGGATCACGACATGCCAGGGTAAGCCTTTGAGGACGGCGGTGCGGATGTAGTCGGTGTGCATCACTTCGATCATGGAGGCCCGGGTCATGCGCGTGACGTAGCCGAGGTCGTATAGGACGAGCACGGCTGTGGGCAAGACGAGTTCGCGCCAGGTGAACCCCTCCGCCATGGAGCTCGTACCTGGGAGCCAGGCCAGGCTGAAGACAAGGATCGCCGATAACACGACGGCACTGGCGAATTCAGGCACCGAGGTGGTGAGGATGCTGATGAGCGAGATGAGCCGGTCGTATATGGAGCCGGCGCGCATGCCAGCCAGCACACCGAGCGTTAAGGAGAGCGGGATCAGCACGGCGAACGTGGTGAGTCCCAGCAGCGCGGTGTGCGCCAGGCGGGGCCACAGGATGGCATGGACCGGGGTCTTGAAGCGGGTAGAGTAGCCGAAATCGCCTCTGACGACTTTGCCGAGCCAGGCGAGATAGCGCACCGCCAGGGGCGCGGTGTAGCCATGCTGAATCAGCCAGAGCTGGCGCTGCTCTGGGGAGGAGTAGGGGCCAAGGACTTTCGTGGCGACACTGCCCGGTGAGACTTCAAGCACCACGAAGACTAGCACGGATGCGCTCAGCATGGTTAACAGCATGGCTACAATACGCTTGCTGAGGAACAGCAGCACGTTGGGACCCTCACACTCGCTTGCTCTAGACCACTTCCGCTCGCTCAATTATAGCAGTCTTCCTCCTTTGAAAAAATCCTTGACTACTGCTCAGATGTTCAGTATCATCTCGGCATGTGGAGCTCCGCTAGGAAAAGCAGGTATGACGTCGTGTCTCGCATGAGCAATTTGTATAGGAGGCAGTACCAATGGCAGTCAAACCAATTCCTGACGGCTTTCACAGTGTCACGCCTTTTCTGACTGTACCAGGAGTGGCCCAACTACTCGATTTTCTGAAGCAGGCCTTCGAGGCTCAAGAACTCCATCGCATGCCGCGGCCGGACGGCACCATCATGCATGCCGAGGTCAGGATCGGTGACTCGCTCGTCATGATGGGCGAACCGATGGGCAGTTCGCAGCCGATGTTTGGCTCTCTTTACCTCTACGTGCACGATGTGGACGCCGTGTACCAGCGCGCGCTGCAAGCGGGCGCTACCTCGACGAGCGAGCCGGCGGATCAATTCTATGGGGACCGCAGCGCTGGTATCAAGGACCCGGTTGGCAACCAGTGGTGGATCGCTACGCATAAGGAAGACGTACCACTTGAGGAGATCGCCAGGCGGGCTAAGGCTTTCATGCAGTAGCACTGAGGCTGCAGCCGCTTTCGCTCATCGGTGCGCCTGACCGATGAGGCTACCATATAGCAAGCAGGTGCGGCCCGCTGCTGCTGTCGCACATCACGTGAGCCAGACACCATTGAAGTGGTGGTACAGGCTCGGATGCGTTGCGTAGCCCTGCACCTGCTTGGTGGTGGCGGAGAAAATAGAACGCCAGAAGGGCTGGGCGATCACCGCGTCGTTCTGCAAGAGCTTCTGTACCACTGCCATGTGCTTGCGGCGTTCGTTGACGTCGAGGGTCGCAGTTGCTAAATCGAGGGCTCTGTCAAAGGTGGGATTGGCGTACCTAGTCTCGTTCCATGGCACACCCGAGCGATATCCTAGTTCGAGCGTCATGACCCCAAGTGGCCGATGCGTCCAGGATGTGAAGCCAAAGGGCACCTTGTCCCAGACCTCCCAGTAAGATGGGCCAGGCATGACATTCAGATTGAGTGTGATGCCGGCCGGGGTACACATCTCTTTGAACGCCTGCATGGCCGCAATGTGCCAGGCATCGGCAGCGCCCAGCGCAATAGTCAAGACTAGACCATTAGGATGCCCCGCCTGTGCCAGAAGTTGCCTGGCACGTGCGTAGTCTTGCTTTGGCGGAGGAAGCGTGGCATAGTCGGGCTGGCTCGGAGCTACGTGGTGGTGCTCGGCAGGTTCACCCTTGCCACGGTGCGCTAGTTCCAGCAGGCGGCGCTGATCCATACAGAGCTGTACAGCCTGGCGCACGCGCACGTCATCAAACGGTTTTTGCGTGACCTGCATGCGCGCCACACCGGTCTGGGCCGTGACCACCTCCTGGAGCACTACGTGTGATAGCCGCTCCCCCCCGGGCAGCGACTCGACGCCGACTTCGTGGACCATATCAACCTGCTTCGAGGCCAGGGCAGCGAGATGGGCTGAGGGGTCGTCGCCATGGTCAATATAGGTGATTGTGTCGAGGTACGCTTCTGGCCCCCAGTAGTCCTTGGCAGGGCGCTTGACCAGCACACACTTCTCACCAACGATAAAGTCTTTCAGGGTATAAGCCCCTGTACCAATGGGGCGCTTACTGAGGTCCGCCCCCATGTCGTCAAAGCGTCGGTGCACAATGGCACACGGATAGTGGTAGAGGTTTTCCGGCATGGCCAGCACCGGGCGGTTCAGATGCAGTCGTACCGTGTCGTCGTCAAGTTTCTCGACGGCACCGGTGGTCATGCTCTTCGCCAGGATGGGCTGGCCATCTGGACCCCGCTTACCCGTCTCTGTGGCAGTTACCATAGCGTCGAATAGCCCGAGATTAGACGAACCAACGCGTCGGTCAAGCCAGCGTGTGATGTTGTACACCACATCGTCGGCGTTAAACATATCGCCATTGGACCAACGCACACCCTGACGCAGTTTGAGGGTCCAGGTGCGCAAATCTTCCGAAGCTTCCCAGCCCTCAGCCAGGTAGGGTCGGGTGATGTTATCGCGCCCGGTGATGGTGAGATATTCCAGGATGTGCCGCGCCTGGTTGGATTTCTCTCCCCAGTCAAAGGTAGCAGGATCGGTCATGGGCTGAACGCGCATAGAGCAGCGCAGATTACCGCCCATTTTCCCAGCGGCCTGGACTCTGGGCACGAGAGGCTGACCAGTGAGACGCCCGACCATCGCATAGGCGGCACTGGCTGTGACGCCCAGGAGCGTGACAGTGCGTAAAAACTCCCGACGGTCAATGTCACCAGTGCGTAGCTGCTCCTGTAACTCTGGCACAGCGGGATGGATGGTGCGTGGGCGGTGCCAGCGCATGCGGTGTATCCTTTCATGAGCCAGTGCATATCCAGAGAACCTCTTTGGGCATCATGGCTGGGCCTGTGGCGCCCTCTCCCTCCGGGAGAGGGAATAGGACTCCCCCTACCGTGCCCCAACCACCCGCACACGGTGGTTGTTGCTATCGGCAATGTAGATGTTCCCCTGCGCATCCACGTCACACCCGTGTGGCCGGTCTAGGCCCGCCGCGATCGCTGGGCCGTCATCACCAGCACCGCTCCGGCGTCCTCCAGCGATGGTCGTGACTATACCAGTAAGGGCGTCGATAAGACGAATGGCGTGATTCTCGGTGTCCACGACCAATAGGTTGCCGTGACGGTCACACCGAATAGCCTTGGGTGCCCCCCAGGTGGCGGTAAGAGCCGGACTACGGTCACCGCTGTAGCCACGGGCACCAGTGCCGGCGTATGTTGACATGATGCCGTGTGCGTCCACCTTGCGGATGCCATTCCCTTCACGTTCGCAGATATAGGTATTGCCCCGGCTGTCCATGCACACGGCCCGCGCCCCCAAGATGCTGGCGGCTGTGGCAGGACCACCGTCCCCAGCCCTCGCCTTGTCCCCGGTCCCCGCAAAGGTGGTGATCATCCCGGTACGCAGATCCAGGCGCCGGATGCGCTGGTCCTGCACATCGGCAATGAGCAGACCGCCGCGACCATCGAGAAAACAGTCGTTGGGCTCGCGCAACTGGGCGCGTGTCCCCGGACCACCATCGCCGCCCGACCCCGGCTCGCCGGTCCCGGCCACGGTCGTGATGATGTCTGTAGCCGCCTCGACCTTCCGGATGACCGCATTCAGCCGATCCACGATGTAGATATCGCCGTTGGTGTCGATTTGTAAGGAGTACGGCTGGTTCAGCGTGGCGCGTGTGGCCGGCCCACCATCTCCTGCGTACCCAACAGCCCCAGTCCCTGCCACCGTGGTGATCACCCCCGTGGCCTGGTCGATACGGCGGATGCAGTGGTTGGTGGCTTCCGCGACATAGAGATGCCCCTGGGCATCAAACGCGCACATAAATGGTTCGCTCATGCGGGCGTGGATGGCCAGACCGCCATCGCCCGCATAGCCCTTCTCTCCAGTGCCAGCAACGGTCTGCATGATGCCAATGGCTGGCGGCATAACGTTTTCCTTTATCCAGATAGCCAGGGCACGAGCCGGAGCGCACACAGCTTCCTCAGTACTGCGCCAGCTCCTCCGTGAGTTTTTTCAGCGCCTGATTGATGATCATCTTGGCCACCCCGCTAATCAGGCGTTGCCCTACATTGGCAATCAGGCCACCCACTTGCGTGTCAGCGTCGTAGGTGAGCACGGTTTGATTATCCTGCGCAGCAAGATCGACCGTTGCCTCTCCCTTCACAAAGCCAGGCGTGCCACTCCCATCGATCAACATGCGGTAATGCGTGGGAGGCGTTTTATCGTGCAATTGCACGGACCCCTTATAGGTGCCCTTGACCGCAGCAACCCCTAGCTTCAGAGTCGCCTGATATGTATCCGGGTCCGTTTCCTGGAGTGTCTCGCATCCCGGAATGACTTTCGCAATGGCCTGGGGATCCATGAGAAAAGCCCAGACCTTCTCCACGGGGGCGTCGAGCGTATATGTGCCATTCATTTTCACAGTGATCACCCTCCTGTAGACAACCCATGCTCCTGGGGCATGCTAGCCGAAGGTGCCTGGTTGCGTCAAGTTTGGACCCCGCTTATGGCCGGAGTGGCTGCGCAGGAGTGACTTGCCACCGCGAACGGCTAGTTGCCAGGTCCATGACCCAACAGCACATCGCGCGTCAGTTCCATATGCCCGTGGTGTTGCGCCAGTTCTTTGTAACACTGGAGCAGGAAGTGCCCCTGCGTCCAGGTCTGCATCTGGGGCTGGCGCACAGCCTCGGGGAAGGCGGAAGGCTGGTCGCCGCGCATGTGTTTGAGGTCTTCTTGGATGTGCTGTTGCAACTCGCGCACCGCTTGGCGGATCTCCGCCACAGTCCCCTGCGCGCGAAATTCTGCGTCGCGGTCGCGCTGCACCTGGCGTCCAGCCAGGACAGTGCCAATCCAGTAGCGCGTCAGCCCGACGCAATGGGTCAGAATAGCGAAGGGTGAGTTCGTGTTGGACATGTTGTTCGGACGTAGGTTCACCCGTTCGTCCCCCAGAGTTTCGACAATCTGCACCATCCCATCAAACGCACCATTGATATAGGCGAGAAACTCCTCAGGCGCTATAGACATGAGACTCTCCTTCTCATCGTTACACCCCGCCAGTTTGGCGGGGGTGCTGCGCACGGTTAATTGGCCCCGCCAGTTTGGCGGGGGTGCTGCGCCCATACGCAGCACTTAGACGCCCTGGAACAGCGTGTTGAAGAGGGCCGCCTGCTCGCGATTGCCCTCAAGCACTAGGCGTCCAGTATCCACGGCCCGGTCCAGAGGTAAACGCCCATAGACGAACAGGAGATAGTCACCGGTGTGGCAGCGAAACGTTACGTCGGCTCTGCTGGCGGTCACAGGCTCTAGCTGAAAACGGTCCTGACTGACCAGCACATCCTGCTGTACGGGGACGGGACCGGAGACGTCGAAGCGATATCGGAGAGGAGCGGACAAGCTCGGGCTCGGGCGAAAAGTATTGGACAGCCACCGCTGCGCCAGGCCTAGCAGTGCTGGCAAAGGGCGCTCGGATAAGGTGGCAGCCGCATCGAAGACAGAACGCATATCCCACCCGTGAATGGTCAGCTCCTGGAGCCGCAGGCCGACGTAATCCCGCGTTGGCAAGACGCCGCGCCGATGGAAGCAAGGCTTATCCCAGTCCTCAGATTGCAGACCCCGTAAGACCTGGTGCAAATGCTGATAACCCTCAGCAAAGGCGTTGAGTAGCGCGTCCTTGCCCAGACTCTGGTAGAAGTCGATGGCACGCTGGGCCGTTGCCTCGGAGCCGCGTTCGCCCGGACGAAGTGGCGGCTGGCCTGGAGGTGGGTTAAAGTCGCCGGCAATGGCCCTGGTGATGGCCTCACTCCACGTACGAGCACCCTGCGTTAAGTGCGCGACGACATCTCCTACTACCCACCCCGCGCACGCGCTGGGGCTGGACCACGCCTCAGTGCCGAGATTTGCCAAGAAATCCCGCAGTTGGGATGCCTCGGCGCTGATCAACTCGATCACCTCAGTCATAGCTGTCTTCCTCTAATGCCATGGCTCATCTTCTCCACACAAACCACGAAAGATACGACACAGCATTTTTTCGTCAACGTTTTTTATCTGCGGCATACTTGACAGTAGTCAAGACGTCAGCGCTATACTTCCGCTCCGGAGATGAACCAGAGAGCACCTTGGAGAGCGACGAGCCATCGTGTGGAGGAGAGGGCCGTGGCCCAGCATGCCAAGACCATACGGACAGTGGGCCTGGATTTCGGTACCACAAACAGTGCGCTGGCGGTCGTGCGTACTGATGGGGCTGTACAGTTAGCCACCTTTCAGGACAACGGCCAGGTCACCACGACGTTTCGATCTGTGCTGTACTTCTTGCACCCTGAGGAGGACGACTATGGCGATCCGCACGTGGTGGCCGGTCCGCAGGCGATTCGTAGCTATCTGCGCGCCGACCCCAAAGGGCGCTTCATGCAATCCATTAAATCCTTCCTGGCCAGCCGTCTGTTCGAACGGACGCACGTGTTCACCCGCATGTATACTTTAGAAGATCTCATTGCCATCATCGTGCGTGCGCTTCGCACTGCAGCAGAAACACAGTTTGGTGATCTTGGCAGCGCTGTGGTGGTGGGACGTCCCGTACATTTTGCCGGCGCGCAGCAGCCAGAAGATGAGACGTTAGCATTGCAGCGCCTACGTACGGCGCTCCACGCCAGTGGCTTTGACCAGGTCACCTTTGAATTCGAACCGGTAGCCGCCGCCTATGCCTATGGGAGCCAACTGGACCGTGAAGAGGTAGTGCTCATCGCGGATTGTGGTGGGGGTACAAGTGACTTGTCGCTTCTGCGGATTGCGCCCTCGCCAGATGCCAGCACACCTGGAGTGTACCAGGTTCTCGGCACAGATGGGGTCGCCATTGGGGGTGATACCTTCGACAGTATGCTCGTCAGGCACCTCGTGGCCCCACAATTGGGATGGGGCATATCGTATCGTGCGCTCGATAAGCTCCTGCCCGTACCTAATTGGCTCTACAGTCAGCTCGAACGGTGGGATCATCTGTGGTTCCTCAACACCCGATCAACACTGGAACTGCTACGCACGATACGCAGCGGTGCCGCAGAACCTCAGAAGATCGACCAGTTCCTGCATGTAATCACGCATGAACTCGGCTATCCGCTCTCCAAGGCCGTCGAAGCCGCAAAGTTTGGGCTGACAGCACAGGAAGCGAGTCGTCTGGTGTTTCAGGAACCGCCGGTAGCGCTGCGTGAGGGTGTGGCCCGGCAGACCTTCGAGACCTGGATACATCCCTCACTCCAGGCCATTGAAGCGTGTATCGATCGCCTCCTGGAGCGGTGTCAGGTGGCCTCTACGGCCGTAGACTGCATTTTCCTGACGGGTGGTTCATCCTTTGTACCAGCCATCAGGCACCTCTTTGCACAGAAATTTGACGCAGCCCGCCTCCGCAGTGGCGGGGAACTCACCTCAGTGGTCCGCGGCTTGGCCCTGCGGGCGCGCAGCCTGGACACCGCCAGCCCCCGGCATTGCTGACTTGACTCGCTGGATATGACTCCGTATCGTGCATAGACACACGCGATGTACTGGTGTGGGAACATGTATACCCCTGAGGTTGGAGGACAGCGCCATGGATGAGCTGACACTGCCTGACCTGTTGAACGTTGCCACTGCCTATGTGGACGCCAATGTTGCTGCCGGGCGTGGTGGCAAGACGGCGTTCTTCTATCGTGAGCAACAGATCACCTATCAGGACGTCCTGGAACAGGTCAACCGTACGGGGAATGCCTTGCGGGCGCTGGGCCTGGAGGTCGAACAGCGTGTGGCCCTGTTGCTCCTGGATTGTCCTGAGTTCGTCTATAGTTTCTTCGGCGCCATGAAAATCGGCGCGGTGGCTGTGCCGATGAACACTTTACTGAGACCTGCAGATTATAGCTATCTGTTGAATGATAGCCGCGCCAAAGTTCTCATTGTCAGCGAGCCCTTGCTGCCGCAGATTGAGGTGATACGCCATGAACTCAGCCATCTGCGCCAGATCATTGTGGTCGGCAAGGCTGGGCCGCACCTGGCCTATGACCGCTTGTTAGCTGAAGCGTCACGTACCCTGGAGGCCACTCCTATGAGCAAGGATGACATGGCCTGCTGGCTCTACAGTTCCGGGAGTACGGGGTTTCCCAAAGGTGCGGTGCACTTGCACCACGATCTGCTCTATGTCAGCGATCTGGTCGGCAAGCAGGTGTTGCAGATCACTGAGGCCGACCGCGCCTTCTCAGCGGCGAAACTGTTTTTTGCCTACGGGCTCGGAAACAGCATGTATATCCCAATGCGCTTTGGTGCCTCAGGCGTGCTGTTGCCTGATCGTCCTACCCCCGAGGTGGTGTTTGACACCATCACACGCTACCATCCCACCGTCTTTTACGGCGTCCCCACGCTCTACGCCCAGATGTTGCAAGTCGATGACGCGCTGTCGCGCTATGACCTCAGCTCCCTGCGCCTGTGTATCTCCGCCGGCGAATCGTTGCCTCCCGAGATCTTTCGCCGCTGGCACGAGCGCTTTGGTCTGGAGATCTGCGACATGATCGGCTCGACAGAGGCATTATACGGGTTTATTGGGAACCGCCCTGGACGTGTGCGGGTCGGGAGTACAGGTGAGGTGTTACCCGGTTTTGAGGCGAAGATTGTCGATGACGACGGCCAGGAGGTGGACGTTGACGAGGTGGGTACGCTGCTGGTGAAGGGCGATAGCACAGCCCCCTTCTACTGGAACAAACACCGCAAAAGCCAGCAGACGATGCTCGGCGAATGGCTCAACACCGGCGACAAGTTCCGCTGTGACGCTGAAGGCTTTTACTGGTATGCCGGACGCAGTGATGACATGCTCAAGGTGGGTGGCATCTGGGTCTCACCGATCGAGGTGGAAAACACCCTGCTAGAGCATGAGGCGGTGCTGGAAGCCGCCGTGGTGGGTGCGGAAGACAGCGATGCCCTGATCAAGCCCAAAGCCTATGTCGTCCTCCGCCAGGGCTATACCGCCTCAGTCCAACTGACGACAGAATTGCAAGATTTTGTGAAAACGAAAATTGCGCCCTATAAGTACCCGCGCTGGATTGAGTTCATCGCTGAATTGCCGAAGACCGCGACTGGGAAGATCCAGCGTTTCAAGCTGCGGGAGCTTTAAAAGAGGGCATATAGGCTCCACCGACCCTCATCCCCACCCTCGCCCTCCCCCATCGAGGGGAGGGGATCACCTGGAGCCCTCGCAGCAAAATGTGTACCGAACAATATTGACCCTCTCCCAGAGAGAGGACTAGGAAGCGTTCCGTGCTGTCCGAGACCAGGGAGGAGGGGGTGTCGGCGTATCCAGCGGGAGCCGTTGGACGATCTCCTCTTTCATCCCTAATTCGTCGACTAAGAGTCGGATGCGGTCGTCCCCTTCAAGGCGTTTGTGGACGACTCCTCCTGTGCCGTTGAGCTCGACGCGCTGGCCGCCGGTTGTGCTCACCATGGCTTCCCCACAAATCAAACGAGCATACAATTCGTAGTTGAATGGACTCCAGAGCCGCGTTTGTTCATGACGTTCCCGGAAGGTCTCCCGGGTCACATGCAGGTGATCCAGGCGACAGTCAAGCCCATCGAGCATATGCGCAGGGTGCCAGCGAATATACCAATAACCATCGCGCGTGCTGCATTGCACGCCCCAGGCCGGATGCGTGACGGCGGTGGGCGTGTCCGTGTCGAGGCGTAGTGGTTCGCTGTGTAACATCGAGGCATCAACGATATAGTGCGTCTCGTCATAGGCGACGAGCACGGTGCCATGGTTCGGTGGTATATGTGGAGCAACGAGCATGGTGCCCATCCCACGAGACGCGTGAAAGCCCAGCGACGCGAGCAAGGTGTACAGCGCTCCATTGCCGGCCCAACACGTGCCCCCGGTCCCGTAGGTAAGCCAGGCTTCAAAGAAATCTGTAGCATCGTCTCCCGGTAAAGGACCAGGATCGTGATTGTGTATATGGATGAGCTTGCGGACATTATCGAACGGTACTTTCCGGCACCACGCAGCATAGAGCGTTTGCAGCCCGTCGAAGGTCGGCGCTGGACGATCGGACAAGCCCAACCGCATCAGCACACGCTCAAGCAAATCAATCGAGAGTTCCTCTGTTTTGCACGACATAGAATTCCTCCAACGCATCCAGAGAGGGTAGCGAACACTGGCGGGGTGCAGAGCACCCTACACACCACAGAATGGCCCTCAGGGCACAGCCGCCACCATCCACCAGGGGTCTTCTAGATGGCCCTTGAGCGTGTGCAGAAAGGCTGCCGCTGGGGCTCCATCGATCACCCGATGGTCGAAGGTCAGGCTGAGGAACATCATCGACCGCTTGGTGATCTCACCTTGATAGACCACCGGCTTCTCGACCACCCGACCCATCCCCAGGATGCCGACCTGTGGGGGGTTAACGATCGGTGTAAACGCATCAATTCCATAGACCCCCAGGTTGGTGATGGTGAACGTCCCCCCGGTGACTTCTTCATAGGTCGCGCGCCCCTCGCGCGCTCTGGTGGCCAGGTCGTGAGATTCGCTGGCGATCTGCGCCAGATGTTTGGCATCGGCCCGATGGATCGTGGGCACCAGGAGCCCCTCCTCAAGAGATACTGCTATGCCGATGTGAATCTCCGGCACCAGTTCGACCTCGTGCTCTTTCTGCACGGCATTCATGCGTGGGTGCTCCTGCAGGGCACGTGCGGTGGCCTTGATCACCAAGTGCAAGGGACTCAGGCCGCTCTCAGGCCACTGGCGGGCCAGGCCGGTGCGCAGCAGCATCGCCTCAGTGACGTCCACCTCGGTGGTGAGGGTAACCTGGGCCATAGTTTGCAAGCTCTGCACCATGCGTGTGGCAATGGTCTGACGCATCCCTCTGATGGGCACGACCTGTGCCGGTTGGGCTGTTGGCTGCGACTGGAGCTGAAGGGCTTTTTGCACGTCTTCAATCAGGATTCTGCCCTTGGGGCCAGTACCCTGCACCCGCCTGAGGTCTATCCCATGTTGCCGTGCCAGGTGTCGCGCTGCCGGCGTCACCTGGACAGCGACCTCGGCTGGCGCTGGCGGAGCAGGGGCCGGAGCGGCAGGGGGGCGGGGTTCGAGGGCTTTTTGCACATCCTCAACAAGGATTCTGCCTCTGGGACCTGTACCCTGCACCTGTGCCAGATCGATCCCCCGCTCCTGGGCCAGACGACGCGCTGCTGGCACGACCTGGGGAGCCGCCGGCGCCGCACTGCGCGACGACGCGGCAGGCGCTGTGGCACGAGCCACAGGGCTAGATGGCGCTGCGCCAGCAGACCGAGACACTTGCTCCCCTGGAGCAGCGACAATGGCCAGCACCGTGCGGATGGGCACTGTGGCCCCCTCAGGTACGAGGATGTGGGCCACCACCCCAGAAGCTATGGACTCCAACTCCGTCGCGATCTTGGCAGTCTCAAGCTCCACCAGAGGCTCGCCTTCCTGTACGGCGTCACCCTCCTGCTTCAGCCACCTGACGACGGTCGCATCCTGCATCTCCATGCCCCACTGGGGCAAGACAATCTCTTGGGCCATACGCTTCTCCTTTTTACTCCCTCTGCCTGGGGAGAGGGCAGGGGTAAGGGGCCCCAGGCTCTGGAAAAAGCCCCTCACCCTAACCCTCTGCCGGTGGGAGAGGGAAAAGAGGGAGGCCATCCATATCAAGGTTATACTCTACTCCAGCGTCGTCCTGACCGCCGTGGCGATGGTCTCCGCCGTGGGATACACCAGAGACTCCAGGGCCGGACTGAAGGGGATGTGGACATTGGCCGTGCCGAGACGCTGAATGGGGGCCTGCAGGGACCAGAAGCCCTCCATGGCAACCAGAGCCGCAATCTCACTCGCCGCGCTACAGGTCTTGTGGGCCATATCGACCGTCACCAGCCGTCCCGTCTTGGCCACGGATGCCAGGATGGTCTGCTTATCCAACGGCACCAAGGTGCGGGGGTCAACCACCTCGACGGCGATGCCTTCCTCGGCCAGTTGCTCCGCGGCCTGCAGGGCCCGAGGCACCATCCCGCCAATGGCCACGACGGTAACGTCGCTCCCTTCCCGCTTGATGTCGGCGACGCCAAAGGGAATGACATACTCCTCTTCCGGCACGTCGGCGCGGGCACCCAACACCGTACGGTCTTCACAGAAAATGACCGGGTCGTCCTCCCGGATGGCCGTCTTCAACAACCCTTTGGCGTCATAGGCATTGCTGGCGAACACGACCTTGAAGCCGGGAATGTGCATGAAGATGGGGTGGGCCCGGTCCGAATGGTGCGCCGCCATGCTCCCACCATAGTAGAGCGACAGGCGGTAGACAATGGGCAGATTCACCTGGCCCCCGAACATATAGCGCATCTTGGCCGCCTGGCTTACCAGAGAGTCCATGGCCACCCACGAGAAACAGAAGGCGCTTTCGACAATCGGTCGCGTGCCGACTGCTGCTGCCCCCACCGCAGCACCAAAAAAGGCGTTTTCCGAGAGCGGGCAATCCCGCACCCGCTCTGTCCCAAATTCGGTAGCCAGCCCACCGGAGGCGCCATACACGCCTTTCTGGATGTCCTCACCCATGATGAACACCCGTGTATCGCGCCGCATCTCCTCGCGCATGGCCTCGTTCAGCGCCTGCGTCATGGTGATCTGCCGTGTCTGTACTTGTGTCTGTGCCATACCGCACCTCCTAAGTTTCAAGATTTAAGTGTTAAGTGTAAAGTGTTAAGGAAAAGCCCTTCTTGCTTAAAACTTAGAACTTAACACTTCCCCTACTCCAGTGGGATGGGGTTGGCGAACATGTCCTCAAACAGCTCCGCAGGGTCTGGGTAGGGACTCTGCCGTGCGAACTCCACGGCCTCCTCGATCTCCTGCGTCACCTGCGTATCTATCTGCTCAATCTCCGCCTGAGTGGCAATGCTCTGGGAGAGTAGCAGAGCGGTATGGATAGTAATAGGGTCGCGCTGTTTCCACAGCTCCACTTCTTCATCCGTGCGGTAGGACGCCCGCACAATGCGGCCGAGACCGAGGGAGTGATCGAAGTACCGGTAGGTCCTGCCCTCGATCAACGATGGCCCCTGGCCGGCGCGGGCGCGCGCCACGGCCTGGGACACCACTTCGTGCATGGCGATCACGTCTTGACCGTCGACCAGCACGCCAGGAATGTTGTAGGCCGCCGCCCGGTCAGCGATATTCTCGGTCGCGACCATGACTTTGAAGCTACTGGTCACGGCGTACTGGTTGTTTTCGCACAGGAAGATGACTGGGAGCTTCCACACCGCCGCCAGGTTGATAGACTCGTGGAAGGCGCCCTCATTGCTGGCACCGTCACCAAAGAAGGCGACGGCCACCCGATCAGTGCCTTGTAGCTTGCTGCCCAGGGCGGCACCCACTGCCGTAGGGATGGATGACCCCAGGATGCCTGACTCCCCCAGGATGCCAACACTGAAGTCAGCCAGATGCATGGAGCCCCCCTTGCCTTTACACAGGCCAGTCCGTTTGCCAAAGAGCTCTGCCATGGCCTTCTGCACCTGCCCCCCCTTGGCGATCGGATGGCCGTGCGAGCGGTGGTTGCCGGTCATATAGTCGTCCTCGCGCAAGGCGAGACAGGCCCCCACGGCGACCGCCTCTTCCCCAATGTAGGAGTGAGCCGCTCCCACAATCTCTCCCCGTTCGACCAGTCGGACAACCTGTTCCTCAAAGCGGCGGATGCGCACCATACGCCGCAACATCTCCAATAATAAGCTCTTCTCCAACGTCTGTACCGCTGCCATACGCTCCTCCTTCAATGCTGAGATGATGTGGCGCTGTTGCTCCCCTACGCTACCGGCAGCACGATGCGCACGGTCGTGCCTACACCCACGGTGCTGGTAAGCACGAGCGTACCCTGATGCTCCTGCACCACGCGCCGACAGATGGCGAGCCCTAGCCCGGTACCTTTGCCTTCCGCTTTGGTGGTGAAAAACGGCTCCAGCACCTTGGGCATATCCTCCGACGTGATGCCTACCCCCGTGTCCGTCACCTCGATCACCACCGCTGGTCTGTCCGGCTCCAGGACGCCGGCCGTCACGCCCAGCGTGAGTGTGCCGCCCTGTGGCATGGCGTCGCTGGCGTTCGTCAGCAGGTTCAGGAACACTTGCCGGAGCTGCTGGCGGTCGGCATGGAGCAGCGGCACCTCAGGGGCGAACTGTTGCACTACTATAATACGATGATTGCGCAAATGGTAATGAATGAGTGCCAGGGTGTTGTCGATTTCCTCACGCACGTCCAGCGCCGACATCTGCGGCTGGCCACGGCGGCTAAATTGGAGCAGGTTGGCTACGAGCTGGCCCATACGCTCGACCTCCTGCTCGACGACGGTGAGGGCACGCCACTGCGTGGTATCCGTGGCGGTCTGCGCCAACAGGGACTCAATACGCAGCATCACCGTGGCGAGCGGATTATTCAATTCATGGGCGATGCTGGCAGCCAACTCGCCCATAGTCGCCAGCTTGGCGGCTTGCCAGAGTTGCGCTGACATCACGCGCAACTCCTCATCTTTGGCCTGTAGGGCCTGCTCGGCCCGTTTGCGCTCGGTAATGTCCTGGGCCACGACAAGCACCGCCCGGC
>Ga0209382_10003843_pt1 | contig 20567 bp, 17 predicted proteins | sample SoiMetdeltSBSDD5_FD_187599 | JGI IMG/M metagenome (GOLD analysis project Ga0209382, IMG submission 187599) | Bulk soil microbial communities from a Populus tree surrounding site in Tennessee, USA - Soil MetaG P. deltoides SBSDD5 (SPAdes) (version 2) | ecosystem: Environmental > Terrestrial >... | reverse complement strand
GAACCGCCGCCAGATTGCGCGCGTGGTCGGCCATCTCGCCGAGCCCGGCGAACCCGAGGTCGGGCAGGCCGAGCCGCGAGGCGGCGGTGCCGTAGCCCGTCATGTAGACGGCCGGGTAGCCGGCGTCCTGCACCAGGCGGGCCGAGATACCGTCGTAGGCGCCGGGGACGACGAGGCCCTGCTTGCCGGCGACGAGCGCGCGGAGCGCGGCGCGGCGGCTGGTCATGCGACACCTCCTGCTGGGTTGGCGGCGGCCGCCTCCGCGCGCGCGATCCGCCGATCGAGAGCCGGATGTGAGTAGAGAACGATCTCCTTGAGCCGGCTCGGACGGCGCTCGGCGAGATTCAGGCCGGCGAGCCGCTCCATCGCGCCCACGAACGCTCGTGCGTTGCCGGTAGTGGCCAGCGCGAAGTCGTCGGCCTGGCGCTCGATCCAGCGCGAGAAGCCGTTCGCGAGCGGCATCTGCCCGAGCCCGAGCACGAGCGCCACCAGCACGAGCCACGGGATGCCGGCCGGATCGGCCACGCCCGCGAGGCCGAGCAGCCCGACGCCCGCGTCGAGCGCGTGGGCCGCGAGCCACGCCGTCGCCAGGGTCAGCACCCCGTTCACGAGGAGGCCGCGCCGCATGTCACCGTGGGCATGGTGGCCGAGCTCGTGCGCCAGCACCGACTCGATCTCCTCGGGAGCGAACTCCGCGAGCAGCGTGTCGAAGAGGATGATCCGGCGCGTGCGGCCCAGCCCGACGACCGCGGCGTTCGCGGTGCGGCTCTTCCGCGACTGGTCGGCGACGTAGACGCCGATCGCTTCGACGCCGGCCCGGCGCGCCAGCGCGAGCAGACGATCGCGCAGGTCGCCGTCGGCCAGCGGGGTCAGTCGGTAGAACAGCGGAACGATCCAGATCGGTAAGACGGCCGTCATCGCGATCTGAGCGGCGAAGAACACCGCCGCGGTAATGAGCCACCAGCGAGGCGTCAGCGCGAGCAGCGCGTAGACGATCTCGATCGCCGCGAGCCCGAGCGCCGCGCCGATCAGGGCGGCCTTCAGCTGATCGCCGAGCCAGCCGGCCAGAGGTTGGTGCAGGAGTCCGAAGCGCCGCGGCAGCCAGTAGCCCTGGATCAGGCGGAGCGGAAGCCCGAGGGCGCCCTGACCGATCCCGACGGCGAGCGCGACCAGTGCGACCTGACCCCATCGCGCCGGCGTGACGCTCGCGGCCGCGCGCGCCAGCGCATGGCTGGCGCCGGTCGCGATCAGGGCGAGCAGGTACGCGAGCGAGAGCGCCAGGCCGACGAGCGTGAGGACGAGCTGCACCCGATGGTAGCGGTCGGCGTCGGGCATGTGGCATTGTACACGTCCGGTCGGCGGGCCTCGGGGTCGCGAAATGCCTGCTACAATGGCCGAAACTTAGCAGCAAGGGAGCCATCATGTTCGAGTCCGTCGAGGAGGTCCAGCAACGGTTCAGGGATGCCCGGTACATCGCGAGCCGCCGGGTGTCGACCGTCGTGTTCCTGGCCGCGCGCATGGGTCGGCCCGTGCTGATCGAGGGGCCGGCCGGCGTCGGCAAGACCGAGCTGGCGAAGACGCTCTCGGACATCACGTCGCGGCCGCTCATTCGTCTGCAGTGCTACGAGGGGCTCGACGAAGGCAAGGCGCTCTACGAGTGGAAGTACGCCAAGCAGCTCCTCTACACCCAGCTCCTGCGCGAGCGCATCGGTGAGCTGATCGCCGACACGCCGTCCTTGCCCGACGCGGTGGCGAAGATCGCCGGGCAGGAGGACGCGTTCTTTTCGTATCGCTTCCTGTCGCCCCGGCCGCTGCTCTCCGCGATTCAGGCCGAGCAGCCGGTCGTGCTGCTGGTCGACGAGATCGACAAGGCCGAGCCGGAGTTCGAGGCGTTTTTGCTCGAGGTGCTCTCCGACTTCCAGGTGTCCGTGCCCGAGCTCGGCACCCTGCGGGCCAAGCACATCCCGCTGGTCGTGCTCACCTCGAACAACGCCCGCGAGCTCTCGGACGGGCTCAAGCGGCGGTGTTTGCACCTGTTCATCGACTTCCCGGCGCCGGCGGACGAGCTGCAGATCATCCGGCTGAAGGTGCCCGAGATTCCCGATCAGCTCGCGCGATCCGTTGTCGCCGCAGTCCAGAAGATCCGTGCGATGGATCTCCGCAAGCTGCCCTCGGTCTCGGAGTCGCTCGACTGGGCGCGCTCGCTCGTCATCCTGAACGCGCGCGAGCTCGACCCGGCCATCGTCGAGTCGACCCTGACGATGCTGGTCAAGCACGAGAAGGACCTCGAGCGCGTCAAGGGCTCGCTCGACAAGGTCCTGGCGGACTAGCCCCCTGGACCAGCGAATCCTCGAGTTCATCGGCGATCTGCGCCGCGCCGAGATCCGCATCTCGCCGTCGGAGGCGCTCGACGCGCTGGCCGCCAGCGCGGAAGTGGGATTGTCCGATCGCGAGACGTTCAAGGCCACGCTCGCCGCGACCTTGATCAAGGAATACCGCGATCATCCCACCTTCGATCGCCTGTTCAATCTCTACTTCCTCGATCTGCAGGCGCTCGGCGAAGGGCTCAAGAAGGCGCTGGGTCCGGAGGACCCGCGCGTCCAGGACATGCTCGACGACCTGATGGCCAACGAGGACCTGGACCTCGACGATCTGACCGAGCTGCTCATGCGTGGGCAGGGGAGCGAGATGGAGATGGCCATCCGCTCGGGCGGCCAGAACGCCGGGCTCGAGCGGCTCATGTACTTCCTGCAGGTCGGCTTCTTCTCGCGCCGGATCTCGGACAAGTTCGACTGGTCGGCGATCGAAGGCGATCTCGAGCGCATCATGAAGGCGCTGGAGGAGCGCGGGCTCGACCCCGGCCAGCTCGCTCGCATCCGGAACTACCTCGAGCTCCGGCTCGAGGCGTTCAAGCGCATGATCCGTCAGCACGTCGAGCGCGAGCTAGAGCGCCGCGCGTACCGTCAGGGCGAAAAGCTCACGCGCGAGGTGCTCGCCGACAAGCCGCTGTTCGCGTTGACCCCGGACGAGATCGGCCAGATGAAGAACGTGGTCGCCCGGCTGGCGCGCAAGATCAAGGACGCCCTGGCGCTGCGCCAGCGGCAGGAGCACAAGGGGCGCCTGGACTCGCGGCGCACCACGCGCAAGAGCCTGCAGTACGGCGGCGTGCCGATGGAGATCTTTCTCAAGCGCCGGCACCGCGAGAAGCCCAAGCTGATCACGATCTGCGACGTGTCGGACTCGGTGCGCAACGCCTCGCGCTTCATGCTGCAGCTCGTCTGGAGCCTGCAGGAGTGCTTCAGCCGCGTACGCTCTTATGTGTTCGTGTCCGAGATCGCCGAGGTGACCCAGGCCTTCAACACGTATCCGGTCGAGCGCGCGATCGAGTGGGCCCTGAAGGGCGCGCCCGTCGATTATCACTGCCGATCAGACTTCGGGTTCGCGTTCAGCCGCTTCACGAAGACCGAGCTCGAGTCGCTCGACCGCAAGACGACGATCCTCGTGCTCGGCGACGCGCGCAACAACTACAACGATCCGCAGGCGTGGGCGCTGCGTCTGATGCGCGAGCGCGTGAAGGGCATCATCTGGCTCAATCCGGAAGGCCAGTGGGGCTGGGGCATCGGCGACAGCGTGATGCCGCTCTACGCGCCGGCGTGCGACTTCGTGCGCGAGTGCCGCACGATCGGCCAGCTCGGCGAAGTTGTCGACAACCTCGTCCATCACTGGTGGCGACGCGGCCGCTGACGCGGTTCGCGTCGCTGCGACGGTCGCGTTCGCTCCACTGGCCGAATCTTTCCGAAAATCACGTGACGGATTTCGTTAGTTGCTGCCGTTTCGCCCTGCCGTTCTGACTCGCGCGCTCCGCTAACTCCGCGCTTATCCACTCGACCCGCCTCGCTTCTCATCGGTGGCATCGCCACTGCATTCGTCTGAGGTCATGAAGACTAAATGCCCGCTCCCCAAGGGATTTTCCGGAACGAAAGGTGTTTCCGGAATACTCGCTGCGCTCGTAGCGCTTGCCCTGCTGCTGACGGCGTCGGGGGCGGGCGCCGCGCCGTACGCGTACATCTCGAACATGAGTTCGAACAACGTGACCGTCATCGACGGGACGACCGTGATCACGCCTCCGGGGGGCATTGGCGTCGGCACTCAGCCCATCGGTGTCGCGGTGAGTCCGGACGGAACGCGAGCCTACGTTGCCAACTCCAACATGTTCGACTTCGATAACTTGTTCTTCCCGTCCGTCTCGGTGATCGATACGGCCAGTCTCTCGGTCGTGGCCACGATCACGACGGGAATCACCGGCCAGCCCCTGGGCGTAGCAGTCAACGACGATGGCTCGCGTGTCTACGTCGCCAACAACAACGGGACGGTCGCGGTGATCGATACCGCCACCAATACGGTGATCAACACGCTGAGTCCGGTGTCAGGTCTGCAGAGGCAGCTGGCCGGGATCGTTGTGGCGGGTGGCTCCGTGTGGGCGGCGGATCTGTTCACGGGTGAAGTCATCAACCTGCTCGACAGCTCGGTGCCCGGCCTCTTCGTCAGCTTCAACATGATGGGCATCGCGGCCAATGCTTCGGGCTCGCGCCTCTACGTCTCGTACGGTGAATCCGCCGACGGCAATTTGAAGATTGCGGTGATCGACGTCGCCACGTCTTTTGCCCAGCAGACGTTTACGCCGGTCATGATCAGCACCCCCCTCATGGATTCTGGGGCCAACCCTGGTGACGCGGGCGGCATTGCCGTCAGTCCTTCGGGCGCGTTCGTCTACGTCCCGATCTTCAAAGAAAACAAGCTCGCGGTGATGCGCACGTCGGACAACTTCGTCTTCCCATTGATCTCGGTCGGGCTCCGGCCGTTCGGTGTCGCCGTCGATCCCGACGGCACGCGGGTGTACGTGGGCGTTTCCGGCAGCCGCTCCGTGACCGTGCTGGACGCGGCCACGAATTCGATCGTACAGACGGGCGTGCCGGTCGGGACGAACCCGATGGTGTTCGGATCGTTCGTCGCGGGTGCGCGCCCGGCCCCGCCGCCACCTCAGTTCGTGCTGACGGTGCTGACCGGTGGGAACGGCTTTGGATCGGTCACGGCCAATCCGATGCCGACGAACGGAACCTATCCCGCGGGAACCGTGGTGACGCTCACGGCCACGCCGAACTCCGCGTCGAATTTCACGGGCTGGTCGGGCTGCACCGCGAGCGGCAGCAACACCTGCACCGTGACGATGGACGCGGCCAAGACCGTGACCGCGAACTTCGCGTTGAAGCAGTACGCGTTGACCGTGTTGAATGCCGGGAACGGGTCCGGTTCGTTCTCGCTCAACCCCACGGGCGGCACGTACAACCACGGCACCATGGTGACGATCTCGGCCTCACCGGCCGCGAGCTCGGTGTTCACCAGCTGGTCGGGCTGCGCGCAGCAGAGTGGTGCCACCTGCACCGTGACGATGGACGGGCCGAAGACCGTGACCGTGACCTTCACCTTGAAGCAGTACACGCTGACCGTGTCGAACGCCGGAAACGGATCCGGGACGGTCACGCCTCCTGGCGGCACGTACAACCACGGCACGACCGTGACGCTCTCGGCCTCGCCGGCCGCGAGCTCGGTGTTCACGAGCTGGTCGGGCTGCACGGCGAACGGTAGTAGCTGCAGCGTGACGATGGACGCGGCCAAGACCGTGACCGCGACCTTCACCTTGAAGCAGTACACGTTGGGCGTGTCGATGGCGGGGAACGGAACGGGGTCGGTCGGACTCAATCCCCCTGGCGGCACGTACAACCACGGTACGTCCGTGTCGCTGACGGCGACGCCGAGCTCGGGCTCGCAGTTCGGCGGCTGGTCGAACAGCTGCGGCACGAGCAACCCCTGCGCCGTGGTGATGAACGGTCCGCAGAGCGTGACCGCGACCTTCACTACGGTCGCGCCGCCGCCGCCGGTGCAGTACCAGCTGACCCTGTCGAAGGACGGCGACGGATCTGGAGCGCTCACGGCCAACCCGTCGTCGGCGACGGGTAAGTACAACTCGGGTATTCAGGTGGGCGTGGCGCACTCGGCCGCCCCCGGTTCCAAGTTCGTGAAATGGGCCGGCGCCTGCTCGGGCACTGGCTCCTGCAACGTGACGATGAACGCGGCCAAGAGTGTAGTCGCGACCTTCGCGCGGGCCTCGCAGCCGCCTGCCACCTGTGACGAGAAGATCAAGGACTGGCAGAAGAAGGTGGCCGAGCGCAAGAACCCCTGGTGGCATGACTACCAGCTGAGAATCAGCCTGAAGATGTACGCCGAGGCTCAGTCCGAGCTCGGTAAGGCGAAGGCCAAGGTCGGCGGCAGCGACAAGCGGTACCTGCGCGCCGAGGACGAATTCGACAACGGCAAGTCGGCGCTCTGCCACGGCCACTACTGGCGCGCTGACAACGAGTTCTGGGACGCGTACCAGATCGCGCACCACATCCTGAAGCAGTTCCGGCGCTAACCCGGCGCTGGTACCTCAGGGGTCGGCGTGTGCTAGCCTTCAGGCATGGCACACGCCGACCCCGCGTTTAGCGACCGCTCCGCTGCCCAGCGTGTCACGCCGCGGTTTCTGCCCCTGATCGCCACGACCTGCCTCGTGCTCGCCCTCCTGGCCGCTCGTGCCGCGGCGCAGTCCGACTGCAAGACCATCGACGACTTCTCGAAGGCCAAGGTCGGCGAGCTGCCGTCCGACTGGAAGCTGCGGAAGGACGCCGGCAAGGACGTCTACAAGGTCGTCGAGGAATCAGGGCTTCGCTTCCTGCGGGCAACGGCCAAGGACCTGGGCATCCAGGCGGCGAAGGAGTACGAGTGGGACCTGGATGCCTATCCGACGCTGGTCTGGTCCTGGCGACCGCGGGAGTTTCCAAAGGGCAGCGACGAGCGCGAGTCGAAGACCAACGACAGCGCGCTGGCCGTGTACATGCTCGTGCCCTATTCGCGCGTGCGCGGGCCGAAGGCGGTGAAATACGTCTGGAGCGAGAAGGTCCCGGTGGGCACGCGGCTCGACTCGAACATGGGGCTGACGCAGGTTCGCGTGCTGCGCAGCGGCGCGCCGGAAAAGAAGGGTGAGTGGGTCGAAGAGCGCGTGAACGCCCGCGACGACTACAGGAAACTCTTCGACGTGAAGGAGACACCCAAGCCCGCCGGCATCGCCGTGCTGACGGACGCCGACGATACGAGCTCGACGGCGCAGGGGGACTACGCGAACTTCAGGGTCTGTCGCCAGTAGGCGATGGCCCGCGAGGTTCTCGTCGTCGAGGACGAGCCGGACATCCGCCGCCTCGTCGTGCTGCATCTCGAGCGCGACGGATTCCGCTGCCGCACGGCCACCAGCGGTGCGGACGCGCTGAGGGAAGTGAAGACGTCGGTGCCCGATCTGGTGGTCCTCGATCTCATGCTGCCCGAGCTCGACGGCCTCGAGGTGTGCCGGCGGCTGCGCCGCGACGACGCCACCGCCGCCCTGCCGATCATCATGCTCACGGCGAAGTCCGACGAGGTCGATCGGATCGTCGGGCTCGAGGTCGGCGCCGACGACTACGTGGTCAAGCCGTTCTCGCCCAAGGAGCTCGTGGCCCGAGTGCGGGCGGTGTTGCGGCGCTCGCGCCCGGACGCGGCGACCCCCGTGCTCTCCGCGGGACCCATCACGCTCGACCCCGCGCGGCACGCGGTGAGCCTGAACGGCCACGCCATCGTGCTGACCCCGAAGGAGTTCGATCTCTTGCAAGCGCTCCTGGAGTCGGCCGGGCGCGTGCTCTCGCGAGAATACCTGCTCAACCGCGTGTGGGGCTACGCGCGCGCCGACGCGATCGAGTCGCGCACGGTCGACGTGCACGTCAGGCGGCTGCGGGCCAAACTGGGCGATGCCGGCGGCCTGATCGAAACGGTCAAATCGGTCGGCTACCGATTCGAGGCGGGCCGGCCGTGATCCAGGCGTTCGTCCACTTTCTCCGGCGCAGCATCGCGCGCAAGCTCACCGTGACGCTCGTCGGCTTCGTGGCCATCACGATCGTCGTCGCCGGACTCTACCTGAATCGCGCGCTCGAAGCCTTCGCGGTGGACACGCTCGAGGCGCGCCTGGTCAGCATCGGCCGGCTCTTGCACGACGAGGCGCGTGACCTGATCGTGCGCGACGCCTCGCCCGCCGCGTTCCGGGCGTTCGCCTTGCGCGGCGCGCGGCCGACCGCGTCGCGCATCACCGTGATCGCCGCCGACGGGCGGGTGCTGGGCGACTCCGACGTGGCCGTGGAGGACCTCCCGCGTGTGGAGAATCACGGAAAGCGCCCGGAGGTGCTGGCGGCCCTTGCCGGCGGCACCGGACGCGACCGCCGGGCGAGTGCGACCGTCCGTACCTCGCTGCTCTATGTGGCGCTGCCGATCGCGGACGGCGGACGCGTCGTCGGTGTCATCCGGGTGGCGCTGCCGGTGGCGGCGGTGACGTCGTCGTACGCCGCCCTCCACGGCGTGATGCTCGTGGGTGCCCTGGTGGCGCTCGCGGTCGCGTTCGGGATCGGTGTCTTCGTGGCGCGCCGCGTGACCCAGCCCGTCGTGCAGATGCAGACGATCGCCCATCAGATGAGCGAGGGCGACTTCACGGTGCGGGCGCCGATCCGCTCACCCGACGAGATCGGCGCGCTCGGCCGCGCGCTGAACGGCCTGGCGGCCCGGTTGCGCGAAAAAGTCCACGACCTCGGGCACGAGCAGGCGAAGGCCACCGCGATCCTGGACGGCATGATCGAGGGCGTCATCGCCGTCGACGGCCGCGACATCATCTTGTTGATGAACGAGCGCGCGCGGTCGATGTTCGGTCTCGATGCGACCCGCGGCGAGGGAAAGCCGTTTCTCGAGGTGATCCGCAACACCGAGCTGCACGAGGCCTTCCGCGAGGGGCGCACGGCCGACGAAGGCAGCGTGTCGCATCGCGAGCTCAGGCTGGCGAGCCCGGTCGAGCGGCGGGTGCAGGTGAACGCGGTGCCGCTGCGCCTCGGCCCCAGCGAGGTCGGCGTCGTCATGGTGCTGCACGACGTGACCGAGCTGCGCCGCCTCGAGCAGGTGCGCACGGAGTTCGTGGCCAACGTCTCACATGAGCTGCGCACGCCGCTGACCGCGATCCAGGGCTACCTGGAGACGCTCTTGAGCGGCGCGCTCGAGGAGCAGGAGAACGCCCGGCGCTTCCTGGAGATCGTGTTCCGGCACACCGAGCGGCTCGGGCGGCTGCTCAACGACTTGATGGACCTGTCGAACATCGAGCTCGGCCGCGTGGCGCTCAAGCTCGGGCCGACGCGGCTCGACGAGGCCGTCGACGCGGTGCTGGCGATCATCGGGCCCAAGGCCAAGAGCGGCAACGTGGCGTTGCGGAGCCGCATGCCGCGCGACCTGCCGCCCGTGCTGGCCGATCGCGACCGGCTCGTTCAGATCCTGATCAACCTGGTCGACAACGCCGTCAAGTACACGCCCGAGGGCGGCCACGTCACCGTGACGGTGCAGGAGCCGGCCGACGGCTGGGTCGAGGTCGACGTGATCGACTCCGGCATCGGCATCCCGCCGGCCGATCTGCCGCGGATTACCGAGCGGTTCTATCGGGTCGACAAGGCCCGGTCGCGCGAGCTCGGCGGCACCGGTCTCGGTCTCGCGATCGTGAAGCACCTCGTGTTCGCCCACGGCGGCCAGCTCAAGATCGAGAGCGAGCCCAATCGGGGCACGACCGTCCGCGTGTGGCTGAACGTCGGCGGGCTCGACGCGATGCCCGCCGAAGCAGCCGCTCGCCCCCCGCTGGCAGCGCACGAAGGCGACTAGATCAGCGGCCGCGAGGCGGGGCCCAGCCGAAGAACTCAGGCGCCCAGACGAACGTCCCGACCCCGGCAGCGGCCGCCGCGTCCCGATCCTTCTCCGAATCGCCGACGTGCGTGGACTCGCCGAGGTTCACATCGTAGCGGCGAGCTAGCTCGACGAACATCCCCGGACGAGGCTTGCGGCATTCGCAGCCGTCGCCGTCGGCGTGCGGGCACAGCCGGCAGTCGGTGAACGGCCGTCCCAGCTGCTCGTTGGCCCAGGCGAAGCGGCGTAGCACCTCGGCCTCGGAGATCTCGCCTCTCGACACGCGCGCCTGATTCGAGACGATGAAGCACCCGCCGAAGTGCCTACGCTCGCGGGCGAGCGTCGCGGCGACGTTGGGCATGAGCACCGGCCGGCCCTCGGCGTCGATGACGGTGCGATTGTCCTTCGTGAGCGCGAGCGTGCCGCCCCAGTCCAGGAACAACGCGCGCATCGAGGCAGGCATCGCGCGACCGTAGCACGGCCGCGCTCGTCGTCGCCAGAGCTTCGCGCAGCCTTCACGATCTCGACACAATTCGGGCCTAGCCTCACGTCGTCCTGGCACTCGCCGGCGGTCGGGCGGGCCGCCGTGGCACGTACCGCGCCCGTCACCGAAACTTCACGCGGAGAGTGGTAGCCCGTTCACAGTACGCCGACAAACTCGTGCGTGATGAGGACGGGTACGTACGGCCGCGCCGACCTGCACGTGCACACGCTCTGGAGCGACGGCGCCCAGCGCCCGGAGGAAGTCGTCGCCGTGGCGTCGGAGCGCGTCGACGTCGTCGCCATCACCGATCACGACGAGATCCGGGGCGCCCTTCGGGCGCGCGACTGGGCGCGCGAGCACCCCGAGCTCGGCGTGGACGTGGTGGTCGGCGAGGAGATCAGCACCCTGAACGGCCACTTGCTCGGCCTGTTCCTCGAGGAGTGCATACCGCCGGGACTGAGCGCGCTCGACACGATCGGCGAGATCCACGCCCAGGGCGGCCTCGCGGTCGCGGCACATCCCTTCCATCCGATCCGCGGCGTAAGCCGCGGCCACGTCTCGATCGCCCGGATGATCCGCGATCTGCCGCTGGACGCGATCGAGGCCGTCAACAACGCGGGGGTCTTCTCGGCTCCGTACAACGCGTGGGCGGCGCTGCGCAACCTGGAGCTGATGCTGCCGGTCACCGGTGGTAGCGACGCGCACGACGTCTGGTACGTCGGCAGTGGCGTCACCCGGTTCGAGGGCCGCGACGCCGAGTCGCTCCGCCGAGCTCTCCTGGCCGGACGCACGCGCGCGCACGGCGACTGGACCTGGACCGTCGGCAAGCTGCCGTTCCATCTCGCGTTCCAGCTTCGCGCCGCCTACAAATTCCTCCGACGCGAGCGGCAACGCGTCACCGTGGGAACTTTGCCGTGACCAAATTCTCATCCGGGAGGCCAATGTGATTGCGCCAAGCCATCCGCGGTTTCGCTGGCTGGAGCGTGGTGACGGGCAGCCGGTCCTGCTGCTGCACGGGCTCATGGGCGAGATGGACCACTGGGAATCCACGCTCGACGCTCTCGGCCCGTACCGCCGGCCGATCGCCCTCGAGCTGCCGATTTTCGATCCCGATCTGACCGAGGTATCCGTCCCCGCGCTGGCCGACTACGTGCGGCGCTTCCTGGAGGCGCTCGAGCTGCCGCCGGCGGTCGTCGGCGGTAACTCGCTCGGCGGCCACGTCGCGCTCGAGCTGGCGCTGACGCACCCCGGATGGGTCGAGGGCTTGATCCTCACCGGCTCCTCGGGGCTCTTCGAGCGGAGCTTCAGCCCTCACCACGTGCCGCATGCGCCCACTCGCGCCTACGTGCGCGAGCGCATGGAAGAGATTTTCTACGACCCCGCCCTGGTCACGCCCGAGTGGGTCGAGGCGATCCGCCGCGTCGTGACCACGCGCCGCACCGCGCTTCGCGTGCTGCAGGTAGCGCGCGCCGCCAAGCGTCACAACGTCGAGGAACGCCTGAGCCAGATCAACGTGCCCACCTTGCTCGTGTGGGGCAAGGACGACCGCATCACGCCGACCGACGTCGCCGAGCGGTTCCACGCGCGCATCCGCGGCTCGCAGCTCGTGTACCTGCCGAACTGTGGACACGCGCCGATGCTCGAGCGGCCCGAGGCGTTCAACGCGGCCGTCGCCGAATGGCTCGTCGACACACGCGCCCGGCGCGCCGCGGGGAGCCGCTCATGATCGAGCGCGTCGGCGGCACGGCGCTCCGCGTCTACGCGGCGCACCGGCGGCGGGCCCTGGAGGGCGTCGCGCGCGACGCCGCGCGCGTTCAGGAGGCCGCGCTGCTCGACCTCGTGAACGCGGCGCGTTCCACCGCGTTCGGACGCTCGCATCGGTTCGAGCAGATTCGGACCATTGCCGACTATCAGGCGCGCACGCCGCTCGGCGACTATCTGAGGTTCCAGCCGATCTGGAGCCGCGCGATCAACGGCGAGCGGGATCTCACGTGGCCGGGGCGTCCACGGTACTGGGTGAAGACGTCGGGAACCACGGCCGGCGACAAGATGATCCCGGTGACGCCCGAGGCATTCCGCGCGCATCGCAAGGGTGGCTGGGACGCGCTGTTGATCGCCGCCGAGCGCTCGGGTTTCGAGAACATCGCCGGCGGTCCGCTGCTGTTCCTCGGCGGCTGCACCAATCTGAAGCCCATCGGGCAAGGATGCTGGGTGGGCGACCTGTCGGGCCTCATGGTCCAGGATCTGCCGCCCGGCTTTCGCTCGCGCTATTCGCCGGGCCGCGCGATCGCCTCGATCCCGGACTGGGACCAGCGGATCGACGCGGTCGCCGAGCTGATCGAGCATCAGGATCTCCGGCTGATCTCGGGCATGCCATCGTGGATGCTGATCCTCTTCGAGCGCGTGGCGCGGGCGCGGCGGGCGGCGGGCCAGCCCGTCGCGAACCTCAGCGCGTGCTGGGAGAATCTCGGCGCGCTCATCCACGGCGGCGTCTCGTTCGCGCCGTATCGCGCCACCTTCGAGGAATGGATGGGGAAACCGATCGAGTACGTCGAGGTCTATCCCGCCTCGGAGGGATTCGTCGGCGTGCAGACCGAGCGCACCGGCGGGCTGACCTTGATGCTCGACTACGGCATCTTCTACGAGTTCGTTCCGGTCGAGGACCTCGGCCGCGCGCGGCCGCGTCGACACACCGTCGCCGACGTCGAGCTCGACCGAGCCTACGCGGTGGCGCTCACGACGCCCGGAGGTCTCTGGTCGTACCTGCTCGGCGATACCGTCCGCTTCACGGCGCGCGACCCGCTCCGTCTGGTGATCTCCGGACGCACGCGCCACTTCGTCAACGCGTTCGGCGAGAACGTGATCGTGGAGGAGATCGAGCAGGCGCTGGTGGTCGCGTGCCGCCGCACCGGCGCCGAGCCCGGCGAATTCACCGTGGCGCCGCGGTATCCGTCCGCCGGCGACGCGCGGGGCGGTCACGACTGGCTGGTCGAATTCCGGGTCCCGCCGCGCGATCGTGACGCCTTCGTGCGCGAGCTCGACGGCGCGCTCGCGGCGCTCAACACCGACTACCGAACGAAGCGTACGCTCGACGTCGGCATGGTGGCGCCCCGCCTGCTCGAGCTTCCGCTCGGGGCGTTCCACAAGTGGATGCGCGACAACGGCAAGCTCGGCGACCAGCACAAGGTCCCTCGCGTCATGAACGATCGCGCGCTCGCCGCGGCACTGCTCGCCGAGGTCCGGACCGCCCGCGACGGGGAGCCCCTGGTGCCTTTGGGCTCCTAGGAGACGGTTCCGGGGGACGCGGACTCTCCCGACGCGTCCTCCGGACCGCTCTCGACCCTCGATCCTCGTTGACGCGGCGGGACGAAATCGTCACAGTGGTGTAATCAATCGGCAACGATGCTCCACTAGCGTCCGCTCCCGGGAGGACCACCGATGTCGTCGACACTGCTCCGGCTCGCCCCGATACTCGCCGCGATCGCCCTCACCGTCGCGCCGGCCGATGCGATCACGATCTACCCGATCGACCGGGCCCAGATCCTAGCCGGCGCGCGCTTCGATCTGAAGGTGGAGTTCGACGGCGTCGTGGGCGCCGCGGACGCGAAGGTCACCATCGACGGCGCCGACGTGTCGACGGCCCTCGGTCGCGCGGCGACGTTCGTCGCGCGGGAGGACGGCGTGGCGGCGTCTGCGCTGATCCTGCGCGGTGTGTCGCTCGCGAAGTCGGGACGCTACGCCGTCGTCGCCGGCGACGGCAAGAGCACGCGGACCGTGACCTGGGAGGTCTACACGACCGGGCCGCGCAAGGCGCGCAACGTGATCCTGTTCATCGGCGACGGGATGGCAGCCACGCACCGGACCGCGGCGCGCATCCTGACCGCCGGCATCACGGAAGGCAAATACCGCGGCGGGCTGGCCATGGACGCGATGACCAACATGGCGCTGATCGGCACCGCCGGCGTCGACTCGCTCATCACCGACTCGGCCAACTCGGCCAGCGCCTACACGACCGGGCACAAGTCGAGCAACAACGCGCTTGGCGTCTACGCCGACCGCACGCCGGATACGCTCGACGACCCGCGGGTCGAGACGCTCACGAGCCTGGTCAAGCGCACGCGCAACATGGCCGTGGGCGTGGTCACGAACACCGAGGTCGAGGACGCGACCCCCGCCTCGATGGTGGCCCACACGCGGCGTCGCAGCGACTACGATCCGATCGTCGGCATGTTCCACGAGAGCGGCGTGGACGTGCTGATGGGCGGCGGCCGGGCGCATTTCCTACCCAAGTCTGCGCAGGGCTCCAAGCGGAAGGACGATGTCGACTACCTGGCCAAGTTCCGCGCATCAGGCTATGCGATCGCGACGACCGACCGCGAGATGAAGTCGGCGACGGCCGACCCCGCGACACGCAAGCTGCTCGGGCTCTTTCACGCCTCCAACATGGACGGGGTGCTCGACCGCAAATTCCTGAAGCAGGGCACGGTGACCGAGTTCCCGGAGCAGCCGGACCTCGTCGATATGGTCAAGACCGCGCTCACCGTTCTGTCGCGGCACGACAACGGCTTCGTGCTGATGGTCGAGTCTGGCCTCATCGACAAGTACTCGCATCCGCTCGACTGGGAGCGGGCGGTCATGGACACGATCATGCTCGACCGCGCCGTCGCCGCCGCGAAGGAGTTCGCCGCGGCCCGGAACGACACGCTGATCCTCGTGACGGCCGATCACGCCCACGGGCTCTCGCTCGTGGGCACCGTGGACGACACGGTCAAGGGCCAGGAGATGCGCGACAAGGTCGGTGTGCACGAGAAGGCGGGGTATCCGAACTATCCGCCCGCGAGCGACGAGGGCTACCCGACCCGGCTCGACGTGTCGCGCCGCCTGGCGATCTTTTTCGCCGGCTTCCCCGACCACTACGAGACCTTCCGCCCCAAGCTCGACGGCCCGTTCGTGCCGGCGGTGGTCGCGCCGGACAAGTCCTACGTCGCCAACGAGAAGTACAAGGACGCGCCGGGCGCCGTGCTGCGCGTGGGCAACCTGCCGCACACCGCGAATCAGGGCGTACACTCCGGCGAGGACGTGATCCTGACGGCGACCGGACCGGGCGCTGAGCGCGTCCGGGGCTTCATGGACAACACCGAGGTGTTTCGGATCATCGTCGACGCGCTGGGCCTGGCAGCGAACGGGGCCCGGTGACGAGGAGATCACCATGAATCGCCGCCGATTCCTCGGCAGGTCCGCGCTCACGCTCGGAGGTCTCGCGTCCACCTCGCTCGTGCGGCGTCCGGTGTGGGCGCAGACAACGGCGCCGGCGGTGATCACCTCCGATGCGGCGCGTCCCACCATTCCGTACGGCGTCCAGAGCGGCGACATCAGCGGCGACCGGGCGATGATCTGGAGCCGCACCGACCGCCCGGCCCGACTGCTGGTCGAGTGGGCGACCAACGACTCGTTCCGTGACGCCACGCGGGTGGTCGGCCCCGCGGCCCTCGCCGAGAGCGACTTCACGGCGCGCCTCGACCTCACGGCGCTGCCGGCGGGCCAGCAGATCTTCTATCGCGTCCGCTTCGAAGATCTCGCAAGCCCGAAAGTCTCGAGCGAGCCGGTGACGGGCCGCTTCCGGACGCCCGCGCAGGGTCGTCGCACCGTCACCTTCGCGTTCTCGGGCGACGAAGCGGGCCAGGGGTGGGGGATCAACACGGCCTGGGGCGGCATGAAGATGTACGAGACCATGCGGCGCACGAATCCGGACTTCTTCATCCATTCGGGGGACCAGATCTACGCCGACGGGCCGCTCAAGGCCGAGGTGACGCTCGAGGACGGCACGATCTGGCGCAACGTGACGACCCCCCAGAAGTCGAAGGTCGCCGAATCGCTCGAGGAATTCCGCGGCAACTTCGCGTACAACTTGCTCGACGACAACAAGCGCCGCTTCTGCGCCGAGGTCCCGATGCTCGTGCAGTGGGACGATCACGAAGCGCGTAACAACTGGTATCCCGGGCAGATCCTCGGGGACGAGCGCTACCGTGTGCGCAGCGCGTCCCTGCTGGCGGCCTTCGCCAAGCGCGCGATGCTCGAATACAACCCGTTTCGGTTCGACCCGGTCGACCCCGAGCGCATCTATCGGTCGTTCGCGCACGGACCCTCGCTCGAGGTCTTCATGCTCGACGAGCGGAGCTATCGCGGGCCGAACACGCCGAACCGACAGTCGGTCCTCGACGAGGAATCGGCGTTCCTCGGTCCGGCGCAGCTCCGCTGGCTCAAGGCCGCCCTCCTGGCCTCTCGGGCGACCTGGAAGGTGATCGCCAGCGACATGCCGATCAGCATCGTCGTCCCCGACCTCAACACCGACGTGCCCAAGGGCAACTACGAGGCCTGGGCGAACGGCGACCACGGCGCTCCGCTCGGGCGCGAGCTCGAGATCGCCAGCCTGCTGGGCTTCATCAAGCAGAACCGGATCAAGAACGTGGTGTGGGTCACCGCCGACGTTCACTACGCGTCGGCCAGCTTCTACGATCCGGGGCGCGCGCAATTCACCGAGTTCACGCCATTCTGGGAGTTCGTGGCCGGGCCGATCAACGCGGGCACATTCGGCCCGGGCGAGATCGACCGCACGTTCGGGCCCGACGTGAAGTACTCCTCCGCGCCGGCCGGGATGAAACAGAACCGGCCGCCGACGGACGGCATGCAGTATTTCGGGCTGGCGAAGATCGACGGCGCCACACAGGTCTTGACCGTTTCGCTGAACGACTTGACGGGCAAGACGCTCTACAGCGTCGACGTCAAGCCGGCGTAGTGGCCGCCCCGACCGCCACGTGCTGAGAGGCCGAGCGAAGTTCCAGAAGCGGCGCACCGTCGAGGGCGCCCTCGAGATTGCCCCGCGCTCGAGCGACGACACGCGCCTGCGCGAGTGGATCCACGAGTCGCGCGCGGTGCTGCCGGGGCTGCGCGCGCTGGTGCTGAACGGCAGCCGGAGGCCTGAGCCGCTCGCCGTCGTCGTCGAGGACCTGAGACGCCGGGTCGCCGAGCTCGAGCGCGAGCTCGCCAGGCTGCGCGGCGACCGTACCAGCGCCTAGCGCCGGTTCGCCGCAGAACCTTCGCGCTTCCGTCACGAAGTCGCAACGCGGCCGCGTTAGCGTGGCCGCGGACATGGTGGCCGATCGATCGCCCGCTGTGACGCTCGACGCCGTCACCAAGACCTTCCCCGGTAAGACGGTACCGGCCCTCGTCGATCTGTCGGCCACGATCGAGCCCGGGCAATTCGTCGCGGTCATCGGCAAGTCGGGCGCCGGCAAGACGACTCTGCTCCGCTGTCTCTCGCGCGCCGCGCTCGTGACCAGCGGCACCATCCGCTTCGACCGGACGGACCTGGCCGCTCTTCGGGGCGCGGCTCTGCGCGCGCACCGCGCGCGCGTCGGCATGATCTATCAGCAGTTCAACCTCGTCCGTCGCCTGCCGGTGATCGACAACGTGCTCATCGGCCGCCTGGCCCAGCTTCACGGCTTCGCCCGCTGGGCCGCGCTCGCTCGTCACTTCGACGCGAGCCAGCGCGCGATCGCGTTCCGCTGCCTCGACCACGTCGGGCTCGTCGACCGGGTGTGGCAGCGGACCGACACGCTCTCGGGCGGCGAGCAGCAGCGGGTGGCGATCGCGAAGATCCTGGCGCAGGAGCCGACGGTCGTGCTCGCGGACGAGCCGGTGGCGAGCCTCGACCTGAGCAACGGGCGCCTCGTCATGCAGACGCTACGCCGGGTGGCCTCGGCGGTCGGCATCACGGTCATCGCGACCCTGCACCACGTCGAGCACGCCCGGAACTACGCCGACCGGATCCTCGGCCTGAAAGCCGGGCGCCTGGTCTTCGATGGGCCGGCCTCCCAGCTAACCGACGCGGCGCTGTTCGAGATCTTCGGCGAGTTCCTGACCGAGCCCGCGCGACGCGCCGAGAGCGAGCGCCTGGGCGAGCTGGCGGCGTCGTGAGCACCGCGTTCACCTCGATCCACGCCGGACCAGTCCCGACGGTCCCGGCGCGGCAATCGGTCGCGGGGCGCACGATGCTCGCGACGCTCGCGCTGGCCCTCGTGTTCGGCCTCGCGGCCCGTGTCGTCGAGCTGAGACCGCTCGAGCTCGTCCGCGACATCGGCAACGTCGGCGTGTTCCTGAAGGGTTATCTGAATCCCTCGTTTGGCAACGTCGGTGAATACGCGTGGCAGTGCGTCGTGACGATGTGCATCGCGCTGTGGGGCACGGTGCTGGCTCTCGTAGTCTCGGTGCCGCTCGGTCTCCTGGGCGCGCGTAACCTGAGCCCGCACCCGCTCGTCTACTTCGCGGCGCGCCGGGTCATGGACGTGCTGCGCGCGGTGAACGAGTTCGTCTTCGCGCTGATGTTCGTCACCGCGGTAGGCCTCGGGCCGTTCGCCGGCATGCTGGCGCTCGGGATCCACACCGGAGGTATTCTCGGCAAGCTCCTGTCCGAAACGATCGAGTCGGTCGATCCGGGTCAGGTCGAGGGCGTCGCCGCCGTCGGCGCCGGGCGGCTGCACGTGATCGCGTTCGGCGTCGTGCCGCAGGTGCTGCCGAACTTCCTCTCGTACGTGCTGCTCAGGTTCGAGTCCGACATCCGCTCGGCGTCCGTCATCGGCATGGTCGGCGGCGGCGGGATCGGCTTCTACCTCTGGGACACGATCCGCTCCTTCAGGGATGGCGAGGCGGCGACCGTGATCTTGCTGATCGTCGCGATGGTCATGTGCATCGACGTGGTCTCCGCCCGCGTGCGGCGGGCGGCTATCTAGGAGGTCCCCATGCGCTCACTCCGAATCGGGCTCGTGGCACTGGCGCTCGTCGCGCTGACCGGTATCGCGAACGCCAACGATCCAAGCTGGCCCAAGGAAGTGACCTTCGGGCTTCTGTCCACCGAGAACGCTTCCGAGATCACGCGCCGCTGGGGACCGATCCTGGCGCAGCTCGAGAAGGACCTCGGTGTGAAGATCAAGCCGGCGACCGCGACCGACTACCGCGGCACCATCGAGGCGCTGAAATTCAAGAAGGCCGAGCTCGGCCACCTCGGCCCCAAGTCGTACGTGGAGGCGTCGACCAACAACTACGCGAACGTCGAACCGATCGCGCAGCTGCAGCTGGCGAACGGCTCGCTTGGCTATCGCTCGTGCCTGATCGTGCACGCCGAGTCCGACATCTTCAGCCCCGAGGACATCGCGGGCAAGACGTTCGCCTTCAACGATCCGAACTCCACGTCGGGCTACCTGGTGCCGTCCGCGTTCTTCATGATGGAGCTGGGCGTCGATCCCAAGAAGCACTTCTCGAAGGTCACGTTCTCGGGCTCGCACGAGGCCTCGATCCTGGCCGTGGCCGCCAAGAAGGTCGAGATCGCCTCGACCAACCTGCCCGATCTGCAGCAGCTCACCCGCGAGAACAAGGTGCCGCGCGGCGCGCTGCGCGTGATCTGGGTATCGAAGCTGATCCCGAACGATCCGATCGTCGTCCGCAAGGACCTGCCGGCGAGCTTCAAGTCGGCGATCCAGGAGTCGCTGACGACGATGCGCGCGCGCAACCCGGAAGCGTTCAAGGAGATCGGCGCCTGGGTGGGCAACTTCGTCGTGGCCGACGACGGCAAGTACCAGGTGATCCGCGATCTCAACGACACCGCCAAGAAGCTGGCCGCTCAGAAGTAGCCCGCCATGGGTCCGACGGACGCTCGGCGGCGGTGGATGTCAGTGCTCGCGCTCGCGTCTGCCGCCGAGCTCGAGGCGCACTGGCAAGCGGTGGGCGAACGACCCCGCCATCGCGTGCTGCGCCGCCCCGAGACGGGCCTCGTGATGGTGCGCGGCCGCGCCGGCGGGACGGGCATCCGATTCAACGTGGGCGAGGCGACGGTGACACGCTGCGCGGTCGAGCTCACGCAAGGGACCGTCGGGGTGGCCTACGTCCGGGGCCGCGATCATCGTCACGCCGAGCTCGCCGCGCTGCTGGACGCGCTGCTCCAGGACCCCGCACGCCGCGACGAGCTCGAGCGGAGCGTGATTGAGCCGCTGGCCGAGGCTCACGCCGCGCGGCGCCGCGCCGCGGCCGAGCGCGTCGCGCCGACCAAGGTCGAATTCTTCACGCTGGTCCGCGGGGACGAGTGACGATGCTCCCGGGCCTCGCCGATCCGACGCTCGACAGCCAGCGAATCTTCCGGAGTGTCCTCGAGGCGATCTCGCGCCCGGGCCGGATCGTCGACGTGCCGACGGTGGAGAAGCCGCCC
>Ga0209382_10003842_pt1 | contig 20567 bp, 15 predicted proteins | sample SoiMetdeltSBSDD5_FD_187599 | JGI IMG/M metagenome (GOLD analysis project Ga0209382, IMG submission 187599) | Bulk soil microbial communities from a Populus tree surrounding site in Tennessee, USA - Soil MetaG P. deltoides SBSDD5 (SPAdes) (version 2) | ecosystem: Environmental > Terrestrial >... | reverse complement strand
TGCTGCAGCAAGTGTGGAGGAGCCCAACCGTGACCGCCCGCCGCCGCAGCTGCACGAGCGCATTCCTCGCGGCCCTGATCCTCGTGGGGCCCGCTCGAGCGCAGCCAGGGCCGGCCGTGCCGCCACCGCTCCAGGCGATTACCTTCGACAAGATCTTCTCCTTCGACCGCGCGCTCGGCGACCGCACCAAGCTCAGGGTGCTGCTGGTCTACAACCACGACCCGGAGGCCGGGGGCAAGGAGGCCGCCCTCGCGCTGCAGAAGGCCTTCGCGGCAGCCACCATCGCCGCCGAGCCGGTGCTCCTCTCGGCGGCCGCCGACAAGCTCCAACCGGGCACGGTCCTCTACTTCCTTGCAGGCACGGCCACGCCCGATCTACTCAAGGCCGCGGCCGCCGCCAAGGTCCTCACGATCGCCGGCGAGTCCGCCCTCGCCGAGCAGGGGAAGGTGTCGGTCGGGCTGGCACTGCGCGGCGACAAGGCGGAAATCGTGGTGAACCTCGACCGCGTGGCGCAGGAAGGGCACGACTTCAGCGCCCAGCTGCTCAAGTTCGCGCGCGTCGTGCGCGGCGGTGCGGTGGTCTCCGCCGGTTCCGCCTCTCCCGCCGGCCAGGGCGCCGAGACGCCGGCCCCCGTTCTCGTCGGCTTCACCAAGCCGGAGTACCCGGCCCTGGCTCGTCGGTTCGGGGTCCAGGGCGACGTCGTGCTGCGCCTGGCTGTCGACGTGTCGGGGAAGGTGACGGGGGTCGAGCTGATGAAGGGGCTCGGCCGCGGCGGTCTCGACGAGGCGGCGATGTCGGCGGCGCGGTCGGCCCGCTTCCGGCCGGCGAGCCGCAACGGGCAGGCCGTGCCCAGCAGCTACGTGCTGATCGTTCCGTTCAGGCTCTGACGTCCAGGCCTCGAGTGGCGGCGCGGGGCGGCGCTCGCCTCAGATCCTGAAGGTCTCGACTTCCTGCTTGAGCGATTCGGACTCGCGGGCGAGCGCCTTGGCGGCGCTCGTCGTCTGCTCGACGGCGGCGAGGTGCTGCCGGGCGACGAGGGCAATCGAGTCGATGGCCTTGACGACCAGGTCGCCGCCCTGCTTCTGCTCGACGGTGGCGTCCAGCATCTGCTTGGTGAGCTGATTCATCTTTTCGGCGGCCTTGGTGATTTCCGAGGCGCCGAGGGCGTTCTCCTTGGCGGCCCCTGCGATCTGCTGGGCGAGGTGGGCCATCTTGCCCGCGGTCTGCAGGAGCTGGGCGGCGCCGGCGGCCTGCGTCTCGGTGGCGTGTGAGGCGTCACCGGCGAGCTGGGCCGTACGCTCGATGGAGGAGATGATGCGCGTGATCACCTCGTCGGTGAGTCGCACGACGGTCTTGGTGTCGGTCTGCACCGTCTTGATCAGCTCGCCGATCTCGTTGGTCGAGTTGGCGGAGCGCTCGGCGAGGCGCTTGACCTCCTCGGCCACCACGGCGAACCCCTTGCCGGCCTCGCCGGCACGCGCCGCCTCGATGGCGGCGTTGAGCGACAGCAGGTTGGTCTGATCGGCGATCCCCTCGATCACCTTCACGATGTTGCCGATCTCGAGCGAGTGCTTCTCGATGGCGTTGATCGACGTGAGCAGCTTCTCCGACGCGCCGCGCACCTCGCCCACCGACTCCTTGGAGACCTGGTCGACGGCGCTGACGCTGCGGGACACCACCTCGATGGTGCCCGTCATCGTACGAAGGGTATTGGTGGTCTCGTCGACCGCCTCCATCAGGTCCTGGCCGTTGGCGGCCGTCTGGTCGAGAGAGGCGTTCATCTCCTCGATCGAGGCGGCGGTTCGGTTCACCGAGTCCGCCAGCACCTCTGCGTTGCGCGCCAGGTTGGCGATCTGCGCCGCCATCTCGACCATCGTCGAGGAGGTCTCCTCGGTGGCGCTGCTCTGGCTCTCGGCGCCCTTCGCCATGTGGTCGGCGGCGGCGGAGATCTCCTCTGCCGAGCCGGCGACGTTCTGCGTCGTCTCGAGGATGCGCGAGAGGATTCGGCGGAAGCTCTGCACCATGGTCTGCATGGCTTCGAGGAGCTGGCCGGTCTCGTCCCCGCCCCGCACCAGGATCTGCGTCGTCAGGTCGCCGCGGGCGAGTCGGTTGGCCGCCTCCACCGCCACCGCCAGCGACCCGGTGATGCGGTTGGCGAGGAGCCAGAAGACGGTCGAGCCGACGACGAGGGCGACGAGGAGCGCGAGGAGGCCGAGCAGGACGCTGTTGCGGACGTCGCGGTTGAGGCTCTCGAGCGAGACGCCGAGCATCAGCGTGCCAAGCCGCTTGCCCTCTTGGAGGATCGGGGCGAAGACCAGCATGCGCTGGTTGCCCACGTCGGCGAGCTCGACGTCGGTGCGGGCGAAGTAACGGGGCGCGATCTTGCTGTAGGGCTCCGGGTTCTCCCCGTAGTAGGCGAAGAGGCGCCCGTCCTGACGGTAGACGGCGGCGAGCTTGACGTCCGGGGAGACCTCGACCACTTTGAGCTCGGACTTGACCGAGTCGACGTCGTCGAAGACGAGCCCCACCGAGGCGGTCTGCGCGGCGATGCGGGCGACCACCCGCGCCTTCTGCTCCAGGTACTGGCGCATCTGGGCGTGCTGGCTGCGGATCGACAGCGCCAGCACCGCCAGGGTGACTAGGAAGAGGATCACCGCCGCCGTGAGCACTAGGCGGTTCTTGAGGCCCATCTGGGTCCACCGGCTCCTCATGGCGCGCTGTCTCCTGAAGGTCTGCGCCGTAACGATAGCGCAATCGGGCCTCCGGCGCACTGCAGCTTGCTGCTAAGATCCTTCTACTTTCGAGGTCTGAGGTTCGCGCCGCCGCAGTCAACTGGATGGACGAGCAGGTATTTCGCGCCCTCCTCGAGGAGTTCTACCTCGAGTCGAAAGAGCGACTCGACAACATCGAGCAGGTGCTGCTCGCCATCGAAGCGGCCGACCCTGTGCGTCGCGCCGACCTGCTGGTCGACGCCAAACGCGAGCTCCACACCCTCAAGGGCAACTCCGGGATGATGGGTCTCGGCGACCTCCAGGAGCTGGCCCACCAGGTCGAGGACAAGGTCGCCGAGCTCGAGCCGGCCGAAATCCCCCCCGCGCTGGTGCGCGACCTGCTGGCCGCCGTGGACCACTTCCGGGCGCTCCTCGACCGCGCCTGCGGGCGGTCCGGGGAGACGCAGGCGACCGCGGCCGAGGACGAGGAGGACGTGGACGCGCCGGCGCTGCAGGAGAGCGTGCGCGTCTCGTTCGCGGCCCTCGACCAGCTCGTCAACCTCCTCTCCGAGATGGTGATCTTTCGCAACCGGCTGGCCGACGCCCTCGGCAACGGCCTCGGCAAGCTGCCGCAAGGCGAGCGCCTCCAGCTCTGGTGGCGCGAGGTGGAGGAAGCGCACCAGATACTCAACCGCACGCTGACCGACATCCAGGGCGGCATCATGGCTCTGCGGATGGTGCCGCTCTCGACGCTCTTCGCCCAGCTCAACCGCATCGTTTTCGACGAGTCTGCCGCCGAGGGGAAGCGCATCCAGTTCGAGGACAGCGGCGGCGAGACCCCCCTCGACAAGGCGTTGCTCGAGGTGGCGAGCGAGGCGATGGGCCACGTCGTGCGCAACGCCGTCGTGCACGGCATCGAGCCGCCGGGGGAGCGGGTGGCGGCCGGCAAACCGCCGATCGGCACGGTTTCCGTCGTGGCCATGGCCCGCGCCGAGGAGGTGGTGATCGACGTCTCCGACGACGGCCGCGGGGCCGATCGCCAGGCTCTGCTCGGCGCCGCCCGCCGCGCCGGCATCGAGGTCTCGGAGGGAGCGGACCTGACGACCCTCATGTCACTGCCCGGTCTCTCGACCCGCCAGACCGCGGACAGGAGCGCCGGCCGCGGGATGGGCATGACGGCGGTCGTCGAGTCGGTGCGCCGGCGGGGCGGGCAGGTGGAGGCTTTTTCGGAGCCCGGCGTGGGCACCCGCTTCCGGCTTCGCCTGCCGCTCACCGCCGCCATCATGCGCGCCCTGCTCGTCGAGGTGGACGGCGAGCTCTACGCCGTGCCGCTCGTGGCGGTCCAGGAGACCATCAAGCTCAAGCCCACGGCCCGCCACGTGATGAACCAGGCAGCGGTGGTGCGCTGGCGCGGCTCGCTGGTGCCGCTGCTCGACCTCGGCCTCGCCTTTCGCACCGCCACCGCCCCGCGCGGCGAGGGGTACATCGTCGTCCTCGAGACCGAGGGGAAGCGTCGCGGGCTCATCATCGACGCCATCGCCGGCATCCGCGACGTGGTGGTCAAGCCGCTCGACGAGGTGACCGGCCAGGCGCAGGGCCTCGCCGGCTGCACCATCCTCGGCGACGGCAGGGTCGTCCTCATCCTCGATCCCACCGGCCTTATCATGCTGTCGCCCTTCATGGAGCGGACGGCATGAGCAATTCGGGGGACAAGGCGCGGGGTGGCCGCCAGGGAGGCGGCCCAGGGAGCGGTCGCGGGCGGCGGCGCCGGCCGGCCGCCGAGGGCGAGCCGCGGGCAGCGGAAGGCGAGGTCCTCGCCGTCGCCGATGCGCTTCCCAACCCCGACGACCGGGTCCTGCTCTTCGCCGACAGCCTCCAGCAGCGCCGGAACAAGGAGGAAGAGCGCCAGCACCAGTGGGAGACCTGGGTCACCTGCCGCGTCGACCGCGAAGTCTTCGGCCTGCCGGTGTCGCAGGTGCAGGAGATCCTCCGCGTGGGAGCGCTGACCCGCGTGCCGCACGCCCCGTTCCCGGTCCGGGGGGTCACGAACCTCCGCGGCTACGTGCTGCCCGTGGTCGACCTGCGGGTGCGTCTGGGCATGGCTTCCGAGGAGCCCGGACCGCGGCACCGCGTGATGGTGGTGCATTCGCGCGGGCGCCTCATCGGGCTGCTCGTCGACGCCGTCGAGCAGGTGACGCAGATCGATCGGCTCGCCGTCGAATCCGTCCCCGACGACGTGATGACGGAGCAGTCGTACTACCTGCTCGGCGTCTACCACCTCGAAGACGACGAGATGGTGATCCTCCTGGATGCTGACAAGGTGCTGCAGGTGAGGGACCAGTGATCTGGTTCAGGTCACCAGTGCGAGGGCACAGGGATTCGCTGACGGCGCGCGGCTGACACAAGAACTCGAAGCTCCGGAGACCGGCGTGCGACCGCCGGCCGCCGGCGTCCCCGCCGGGGCTCGACGCTCCGGCCCCAACCTTGCCGCGGCCCGAGCGTGGCGATGAGGTCGCAGACGATGGTCGAGGCACCAGCCAAGGATCCCGAGCCGAGCTGGGAGGAGTGCATGGAGCTGCTCGACCAGCTCCCGGCGCTCCCCACTGACGCCCGGGTGGCCGCCATCGAGCGGCTGATTCGCAACTCGAGCCCGGTGATCCGGGAGCGGGCGCTGCGTACGGGCGCCGCCGTCGTCTCCGACGAGCGGCTCGAGTCCTACCTGCGCGAGGAGGCCGACGACGTCCTGCGCAACGCGGGCCTCGAGATGCTCAAGATGCGCGGTCCGCGGGCGCTCACCCTCGCCGTGCGACTGCTGCGCGACCGCGATCCCGACGTCGCGCTCCAGGCGGTGCTCGCCCTCGGCCACGTTCGCGACCTGCGGGCGCTCGAGCCGCTGCGTGCCGCGCTCAACCACGAGGACAGCAACGTCGTGCAGGCGGCGATCGAGGCGGTGGGGAAGCTGGGCGACGCGCGGGCGATCCCCGACCTGCTCCCCTTCCTCGAGAGCGACCCCTGGCTGCAGATCGCGACGATCCAGGCCCTCGGCGACCTGCGCTCGCCGGCGGCGGTGACGCCGCTGACCAAGCTGCTCACCGACATGATGGTGGGCCCGCTCGCCGCCGAGTCGCTCGCCAGGATCGGCGGCGCCAAGGCGTTCCAGGCTCTCTGCCGGCACTGGCTCCGGTTTCGGGAGGAGGTGGACGCCGAGACGATGGTGGGGCTACTCGCCCACATCCTCGAGGGTCTGACGACGGCGCCGCGGCACCAGGAGGAGCTGCGCGCCTCGCTCGCCGGAATGCTCGACGCCCCCGAGGAGAACACCCGGCTCTCGGCGGCGCGGGGGCTCCTCGCCCTCGGGCACGGGCCGCAGGACCCACCGGCGCTCGTGCTGGTGTGCGACGGCCCCGCCGACGCCTCGGTGCTGCCCGCCTGCCTCGCCAAGCGCAAGGACCTGATCTCCGACCTGCTGGCGCAGCCGGGAAAGGCCCGCTCCTGGGGCTTCCTGCTCGCCAGCCGCTTCCCGCGCGCGGCGCCGCTCAACGCGCTCGCCGCCGCCACCCGCGACGAGCTGCCGCCGGCCGAGCTCATCGGCTCGATCGTCAAGGCGTTCCGCAAGGTGCGCCATCCGGCGCTCGCCGAGGCGCTGCTCGACCTCTACCTCGAGGCGCCTCCCGACTACCGCAGCGCTCTCGCGCCGCTCATGGCCACCCACCGCAACGAGCTCAAGACCGCCCTCACCGACCGCCCCGACGTCGACGACGAGGCGCGGCTCATCCTCGCCGCCCACCTGGGGCTCGGGCCTCGCGACGTCGTCGCTCAGATCGTCGAGATGCGGCCGCACGAGGCGCGCCTCCGTGTGCTCAACCAGGTGGCGACACAGGAGGACCTGGTGCGCCAGCTGCCGTGGGACGGCTGGCTGGGGGAGCGGCCGGACCTCTACGCGGCCCTCGCGGCGCGCGTGGCGGCCGAGTTCTCCCTTCGCGACCTCGTGCCTCCGCTGCGCGCCCAACTCGGCCAGCGTCCCAACCCCGACCTCATCCGCGCCGTGGGGGAGCTGGGCGACCGCGAGAGCGTGCCGGTGCTTCTCGGCCTGCTCGACGGCGGGCCGAAGAACCTGGTGCCGCTGATCCTCGAGAGCCTGGGGCGGGTCGGCGGGCCGGAGGCACGGCAGGCGATCCGCCGCGCCATCCTCGAAGGGCGCTGCGAGCCGCGCATCGGCTACCGCGCCCTGTCGCTCTGCGCCATCGAGGAGGACGACGCGCTCTTCCGCCGCGCCGTCGGCCATCCCGACTGGTACGTGCGGCTCGCCTGCGCCGACGTGCTCGGCCGCTTCGTGCGGCCGGAAAACCTGGCCGCCCTCTCGCAGCTCGCCGCCGACCCGGTGGGGATCGTCTCGCAGCGGGCGTTGTCGTTCCTCGAGGCGTGAGATCGATGAAGGGGCTGGTACCAAGCGATGGCGCGCGGACGGGCGGGGAATGCCCCCGCCCATCCGGCGGCACGGTGTCTGCTTGGCGGTGATTCACGGTCCGGCGTCCATGACGCCCGAGGAGCACCTGCTGCTCAACGAGGTGATCGAACGCCAGTTCGGCCTCTCCTTCGCGCCCGCGAAGAAGGAGTTCCTGGAGTCGCGGCTGCGACCGCGGCTGCTGAGCCTTCACCTGCGCCGCTTCATCGACTACTACCTGCTGCTCCAGGTGGACCTCGAGAGCGAGGTCGAGCAACTGGCGCGCCTCATCACCAACAACGAGACCTACTTCTTCCGCGAGGTCTACCAGTTCGACGGGCTGTTCTCCGAGGGGCTCGGCGAGCTGCAGAAGGCGGGCTGGCGGGGTGACCTCCGCCTCCTCTGCGCCGGCTGCTCGTCGGGCGAGGAGCCGTACACGCTGAACATCTACGCCCGCCAGGCGGCGGCGAGCAACGTCGGGCTCCGCTGGTCGATCGACGCCTTCGACATCGACCGCGACCGCCTGAAGATGGCGCGCGACGCCATCTACGGCGTGGGATCGCTGCGCTCCGCGACCGAGGAGCAGCGGTCGCTCTACTTCAGCGCCTTCGCGGCCGACCGCTGGCAGCTCCGGCGGGCCCACCGCGACGGGGTCGGCTTCTCGTTCGGCAACATCCTCGACCTCGACTCGTTCCGCCGGCCGGCCCCCTACGACGCCATCTTCTGCCGCAACGTGCTGATCTACTTCTCGGAGGGCGGCTTCCAGCAGGCGATCGCCAACTTCGCGCGTGCGCTGCGGCTGGGCGGGCTGCTCTTTCTCGGCCACTCCGAGTCGCTGATCGGCAAGAGCGACCGTTTCGAGACCGTGCGACTCGAGCGCTGCATCGCCTACAGAAAGCTACGCGAATGATCGGCTCGACCACCAGCGGAGGCCGCGTGCCCGGGCCGCTCCGCCTGGCGGTCGTCGACGACTCCGCGTTCGTGCGCAAGGCGATCCAGCGCATGCTCGACGCCGAGCCCGGCATCGACGTGGTGGGCACCGCCAGCTCCGGCGAGGAGCTCCTCGCCAACCTCGAGAAGTGGAACCCCGACGTCATCACCCTGGACCTGTCGATGCCGGGGATCGGCGGCCTCGTCACGCTCGACCGGGTGATGGCGATGCGGCCGACGCCGGTGATCATCCTCTCGACGCACGCCGGCCGGGGCGCGCCGCAGACGATCGAGGCGCTGCATCGGGGGGCCGCCGACTTCGTCGACAAGCAGCAGTACTCGCTGCTCGACTTCAGCGCGTTGCGCGAGATCCTCGTGCAGAAGGTGCTCGCCGTGGCCGGCTCGGTCGACCCCGTCCCGCGGCCGGTGGTCGGCCCGACGCTCGTGCACGGCGAGCTGGGCAGCGGCTACGACATGCTCCTCATCGGCGCTTCCACCGGCGGCCCGCCGGCCATCGAGCAGGTGCTGCAGGACCTCGGAGCTGACTGCCCGGTGCCGGTCCTGGTCGTCCAGCACATGCCGCAGGGGTTCACCCGCGCCTTCGCCGACCGGCTCAACTCCCACCTGCCGCTCGAGGTGCGCGAGGCGGAGGATCTCATGGTGATCGAGCCGGGCCGGGTGTACATCGCACCGGGCGGCAAACACCTGCGCATCATCCGCGACGGCGACCGCAATGTGTGCAGCCTCTCGCTCAAGCCCGACGGCGTCCCCCACCGGCCGGCGGTGGACGAGCTCTTCCTGTCGGCCCTGCCGAGCGCGCGCCGCGTCGCCGTGGCGCTGCTCACCGGCATGGGCCGCGACGGCGCCGAGGGAATGCGCCAGCTCGCCGCGCTCGGCGCCTTCACGGTGGCCCAGGACGAGGCGACGTCGGTCGTCTACGGGATGCCGGGTGCGGCGGTCTCGTTGCGCGCGGCGCGCGAGGTGCTGCCGCTGCCGCGCATCGGCCCGCGGCTGCGATCGGTGCTCGCCGAGCGCCGGCCGGTCGCCGTGCTCTGACTCGCTCCCGAAGCTGCCGCGGCTAGCCGCGCTTCTTCGAGAGCTGCCGGCGCAGCATCTCGTTCTCGAACGCGATGCCGACCTCGGCCGCCGCCAGGTCGATGATGTCGATCTCCTCGATCGGCTGGTCGAGGTGCCCGTTGTCGGTGTAGATGAGCAGGATGACGCGGTCGGAGCCGAGCACGGGGAAGAGCACGACCTGGCCGGTGCGTGGCGCGCCGAGCAGCGAGATGAGCGGGGAGGGTATGCCCGCCTCCTCGAAGGAGACGGAGAGGGCGCGGCCGGCGCGGATGGCCTGGGTGAACGCGCTGCCCTCGTCGAGCGGCACCGCGAGGCCGCGCGTTGCCTCGGCCAGCGGGCGGCCGCTCTCGTTGAAGCCGAAGGCGCCGAGCGCCGTCAGGCTGTCGCGCTTGACGAGGAAAAGCACCGCCCGCTCGACCGACTCGGCGATGATGTTCATCAGGTTGAGCGCGACGGTGGCGGAGAACACTCCCGAGCGCAGGTCGTAGACGACTCGGCGCAGCTTGGCGAAGGCAGTCTTGGCGGCGGGCTCGCCGGCGCCCGGGCGCGACACCATGCCGCGGAAGCGACTGATGCTCTGGTAGCAGCCGAGCACTGCCTCGGGATCGCGGGGCACCGCCGCCGCGGCGCCGGCCTCGTAGGCGCGGGCGGTGAGCGCCACGTCGTCGAGGATGCAGATCACCGGCAAGCCCGGGCGGCTGCGGCAGAGCTGGGTGAGCTCCCGCGCCCGCTCGTCGCTGGCGTCGAGCTCGAACACCACCACCGGCGACGGCTCGCCGGGCCCGAACTGGCCGGCGTCGGCGGCGGTCACCTCGCGCAAGGTGATGCCCAGCAGCTCGAGGGCGATGGCGAGCTGGGCGGCGAGGACCGGGTCCACCGGGATCACCAGCTCGAGCGGCGGCGACACCGCAGGCTCCTCGACGGCGGCGTGGGTCTCTTCGGGGAGGCGGATCGTGGTGAAGGCGTCGGGCTGACCGCTCGGGGTCGTCACCGGGCGCGATGGCGCGGGGCGCTCGACGATGGGCTGCTCGCCGGTGACCGGGCGGTGCTCGCCGGTGACGGCCCGACGCTCCCCGGTGACCAGGGGCGCCTTGCTGTCCTCCTCGCCCTCGGTCCGGTTGCGCTCGTCGAAGATGCGCGCCGCCTCGAGCAGCACCATCTGCGTGTTGAGGTCGATGTCGGGGATGAGGTCGCCGGGGAAGACCGCGATGTCGTCGACCGGCTTGAGCGTGTCGAGCTCGAAGACGAAGGAGCCGTGCGACCAGGTCACGAGCTCGTAGATGGTCTTCTCGATCTGCCCGCGCACCGCGTCGCGTACGGCGTCCATGGGGAGCGTGCCACGCGAGAGGAGGATCTGACCCAGCGTCTGGTCGGGCTGCTGGTCGGTCTGCACGCGCAACGCCTGGTCGAGCGCCTGGCGGTCGAGAAGCCCCTCCTCGACGAGGAGCTCGCCGATCAGCCGGGACGACGGCGCCCGCGCGCCGACGATGGCGCCGAGGTGGAAGGTGATCTCGCCCTGCTCTGCGCCACGCTGCAGCGATAGCGTCCCGGAGCGACGCCCCAGGTGGATGAACTGCATGACGTCCGCGAGGGGGACGTCTTCGAGCTTGCCGGCGAGGCTCAAGTGGTTCTCCGTCGAGCGCGTGCCGGATCGACCGGGCCCGCGCAGCGGCCTATTCTAGCGGCCCGCCCCAACGGGCCGCCCGCAAAGCCCCACCCATCTACGATCAGGTACCGCGAATCAGGTTGACGAGGCTCTGCAGCGTGCGCAGCTTGCGATCCGTCTTGGAGTAGACCCGGGCCGCGAAGAGCGCCGAGGCGGCGTGGGCCGCCAACAGGTCGAGGATGTCGCGATCCTCGGAAAGCGGGGTGGCCTTGTGGTCGAGCATGCGCAAGATCACCAGGGCGCCCACGATCGCCTCCTCGACCCGCAACGGCACCGCGGCGAGCGCTTCCGTGCTGATCTCCGCTTCGAGCCGCAGGATGCCGTCGGCGAGCGTGGCGTCGACCATGTCGTCGCCGCCCTGGTAGTGGCCGCCGGCGAAGCGGCTTCGCTCGTCCACGCTCTGCGACAGGGCAACCTCGCAGCCGCCCTCGACGTCGTCCTTGATCAGCAGCACGAAGCTCGAGGCGCCGAGCAGGTCCTTGGCGATCTCGGCGATCGCCGTCTGCACCTCGCCCGGGTCGAGGCTCACGTGGAGCTGGTAGGTGGCGACGTAGAGGCTCATCAGCTTGCCGGCGAGGTTCTCGGCGTCGACGAGCTGTGTGGTGAGCTCCTGCTGGTCCTTGAGCGTCGCCTCGAGCATGTGCTCGAGCTCCTCGATGCGGGCGGCGTCGGCGCGCACCACCGCCGCGGCCGGCGGCCGGCGCGAGCCGACGACCGTCTGCACCACCTCGGCGAGCTGCTGCGCCTCGGCGAGCAGCGAGCGAAGCTGGCCGAGGGCTGCCGCCACCTTGGGGGTGGACGCGTCGCTGCGATCGTTCCCGGCGGGGGGCTTGGTCAAGACGACGGTCGGGCTCCTGCGCCCTGTCACGGGTTGCGGGTCAGGCGAGTGATGACCTCGACGATGTCCTCGCGCTGGAAGGGCTTGGTGATGTACGCCGCGGCGCCCGCCTCGAGACCGCGCTGGGTGTCCTCTTCCTTGCCCTCGGTGCTGACGATCACCACCGGGATCTGCGAGAAGACAGGGTCGGCCTTGATGTGCGAGAGAAACTCGAGCCCGCTCATGCGGGGCATGTTGAGGTCGAGCAGGATCAGCTCGGTGTCAGGGTGGTCGCCGAGGTTCTGCAGCGCCTCGTGACCGTCGTAGCAGTGGACGATCTCGTGAGGCCGCAGCATCAGCTCATACATCTTATGAACGAGCTTTGAATCCTCGACGACCAGGATCTTCTTCTTCAATGCCGTCATCCCTCCACGGCCGTCCGCTGCGATCCCCCGAACGATCCATCGCTTCCCACGATCCGTTGCCCCACGGTCACCGGGAGTTCTCCGGATGCACTGGGAGTTGTTGCGGATGCACTGGGAGTCCCGCGGCTGTCATTCTACTGGAACCGCGGGCCCCGGCCACTGCCGCTGCCGCGACCTGGTGGCTTCGAGGTGGGCCAGGACCTCCTCCAGCGAGTCGCCACCCAGCTTGACGAGGAGGGCGTCGGCCAGCACCAGGGCCACCATCGCCTCGGCGACCACGCCGCAGGCGGGCAGGGCGGTGACGTCGCTGCGCTCGTATTGCGCCCGGTGGGGCTCGAGGGTGTCGAGGTCGACGCTGGGGATCGCCCTGCGGAGTGTGGAGATGGGCTTCATGTACGCCGTGATCACCACGTCCTCGCCGTTGGTGATCCCACCCTCGAGCCCGCCGGCGTGGTTGCTCGGGCGGCGCCAGGCCCAGGCGGCCTCGGGGGCGAACCCGGTCGCGGGTGGCTGGTGCTCGATCGGGTCGTGGGCGGCGCTGCCGAAGCCGGCGCTCGCCCGCAGGGCATCGCCGATCTCGACGGCCTTGACGGCCGGGATGGAACCGACCGCCTGCGCCAGCTGCCCGTCGAGCTTCTCGTCCCAGTGCACGTGGGCGCCGAGGCCGGCCGGCACGCCGTGCGCGATCACGGTCACGGCGCCGCCGAGCGTGTCGCCCTCCTCCTTGGCGCGGTCGACGAGGGCGACCATCTCCGTCTCCAGCTCGCGGTCGATGGCGCGCAGCGGCGAGTCGTCGTCGACCCGGAGCAGCTCCGACCACGAGGGCACCGGGCGCCCGGCGCCGATCGGCCCCAGCGAGCGGACGCCGCTGCGGAGGTCCACGCCGACCTCGGCGAGGAGCATCTTGGCGAACGCGCCGGCGGCGACGCGCGCCGCGGTCTCGCGGGCGGAGGCGCGCTCGAGCACGTCGCGGAGGTCGCGGCGGTCGTATTTGATGCCGCCGGCGAGGTCGACGTGGCCCGGTCGAGGGGCCTTGAGCCGGCGCTGCTCGGCGGCGCGCGGGTCGACCTCGGCGGCATGCATCACCTTCTCCCAGCTCGCATAGTCCCGGTTGGCGATCCACAGGGCGATGGGGGAGCCCAGGGTTTCGCCGCCGCGCACGCCGCCGCGCACCTCGACGGCATCCTGCTCGATCTGCATCCGGCGCCCGCGGCCGTGGCCGTGCTGGCGGCGTCGCAGGTCGCGGGCGACCAGTTCGAAGTCCACCTTGAGCCCGGCGGGCATCCCCTGCAGCACGGCCGTCAGCCCGGGGCCGTGGCTCTCGCCGGCGGTGGTCAGGCGGAGGCGCTGCATGGCACGGAGCGTATCGCGAGGCAGCGCCGCCAGGCCGCGGGGCCGGTACGATCGCCGTCCGATGCCCAGAGCGAGACAGCGGCGGGGAAAGCCGGGGACGTCAGGGCCGCGAGTCGCTCGCGAGGCGAGGCCGGCACCACTGGGCGCGGCTGCGACGGCCTCGCCGAGCACTCTCGTCCTCGTCCTCGCGGCGGTGGTTCCGCTCGTTCTCTACTGGCACACGACGGGGTTCGGGTTCCTGCTCGACGACTTCGTGCTCTTCCAGAAGAGCGCGTCCCTCGACGACCTCGGCAGCATCCCTCGAGGATTCGCCAGCGACGTGGGGGCGGTGCGCAAGGGCTCCGAGGTCGTCCTCGGCAGCTACTACCGGCCGGTCTTCCTCGCGCTGTCGACGCTGTACCACACGGTCGCCGGCGGCGAGCCGTTCGCCTGGCACCTTGCGGCGGTTGCGCTCGCGGCGGCGGTCGGCGCGCTCGCCTGCGCGCTCTTCCTGCGGCTTTCCTTCCCACCGCTGCTCGCGCTGGCCGGCTCGCTGGCGTTTTCGCTCCACCCGGCCCACGTCAGCTCGGTCGCCTGGGCGTCGGGGCTGCAGGAGCTTCTCGCCGCGTTGTTCGTGCTCGCCGCGGTCCTCGCGCTCCTTACGCGGCCCGGGGGTGCCGACGGCGTGCCGCTCGCCCTGGCCTCCGTTGCCTATGTCCTGGCGCTGCTGAGCAAGGAGGTGGCCATCGGCCTCCTGCCGCTTGCCGTCGCATGGGCCTGGGTCCGGCGCGATCGCGAGCCGGACGAGGCGCGACGCTTCAGCGGGGCGGCGGTCTCGTTCGGCGTTCTCACCGCCGCTTATCTCCTCGTCCGCGTGCTGGTCTTCGGGGCTCTCGCGAAGCCCTGGCCGCGTTCTCCCGGGCTCGCCGCCTCGCTCCCCTCGGTTCCGTTCGCCGTCGCGTCCTACCTGCGGCTGCTGCTCTGGCCGGTCGAGTTCTCGATCTTCCGCCCGGAGCGCCCCGTCTGGCGACTCGGCGACACGCCGGTGGTCCTCTCGCTGCTCGTGCTCGCCGCGCTCGCCGGGCTCGCGTGGGTCGCGGCGCGCCGCCACCGCGAGCTGCTGCTGCCACTCGCCTGGCTGGTCGTCTGGCTGCTGCCGGTGCTCAACTTCTGGGCTCTCGATCCGCAGTGGATGGTCACCGACCGCTACCTCTTCCTGCCCGCGCTGGCGCTCCCCTGGGCGCTGTTGATCGTCGTGCCGCGACGGCTCATCGCCGGCGTGTTCGGTTGTCTCGTCGTCGCCTACGCGGCGCTGACGCTGCGCTACGCCGCGATCTTCAGGGACGAGCGCACCTTCGTCGCGGCGATGGAGCTCGCCGAGCCCACGAGCGCGTTCCTCCAGGCGGAGAAGGGGAGGCTCCTGCTGCGGGACGGCAAGCGCGTCGCCGCCGAGGCGGCGCTCCGGCGCGCCGTCGCGCTCGATCCCAGGGAGCCGCGAACCCTGCGGTCGCTCGGCGACCTCGAGCTCGGTCGCCGCGACTTCGCCGCCGCCGAGGCGCACTACCGCCGGGCGCTCGAGAGCGAGCCGTTCGCCAGCAAGCCCTTCAAGCAGCTCGCGCTCGCGCTGGCGAGCAGTGGAAGGCGCGCTGAGGCTGCCGCGCTCGTCGAGGAGTCGGCGCGGCGCTGGCCCGCCGACTTCGAGGTACAGCTGCTCCACGCCCTCTTCCTCGCCGACAGGGGCGAGCGGCGATCCGCCGAGGCGGCGTTCGAACGAGCACGCGGCCTGCGGCCCGGCGATCCGTCGCTCGACGGCGGCCTCGACGGCGCAGTGTCGCGACTGGCACCGATGCTGCTCGGGCCCGGCCGTCAGCTCACGGCCGGCCCTCAGGGCTGAGCGAGGCGCCGCCGGCGGGTTCGCATGGCGCTCCGTCGGTTCATTGCCGCACTGCGGCGAAAGGTGTTATCCTCGTTTCCGGCAGCGGACAAACACGCCTTAGGCGCCAGCCAGAGCCCAGACCACAGCTTCAGGGGAGAGCCCTCATGAGCGAGACGAGGCCGGTGAATGCATCCGGGACAGTGCACGCATCCGGGACAGTGCACGCATCCGGGACAGTGCACGTCAGCGAGCGCGAGGCGATGGAGGTGGCCGAGGCCTCCCGCGAGAAGGAATGGACTCGCCCGAGCTTCATGCGCGAGATGTTCCTCGGCAACTTCCGGCTCGACCTGCTCCACCCCTACCCGCTGCCCGACCCGCCACGACCCGAGTTCCAGGCCTTTTACGACTCGCTCCGCGAGCTGCTCCGCACCGAGGGCAAGCCGGTCGAGATCGACACCACGGGCGAATACCCGCCGGCGCTGCTCGACGCCCTGCGCAAGCTCGGCGCCTTCGGGATGAAGATCCCCAAGGAGTACGGCGGCCTTGGCTTCACCAACGCCGAATACCAGAAGGTGATGGAGCTGCTCGGCAGCTGGGACGGCAACGTCTCGGCGCTGCTCTCGGCGCACCAGTCGATCGGCGTGCCGCAGCCGCTCAAGCTCTTCGGCAGCCCGGAGCTCAAGAAAAAGTACCTGCCGCGCTGCGCCGCCGGCGAGATCTCCGCCTTCGCCCTGACCGAGGTCGAGGTGGGCTCCGACCCCGCGCGCCTGACCACCACCGCCGAGCTCACCGCCGACGGCAGCGAATACATCATCAACGGCCGCAAGCTCTGGTGCACCAACGGCACGCTCGCCAAGCTGCTGGTGGTGATGGCGCGCCACCCCAAGGACAAGAAGATCAGCGCCTTCGTCGTCGAGACGGCGTGGGCCGGCGTCAAGGTCGAATACCGCTGCCGCTTCATGGGTCTGAAGGCGCTCGCCAACGCGGTGATCAGCTTCAAGGACGTCCGGGTGCCGGCCGGGAACTTGATCGGCGCCGAGGGGAAGGGCCTGAAGATCGCCCTCACCACCCTCAACGACGGCCGCCTGTCGATCCCCAACGGCTCGGTGGGCGCCGCCAAGCTCGCCCTGCAGATCTGCCGCCGCTGGAGCGCCGAGCGCGTGCAGTGGGGGAAGCCCGTCGGCCGGCACGAGGCGATCACGCACAAGATCGCCGACATGGCCGCCACCACCTACGCCATGGAGTCGATGGCGCGGGTCACCACCTGGATGGCCGACCAGGGCAACTTCGACATCCGCCTCGAGGCGGCGGCATCGAAGGAGTGGAACAGCTGCCGCACGTGGGAGATCGTCGACGACACCATGCAGATCCGCGGCGGCCGCGGCTACGAGACCGAGACGTCGCTCGCCGGCCGCGGCGAGGCGCCGATCGGCGTCGAGCGCATGATGCGCGACTACCGCATCAACAAGATCTTCGAGGGCTCCTCGGAGATCATGCACCTCTTCATGGCGCGCGAGGCGGTCGACAAGCACCTCGACGTCGCCGGCGCGCTCATCGATCCCAAGAAATCGGCGGGCGAGAAGGTGCAGGCCTTCGTCGCCACGATTCCGTTCTACGCTAGCTGGTACCCGAGCCGCTGGATCGGCTGGGGTCAGTGGCCGCGCTACAACGAGTTCGGGCGCCTCGCCGGCCACCTCCGCTTCGTCGAGCGCAGCACGCGCAAGCTGGCGCGCGAGATCTTCCACGGCATGGTGGTGCACCAGGCGCGGCTGCAGAACAAGCAGGCGTTCCTCTTCCGCGCCGTCGACGTCGCCAACGAGCTCTACGCGATGGCGGCCTCGATCTCGCGCTCGTACGCGATGACGCGTGAGGGCCTGACCGAGGCGGCGAGCGCCGAGCGCCTGGCGGACCTCTTCTGCTGCAACGCGCGACGCAAGGTGCGGCGCCTCTTCCGCGACCTGTGGAGCAACGACGACGCCTTCAAGTATTCGGTGGGGAAGGGCGTCCTCGACGGCGAGCACCTCTGGCTCGAGAAGCTCCTCGAGGGGCTCTACGAGCAGCTCCCGGTGCTGCCGCCCCACGACGCGGAGATCGCGCCAGAGGTGGCGAAGCCGACGCCGGTGCCGGTGGCGGCGCGCGCCGGGGCGACTGCGTAGCAGCCCGGGTCGGCGGGACACCGCGGGCGAAGGCTGGGCGCGTCTCCGGCTCGTGTCAGCCGAGCTCTGCCGACCAGCGGCTGGCGTTTCCGGACTCGAAGCCGTCGGAGAACAGCGACCGCTCCACGGCCCCGATGTCGCACCGGGCAACCCCGTCGGCGTCGTCGTCGGCATGGCGCGGGAAGCCACGCTGATCGACGTCGATCGGCGCCCCGGAGGCGTCGACGCAACCGTCGGGGTCACCCGCGTCGATCGCCGGGCTGCCCGCGAGAGGCATGGAGCTGAGCGTCGGCCCGCCGTTGGTGAAGAGTGCGCCGAGCAGCGGATCGACGCCGAGGACGTTCCCGTCGGTGACGCCGACGATGCCGCAGAACCCGATCGACTGGATCAGGTTGTGGCCCAGGGATTCGATCACCCCGAAACAGTCGCTGGGCGTCGTGACCGTGGTGTCGGAGTTGTAGGCGAGGATCGTGTTCTGAAACGTCGGCGAAGCACCCCCTGCGACGAAGACTCCGCCGCCGAAGCCGGAGCCGGTGCCATCGGAGTCGGCGACGTTGCCTCCGACGGTCGAGCTGGAGATGTGTGCCAGTCCCGGCGGGCCCTCGATGAAGAGACCGCCGCCGGAGCCGGTCGCGGTGTTGAGCGCTAGGGTCGAGCCCTCGACCTCGAGCCCGGCCCCCGCGACGAAGAGGTGAATCCCTCCTCCATCCACCGCCTGGTTCCCGCCGACGAAGCTGCGCCGCAGCACCAGCGTGCCGGCAACGGTGACCCCACCTCCTGAGGCGACGGTGACCCCACCTCCGGAAACGGTCGCCTCGTTGCTGGCGATCGTGCTGTCGACGATGGTGGTGGTGCCCTCGGCGATGTAGAGGCCGCCGCCGTGGCTGGCAGCGTTACCGGTCACGCTCGAATGCGCGATCGTCACCGTGCCCAGCGCGAGCAATCCGCCACCGTACCCGGCCGAGTCGTTGTTCTGCACCGCGCTGCGCATCAAGCTGAGAGTGCCGGTGCTCGGAGCGTAGATGCCGCCGCCCAGCGTGGTGGCCGAGTTGCCGCTCACGATCGAGTCGATCAACGTGCCCTGGGCGCCGGGCTCGAAGAAGATGCCGCCGCCCATGGAGGCCTCGCTGTCGCGCACCTCGCAAAGCTCGAGCGTGAGCATGGTGCCGTCGACGACGTGGACGGCGCCGCCGAAGGACTCCGGCCCACCGCCCTGGAATACCAGCCCGCGCAGGGTGGCGGTGATGCCCGTGAGGCCGGGGAAGCCGACCTCGAGCAGACGCACGCCGAGGGAGGTCTCGATGACCGCGGGCTCGGTGGCGCGGGTCGGCACGCGGATCGTCACTGACTCGCCGACGTCCAGGTCGCCCTGTTGGTCTTCTGAGCCGCTGGTGCGCGTCAGCTCGTAGACGCCGGATGGCACCACGACCACGTCTGCTCCGGCGCTGGAGTTGGCGGCAATGACCGCCTCTCGCAGCGAGCAATCGGTGTCCGAGCACGTGCCGTCGGCGGTGTCGGTGGTCTTGGTGACGAGATAGGTGACGGCCCCGGCGGGCGTGGTGGCGACGACTGTGGCGACGCCGATGCAGAAGGTCCAACGAGCGGCGCGGCCAAAAGGCGTTGGGCGGGCCATGGGGTGCCTCCTCACCGTGGATCGCGCAGCGGGGCCGCCCGTTTTCTCGCCCGTAGGTCTCAGCCGATCTCTCCCGACCTCGCCTCTGGCATGAGAAGGCGACGAGGTACTCACCCTTCTCGGGGCCCCAGGTGACGACTGTCACCGTCAAGTGGTGACGGTGCCCACTGCTCGGCTTTGGCCCCGGCCGCCGAGGATGGACGGCGTAGGAAGGAGGCATCCGATGCTCGAGACGAAGCCCAACGTCGCTACCCCGGTCGCCGAGCTGCGAGGGGTGGTGAAGCGGTATGGCAAGGTCACCGCCCTGGCGGGGATCGACCTCGCGCTGCAGCCGGGGCAGCTCACCGCCATCCTCGGCCCCAACGGTGCCGGCAAGACCACGGTGGTGAAGCTCCTGCTCGGGCTGGCGCGACCGAGCGGCGGGAGCGTCGACCTGTTCGGCGCCGCGCCCAACGACCCCGCGACGCGCCGGCGCCGCGGCGCCATGCTGCAGATCGGCAAGGTACCCGAGGTCCTGACCGTGCGCGAGCACCTCGACCTCTTCGCCAGCTACTACCCCCGGCCCCTGCCGATCGCGGAAGCGTTGCGGCGGGCCGGGCTCGAGCGTTTTGCCGACCGTCGCTTTGGCGAGCTCTCCGGCGGCGAGCGGCAGCGAACCCTCTTCGCGCTCGCGCTGGTCGGTGATCCCGAGCTGCTCTTCCTCGACGAGCCCACGGTGGGCATGGACGTCGAGGCGCGGCGGGCGCTCTGGCAGGAGATCCGCCGCGCGGTCGACGAGGGGAGGTCGGTGGTGCTCACCACCCACTACCTCGAGGAGGCCGACGCCCTCGCCGAGCGCGTCGTCGTGCTGCACCAGGGCCGCATCCTCGCCGACGGCCCGCCGGCGGCGATCAAGCGCCAGGCGGCGCTGCGCCGGATCCGGTGCCGCACCCTGCTCGGAGAGGCGGAGCTCGCGGCACTGCCCGGCGTCCGCGCGGTGACCAGGGACGGCGACCGCGTCGAGCTGCTCGTCGGCGACGCCGAGCCCGCGGTGCGCGAGCTGCTCGCTCGCGATCCCACCCTGATCGACCTCGAGGTGCGCTCCGCCGGCCTCGAGGAGGCTTTCCTCGCCTTGACCGCGACGCCGCGCGGCGTCGACGCTGCTGCTTGAGGTCGACCCGAAAGGAGATCGCCCGTGTCCACCGCCATCGCCACCGCCACCGCTGATCGGAGCTCGTCCCCCGCCACCCCGCGGGGCTTCCGGGCCCGCCTCTATGCCCGCGAGGCCAAATACGAGCTGCTGAAGGTGCTGCGCGTGCCCGCCTACGTGCTGCCCACCCTCGCGTTCCCGTGCGTCTTCTACATCTTCTTCGGCGTCATCTTCGGCCGCCAGGGAATGGGGCCAATCTCCATGGGTGCCTACATGATCGCCACCTTCGGCGCCTTCGGTGTCATCGGCGCCAGCCTGTTCGGGTTCGGCGTCGGCGTCGCCACCGAGCGCGGGCAGGGGTGGATGCTGGT
>Ga0209382_10003841_pt1 | contig 20568 bp, 17 predicted proteins | sample SoiMetdeltSBSDD5_FD_187599 | JGI IMG/M metagenome (GOLD analysis project Ga0209382, IMG submission 187599) | Bulk soil microbial communities from a Populus tree surrounding site in Tennessee, USA - Soil MetaG P. deltoides SBSDD5 (SPAdes) (version 2) | ecosystem: Environmental > Terrestrial >... | reverse complement strand
GGACCCCTACCCCGCCCCGGCACCGCCGCACCCCGCCGCCTCCGACCGACCGGAAAGAGCTAGACCTTCAAGCGAGGATCGAGCGTATCGCGCAAGCCGTCGCCGAAGAGGTTGATGCCCAAAACGGTAATCAAGATCGCGAGCCCAGGAAACGTCGCAAGCCACCACGCGGTCGAAATGTAGACGCGGCCGTCGGCGAGCATCCCGCCCCAGGTCGGCGTCGGCGGCTGGACGCCGAGCCCCAGGAAAGACAGGGCCGACTCGATCACGATCACGCGCGCCATGTCGAGCGTCGCCACCACGAGCCACGGCGTGAACGCGTTGGGGAGAATGTGGCGCACGAGAACGCGTCCGTCGCGGCTTCCGAGCGCGTGGGCGGCCTGCACGAACTCGCGCTCTCGCAGGGACAGGACGGCGCCGCGCACCACGCGGGCGTACACGACCCAGCTGGAGACGCCGATGACCACGATGATGACCGGCAGGCTCGGTCCGAGCACGCCGATCACGGCGATCGCGAGCAGAATGAACGGAAACGCGAGCTGGATGTCGGCCAGCCGCATGAACACGTCGTCGATCCGGCCGCCGAAGTAGCCGGAGACCAGCCCGACGGCCATCCCGAGCACGCCCGAGATCGCGACCGCGGCAAAGCCGACCATCAGCGCCGGGCGGGCGCCGAAGATCATGCGCGCCAGGATGTCCCGGCCGAGGTGATCGGTGCCGAACAAATGCGTGCGGCCGGCCGCGTCGACCGAGCCCGGCGCGCGTAGACGGTTGGTGATGTCCTGCTCGACGGGGTCGTACGCCGAAAGCCACGGCGCGCCCAGCGCGGCGACGACCACGGCCAGCACGACCACGAGACCGAAGAGCGCCGTCCGCCGACGCGCGAGGCGGCGCATGAACAGGAGCCATTCGCGCCGGGCCGGGCTGCGCTCGCCGGCTAGCTCCATGGTGCGCGCGCTGATCGGAACGCTCACCTGAGCCGGATCCGCGGATCGAGATACGTGTAGACGACGTCGACGAACAGGTTGACGAGCACGAACGTCGTCGAGAGCAGGAAGACCGCCGCCTGCACCACCGGATAGTCACGGTTGTAGATCGCCTGGACGGACAGACGCCCGACGCCCGGCCAGGCGAAGATCGTCTCGGTGATGACCGAGCCGCCGAGCAAGGTGCCGAGCTCGATGCCCACGATGGTCACGATCGGGATCGCCGCGTTCTTGAGCGCGTGCTTCCACACGACCGGTGGACCGCTTACCCCCTTGGCGCGCGCGGTCCTGATGTAGTCCTGGCCCAGCACCTCGAGCATCCCCGAGCGCGTGAGCCGCGTGATGCGCGCGGTCGTGAAGAGCCCGAGCGTGATCGCCGGCAGGATGAGGTGCTCGAGGCCGCCGCGGCCCGAGGAGGGCAGCAAGTTGAACTGCACCGAGAAGACGAGGATCAGCATGATCCCGAGCCAGAACGTCGGCATCGATTGCCCGAGCAGCGCGACCACCGTCGAGATGTAGTCGAGCACGCTGTTGCGCTTCACGGCCGAGACGATCCCGGCCGGGATCGCCAGGGAGAGCGCCACCAGCAGCGCGGCGCCGGACAGCTCGAAGGTCGCGGGCATGCGCTCCACAACCAGGTTGAACGCCGGCTCGCCGTGGCGCACGGACTGTCCGAAGTTCCCGCGCAGCGCGCCCGAGAGGAAGCGGCCGTACTGAACGATGAACGGGTCGTTGAAGCCCATCGCCTCGCGGAACTTCCGCACGTCCTCCTCGGACGAATCAGGCGGGAGCAGCACCAGCGCCGGATCGCCGGTCAGATAGAGGATGAAGAACACGATAAAGGAGACGCCCAGCAGGACCAGCAGGGACTGGGCCAGGCGACGCGCCAGGAAGATCTTCATGGCGCCCGGCGAAGACGGGCGACGGCCTCGATGTGCGGTGTCTGCGGAAACATGTCGACGGGCTCGACCCACTCGAGCCGATATCCCTGGCGCACCAGATCGCCGACGTCGCGCGCAAGCGTCGACGGATTGCACGAGACGTACACGATCCGCGCCGGGCCGAGCGTGGCGAGCGCGTTGAGAGCCTTGGGATGGAACCCCGCGCGCGGCGGGTCGGCGACGACGACGTCGGCGCGAATTCCGTCGCGCATCAAGGTCGGCAGGACGTGACGGACCTCGCCGGGAAGGAACGTGCAGTTCTCGATCCCGTTCTCGCGCGCGTTGCGCACGGCGTCGGCCACGGCGGCCGACGCGACCTCGATGCCGTACACCCAGCGGCTCCGGCGCGCGAGTAGCAGGCTGATCGCGCCGGTCCCGGAGTAGAGGTCCATGACCGTCTCGGTGCCCTTGAATTCGCACGCCGCTTCGACCACCGCGAAGAGCCGCTCGGCCTGCACGGTGTTCGTCTGAAAGAACGAGCTCGCAGAGACCTGAAACGTGAGACCGCCGAGCGATTCGCGAATGTGGTCGCGCCCGAGCAGCAGATGCTCCTCGGTCCCGACCGCGACCGACGCCTTCTTGGCGTTCACGTTCAGGACCACGCTGGCCAGCGCCGGCACGCGGGCGCGCAGGTCGGCGGCCACCGGCGTCAGCGTCTCGACGTCGGGCGCCGCGGCGACGATGTTGACCATCGCCTCGCCCGTCCGACGGCCCTCGCGCACGGTCGCGAAGCGCAGGAGTCCTTCGCCCGAATCCTGGTCGTACACCGACAGCCGGCGCGAGCGCGCCTGGGCCCTGAGCTCCGCGAGCAGGCCGTTCATGGTCTCGGACTGCAGGTGGCAGCGCTCGATATCGAGGACGACGTCGTACCGGTCGGCCTGATGGAGCCCGATTGCGGGGCCTTCGGGCCCGCGCACGACCGTGAACTCCATCTTGTTGCGGTAGCCGAAGGGCTCCGGCGCGGCGAGAATCGGCCGCAGCTCGAAGTCGCCGAGCCCGCCGATGCGCTCGAGGCAGTCGCGCACCTGCTTGGCCTTGAAGCCGAGCTGCGCAGCGTACGAAAGGTGCTGCAGCCGACAGCCGCCGCAGCTGCCGAAGTAGGCGCAGGGCGGCTCGACCCGATCCGCCGACGGGACTTCCACCGCTTCGATGACCGCGCGTCCGAACCGCGACCGCGCCTCGACCACTTTGACCCGCACCTGGTCGCCCGGGACCGCGCCGCGCACGAAGAGGACGTAACCCTGGACTCGCCCGACGCCCTCGCCTCCGAAGGCGAGGTCGTCGATCGTCAAGTCGAGGACGTCGCCGCGTCGCGGTTTTGCCATGATTGACGCCACTATATCAGGGTTCTCAACCACGCTCGCGGCCCGCTGCACTGACGATGTATGATACGAAAGCATGGACAGCCGACCGCCGCGCGCCGTCGCTGATCTCTTGCTCACCGCGGTGCCCGACCTGAAAGATCGCCTGCTGGAGCACCGCATCCGGCGGGCCTGGTCGCACATCGTCGGCGTCGACGCGGCCCGCCGGACTCAAGCTCGGAGCTTCGCGGAGGGATGCCTCACCGTGGCTGTTGATAATTCGCCCTGGCTTCACGAGCTCACCCTGCGCAGCGAAGAGCTCACTCGCCGACTTCAGCAGCGCTTCGACGGAGTGCGGTCGCTGCGCTTCGTCGCGGGAACAGTCGAGAGCGACTCGTCCGCGCGCTCCGGCGCAACGTCTCCCGCCCCGCCGCTCGATCGGCAGGCGCTGCGTGAGATCGACGAGGCGGCGGCCGTCATCTCCGACCCGGGTGCCGCCGCCGCGGCGCGTCGCCTCATGACGAAGGCGTGGCCGGGCCTGGCGATGATCACGCTCGCGACAGTTCTGACGGGTTGTGCGTCGATGGGCACCGCCTCGCTGACGGGCGACGACGAGATTCCCATCCGCACCGTGGCCGCGGACCCGCGCGCCGACGCGTACTACTCCTACTCCGTCGCCCAGATGTACGTGCAGGCCGGCCGGTTCAAGGACGCCGTGCCGTTCATGAAGTCGGCCATCAAGCGCGATCCCAATTCGGCCGCCCTCTGGACCCAGCTCGCTCAGCTGCTCACGCGCGCCGACAGCATCGACGAGGCGGTGAGCGCGGCCCGCAAGGCCGTGGAGCTGGCGCCGGATCAGGTGTCGACGCACATGACCTTGGCCGAGCTCTTGCGGACGCAGCGCAAGTACACCGAGGCCGAGGCCGAGCTCGAGCGCGCGATCCAGCTGAGCCCGAGCGACCCTGAGCCGTATCTCACGCTCGCGCGCGTCCACGTCGAGCAGAAGGCGTACGACAAGGCGAGAGCCGTGCTCCTGCGCCTGGTCGAGCAGCAGCCGCGGCTGGCTCAGGCACAGTTCCTTCTCGGTCGGCTCGCGATCGAGACCGAGAACTGGGACGAAGCGATCGCGCGCCTCACCGCCGCTGTCGAGATCGACCCCGATCACGACGGCGCCTGGAGCGCGCTCGGCGCGGTCTACGGCGAGGCGTTGCACAAGAGTGAGGAAGCGATCGCGGTGTATCGGCGGGCCGTCAAGGCCAATCCCGACAACCCGGCGTTCGCCGACAAGCTCGCCGATCTGCTGATCCGGCTCGGGCGGCTGCCCGAGGCGCAGACCGAGCTCGAGGGCGTGGCGGAAGCGACCCCGCAGAACCCGCGCGCGTGGATGAAGCTCGGCGCCGTCTACTACGAGCAGAAGATGTGGGACAAGGCCATCGAGGCGTTTCGCCGCGTCGTGGCCCTCGAGCCCGCGAACCTCCGCGCGCGCTACTTCCTGGCTACCACGTATATGGACGCAGGGCGGGACGCCGAAGCCAAGTCCGAGCTCGAGCGGATCTTGCGCGCCGACCCGCGGTCGATCGACGCGCGTGTTCAGCTCGGATTCCTCTACGGTCGGGCCAAGCGCTACGACGAGGCGATCTCGACGTTGCGGGAAGCCGTCAACATGGAGCCCAAGCGTCCCGAGCTCTTCCTCTATCTCGGGACGGCGTACTACCGGGCCAAGGAATACGATCGCGCCGGCGAGACCTTGCGCGAAGGTCTCGGGCTCGACGACAAGCAGAAGGATCTGCACTTCCAGCTCGGCGTCGTCTACGAGAAGCAGTCGCGATTCGACGACGCGGTCAGCTCGTTCCGTCGGGTGATCGCGATCGATCCCAAGAACGCCGAGGCCTACAACTACGTCGGCTACATGTACGCCGAGAAGGGCCAGAACCTCGAAGAGGCCATCCAGCTCATCAGCAAGGCGCTCGACCTCGAGCCCGAGAACGGCTACTTCATCGACAGTCTCGGCTGGGCGTACTACCAGCAGGGCAAGTATCCCGAAGCGCTCAAGGAGCTCAAGCGCGCCGTCATGAAAACCAAGGAGCCGGATCCCGTGATCTACGAGCACCTCGGCGACGCGCTGATCAAGAACGGCCAAGACGAGGACGCCCTCGCCGCGTGGGAAAAGGCTCTCCAGCTCGATCCGGCCGCCGACGGGGTCAAGAAGAAGGTCAATGACCTCAAGGATCGTCAGCGCCGGGTCAAGGGTGGCTCGAAGGCCTCTCAGTAGTCTTCTCCTCCTCTTCCTGCTGCCGGCGCTGCTCGCCGCCTGCGCGACGGCGCCGCCTCGAGAGCCGGTGGGCGATGACGCCCGCCGGGTCCTTAGCCTCCTGGACGAACGCTACCGCGAGCTCACCACGATGCGCGCGCTCGCCGACGTCTCGCTCAGAAAGGGCGGCGAGCGTCAGCGCCTGCGTGGAGCGCTGATCTTGCAAGCGCCGAGCTCGGTACGGTTCGAGGCGCTCTCCCCATTCGGGCCGCCACTCATGGTCGTGACCGTTCACGAAGGCCACGTGACGGCGTACGACGCGCTGAAGAACGAGGCCCACGAGGGACCCGCCGACGCTGAGACGATCTCCAAGGTTCTCGGTCTGCCGCTCGACGCTGACGATCTTGTCTCGGTGCTGGCCGGGCGCATGGCGCCGCCCCGCGGGCTCCGGAGTGCGGAGCTGGCCGCGCCCGACGACGTCGGCCCGTCCTTGAATCTGGTGAGTGGCGACGGGGCGCGGCAGCGCGTGTGGTTCGACCCGCAGACGGGCGCGATCCGGCAGCGCCAGGTGTTCGGCAGCAAGTTCAACGCGCTGATCAAGTACCGCCGCGACGGCTCGGGAGCGCTCGCCGGGTTCGACCTCGACGCGGCGATGTCCTACCTCACCGGGTCGGTCAACTATCAGAACCTGGTCGAGGGCGAGAGCATCGACGCGGAGCGCTTCACCTTGGCGATCCCGAAAGGGGCGAAAACACAGCCCATCCGTTGAACGGCCACCCGGCCCGTGCTATGGTTCGGTGTCTTGTCGAAGCGGTCGGGGAAGCCCCGTCGCCTCGTGCTCAACGCGGCGTGCAAGATCAACCTGGCGCTCGAAGTGCTTGGACGGCGGGACGATGGTTACCACGAGATCGCCACGGTCATGCAGGCCGTGGATTTGTCCGACAGACTGGTGCTCGAGGACGCCGAGGTCCTGGAGCTCAGGACCACCGCTTCAGACGTTCCGACGGACGGGACAAACCTGGCGCTCAAGGCGGCGCTGATCCTACGCGAGAGCGCCGGGGTAAGCCGCGGCGCGCGGATCATGCTCGACAAGCGGATCCCGGTCGCGGCGGGCCTCGGCGGTGGCTCGACGGACGCGGCCGCGGTACTGGTCGGGCTGAATCGGCTGTGGGGACTCGGGTGGTCGACCGCGCGACTCGCCGAGGTGGCGGTGAAGCTCGGGATGGACGTCCCGTTCTTCCTGCACGGGGGGGCCGCGCTCGCGACTGGGCGCGGCGAGCGCCTGAAGGCGCTGGCAGGCTCGGCGCTGGCGCTCGTGCTCGTGAATCCGCGCGTCGCGGCGAGCACGGCGGAGATTTACGGAGGGGTTACGGCGGCGATGTATTCTGACGGTGCCCAAGCGCGGGGAATGGCGGCGGCCCTCAGGAGCCGACAGCCCACCCGGGTGGCGACGACGCTCGGCAACACGCTGGAACGGGTCGCGAGCGCGCGGTACCGTGAGGTGGAGCAAATGGAGGCGGCGCTCCTGGCCGCGGGGGCGCTGGGTGCGGCGATGTCAGGCAGTGGGCTCACGGTGTTCGGCGTTGCGCGCTCGTACGATCACGCGCGGCAGATCCGCCGGCGGGTCGCGCGCGCACGGTGGGGATGCTGGGCGGTCCGGACGCTCCAAGGCCCCGCCATTCGCATACGCCGAAGCCCACGGTAATGGTCGCCGCGAGAGCGAACACGATGGGGCGTGGCCAAGCGGCAAGGCGCGGGACTTTGGATCCCGTATTCGGAGGTTCGAATCCTCCCGCCCCAACCAACGCTAGGACGAGGCGCAGATGGCGTACGAGCTGAAGCTTCTGACCGGCAACGCGAACCGTCCCCTGGCCGAGGAGATCGCGCAATACCTCCACGTCCCGATGGCCGACGCCGAGGTGACGCGGTTCTCGGACGGCGAGGTCTACGTGCAGGTCGACGAGAATGTGCGCGGCGCCGACGTGTTCGTCATCCAGCCCACGTGTCCGCCGGTGAACGATACGCTGATGGAGCTCTTGATCATGGTCGACGCGATGAAGCGCGCGTCGGCCCGCCGGGTCACGGCGGTCCTCCCCTACTACGGCTATGCCCGTCAGGACCGGAAGGTGCAGTCGCGGGTGCCGATCTCGGCGCGGCTGGTGGCCGACCTCCTCGAGGTGGCGGGGATCCAGCGGGTCCTGGCGCTCGACCTGCACGCCGGCCAGATCCAGGGATTCTTCAGCGTTCCGGTGGACCACCTCTTCGCCGGCCCGGTCGTGATGATCGACTACCTGCGCAAGAAAGACCTGCGCGATCCGGTCATCGTCGCCCCCGACGCGGGCGGCGTGGAGCGGGCGCGCGCGCTGGCCAAGCGGTTCGACGCGGGTCTCGCCATCATCGACAAGCGGCGCGAGGGACCGGGCCAGGCGGTCGCCATGCACCTCATCGGTGACGTCAAGGGCCGCGATGCCGTCGTCATCGACGACATCATCGACACCGCCGGCACGTTGACCCAGGCGGTGACAGCGCTGGAGCGCGAGGGCGCTCGGCGCATCATGGCCTGCGGCGTCCACGCCGTGCTCTCGGGGCCGGCGATCGAGCGCATCGCCGCCTCGCCGATCGAAGAGGTCGTCGTGACGAACTCGATCCCGCTGAGCGACGCCAAGCGCGCCTCGGCGCGGATCACCGTGCTGTCGGTCGCGCCGCTCCTGGGCGAAGCGATCCGGCGCATCCACGACGAGGAATCCGTCTCGACCTTGTTCGCGTAATCCGACTTTCAAGGAGCTTCAGTCATGGCCACGATGCAAGAGCTGACGATCAAGCGGCGCGAGGGAAGCGGCAAGGCGTTCGCGAAGCGCCTGCGCCGAGAGGGCGCCGTTCCCGGGGTCCTCTATGACGGCAAGAAAGCCGAGTCGGTCACGGTGGATCCCAAGACTGTGCTCCGGATGATCCACGGCCACGAGGGCACGACCCAGCTGCTCACGCTCAAGTTCGACGGAGAGAACGGCAACGGCACGCGGATGGCAATTATCCGCGACCTGCAGTTCGATCCCGTCACCGACCTGCTCCTGCACGTCGACCTGCAGGAGGTCGCCGCCGACCGCGCGATCACTGTGCAGGTGGCCGTGCGCGCCATCGGCGAGGCCGCGGGCGTGAAGGAGCAGAAGGGCATCCTCAACCTCGTGCTCCACGAGCTCACCGTGTCGTGTCTGCCGACGGCGATCCCCGAGCGGATCGACGCCGACGTCAGCGCGCTGATGATCGGCGACGTGCTCACGGTGGCCGAGCTGCGCGCGCCCGAGGGCGTGAAGATCGTGAACGATCCGGGTCAGGCGGTCGCGACCGTGGCTCCGCCGATGGCCGAGGAAGTGGCGACGACGGCAGCGCCGGCGGCGGCGGCAGTCACCGAGCCGGAAGTCCTCACCGAGCGCAAGCCGAAGGAAGGCGAAGAGGCGGCGGCGGCCGACGACAAGAAGCCGGCGCGCCCGGCGCGCGGAGAGAAGTCCGAGAAGGACAAGTAACCGAGCGAGCGTCGCGTGGCCCACGCGGAAGGCCGGGTGACCGGCCGAGTGGTCGTGGGGCTGGGGAATCCGGGTCCGGAGTACCAGCACACGCGCCACAACGTGGGCCAGCGCGTGCTCGATCTGCTCGCCAAGACGGTTCGCGGGTCATGGCGACGCGACGGCGGCACCGTCGTGGCCCGCGGCCGCTGGCGAGGCGAAATGGTTCGTCTCGTCAAGCCGCTCTCCTTCATGAACGAGAGCGGACCGGTCGTCGCCAAGGCGCTGCGCCGCGCCGACGCCGGCCCCGCTGAGCTCATCCTGGTCTACGACGACATCGACCTGCCACTTGGCGCCGTCCGGCTTCGCATGAAGGGAAGCCACGGCGGCCACAACGGTGTTCGCTCCGTGCTCGCCGCGCTCGGCACCGAGGAGGTCAAGCGGGTCAAGGTGGGCGTCGGCCGCCCCGACCACAAGGGCGACGTCCCGGATCACGTGCTCACCACGTTCGAGCCGGACGAGCTGCCGGTCGTCGACGCCGCCGTCGCCGAAGCCGTCGAGAAAGTCCTCGCCCTCCTCGGCTAACGACGCCGCTCCTCGGCTAACCACGACGCGTCCAAAAGCGTGGGGGGGCCATCGGGGGAGCGATGCCGCTCCCCCGATGTTCAGATCAAATCGACGCGCCGACCGCCCTGATATCGCCGAACCGGGTCATCGCGGAGCGGCGCTCACTCCCCCCGATCATTAAAAAAACACGAGCGTGACGACCACGAACAGCGGCAACAAAATCGCACCGCTATAGACCAGATAGCCGAAGAAGCTCGGCATCTTCACGCCCTGCTCCTCGGCGATCGACTTCACCATGAAGTTCGGCGCGTTGCCGATATAGCTGTTGGCGCCCATCGCGACCGCGCCCACACTGATCGCCGCCAGCACCGCGTGCGGGACGCCCACGATGTCTCTGGCCAGGCCGAGCCCCTGCCCGAGCGCCAGGAACGTCAGGTAGGTCGGCGCGTTGTCGAGGAACGACGACAGGATTCCCGCCGCCCAGAAGAACTGCCAGGGCTCGCGCACGCCGAGCTCTCCACCGTGTACCCGCAAGAGCTCCAGTGCCGGAATCATCGTGAGGAAGATTCCGGCGAACAGCGCCGACACCTCCAACATGGGATGGGCGCTAAAGCCGTTGTCGCGGCGCAGCGAGCGAGGCGTTCGCCACAGGGAGAGCGCAGAGAGGACCACGATCGCCGCCTCGCGCCAGGGGGCATGCAGGAACGCGACGGCCAGCACGACGAGGCCGAGCCAGACGAGATTGAGCGCGCCGCGCAGGCGCAACGGCTCGATCCGGACGCGATCGCGCTGCAGAGCCGCGAGCGGCTCGCGCGCGTACTGCCACCTGTCCCACGCGAAGTACACCGCGAGCAGCGCTGCCACCTGGAGCGCCCAGTGCGGGGTCAGCCGGAAGGTCCACGCGAACGGCACGCCCTGCAGGTAGCCGAGAAAGAGCGGCGGGTCACCCAGCGGGGTCAGCATCCCGCCGATGTTGGACACGAGAAAGATGAAGAACACGATCGTGTGGCGCACGTGCGAACGCTGGCGATTGGTCTGCAGCAACGGCCGGATCAAGAGCATCGAGGCCCCGGTGGTGCCGATGAACGAGGCCAGCGCCGACCCGATGGCGAGAAACGCCGTGTTGGTGAGCGGCGTCGCCTCGAGGTCCCCGCGAAGCGCGATGCCGCCCGCGATCACGAACAGTCCAGCGAGGAGCACGATGAACGAGACGTACTCTTCGGCCGCCACCAGGAGCGCGCCGGGCCGTCGGACTGCGTAGAGTGCCAGCACCGGCAGGCCGAGCACTGCGGAGACCGCCAGCTTGTTGCGATTCGGCTCCCACCAGCGCGGGAGCCAGAGCGGGAAGACTGCGATCGCCAGCAGCATCACGACGAACGGGACGACGGTGTAGAGCGGGAGCGCGCCGCCGGTGGCCAGGGCCACAGTCTAGCAGGGCCCTTGATTGCCCGACGTGGGGTCGCGTGGTATATAGTTGTTGTTTGTCCAGAGGATGTCGCCGTTCTGAGGGGGCGTCGTGTGACCAAGGTGATCGTCGAGCCCGACGAATCTTTCGAGAGCGCGCTCAAGCGCTTCAAGAAACAGTGTGAGAAAGCCGGCCTCCTCTCCGAGTTCAAGAAGCGCCAGCACTACGAAAAGCCCAGCGTTCGGCGCAAGCGCAAAGCCCTCGCCGCCCGCAAGAAGGCCAAGCGGCGCGAACGGATCTCCGATTAGCCGGGACATCTCTTGATGGACGCCGGCACTCCCGTGACCCGGGTCGGGAGCGAGTGAGGCGAAGGTTGGAGGCAGGCCGAATCTGGGAGCCCGGCACCGAATGGAACGCGGTGCGGGCGCTCCTGGCTCACGAAAGTGCAACCCAGATGGGACGCGACCGGGCGACGGCCGCTGAGCCGCTCACCGACCTCTCCGAAGTCCAGGCAGCGATCGAGATGACGCGCCAGGCCCGTCTGGCCCTCGCGACGGCGGGCTCGCTACCGCTGGAGGCCCTTCCCGACATCCGGCCCATCCTCGCGCGCAGTCGCGCCGAGGGGAGCGTGCTGGACGGCACGGAGATGATTCAGCTCGTTCCGGTCCTCGACGCGAGCCCCAAGCTTCGGGCCTACGGCCGCGGCGCGCGCGAAGCGAGCCCGAACGTGGCGACCATCACCGACGCGCTGCCTCGCTTCGCCGAGCTCGCCGACCGCCTGCGCCGCGCTCTCGACGCGACCGGGGCTCTGACCGACGACGCGAGCCCGACGCTCAAGCGCCTTCGCCGCGAGATCCGTGACCGGCGCCGCCAGCTCGCCGCCGAGCTCGAGCGCGCGTTCCAGGGCGGCGACGCCGACCGGCTGTTCACCGATCGCTACGTCACCTTGCGACACGGCCGCTACGTGCTGCCCGTCCGGAGCGAAGCCAGGGGCCGCGTGCGCGGAATCGTTCACGATCGTTCTCAGAGTGGTCAGACGCTCTTCATCGAGCCCGAGCAGGTCGTCGACGCGAACAACGACCTCGTGCAGGCCACGCGCGAGGAAGAGCACGAGACCGCACGGATCCTGGCCGAGCTGACCGCCGCGATCCGCGCCCGCCTCGACGACCTGGACAGCTTCGTGGCCACGATCGGCGAGCTCGACTGGATCTTCGCGCGAGCGCAAGCCGCCGAGCGCATGGGCGCCACGGCGCCGGCGATCGACGCCGGCCGGACCGTCGCGCTGCGCGCCGCGCGCCACCCGCTTCTGCTGGCCCAGAGCTGGAAGGACCCGAGCCGCGCCGTCGTGCCAATGGACATCGAGCTCGGTCCCGAGCGCCCGCTGCTGGTCATCACCGGGCCGAACGCCGGCGGCAAGACGATCGCGCTCAAGACGCTTGCCGTGCAGGCGCTGATGGCGCAGGTCGGCTGCCACGTCCCGGCCGACGAGGGGTCGCGCCTGCCCGTGTTCGACGACGTGTTCGCAATCATCGGCGACGACCAGTCAGTGGCCGAGAACCTCTCGACGTTCTCGGCGTTCGTCAAGCAAGCGCGCGAGATCCTCGAGGCGGCCGACGAGCGCTCGCTCGTCTTGCTCGACGAGCTCGGCGCCGGCACCGATCCCGACGAGGGCGCCGCCCTGGCCCAGGCGATCCTCGAAGAGCTGGCCGAGCGCGGCACGCTCGTGATCGCGACGACGCACCTGGAGCCCCTCAAGGCCTTCGCGTCCACTCACCCTCGCGCGCGCAACGCGTCGGTCGAGTTCGACACCGCGACCCTCGCGCCCACGTTCCGTCTTCGCTACGACCAGCCCGGGCAGAGCTACGCGCTGACGATCGCCGCACGGCTGGGCCTCGGCGCCGACCTGATCGCGCGGGCGAACGCGCATCGCTCCGAGCACGCAGCGCGGCTGGCCGATCTCCTGGCGACGCTCGACGCCAACGCCCGCACCGAGGCGGAACGGGCCCGCGAGATCGAGCGCCTGCGCGCCGAAGCGGCCGCTCAGCTCGCGAAGGCTCGCCAGACCGAGGCGCAGGCCGAGAGTCGTGCCCAGGCGATCGTCGCCCGTGCGCGCGCCGAGGCGACGGCACTCGTCAGCGAGATCCGCCGGGCGCTGACCGCCGAGTGGGACAAGCTCAAGCGTACCGACCGATCACGCCGGTCCCTCGATGACAGCCGACGCCGCGTGCGCGAGGTCGCGAGCCGGATGGAGGCCCTGGTTCCCGAGGCGCCGGCGGAGCGGCCGGTCTCGCTGGCCCCCGGCGCCACCGTCGCGGCCGAGCACCTCGGCATCCGCGGCGAGCTGGTCGAGATCGCCGGAACCTCGGCGACGGTCCGATCGGGCTCGGTCACCGTCCGCGTGCCGCTCTCTGCCCTACGACCCGCTACTACGCAGACCGGAGCGACGGGGCGGGAGGAGGTTGCGGGGAGGGGTTCGGGGCGAGTGGGGTTCCGAAGCCCTGGATCCCTCCCCGCAACCTCCTCCCGTCCCGTCGCGTCCGAGATCTTGCTGTTAGGACAGACGACCGACGAGGCGCGCGACCGGGTCGAGAAATATCTCGATGATGCCTTCCTTGCTGGCCTGGCGAGCGTACGATTGGTGCATGGCAAGGGCAGCGGCGCCCTTCGCAAGACCGTCCGCGATCTTCTGGCCGGCCATCCGCTGGTCGAGTCGTTTCGCGACGGCGAGCCCAACGAGGGCGGAACGGGCGCGACCGTGGCCGCGCTGAAGGTCGGCTGATGCAGTACTCACAGGCGGTGCTCGACGACATCCGGGCCGCCGTCGACATCGTCGATCTCGTCGGGCGGTTCGTGAACCTCCGCAAGGCGGGCTCCCACTGGAAAGGCCTCTGCCCTTTCCACGCCGAAAAGACTCCGTCGTTCACGGTCAATCCGCAGAAAGGCATCTTCCACTGCTTCGGGTGCGGCGTCGGCGGCGACGCGTTCGGCTTCGTCATGCGCCAGGATCGCCTGTCGTTCCCCGAAGCCGTCCGCGCGCTCGCCAAGAGCGCCGGGGTCGCGCTGCCCGACGAGCACGGGGCGAAGAGCGGCGACTCGGGCCGCGAGGAGCTCCTGCGGGTGATGGAGCTCGCCGGACGCTTCTACGTCGACACCTTGTGGAAGCCGGCCGGCGAGCGGGCGCGCGCCTATCTCGACCAGCGGGGGATCGACGCCGGGATCGCGCGACATTTCGGCCTGGGCTACGCGCCCGAGGGTTGGGATTCGCTCCTGACCTGCATGAAGGCCGAGAAGGTTCCGGACGAGGCGCTGATCGCGGCGGGCCTGGCGGTCGCGCGTGAGAATCGGCCCGGCGCGTACGACCGATTCCGCGGGCGCTTGCTGTTTCCGATTCGCGATTTGCAGGGGCGCGTCGTCGCCTTCGGGGGCCGCGGCTTCGGCGACGAGCAGCCGAAGTACCTGAATTCGCCGGAGACGCCGCTCTACACCAAGGGCAACCTGCTCTACGCCGCCGACCTGGCGCGCCCGACGATTCAGTCGCAGAACCGCGCGCTGCTGGTCGAGGGCTACGTCGACTGCATGATGGCCCACCAGCACGGCTTCACCGGGACGGTGGCCGCGCTCGGCACGGCGTTCACGCCGGCCCAGCTGGCGCTGCTCCGGCGCTACTGCGACGAGGTCATCACCTTCTTCGACGCCGACGCGGCCGGGCAGAAGGCCGCGGCGCGGGCCGAAGAGCTTCTGGAGCCCACGGGCCGAGGCATGGCCTGGGCGGTGAACCGCTCCGGCGCCTTCGAGGGCGCCGGCACCCTGCGCGTCAAGGTCGCGTTGCTCCCGGCCGGCCACGACCCCGACACGTTTTTGCGAACGGTCGGCAGTGAAGCCTTCTCGGAGCGTATCGCCGCGGCCCGGAGCATCCTGGCCTACGCGCTCGATCGCGCGCTCGCGGACCCTGACGGGGCGACCGGGCCGCGGGCTCGCACCACCGCGTTTGCCCGGGTCGCCCTGATGCTGGCGAAAGTGGCCGACGGGGACGAGGCCGCCACGCTGTCGCGCGAGGCTGCCGCCAGGCTGGGCGTCGACCCGACTCAGCTCTGGATCGAGGCCCAGCGCCTTCAGACCTCGCTCAGGACGCCGCCAGCCCAATCCCAGCCGACCGCGCCGACCTCGATGCCGCCCGTCGAGCGCGACCTGGTCGCGCTCCTGCTCTACTCGAGCGAGGCGCGGACGGAGCTCCTGGACCCGCTCGCCCGCTCGGATGAGCCGAGCCACGCCTCGCTCCGGGCCATCGTCGATGCGCTCAGGCAGCGGCCTGACGCCACGCCCGAGAGCCTGATGACCGACCTCCCGACCGATGAGGCACGATCGGTCTTGTCCTCGCTACTCGTCGAAGATCGCGAAAGTATTGACGCTCGGGTTAGCATCGGACAGTTCCAGCGACGGCTCGAACGCAGCCAGCGGCTGCGGCGGGCCCGGGAGGTCAGCCAGGCGATCGCCGAGACTCAGGCAAAGACCGGAGTCGCAACACCGGTGCACGCCGAACTCATGACTCTGCACAAGGAAAGTGCCGTCGTGTACGAGATCACGGGTGGTGTCGCCCAGTCGTTAGAACATGGGACGTCGACGTCCACAAGGAGCTCAGACGAATGAGCGAAGAGCCAAAGCTGGAGGAGCTCGACCGGCTGATCTCGATGGGGAAGCAAAAAGGCTTCCTCACCTACGACGAAGTGAATGACGCCCTTCCGTCCGACCTCGTCTCCCTCGACCAGCTCGACGACATCATGATGATGTTCGGCGCGATGGACATCGAGGTGGTCGACTCGGCGAAGGCCGGCCGGCTCCCCTCCGAGGTCCGCGAGCGGAAGGCACAGCAAGAGCCCGAAGAGAACGACGACGACGGGCCGCCCGAGCCGATCGATCTGACGCCTGGCCCGGTCGGGCGCACCGAGGATCCGGTTCGGCTCTACCTTCGCGAGATGGGCCGCGTCGCGCTGCTCACGCGCGAGGGTGAGATCGCGCTGGCCAAGCGCATCGAGGAAGGCAAGAACCAGGTCACGTCCGCGATCCTCAGCACGAACCTCGCCGTCGAGCGCTTCCGCGAGCTGCGCGAGCAGCTGCGCCGCCACGACATCTCGGTCAAGGAAGTCGTCGACGTCAACGAAGAGGAGTTCACCGAGGAGAAGGAAGCCGAGCTCACCCGCGTGGTGATCGCGGCCTTCGCGATGGTCGACCGGCTCCTGCGTGAGCGCGACCAGCTGCTCACCCAGGCCAGGAAGGTCAAAACCAAGTCGCCCGCCCGCCGCAAGCCGAAGAAGGGCGCCAAGGATCCGGCGTGGAAGCGTCTGGAGTCGCAAGCGCAGCTGCGCCAGACGCGCGTGCTCGAGAAGCTGCGCGCGCTCAACATCGGCAACCAGATCATCGACCGTGAGGATTCCGAGCTCGGCCGCCGCGGCCTGGTGCAGCGCCTGCGCGACCTACTCGACGACATCGAGCGCGCCGAGCGTGTGATTCGCCTCTGGACGAACGGCCGGCGCCCGTCGACCGACGAGGTGCAGAACCTCATCTACGTCTCCTTCCGGGATCCGGCCGCCAACGGCGCCGCTACCGCCGGCGGCGTCGGCGATCTCCATCTCAAGGCCGCCAAGAAATTCCCGTCGCCCAAGCAGCAGCAAGTGTGGGTCGCCCAGCAGGAGATCAAGGTCGCCGAAGGGCGCGCCAATGCCAAGGCCGACGAGATCAAGCGCGTGATGGCCATCATCAAGGCCGGCCAGGTCAAGGCCGCCCAGGCCAAGAAGGAGATGGTCGAAGCCAACCTGAGGTTGGTCATCTCGATCGCGAAGAAGTACACGAACCGCGGTCTGCAGTTCCTCGACCTGATCCAGGAAGGGAACATCGGCCTGATGAAGGCCGTCGACAAGTTCGAGTACCGCCGCGGCTACAAGTTCTCGACGTACGCGACCTGGTGGATCCGCCAGGCGATCACCCGCGCGATCGCCGACCAGGCCCGCACGATCCGCATCCCCGTACACATGATCGAGACCATCAACAAGCTCATCCGGACCTCCCGTCAGCTCGTCCAGGAGCTCGGCCGCGAGCCCACCCCGGAAGAGATCGCGACCAAGATGGACGTGCCGGTCGACAAGGTTCGCAAGGTCCTCAAGATCGCCCAGGAGCCGATCTCGCTCGAGACGCCGATCGGCGAGGAAGAAGACAGCCATCTGGGCGATTTCATCGAGGACAAGCAGGTCGTGTCGCCCGTCGAGTCGATCATCGGCCTGTCCTTGCGCGAGCAGACCAACAAGGTCCTCAACACGCTCACGCCGCGCGAGGAGAAGGTGCTACGGCTGCGCTTCGGCCTCTCGGACGGCTGTGAGCACACGCTCGAGGAAGTCGGCCAGGACTTCGCGGTCACGCGCGAGCGCATACGCCAGATCGAGGCGAAGGCGCTGCGCAAGCTGCGGCATCCGTCACGCTCCAAGAAGCTTCGGAGCTTCCTGGAGTCGTGACGCAGGCGCGATGACTCTGCGGGCCCATAGCTCAATGGCAGAGCAGCCGGCTCATAACCGGTTAGGTCTTGGTTCGAGTCCAGGTGGGCCCACTATTGTAGCGGGGGCCGTGAGGCCGGCTTTGACCGAGGGTGGCCTGATACAGGTGCTTGTGGCTCCGCTCCGCGGACAGTCCTTGGGGCTTCGCGGACAACCCTCGTGGCTCTTGGGGCTTCGCGGAGAATCCTCGCCGCTCCGCGGACAACCCGCGTCGCTCGGCGGACAACCCGATGTGCTTGGCGATCGGCTACAATCAAGGAAAGCGTGGACGCTCAGCTCCTGACCCTGATCGATTTACAGGGCTTCGACACGCGGCTCGCCGCGCTCGAGGCCGAAGCAGCCCGTCTCCCCAAGCAGATCGAAGCCATCCAGCAAGCGCTCGCCGAAGCCAAGAAGGCGGTCGACACCGTCAAGCAGAAGGCGGATACGACTCGAAAAGATCTGCGGACCAAGGAAAAGGACCTCGAGGTCGTCACGGCCAAGCGGACGAAGGCCGAAGGCCGTCTGTGGGAAGTCAAGAACAACACCGAGTACTCCGCGGTGCTCGCCGAGATCGAAGCGATCAAGCAGGAGAAGGGGCGCGGCGAAGAGGAGATCCTCGGCCTGATGGAGCTTCAGGAGCGTCTGGCCGCCGAGGGCCGAGAGGCCGACACGCGCCTGAAGGCCCGCGAAGAGCAGGCGCAGCAGGACGAGGCGGTCGTGCGCAAGAAGCTCGCCGCGGTGGAGGCCGAGCTGACCGGCCTGCGCGCCGACCGCAATTCGCGCGCCCAGGCCCTGCCCCGCCCGCTGCTCGCCGACTACGAAAAGATCTTGAAGGCCCGCAGCGGCATCGCCGTGGCGAGCGTTAGCTCGTCCGCGATCTGCGCCGGCTGCCGGGTCGCAATCCGGCCCCAGGCCATTCAGGAGCTCAAGGCGGCCCAGGCGCCGATGATCTGCGAGAACTGCGGCCGCTACCTCTACTGGCAGGAATCCGCCTGACGGCGCGACCCGCCGTCGCCACACCTCGACGCGCTCAGCCCGACGTCACCGTCTACACCGACGGCGCGTGCTCGGGCAACCCCGGGCCCGGCGGCTGGGCCGCGATCATCATGGACGGCGACGAGGAGCGCGTGGTCTCGGGCCGCGCTCCCCGCACCACGAATCAGCGCATGGAGCTCCAAGCGGTCGCCGAAGGTCTGGCGGCGATCCCCGGGAGCCGGCGGGTTCACGTCTATTCTGACAGCGCCTACATCGTGAATTGCTTTCGCGAAGGCTGGTGGGAGCGCTGGGAAAAGAACGGCTGGCGGAACAGCCAGAAGCAGCCTGTGGCCAATCGCGATCTCTGGGAGCGTCTCCTCGCCGAGACGCGCCGTCACGACGTGGCCTGGCACAAGGTCGCCGGCCACTCCGACGACGCGCTGAACAATCGCGTGGACGCCCTCGCCCGTGCCGCGATCGTCGGCTGACTCATCCCGTCGGCTATACTGTGAAGGCGCCAGAGAAGGCTGGACGGTCGCCGGCCGCGGTGACGCGGCGGGAGGAAAGTCCGGGCTCCGCAGGGCAGGGTGCTGGGTAACGCCCAGGGGGGGAAACCCCACGGACCAGTGCCACAGAAAAGAGACCGCCGCTTCGTCGGGCCCGTGAGGGTGGCGAGGCGGTAAGGGTGAAACGGTGAGGTAAGAGCTCACCAGCGGCGCGGGTGACCGCGCCGGCTTGGCAAACCCCACCCGGAGCAAGGCCAAATAGGGGAGCTATGGCGTGGCCCGCGCCGCTCCCGGGTTCGGCCGCTGGAGACGCCGGGTAACCGGCGCCCTAGAGAAATGATCGTCGCCCCGGCCGGGAAACCGGTTGGGGACACAGGACCCGGCTTACAGGCCTTCTCTGGCGCTTTTCTTCGCCACTCTCCCGACGCAGCCTATCCCACGATCGACGGCGCGATACGCGCCACGACGTAGCCGCCCACCGCTCCAGCGCCGAACCCCGGGGCGAAGACTCTGGTCGGGCGCGTGAGGACGCCGTCGCGCACCGCATCGTGTAGCGCGAGCGGAATGCTGGCGGAGGACGTGTTGCCGACCCGCTCGATGTCGAAATAAAGACGGCTCACGTCGAGCCCGGCGGCTTCGGCGATCGACGTCACCATCGCTTTGTTGGCTTGATGGGGCACGACCAGCTCGACGGCGTCGAGCATCGAGCCGGGGCCGTCGGGGTGGCGCAGCGCCTTGAGCTCGGCCAGCATCTGGTCCATGTAGCGCTTCACCAGGGCCCGGACGTCGGGGCCGTAGACGGTCACGTCGTTGTCGAAGTCAGGATTCGGCCACACGATCGAGTCCACCTCGCCCATGGGACCGCTGGCGTAGGTCTGGAAGACCTCGACGTCGGGAGGCGCGCCGGACGGCGCGGGCCCGACCACGAGCGCCGCGGACGCATCGCCGAATAGCATTCGAGACGTCCGCACCGTCCCGATCTTGTCGGAGAACTTCTCACCGGCGACGACCAGCACCGGCCGCTCGGTTTCATCGAGCAACCGGACCGCGTCGGCCAGCGCGTAGGGCAGCCCGGCGCACGCAGCGACGAGGTCGCAGGACGTGTGCGTCTGGAGCATGCCGAGCTGGCCGGAGAGCCATGCCGCCACCGACGGCATCTGCCTCGTGCTCGTGCACGAGCAGAACAGCACCGCGCCGAACTCCTCGGGCCGTCGGCGGCACTTCACGAGCGCCGCGCGCGCGGCCCGGAGCGCCAGGTCCTCGAGGCTCGCGTCCGTGTAGGTGCGCTGCTCGATACCGGTCTTGGTCTTGATGTGTTCCGCGGTCATCGGCGACCAGCAGTAGGCCGCGTTGCGGACGAGGTCCTCGTTCGTGAAGACGTGCTCGCCACGGCACGCGGCGAGCGCCACGAAACCGGCGGTGGACCTCGACCGGCGGCACCGGCGTGGCCGGCGGATACGGCGTCGCCGGCACCGGCCGCTGTCGAATCGCCCCGGGTGCAACTTTTACTCGACGAACGAATTGACTCACCTCGACGCTTCGCGGATAGAGCAGCAGCACGACGTCGTCGGGACCGAGGGCGCCGACGGACGTGAGCCGCGTGTCCTCACGG
>Ga0209382_10003836_pt1 | contig 20583 bp, 15 predicted proteins | sample SoiMetdeltSBSDD5_FD_187599 | JGI IMG/M metagenome (GOLD analysis project Ga0209382, IMG submission 187599) | Bulk soil microbial communities from a Populus tree surrounding site in Tennessee, USA - Soil MetaG P. deltoides SBSDD5 (SPAdes) (version 2) | ecosystem: Environmental > Terrestrial >... | reverse complement strand
GTGCGGTTGGCGCGGATGCGCTCGCGTAGCGCGGCGACGAACGGGCGCCAGAAGTCCTCGCTGCGCGGTGTCGCGGAGAACCCCGGGACGCTCTCCACCGGGTGGGGCAGCGACGGGTTGCCGGCGCCGCGCCGGCCGGTGGCGCGCAGCGACGTCGGGGCGCCGGCGCCGCTGCCGCCGACGCCGGCGGCGGGATCGGGCGGCGTGCCGCCGTCGACCGGCAGCGGTGCCGGCAGCTCGACGGTCATCTCGTAGACCTTGGACGACGCGCACTCGAGCACGCTCACCGGGCGTGGGCGAAAGCTCGCTCCGTCGCCGTGCCCGTGGCGGACCCAGCCGCCGACGAAGCGCGCGATCCGCGGCAGCGGACGCACGGTGGCGGAGAGGGCCACGCGCTGGAACTCGCCGGCGAGGCGCACGAGGCGGTCGACGGCGGTGATGAGGTGCGTGCCGCGCTTGGTGCCGGCGACCGCGTGCACCTCGTCGAGGATGACGGTGGTGACGCCGCGCAACATGTCGCGCCCCGCCGACGAGGTGAGCAGGAGGTTGAGGCTCTCGGGAGTGGTGATCAGCACCTCGGGCGGGCGCCGGAGCATGCGCCGGCGGTCGGCTGGCGGCGTGTCGCCGCTGCGCACGGCGACGCGCACCGGAGCCGGCGCGGCGCCGGTCGCGTTCCACGCGGCCCCGAGCTCCGCCAGGGGCGCGAGCAGGTTGCGCTCGACGTCGTTGTTGAGCGCCTTGAGCGGCGAGACGTAGAGCACGCGGGTGAGGCCGGCCTCCCAGGTGCCCGAGAGCAGGCGGTCGAGCGCCCAGAGGAAGGCGGCCAGCGTCTTGCCGCTGCCGGTCGGCGCCGTGGCCAGGATGTGCTCTCCGCGCGCGATCGCCGGCCACGCGCGCCGCTGTACCTCGGTGGGGACGCCGAAACGACGCCCGAACCAGGCGCGGACGACGGGGTGGAAGACGGCGAGGGGGTCGGAGGGCGCTGCTAGCATGGGACCGACGGCGTGGCCCGGCGGAGACAGTAGCTCAATGGCCTGGTTCGGCGGCGGCACCAACAAGACAAAGTCCATCCAGAGGAAAGTCCTGAGGGTGGGCACCCTGACGCCCCTGCAGGAGCTCGACCCTCGGCGCACGCAGGAGCGGGGCACCGTGATGGTGCTCGCGCAGCTCTTCGAGGCGCCTTACGAGCTCGCCGGCCTGGGCGGCGAGCCGACCCCGCGCCTCTTCGCCGAGCCGTTGCGGGCGGAGGAAGGCGGCAACGTCGTGTCGGCGGCGGTGCGCCAGGGGATCGTCTTTTCCGACGGCACGCCGCTGACCGCCGCGGTGGTCGCCGAGTCGCTCGCCAGCAACGAGGTGGTGCTGCGGGCGGCGGCAGTGGAGGCGGTGGGCGAGAGGTTGCGCTTCCGCCTCCACCGACCGCATCCAGGGTTCGAGAGGCTCCTGGCCCAGAGCCACTGCGACGTGACGCTGCGCCGCGAGGGGCACGTGCTGGGCACCGGGCCCTTCGTGGCCGAGGAGGATGCCAGTGACCCCCAGTGCGTGCGGCTGTTTCCGAACCCGAACTACCGCGACGAGGTGCCGCTCGACGAGGTCCAGTACCGCGTTTACGCGAGCGCCGAGCAGCTCGCGGCGGCGGTCGACGCGGGCGAGGTCGACCTCACCACCGCGCTCTCGCGCGACGACGTGGCGCGCGTGCGCGAGGCGCGCAAGCACTTCCTCCCCGGCGCCAGCACGGCGATCCTCTACCTGAATACCGAACGGCCCGCCTTCGCGGACCCGCGCCGGCGTCGCGCGGTCGCTTTTGCCATCGACCGGGTGGAGGTGACCCGCACCTCGTATTCGAGCCCGCTAGCCTTCTCCGCGATGAGCCTCCTGCCGCCGCTGATGGGGAGCCATCGCGACGGTGTCTCCTTCGCCCCCGAGCGGGCGCGCGAGCTGCTGCGCGAGGCAGGGTCCACCGATGGGCGGCTGCGCCTGGTGATCGTATGGGCGCCGCGGCCCTACCTGCCGCAGCCGGCCGCGGCCGCCAGCACCCTGGCGCGGCAGCTCGCCGCCGTGGGCCTGCAGGTCGACGTCGTGACCCCCGCGAGCAACGAGGAGTACAACGACCGGATCCGCGCCGCCGACTACGACCTCCTGCTTTCGGGCTGGATCGCCGACACCCACGATCCGGCGGACTTCCTCGCCGCCAACCTCTCGTCGGAGGCGATCCCCGCGCGCGCCGCATCGACGGTGGGCCGCGCCAACCGCGCGCGCTGGCGCGACGCGGCGGTGGACCAGGCCCTCGGCCGGTTCCGCGAATCGCGCTCGGGAGAAGCGCTGGCGGAGATCTTCGAGCGGGTACGCGACGGGGTGCCATTCGTGCCGCTCATGTACGGCCAGACCGTCGTCGTCTGCGGCTGGCGGGTCCGGAACTTCGAGCCAACCCCGTTGGGCCTTTCCAGCCTGGCGTCGGTCGACGTGGAGGCCTCGTAAGGTCCGTGAGCGCCGAGACGATGCGCAGCGAGCCGGTGCGCGCGGTGGTCATCGACGACTCCGGCTTCCAGTGCTCCGCGCTGCGGCACCTGCTCGAGGGGCGCTACGGCGAGCGGGTGGCCGTCGAGACCTACGTCGATCCGGTGGCGGCGCTCGAGCGGCTCGGTCCCGACGTCGGCCTGCTGCTGCTCGACTGGGAGATGCCCGGCCTCGACGGAGCGGCGATGCTCGAGGAGGCGCGGCGCCGCGGCGTCGACCTCAAGCGCGTGATCATCCGCTCCGGCCACCACGCCGACGAGCTCCACCGCCAGTTCGACGGGCGCGGTTGCCTCTGCGTCATCGAGAAAGGGGAGCAGGAGCAGCAGGCGGCCTTCCTCATGATCCTCGACGGCATCGTGCGGCGCAGCGGCCGTGAGCCCGGCCGGTGAAGGTCGTCCTCTTCGGCGCCACCGGCATGGTCGGGCAGGGGGTGCTCCGCGAGTGCCTGCTGGCCCCTGACGTCGAGCGCGTGCTCGCCGTCGTCCGCAGCGCGAGCGGCCAGGCCAAGGGAAACCCTCACGCGAAGCTCGCCGAGCTCGTGCACCGGGACTTCACCGACTTCTCGACCGTCGCCGGCGAGCTCACCGGCTGGGACGCGTGCCTCTACTGCCTCGGCGTCACCTCCGCGGGCGCGAGCGAGGCGGACTACCGTCGGGTCACCCACGACTTCGCCCTGGCGGCGGCGCGCACGCTGTCGGATCGCAACCCGGGAATGACGTTCGTCTTCGTCTCCGGTGCGGGCACCGACCCCGCATCGAAGACGATGTGGGCGCGGGTCAAGGGGGAGACCGAAGACGCCATCCGGCGTCTTCCGTTCCGCGCCGCCTACGCGGTGCGCCCGGCGTTCATCCAGCCGCTGCACGGCATCCGCTCGCGCACCGCGTCGTACCGCGTGTTCTACGCCTTGACGGCGCCGCTCTACCCGCTGCTCCGGAAGGTCGCGCCGCGCTGGGTGACCACCACCGAGCGCCTCGGGCGCGCGATGCTCGAGCTCGTGCGGAAGGGGTTCGATCGTCCCGTGCTGGAGAACGCCGACCTCGACGCGCTGGGTGCGTAGGAGGGCGCTACTTCTCTTCGGCCAGTCGCCGGAGCATGCGATAGACCATCCGCTCGTGGCCGGCAGCCATGGTGACGAAGGCGACGCCGATGGCGCCCTCCTGACTCCAGGCGACCCGCCCTTCCACCGGCAGGATCTCGCTCTCGTTGCGGAGCTCGAACCGCACCGTGTTGCCGACCACCCAGTCCGCCGGTGCGCCGGTGAGCGCCATGCCGCCGACCGAGAGGTTGGAGAGCTCGGCGGCCACGATCTGCCCCTCCGGTAGGTGGAGTCGCACCGGTGCGCGAAGCCGGATCCGCACCTCCGACTGCTGGCCGAGCTCGAGGGCGGCCGCGGAGTTGAGGCTGCGCCGCCGGGCGGCGGTGTTCTGGATGTGCATCGCGAGCTGCGGCTCCTCGGCAAGGATCTCCTTCAGCGGCTGGAGGGCGATCCGCACGACGCGACAGTCGGTGGCGGCGCGCGCCGAGGCGGTGCGCTCGGTCTCGTCGAAGAGGCTCAGCTCGCCGAGGAGCTCCCCGGGGCCGACTCGCGCCAGCAGCTGCATCGGCCGGCCGACCTTGTCCTTGAATACCGTCACCGTCCCTTCGAGGACGAGGTAGACGGCGTCGGCGGTCTCACCGTGGGCGAAGATCAGGCGGCCGGCGGGCACGTTCACCTCGCCGCTGTGCATGGCGAGCGAGCGCAACCGCTCGGGGGACAGCTCTGCGAAGATCTCGCAGCGGCGGAGGAGCTCGGAGACTGCCATGCGGCGCCGTTGCGAGCACTCTAGTGTCCCGCCCTTCCGATTCCAAATGTCTCCGTCATGGCATGCGAGGTCGCCACAGGACGGCGTGAGCGCCAGGGCGATCGGCGCTGCTATGCTCGCCGGCGATTCCGATGGAGCAGACCGGTGGCGCAGCGGCGGGTGGACCGTCGCCGGAACCCCGGGCGGGGGAGCCGCCGGCGGACCGAGCGAACCGGGAGCTGCGGCCGGCGACCACCGCGCTCGCCATCGGAGCGCTGACGCTCCTCGTCTTCCTGCCGGCTCTTCGTAGCGGATTCGTGCACCTCGACGACCCGCAAACGGTGCCGCGCTACGCGGTGGTGCTCCGCGGGCTCACCTGGGACGGCGTTCGGCTCGCCTTCGGCAGCAACTTCTTCGGCCACTGGGCGCCGCTGACGGTGCTCTCGCTGATGCTCGATTGGCAGCTCTGGGGTCGCGTCGCCTATGGGCATCACCTCACCAGCGTGATCCTGCACGGCGCCGCCGCGGCGCTCGCCTTCCTCCTCTGGCGGCGCACCACGGGCGCCACGGCCCGCGCCGCGGCGGTGGCCCTGCTCTTCGCCCTCCACCCCCTGCGCGTCGAGCCCGTTCTCTGGCTCACGGGCCGCAAGGACCTCATCGCCGGCGTCTTCTCGCTGCTCGCACTCCTTCTCTACATTCGCTGGCGGGAAGCGCCGTCGAGCGGCCGCTGGTTGGCGGTGACCGTCGCGTTCGCCGCGGCGCTGCTCGGGAAGGCCACGGCGATGGTCGTGCCGGCGCTGATGCTCGTCCTCGATCTGTGGCCGCTCGGGCGCTTCTGGCTGGTCGAGCCCGGGACGCCGCGCGATCCTGGAACGACTTCCTGGCCGGTTCTCGCGAGCCTTCGACGGCTCGTGTTCGAGAAGCTCCCCTGGATGGCGATGAGCGGGGTCGCCGCGGCGGCGGCGCTCTGGAGCGCGCGGGCGAGCGCCGCCATGGCCGAGCTCGACGCGGTCTCGTTGCCGGCGCGCCTCGCCACCGCCGCCGTGGGCTACGCGCACTACCTGCGAGCCACCTTCTGGCCCGCGGGGCTGGCCGCGTTCTATCCGCTGCCGCGCGCGGGGTGGCCCGCCTCGCAGGTCGCCTTTTCGGCGGCGCTCTTCCTCGTGCTGACCGTCGTCGCCCTCGCCGCCGTGCGCCGATTCCCCTGGGTCACCGCCGGCTGGCTCTGGTGGGTCGCCTGCCTGGCCCCGGTCTCCGGCCTCCTGCAGGCGGGGGAGCAGGCGGCGGCGGACCGCTACACCTACCTCGCGTCGATGGGTCTCGGCGTGGCCGTCGTGTGGAGCGTCGCCGAGATCGGGTCGCGCTTCTCCGCGCGGCGCGCGGCTACCCTGCTGGCCGTCGTCGCGCTCGGCGCCTGCATCCCCGCCACCCGGGCGCAAATCGCCACCTGGCGGGACAGCGAATCGGTCTTCCGGCGCATGGTGGAGGTGACCGCAGACAACCACTTCGGCCATCTCAACCTCGCCAACGTGCTCGCGGAGACGGGCCGCGGCCCCGACGCGATCGACGAATACCGCGCGGCCATCGCCCTGCGTCCCGACGTCCCCCTCGCCTGGACCGGGCTCGGCGCCGCGCTGCGCGCGCAGGGAGACCGGGCAGGCGCGCGCGACGCCCTCGTGCAGGCCCTTCGCATCGAGCCACGCCTCACCTCGGCGCACCTCCAGCTCGCGGCCGTCTACGAGGAGGAGGGTGCCCTCGGCCCCGCGGCCGGCCACCTCGCGCGTGCGATCAGCCTCGAGCCGCACCACACGCAGGCGTGGCAGGGCCTGGCGTCCGTTCTCGCCCGGCCCGGGGCGGCGCGCCGGGCGCTGCCGTACGTCGCCGCCGTCGCGCGCGGCGAGCCCGAGTCACGCGAGCTGCAGGACCTGCTGCGGCTCGTCGAGTCGCGGGTGGCGGCCGAGAAGGTCGCGGGCCCGACCGCGCCGTAGCGGCGGCGCTACGGGAGCGAGCCTGCCTAGCGGGCCAGCGCCTCGCGCACGAGATCCGCGGTGACCCGGAGGCGATACCGCGAGTCGGCGATCGTCTCGAGCGTCTCCTGCGACCAGGGGTCGAACTCGAACGGATTCACGATGTCCGTGAAGATCGGCCGCAGCGACCGCGCGCCCGTGCGCGAGTCGCGGGCCGCCCGCTCGGCGATGAGCGCGGCCGCCAGGTCCTCCATCTCGAGGTCGATCCCCATCACCTCGAAGAACCGCCGCGAGCGGACGAAAGGCGAGTCGAAGGAGTGCAGCAGGATCTCCTTGAGCACGTCCGCGTTGAGGTCGTTGAGCAGCACCGTCTGGTCGAAGCGGGCGAGGAACTGCGGCACCATGCCGAACTCGAAGAGGTCCTGCGCCTTGAGGAAGTCGGCGAGCGAGAAGCGCGTCTCGATGCGCACCTGCCCGTCCGCCGTGCGGATGGTGTGCGTGCGCAGGCGCTCGCCGCTGCCGGGCTTCGTCACCCGCTCGTAGACCTGGTCGTAGATCCCCTCGAAGGCGCCGCCGCAGAGGAACATCATCTGACCGGTGTCGATGTCGAGGGTGACCGAGCGGTCCTCGCCGTCGACCCAGGCGTGGGTCTTGTGGGCGACGTGTTCGCCCTCCATCAGCGTCAGGAGCCCTTGCTGCAACACGACGCCGATGGCGTTCGGGCGCCCGGCGACGACCGACGACATCTTGTCGATCTCGTCGACGCAGATGGTGGCGCGCTCGATCGCCTCCTTGAGGTCCTCGGCACGGGGGCTCGAGCCGAGGATGGCCCGCGCCCGCTGCTCGACGGCGGTGAGCAGCCGGTCGGGCCGGAACTCCATGCGGTCGGAGTCGACGAGCAGGTTGGCGTTGATGATGGTGACCGAGCGGAACGGGCGGTACTCCGGCACCTCGTGGTAGAGGCGCTGGATGTTGTTCATGATCGTCGTCTTGCCGGTGCCCGACGGCCCCACGAGCAGCAGGTTGCCCGAGACCTTGCCGGTGGTGTGCTTGTAGATCGCCACCGAGACGTGGCGCAGCGCCTTGTCCTGGCCGAGCACGCCACGGCGCAGCTCGGCGAAGATGAAGCGCGGCCTGATGTCGGTAAGTGCGCGCGCGCCGGTGGGAGCGGGGGCGGTCTCGACGTCGCGGATCATCGTGCTGCTCGGCATCTCCTGGTCATACGCGCGTCGGTGCCGCGCCGTCGCGGAGGCTCAGCGCGTGGCGGCCCTGGCCGGCAGCGCCGAGCCCGGCGGTTGCAACGACTCGGTGGGCACGCCGAGGGCGCGCAGCACGCGCCGCACGTATTCCTGAGTCTCGCGGTAGGGCGGGACGCCGCCGTAGCGCTCGACGGCGTGCTCACCGGCGTTGTAGGCGGCGAACACGCGCACCGCGTCGCCGTCGAAGCGGTCGACGAGGAAGCGGAGATAGCGGGCGCCGGCCTCGATGTTGCGGGCGGGCGTGAAGAGCTCGTCGACGCGCACGCCGAAGCGCGCGGCGGTGGCGGGCATGAGCTGCATCAGCCCGCGCGCTCCCTTGCGCGACATCGCCCGGTGATCGAACGCCGACTCCACGCGCATCACCGCGGCGACCACCGTCGGATTGACCTGGAAGCGGCGGGCGGCCTCGAGCACCTCGGCGCCGAACGGAGTCGACGGCGCCACGGCGTCTTCGGGGAACTCGAGCAGCACGCTGGCCACCGCGTCGACCTCGGCGGGCACCTCGGGCGCGGGGAGGATCTCGTCGGCGAGGATGCGGTCGACGCGCAGGAGGGAGACCGTGAGCACGCCGCCGGAGGCGAGGGTGAGCCGGGCACGCTCGGCCCCCACCTCGTAGGAGGTGACCTTGAGCACCTCGCCGCCCTGGAGCAAGACGAGCTCCGCCCGCGCCGCGGGCGCGGCCAGGGCGAGGACTACGAAGAAAGGGGCCAGCCGGCGGGGCATAGCACCATGGTAACCGAACCCCCGCGGGGATTTGTTCCTGGCCGGCCAGGCCCCCGATCAGGCGGTCGGCGCGGCCGGCAGGTAGCGCATGACCACCAGCGTGCGGTCGTCGGCCGGGGGGGCGCCCTTCGAGTGCGCCGAGACGTGGGCGAGGAGGCGGTCGCGGACCTGCGCCGCCGTGCCCCCGCCGGCGAGCGCCTGCGTCACCTGCTCGTAGCCGAACGGCTCGTCGTTGGCGTCGGTCGTCTCGATGAGGCCATCGGAGAGCCAGATGGCGAGGTCTCCCGGCGCCAGCTGCACCTCGCACTGGGCGTAGAGGTCGCCGAGCATCCCGAGAGGCGGGCTCGGAAGCATGATCTCCTGCACTTTGCCCGCGTGCAGGATGTAGGTTGGCACGTGGCCGGCGTTGGTGAGCTCTAGATTGCCGGTCCTGGGGTCGAAGATGGCCAGCGTCGCCGTCACCAGGGGCCGCGCGCCGACGCTGCCCTGCCCCTCGCGCACGAGGCGGTTGAGGCGCCCGAACACCTCGCGCGCCGGCAGCTTCTGCTCGAGGAGCATTCCCAGCCCGGCCTTGAGCATGGCCATGCGCAGGCCGGCCGAGAGCCCGTGCCCCGAGACGTCCGCGACCACCACGACGATGCGCCCCTCGTCGATCTTGATGAGGTCGAAGTAGTCGCCGCCGATCGCCGCCGAGGGCTCGAAGTAGCTCGCGAGCTCGACCGCCTCGGTGGTGGTGAGCGAGCTCGGCAGCAGACTCTGCTGCAGCTCGCGGGCGACCTGCAGCTCCTTCTCCAGGCTCTCCTTCTGTGCCGTCGCCGCGACGAGCTCCTGGAGGCTCGCGGCCATCTCGTTGTACGAGCGTTGGAGCTCGCCCAGCTGGTCCTTGCGCCGCACGGGGATGCGCACGGAGAAATCGCCGGCCCGCACCGCTCCGGTGGCGCGCGAGAGCCGGTTCACGGCGCGCGAGAGCCCGTAGATGAGGAAGAGGGCCATCAGCGTGGCGCCGGCATAGAGGTCGAAGAGGAGGAACGCCACCACCAGCAACACGCCCCACGCGGCGGCGTCGATGTCGGCGCCGCTCGACACCACTTGGCGCACCAGCGTTCGGGGCGTGGCGTTGAGCAGAGCCCCCATGTCCTGCGCAGCGCGACGCTGCGCCGGGCTGTTGGGAGAGCTGTTCAAAGGGCTGCTCTGAGGGTTCGTTTGAGGGTCTGCCTGAGGACCGGTCTGAGGATTGGTCTGAGGATTGGTCTGAGGGCTGACCTGAGGGCTCGTCAGGGGGCGGACCGCCCCGAGCTTCTCGACCCAGGCGAGGAACGGACGGTCGGCAAGGGGGAGATCGCGGTTGCTGGTGCCGAAGAACTCGCGCCGCAGCGCCTCCTTGCGGTCCGACACCGGCAGCGACACCGGCACGTGGCGGCCGAAAACTTGAACGTCGACGCGCTGGCCGGCCTCGCTCCAGGGCGCGATCTCCACCCAGAGGCCGCTGCGCTCGCGCAGCTCGCGGTCGAGGTCCCCCTGGAAGATGCCGAGCGCGGCGAGCTTGTCGCTCCCCTCGACGGCGGCGGCCATCGTCAGCCGGTCGCGCGCGTCGAGCACCAGCGGCACGTGTCGGGCAAGACCCTCGTCGGACGTCCCCGGCTGCACGAGCCAGGTGGGCCAGTCCTGGGGAGCGAACGTCGCACCGGCCACCTTCTTGCCCGCGCGGTAGTAGGCGAGCAGCACGTCCCCCTCGCGCAGGCGCGGGTGCCCGTCGCGGAAGCCGTCGAGCGCCTCGGCCGTGGTCTCCTCGAGCTCGCGGTGGAACGCCACCGTCGTGTCGCGGAAGAGGTGGCCGACGAGCGCGCCGGCGAGCAGCCAGAGGGCGACGCCGAGGAAGATGGCCGCCATCGGGATCGGCAGCACGCCGATCAGGAAGTAGGAGAAGGCGAGCTTGCGGCCGACCCTCCACAGGAAGCGGCGGAAGAGCCCGATGCCGCCCCAGAGAACGAGGAGGACGATCGCGGCCGAGAGGGCGAGCACGTAGAGGCCGTGCAGGCCGACGACGCGCGCCGCCAGGGCGCAGCCGAGCAGCACGCCGATGAGGCCGAGCAGCAGCGCGGTACGTCTTCGCATCGTCGGGGCCAGGATCCTACGCCCCGGCCCCGGGGCTGACTACGCAGGGTCTGCCCGAGGGTTGCAGCCACGTCCGGCCCCGGCGAAGGGCCGGGAGCGGTGCGATAGGATCCGCAGGCCTGTAGGGAGGACGAGCGATGTCGCGTATTCCGCGCCACCTGGAGCATCTGCGCACGGGGTTCACAGCCGAAGCCGTCTCGGCGGCGAGCTACCGGGCATTCGCCGAGCGCGCCGACGCGGCGGGCAAACCGAACCTCGGCGAGCGCTGGCGAGCTCTGGCGGCGGAGAAGGACCGGCTGGCGATCGACCTGCTCGCTGCCGCCGGCAAAGTGGAGAGCGAGGCAGGCAACCTGCGCGACGCCATCGCCGACGAGCTCTACGAAAACGAGGTCCTCTACCCGCGTCTGATAGCCGACATGGAGCACCTGGGCCACGGGGACGAGGCGGCCCTGCTGCGCCGTGTCGTCGACGTGCAGAAGCGCCACCGCGCCGCGCTCGACGACCTTCGCCGCGAGCTCACCGCGTCCACACACGACGTGCGCGGCGGGGCGGTGGCGAAGGCCGGCTGAGCCCCGCGCCCCGCGCGCTGCGCGCGCTTGCCGCGGCCCACCCGACCCCCACCCCGGGTTTCTATCCCACCCCTATCCCCCCGTCCCCCTGCCCCTCGAGGGGCAGGGGGCGCCACCGGCCCACCCCGCGAGCCAGCCCGCTGCCCGCCGCCCACCCCGGGTTCGTCCCCTGACCAACCAAGGGCAGGGAGCGCCGCCGCCCATGCGTGCGGCTTCGACCGAGTGTGTCCTGCTCGTGGCTTCGGCTGGGTGGTGTGTTTGCGAGGTCAGCCCGCCGCTGGGGTGCCGAGGACGGGGACCTCGCGAGCTTGTGTTTCGCGAATGTCGCGCCCCTGGGAGTCGCGCGCTTCGCGCTCGCGCGCGCGACGGGTCTCGCGGTCCTCGCGCCGCTCGGGGAGGTCGGCCGGGGTCGCCTTCGAGTTGGGCTCCATGTCGATGGCGCCCTTGAAGCGGCAGCCCTGGTCGAGCGCCACGCGCGGAGCGCGGATGTCGCCGTGGACGCGACCGCTGGCGCGCACCAGCACCTGCTGCGTGGCGGTCAGGTTGCCGCGCACCTCGCCCTCGACGATGATCGCGCTCGCTCGCACCTCGCCTTCGATGCGACCGTCGCTGCCCACGGTCACCTGATGCTCGGGGACCTGGATCTCACCACGGAAGCGCCCCTCGACCAGCAGGTCCTCCTCGCCTGTCAGCTTGCCTTCGAGCGACAGCGAGGGCCCCAGGCGGGCCGGCGAGGAGGGCGCCGCGACCCGGCCGGGGGCGGGGGGAGGTGTGGTGGGCCGCGGCGGCTCCGCGGTCGCGGTGGGGGTTGGGACGGCGACGTCGTCGGGACGCTTCCACATGGCGTGAACCTCCTGGTCGTGACGTGGGGGAAGCCAGCCGACCCTAAGGTCGGTAGCGCACACGGACAATGACCCTCGTCACCCCGCGCGGATGAGCGGGTTCACACTCCGTTGGATGAGCCGGCGCACGCTCGGGTGAGCTCGCGGCCGCGGTCGTGCCTGGTCCGGTCGAGCGCGATCACGACAGAATGCGCGCCGTGGTGGAGCCGGATCCGTCGTCATCGTCGCCGCGCGGCGGCGATCGCGCGTTCGAAGATGCGCGCGCCTCGGCGGTGGTGGCCCCACGCGAGCGCGGCGCAGCGTGGGAGGCGGCCACGGCACTGGCGGTCGCCGTCATCGCGCCCCTCGTGGTGTTCCGCGCCATGCTCCTGGGCGGGCTCGCCGGCATCCCCGGCGACATGCACGACGGGCGGCTGAACGCCTTCTTCCTCGAGCACTCCTGGGGGTGGGTGAGCCGCCAGCCGCTGCACCGCTCGCTCTGGGGGCTGCCGATCTTCTTCCCCGGCGGCGGCAACGCGCTCGCCTACAGCGACGCGATGGTCGCCTTCGGGCCCCTGTATTGGCCGTGGCGAGCGCTGGGACTGCCACCCGACACGTCGTACCAGCTCTGGTGCATGGCCGCGGTGGGCGCGAGCGCCCTCGTGGGCTACCTCTTCCTGCGTCGCGTCGTCGGGCTCTCGGCGACCGCTTCCGCGCTGGGTGCGTGGCTCGCCACCTGCTCGGCGTCGCGGCTGCACCAGATCAGTCACAGCCAGTTCCTGCCGACGTTCTATCTCCTCGCCAGCCTCGGCGGCGCGATCGGCTGGGCGCGCGGCGAGTCGCGCCGGCAGCGTCTCGCCATGGCGGCCTTGGCGCTCGCGGCCTTCGTCCTTCAGCTCCACGGCGGCTTCTACCAGGGGTTCTTCCTCGTCCTCGCCGTGGTCGCGCTCGCCACCGTGTCGCTCGCCCGCCGGGAGACGCGCCGCGGTCTGATGTCGCGCGTTGCGGCGGACTGGCCATACCTGCTCGGGCTCGCCGCCGTGGCCGCGCTCTGCCTCGTCCCCTGGCTCCAGCACTACCGCGCCGCACAGGCGGAGTTCGGGCGCGAGTGGGGGGAGATGGTGGCGATGGTGCCGCGCCCGAGGAGCTGGCTCTACGTCACGCCGCGGGCGCTCGCGTACCACTGGCTGCGCGACACCACCTTCTTCCGCCGCCTGCCGATGGACTTCGAGCATGCCGTCGGGCTCGGCTTCCTCACCACGGCCTGCCTCGTGGTGGCGGCCGTCGCGACGCGGCGCCGCACCGCGGTCTGGCTGGGCTGTGGCGCGGCGCTGCTCGTCGTGGCGGCGACGACGATGGTGCGCCGGCACGTCTTCTGGCACCTCCTCGTCGACCTCGTGCCGCCGCTCAGCTCCGCCAGGGCGCTCGTGCGGGTGGGGTTGTTGCTGCCGCTCCTCGCCGCCGTCGTTCTCGGCTCCTGGCTCGACGCCGCGCGAGGCCGGCGCCGACCGTGGATCCTCGCGCTCGTGGCGGCATGCGCCCTCGAGCAACTCGCCACCCTCGAGCTCCACGACCGCGACGCCGACCGCCGCTGGGTGGCCGAGATGGTGCGACGGGTCGACCCTCACGCCCGGGCCTTCGTCGCCACGCGGTCGTCCGACTTTGGAGGGGCCATGCCGGTGCACCTCGACGCCATGTTCGCCGCCTCGGCGACCGGCGTCCCGACGGTGAACGGCGCGTCCGGCAACGAGCCGCGGGGCTGGTACGGGCTGCAGTGGGCGCGGGTACGAAACCCGACCGCTGCGGCGCTCTTCCGCGGCGCGCTCGAAGAATGGCTGCACGCCGGCGGCATCGACCCGGCGACGGTGCAGTGGATCCGGCTGCCACCGACCTATCGCGACGAGACACGCGGCCCGGGACCGCGTCGGCGCTCCCGGAGGCCGGGCTGAGGCTCTCGGCAGCGCGCTGAGCACCCCTGGTGGCCGCCCCGAACCGGTGCACCGTGTGGGCCAGTCTTGCCCTCGCGGGTCGCTGGCGGCCGCGACCCGCGGGCTTTCTCACCACCCCGCTTGGGCGGGATAGGGGAATTCGGCCTCTCCCGTCCGTCTAAGCAGTGCGGCACCCGTTGTGGCGGCCTCAGGGTCCACCACACGCGGGGGCGCCCGGGTGGCGCAGTCCTTGGGGGCGCCTCTTCCCATGGTCCGAGGGTGAGTTCGGGGTGAGTTCGTGCCGGTGGAAACGAATCCGGCGGGGGCGGTCGGCCTGGTCGACCGCCCCGTTCGCTTCGCCGGCGTCGACGTCCGCCCCCACGCCCTCCGTGGGATAATTTCGCGGCACCAGCGGGGCGGCCGAGGTGGTCCGTTCCGCGCGGCTGCAGCGAGGAGCCCATGGCGCAAGCGGTATCGGTCGAGCGACGGCGAGCGCCGGAGGTCTATCGACCGCGGCATCCCGTTCGGTTGGTGACCGCCGCCGCCCTCTTCGACGGCCACGACGCGGCGATCAACATCATGAGGCGCCTGCTGCAGGCATCGGGCGCCGAGATCGTCCACCTCGGCCACAACCGCGGCGTGGCCGAGATCGTCGACGCGGCCATCGAAGAGGACGCCCAGGGCGTCGCCATCACCAGCTACCAGGGCGGCCACGTCGAGTACTTCCTCTACCTGCGCCAGCTGCTCGACGAGCGGGGGGCCAGCGCCGTGCGCATCTTCGGCGGCGGCGGCGGCGTCATCGTGCCGTCGGAGATCGAGCAACTCCACGCCGGCGGCATCGACCGCATCTTCTCTCCCGAGGACGGGCGGCAGCTGGGCCTGCAGGGGATGATCAACATCGTCCTCGAAGGCTGTGACTTCGACCTCGCCGAGCGGGAGCTGCCGGCCGGCGCGTCCCGCCACCAGCGCCTCGCGCGAGCGATCACCGAGGTCGAGCTGGGGAGGCGGCGGCCGGGCATTCAATGGGCGAATGGACGCGAGGCGCGAGCGGCCGGCGCGGCGCGAGCGGCGGCCGTGGTCGGCCTGACCGGCACCGGCGGAGCCGGCAAGAGCAGCCTCACCGACGAGCTCGTGCTCCGCTTCGTGCAGGACTTCCCCGACAAGCAGGTGGCGGTGCTCTGCGTCGACCCCACCAAGCGGCGCACGGGGGGCGCCCTGCTCGGCGACCGCATCCGCTTCAACACCGCCAAGAACCCCCACGTCTACCTGCGCTCGCTCGCCACCCGTGGCGCGCGAGGCGAGGTGTCGGAGGCGCTGCGCGACGCCCTGGCGACGATCCAGGAGAGCGGCGACTTCGACCTCGTCTTCCTCGAGACGGCCGGCATCGGGCAGGGGGACAGCGCCGTCGTCGAGCTCTGCGACCTCTCGCTCTACGTGATGACGGCCGAGTTCGGCGCCCCGTCGCAGCTCGAGAAGATCGAGATGCTCGACTACGCCGACCTGGTGGCGATCAACAAGTTCACGCGGCGGGGGAGCGAGGACGCCCTGCGCGCCGTGCGCAAGCAGTACCAGCGCAACCACCGGCTCTTCGACGTCGCGCCGGAGACGCTGCCGGTCTTCGGCACGAGCGCCGCCCATTTCAACGACGCCGGTGTCAACGCGCTTTACGCGCACGTCGTCGCGCGGCTCGTCGAACGGCTCGAGCTGCCCTGGCAGAGCCGCTTTCCCGCGGGCCCCGGGCGCGCGACCGAGATCGGGCACCACGCCATCCCGGCGCAACGCGAGCGCTACCTCGCCGAGATCAGCGAGCGCTGCCGTGAGTACCGCCGCTGGGCCGAGGAGCAGGCGGAGATCGCCGCCGAGCTGGAGGCGGTGGACCGGGCGACGAGAATCCTGGAAAGAAGGGCGGGGACAGCCCCCGTCCCTGCACCAGAGCGGCATGGTGTCTCCGTTTCCGGCGTAGGGACGGGCCCTGCGCCCGCCGGTCCGAACGCCGCCGCGTCAGAGCTGCTGGCCGAAGCGGACGATCTTCGCGCACGCTTCGACCCCGCCTGCGCCCGGCTGCTCGCCGAGTGGCCGCAGTGGGAGGCCGCCTACCGTGCCGAGCGCTACACCTACGAGGTGCGGGGCCGCGACGTGGTGGTCGACAACTACCACGAGACCCTCTCCGGCAGCCGGGTGCCCAAGGTGGCGCGGCCGCGCTACCGGTCGGCGGGCGACCGGCTCCTCTGGCGCCTCCTGGAGAACGTCCCCGGCGAGTTCCCGTACACCGGCGGCGTCTTCCCGTTCAAGCGCACGCAGGAGGACCCGACGCGCATGTTCGCCGGCGAGGGCCCCGCGGAGCGCACCAACCGGCGCTTCCACTACCTCGCCGACGGGCAGCCGGCGAAGCGGCTCTCGACCGCCTTCGACTCGATCACCCTTTACGGCGAGGACCCCCACGAGCGCCCGGACATCTACGGCAAGATCGGCGAGAGCGGCGTCTCCGTCGCCACCGTCGAAGAGGCCGAGCAGCTCTACGCGGGCTTCGACCTCTGCGACCCGACGACGTCGGTGTCGATGACGATCAACGGCCCGGCGCCGACGATCCTCGCCTTCTTCTTCAACACCGCCATCCGCCAGCAGTGCCGCCGCCTGCTGCGGCGGGAGGGGAGGCTCGCCATCTCGGAAGAGGCGTGTCTGCAGCCCGACCACAAGCGCGGCAGCACGTGGGAGGAGGTGCGCTCGCTGCTCACCGACGAGGAGTACGAGCGCGTGGCCACCACCACGCTGCGGCAGGTGCGCGGCACGGTCCAGGCCGACATCCTCAAGGAGGATCAGGGACAGAACACCTGCATCTTCTCGATCGAGTTCGCGCTGCGGATGATGGGCGACGTGCAGCAGCACTTCATCGACCGCGACGTGCGCAACTTCTACAGCGTGTCGATCTCGGGCTACCACATCGCCGAGGCGGGGGCGAACCCGATCCACCAGCTCGCCTTCACCCTCGCCAACGGCTTCACCTACGTGGAGCTCTACCGCGCCCGGGGGATGAAGGTCGACGACTTCGCGCCCAACCTGTCGTTCTTCTTCAGCAACGGCATGGACAGCGAGTATTCGGTGATCGGCCGCGTGGCGCGGCGGATCTGGGCGGTGGCGCTGCGCGACCTCTACGACGGCAACGACCGCAGCCAGAAGCTCAAGTACCACATCCAGACGAGCGGCCGCAGCCTGCACGCGATGGAGATCGAGTTCAACGACATCCGCACCACGCTGCAGGCGTTGCTCGCCACCTTCGACAACGCGCAGAGCCTGCACACCAACGCCTACGACGAGGCGATCACGACGCCCACCGAGGAGTCGGTGCGCCGCGCCATGGCCATCCAGCTCATCATCAACAAGGAATTCGGGCTCACCTTCTGCGAGAACGCCGCCCAGGGGAGCTTCATCGTCGGGGAGCTCACCGAGCTCGTCGAGGAGGCGGTGCTCGCCGAGTTCGACCGGCTCACCGAGCGTGGCGGGGTGCTCGGCGCGATGGAGCTGCAGTACCAGCGCGGCAAGATCCAGGACGACTCGCTCGAATACGAGACCCGCAAGCACTCCGGAGAGCTGCCGATCGTCGGCGTCAACACCTTCAATCCCCGCTCCGATGCCGAGGCGAGCCCCGTCCGCGAGGTCGAGCTCTCCCGCGCCTCGACGGCCGAGAAGGACGACTGCATCGCGCGGCTGCGCGACTTCCAGGCCCGGCACGCGGCCTCCGCGCCCGCGGCGCTCGAGGTTTTGCAACGGGCGGCCGTCGAGGGCGGCAACATCTTCGCCGCGCTGATGGCGGCGGTCGAGCACTGCAGCCTCGGCCAGATCACGCACGCCCTCTACGAAGTGGGCGGCGAGTACCGCCGGAACATCTAGGCGGCTCGGGAACGGCTGGGGGCTGGCGGTCGATTCGCGTCCCGTGGTATGGTGCAGCAGCATACACAAGGAGCTCTCATGCCGGTCCAACCGCCCGTGAAACGCCTCTCGTCAGGGCTCGCCGCCGGCCGGCGCCCGCGTCGGGTCGGCGGGAATTCGATGCGCGCCGCGGTCCTGCTTCTCGCCGTCGGGGGCCTCGACGCGACCGCGGCTGCGGCGGCCAGCGTCGCGACGCGGCCCGACCTCCCGGCCTTTCCCGATCGGGTCGAGGTGGTGGTCGCCGTGGAAGGCTGCGCGCCTTCCCTGGGCGAGCCCGAGGTGTTCGGCGGCACCCTGATCCGGCTGGAGCTCCACGACGCCTGCCCACCGCTGCCGAGCTTCGAGCTGAGGCCCTTCACCCTGGTCTCGCTCCTGCCGCCGCTCGCCCCGGGCTTCTATTCCGTCGAGGTGCGCAACGGTCAGGGGGTCTTCGCCACGACGGCGCTGACGATGTACGGGCCGAGCAGCGTCGCCCTCGAGCTGCCCGACGTCGCGGCAAGCGACGATCCGACGCCGGTGCGCGTCGTCTACCACTCCAGCTGCGCCTCCATCGACGCCGCGGTCGACGGGCAGGTGATCCGCATCGACTACGACTTCTGTCCGATCGAGCCGCCGCCGCCGCGCCTGAACACCTTCGAGCCGCCCGTAGGACCGCTCGCCCCGGGCAACTACGAGGTGCGGCTCTTCGACCACACCCTGCTGACGCCGCCGGGAGGCCCGCCTGGCCTGGTCCGGCGGACCCTGCGCGTGCGCGCGGCCGGGCGCTGCCTGCCCGGCGACACCGGCCTCTGCCTGCAGGACGGTCGCTTCCGCGTCGAGGCGACCTGGGAGCTCGACGACGGAACCACCGGAGTGGGCCATGCCCTCCAGCTCGACGGCTCGGAGGAGAGCGGGCGGTTCTGGTTCTTCGCCGCCGACAACTCCGAGCTCACCGTCAAGGTGCTCGCCGGCTGCCCCGTCAACCAGCGCTGGTGGGTCTTCGTTTCCTCGTCGTCGACGGTCGAGTACCGGGTCACCGTCACCGACACCACGACGGGCGCGGTGCGCGCCTACGACCACGCGAACGGCGTCATCCCGGACCTGGTCGCCGACACCGACGCCTTCGGAGGATGCCCATGAGCCGGACACGTGCCTCGAGCCCGTCGCGCCGCTCCGCCGTCCTCGGACTCTTTGCCGCCGCTGTTCTCGCCGCGGCCGCCGTCGCGCCCGCGGCGGCCCAGCCGCTCCAGCTCGCTCTCGTCCCCGCCGCGCCGATGTGGCTGGACACGGTCCGCCTGGTGGCCACGGGCGACCGCGTCACGAGCTGCCTGGGGTTCCACCTCTCGCCGCCGGCCGTGACGCGCGAGGCCGGCAACCGCTATCTGATCGACGTCGCCCTGCTGGCGGAGTGCCCGCCGATCTCGGGGGCCACGGAGCAGCACATCGACGTGAGCGTCGAGCTCGGTCGACTCGACCGCGGCAGCTACCGAGTGCGCCTCTCCGATCCGAACGACCTGCTGCCCCACGAGCTCCCCTTCGCCGTCCTCGATCCCGGCATCGAGAAGATCGAGCTCCCGGCATTGTCGACCGATCTCGAGCCCGGCACGCTGCGCGTAACCACGCTGGCGCCGGCGGCGTCCGGACCGCCGAGGCTGGACTTCTCGGTGCACGACGGAGTCGTGGAGGTGCACGTCGTCCTCGATCTCTTCCCGAACCCATTCCCCCGTCCGTTCTTCCCGCTCGAGAGCAAGACCCTGGAGGCGCCGCTGCCCCGGCTCGCCGCTGGCGACTACGAGCTGCGCGTCCTGGGAATGGCGGCCAGCTTCGACGAAGGGCTCGTGCGCGGGAGGCTGCGAGTCTGGCGCGCTGCCGGCTGCCTGCCTGCCCCCGACGTGCTCTGCCTGCTCGACGGCCGCTTCCGGGTCACCGGTACGTGGAAGTCCTTCGACGGCACCACCGGCGCCGTCCACGCACGCCCGGTGCCGGAGGGTGACCGCTCGGGGCTCCTCTGGTTCTTCGCGCCGGTCAACGCCGAGATCTCGATCAAGGCGATCGATGGCTGCACGGTGAACGGCCATCGCTGGGTGTTCGTCGCCTCGGCCTCGAGCGTCGAATACGATCTCGCGGTCACCGACACGCTCACCGGTCGGACCGTCCACTACGCCAACTCGCTCGGCGCCCAGCCTCCGCTGCGCGCGGACATCGAGGCGTTCCCGTGCGACTGACGCCGATGATGCCCCGAACGCTGCAGTGGGAAGTGCGCCGTCCCGGCTGACCACGGGCCCCGAAGGTGAGACATAATCCGACCGCCGAGGTGGATCCTCTGGGTACCGTGTCGATACCCGACCTTCCCGGGCTCTCCCGTTCCCTGCTCGCCTACACCATGTGGGCGGATCGGCAACACCTCGATGCCCTGGCGCGGATCCCCGCCGAGCACCTCGTCGTCCCGACGGGGACCAGCTTCGGCTCCCTGCTCGGCACGATCGCGCACATTCTCGGCTCCGAGCAGGTCTGGCTCAGCCGCTTCGTCGGCGCGCCGATCGATCGCCCGGAGGAGATGGACTGGCCGAACCTCGACTCCGTGCGGGCGGGGTTCGAGGAGCTCTGGCCCGGTATGGAGTTCTTCCTCGCCTCGCTCACTCCGGCGCAGCTCGAGATCGAGCTCGCGTGGATCTCGCGCGGCGGCAACAGCTACCGGCGGCCGCTCTGGCAGGCGCTCGTCCACATGAGCCACCACTCGGGATACCACCGCGGGCAGCTGACGACGATGCTCCGACAGCTGGGCCACCGCGCACCCTCCACCGACCTCATCGGCTACTTCGCAAACCACTGACCCGCCGCCGCGGAGGCGCATACCCCTGGTATGCTTGCCCCACCGAGGAGGCGCCCCAAAAATGGCGAAGCGGATCCTGCTGGCCGACGACAGCGTGACCATTCAGAAGGTCGTCGAGCTGACCTTCATGGACGAGGACTACGAGGTCGTCGCCGTCAGCAACGGCG
>Ga0209382_10003835_pt1 | contig 20584 bp, 21 predicted proteins | sample SoiMetdeltSBSDD5_FD_187599 | JGI IMG/M metagenome (GOLD analysis project Ga0209382, IMG submission 187599) | Bulk soil microbial communities from a Populus tree surrounding site in Tennessee, USA - Soil MetaG P. deltoides SBSDD5 (SPAdes) (version 2) | ecosystem: Environmental > Terrestrial >... | reverse complement strand
GTCGCGGTCGGGCCGGGTGCAATTGCATTCACGGTGATCTCACGGCCGCGCAACTCTTTCGCGAGCACGCTCGTCATCGCTTCGACAGCAGCCTTCGTGCCGGCGTAAACGCCATAGGTCGGCTGCAACAAGCCGACGACGCTCGATGAAAAGTTCACGATGCGGCCGCCGCGACGCAGGCGCGTCGCCGCTTCTCGCATCATGTTGAACGTGCCCTTCAGGTTCACGGCGATGTGCCGATCGAACATCGCGTCGTCGCTCGTTGCGATCGGCGCTAGTGTCATGATCCCCGCGTTGTTGACCACGACGTCCACACCGCCGAACGCTTTCTCGGCAACGTCGAACAAGCTGCGGGCCGCAGCGGGATCGCTGACGTCCGCCTTCGCGGCTTCAGCCTGGCCACCTGCGCTCCTGATATTGGAGACGACGTTGTTGGCAGATTGCGCGTCGCCCGCGTAGTTGACGATCACTGCCATGCCATCGCGAGCGAGCCGTTGTGCGATGGCCGCGCCGATGCCGCGAGAGGCGCCTGTGACGATGGCCGTCCTGCGAGATTGGGTGTTACTCATGCGGGCATTATCCCTGCTCCCTATGCACTAGGGGATCTGCCTAAGACCCCGGACCAGTTCGCGCGCCACTGCCGTAGGCATTCTGGCGACGGACCGCGCCCCGTGTCGCAATGTCGCGGGCACCCCTCCCGGTAGTGACGTGCGCTCGTGGCTCGGGGTGCGGTTCATTCCGCACCCCTTTTGCCTGCTTTCCGCGCAGGTCGCCGCCAGAACCCGGCGGTCAACCGCAACGCCGCCGCGGCATCCACGAAGCCGAAGCCCGAGTCGAAATCGAATCCCTTCGAATGCGGGATCGGAATCGGTCCGGTCACCCGACCAGCACGTTGCCTGATGTCCTGTCGCACTGCTGACAAGCGTAGTGCGATGTACATCGCATCCGGCCTGAGCGCCTGCGGACCGATGAAGCGCTTGCCCGCCGCGACGTCACGCGCACGCTGATCGAGCATCAGCGCACCAATCGCCGCCACGTGCGGTGCCGACGCGGACGTGCCGAAGAAGTTCGGGAAACCGTCCGGCTCGGTCGATCCCGGGATCGGTGCCGCGATGTCAGCGATGAAGAACGTCGTGTTACCGCCGTCCGGTCCCGTGAAGCCGGGCTTGATGCGGATCAGCGGGAATGGGAAGCGTCGTCCGCTCTTGTCGAACAGAATCGGCACGCCGCCCGCGCACGAGAACAGCTCGAGGCACGCTGGCGCACACTCGGGTCCACTCCCTCTGCGTTGTTGGTGTTGTGTTTGCGGCTGCGCGGACTGTACTCCGCCGATGCGCGCGGCGCTGTCGTCGGATCGCTGTCGAAATTTCGCGCACGCGAGAAGTGCACAGCTGGGTAGCGAAATTCTTGACGAGAGCGGTCGCCATCAGTTATATAACCATACGGTAATTAACTGATGGGTTACGGAATGGCGATCACCGAACGGCTCGACACGACTTTCGCGGCGCTTGCCGACCCGACGCGGCGCGCGATACTCGCCCGCCTCGCTCTCGGCGAGGCCTCGGTGCTGGAGCTGGCAGAACCGTTCGAGATGACGCAGCCGGCGATCTCGAAACACCTCAAGGTACTCGAGCGCGCCGGCTTGATCTCGCGCGGGCGCGACGCGCAGCGTCGTCCGTGCCGCCTCGAAGCACGACCGCTCGGCGAAGCGAACGACTGGCTGGAGAGCTACCGGCGGCTCTGGGAAAGCAACTTCCGGAAACTGGACGCGGTGCTGCAGGAGCTGAAGAGCTCGCCTGCGAAGCGTGCCGCGAGCAAACGCAAGCGGCGCTAACGCCCGCACTCACATCACGCGAGGAGAACAGCGATGAACCGCACAGAAGACGTGACGATTACCACTCCGACGGATCGCGAGGTCGTGGTGACGCGGACGTTCGACGCACCGCGCACTCTGGTCTTCGACGCCTACACCCAACCCGATCTGCTCAAGCGGTGGTACGGCGCGCCCGGCCGGTCGCTCGTCGTGTGCGAGATCGATCTGCGCGTCGGCGGTGCCTATCACTTTCTCTGGCGCGGCGAAGGCAAGAAGGACGTCGGCATGCACGGCGTGCATCGCGAGGTCGCTCGTCCCGAGCGTCTGGTCCGCACCGAGCGCTGGGAAGACTGGGACGCGGGCGAAATCATCGAGACTGTCACATTCACGGAGAACGCCGGCAGAACCACTCTTACTTCGACCGGACTGTATCCGTCCAAGGACATCCGCGACGCCGTGTTGAAGGCTGGACTGGAGCACGGCACGCGGGAAACGTTCGGTCGGCTCGCCGAGATGCTCGGCACTCTGCAGTCGTCGCGCGGCGCGGCGTAGCGAGCGGAAAAAGTAGCGCTCCCAACGCGATCGGTCGACAATGAGCCCCTGACGACCGACCTGACGACGCGTGAGCAGTTGGGGGTTACGTGAACATCAAGCAGCTTCAGCAAGGGCTCGACTACTGCGGCCGGGTCGAGGCGGTGCGCCAGACCTATCATGTGTTCCAGGCGAAGGGCTCGTACCTGGTTCTGTCCTTCGCACGAGCGAAGGATCGCAAGGGCTCCGGCTACTTCAATCTCATCGACGAAGCGGCCGTGGAGTACGTGCAGGGGCGGATGGGCGGCCACAGCGGTGTGACCGCGAAGGATGTCGTGCAGGCAGGCCGGCGCACCAAGCACATCACCGGCCGGCTCCAGGCGCTGAACATCCTGTACGTGATGGTTGCGCTGAATCAGGCCTCGATTCAGAAGGCCGGGGAGCATCGGCAGCTGTTCTTCGCCGTGCGCAAAGCCCGCCGCATGGCTGCCTAGCGCGCGCTGCCGGGCTCACGTCCGGAAAGTCGAGCGTAGAGCGTACGAACTCTGTCGCCTGCCGCTGTCTGACAAACGAACGGGAACAGTCCGTGCACTAGTGCGGCGATCGTCCCAACGGCCATCGTCGCTGCGAAGCTCCATGCGAATCGCATATGCTCGAAATAGCCCTGTCCGGCGCTGCGCGGGTGAGCGAGGAACAGGCGATCGATCAATCCGGCAGCCATGACTGGAGGTGCCCCGTGTTCAAGAAGGTGGCGTTCACAATGTACCCCATCGCCGACGTCGCCCGGGCGCGGAAGTTCTACGAGGAGACCTTCGGGCTGAAGCGCGGCTCGATGGGTAACCAGGGCAATCAGTACTGGATCGAATACGACCTGCCCGGCGGCGGCTGCCTGGCCTTGACGAACTTCATCCCGGACAAGCCGAGCGACGCGGCCGGCGGCACGATCGCGCTGGAAGTCGAGGACCTCGACAAGCTGATCGCGGACCTCAAGGCTAAGGGCGTGACTTTCAAGAGCGACATCATCCACAGCCCGGTGTGCCGCATGGCGGTGTGCCTGGACTCGGAAGGGAACTCCATCCTGCTGCATCAGTTGAAGCCGAAGGAGAAGTAGTCGATGAAGTGCATCGTTGCCCCTTTGGTCACGCTGATCGCGAGCTCTGCCCTGAGTGCGCCCGCGATCGATGCCGACGCACTGCAGGCGGCGCTGAAGAAGGGCACGGTCAAGGTCGGCACCTTCCAAAGGCATCTCGGACCGCCGGACGTGCCGGATGGCGCTTTCGCGCGTGCCTGCCGCAGTTGGACGCTGACGGAAGCTCAGGTGCTCAGCTTCTTCGCGAGGGCGGAAGCGATCAGCTCCGACGAGTTGCGCTCGTCTTACTCGGTGCTGCCCTGCCAGTACGCCGGATCGCTCTCCATCGGCGGAACGCGCTATCAGTTCGCGATCAACATCGGCCGCTTCGGCTTCATCCGCGGCGCAACGCCGGAGAATGTCTCGCTGTTCGGCTGCGAGGAGGCTTGCAAGGAGCTGTTCCAGATCGTCGGCGACGGGACGTGACCGCGGTTACTTGCGACGCGTGTACTCGTACTCGACCGCCAGCCACTTGCGACCCGTGCCGTCAGCCTGTACCCAGTACTGACGCACGAATTCGTGGTCGTCGCTGTCGCGCGCGATTTCCAGGTTCGAGCGGATCATGCGACCTTCGACTTCGCTGCCGAGTCCGACGAACGCGAGGCTCTCGAACTCCATCGTCAGCTTGCCCTCCGACTCCTTTGCGAAGCTGTACGCCGGCATGATGCCGACGGGAAAGCGCGTATCCATCGAGACGTACTGCCAGCGCCCTTCGACGCGGCTGTAGTACTGATACGCCAGGCGCCGGAAGTCCGGCATCTTCGCGCCGACGTCCGGATGCATCACCTCTTCCATATAGAGGCCGACCATCTTGCGCTCGGCCACGAGTTGCTCCGTCACCGACGGCTGCGCGTCCGGCGTTGGGCGAAATGTTGCCTTCACCGTCCAGGTGCCGGCGCGACGCTTCAGCTGTTGCTCCTCCGGCCCGGACTGCTGCATGCGTTCTGCGGCGCCAGGCGCAGGTGGTTTCGAGTCGGTCGCGGCGAAGGATGAGAGCGTCGCAAGCAGCACAGGGATGATCGAGAGTCGCCGGTACACGATGTCTCCTTAGCGGTTGACGAGCTCCATCAAAGAATCGGGATAGCGCGCACCGGCTATCGCATCGGGGGAAAGCAACTCGTCGATCGCGCGCAGCTCGGCATCTGACAGCGTCATATCCGCAGCTGCAACGTTCTCTTCCAATCGCGTCCGCCGTTTCGTGCCGGGAATGGGCAGAATGTGCTCGCCGCGGCTCAGTACCCACGTTAGCGCGAGCTGTGCAGGCGTGCAGCCTCGCCGGTTGGCCAGTTGCGTCACCGCGTCGACCAGTTGCGTATTGCGTGCGAGGTTCTCGGCTTGGAATCTGGGCAATCGACGGCGCAGATCGTCGCTCGCCAGTGTTTCAGCCGATCGAACTGTACCCGTCAGAAAACCGCGACCGAGCGGACTGAATGCGACGAACGTGACGCCGAGCTCCTCGCAGGTCGCGAGCGTGCCGTTGGTCTGCGGATCGCGCGTCCACATGGAGTACTCGCTTTGCAACGCCGAGATCGGGTGCACGGCGTGCGCCCGACGCAGCGTCGCAGCACTCACTTCGGAGAGCCCGAGATAGCGCACCTTGCCCGCGCGCACGCAATCGGCCATCGCTCCTACTGTGTCTTCGATCGGCACCGACGGATCCGCGCGATGCAGGTACCACAAGTCGATGGTGTCGACACCGAGCCGTTCCAGGCTCGCGTCGCACGCAGCACGCGCGTAGTCCGGCCGCCCGTCGATGCGACGCTTCTTGGCCTTCTCGCGATCGGTAACGAAACCGAACTTCGTCGCCAGCACTGCTTGCGACCGACGACCCTGCAAAGCGCGGCCGACGAGCTTCTCGTTCTCGTACGGACCGTAGATGTCTGCCGTATCGATCAGGTTCACGCCCAGCTCGAGCGCGCGATGGATCGTGGCGATCGACTCCTGCTCGTCGCGCTCCGCGCGCTCGCCGTAGCCCTCGCTCATGCCCATGCAGCCCAGACCGATGGGAAACAATTGCGGGCCGTCGCGGCCCAGTTTGCGGTTCATGATGGCTGCTCCGAGAAAATCGCGGGTGGGAATTCTACGCGCGCGGCGGCTCAGGTGTTCCGTCCGGCTGCCACTGGCGCGGGGCAACGCCGAACTCGGATTTGAACCAGCGCGTGAACGACGTTTGCGTCGAATAGCCGAGCAACTCGGCGACATGCCCGAGCGAGTGCTGCCTGCTTTGCACGTAGCGGACTGCCAACTCACGGCGCACTGAGTTGATCAGCTCGGAAAACGTTGCGCAGTCGTCTTGCAGCTGCCGCTGCAACGTGCGCACGTTCATGCCCAGCTTCTGCGCGACCTGTTCGACCGTGGCCCTGCCCATCGGCAGCAGCACGTAGATCGCTTCGCGGACTTCCATGCTCGTCGAGCGGTCCTGTGCCTTGGGCAGCGACTGCAGCAGCTGTTCGGCATAGCGCGCGAGCGCCGGGTTGGCCGCAGAGCTCGGGTAGTCGAGATCTTCCGCCGCGCACACGAAAGCGTTGTACTCGCTGCCGAATGCCAACTTGCACTTGAAGATGCGCCGGTGCAGCTGGAGATCAGGCGGCGCCGCGTGGCTGAACATCACGCGGTGCGGCTTCCAGTGATTACCGAGCAGCGCACCGGCAGCGCGCGCGAGCACTCCTAGAGCAAGCTCAGTCGCCTGGCGCGAGTGCGTGACCACGTCCGTCACTACTTCCTCGCGGATGACCACATCCGTGCCGACATCTTCCATCTGCAGCGCGAGCGCTTCGTTCATCAAGTGACGATAGTTGATCATCGCGAGCAGCACTTCGCGCAGTGTGCGCTTGTGCGTGAGCAGCAAGCTGACGGCACCCAGATCGGTGAGCTGCCGCGTCTCCGCCATCCGCAACCCGAACGTGAGGCATTCCGAAGCGCGCGCGGATTCCTCCAGCAAGGTCACGACTGCGCCGGCCGAAATCCGGTTGTCGGGGTCCGCGAGCATCGCGCGATCCAGGCCGACCTGCGCGAGCATCTGCGAAGGATTCAGTGCGAATTGCTGCGCGACTTCGAAGTAGTTGGTCAACGCTGCAGCGCGAACCATGCGTTTCATCGGGTGTGCCTCGGGCGGCGGGCCTCACTCTAGTCCTGCTGTCATGAAATGAAAAGTTTGTGTCGCTCCCTGCAAAACGGAGCGCACACGCACACCGCAATCATCCGGGCTGGCGAATTTCGTTCGTTCCCTGGGGGGGCTCAATCGATCATGAAGACTTCGTACAAGATGTTGACGCTGGCAATCGCGGCCGTAGCCGGTCTGCCGGAGGTCCACGCGCAGACCACAGAGATCGTCCTCGAAGAAATCCAGGTCATGGCCCGCAAGCAGAGCGAGCGCATGCAGGACGTGCCGGTGGCCGTCGCCGCGGTGACCGCCGAGCAGCTGAGCGCAGCGGGAATTCGCGACGTCGGAGACCTCACGACCCTGGTGCCCTCGCTGGTCGTGACCTCCAATTCGAATCCATTCAACACCAGCTATCGCATCCGCCGCATCGGCAACGAAGGCAACATTCCGGACTTCGAGCCGGATACCGGTCTGTTCATCGATGGTGCGTATCGCTCGCGCTCGGGCCTCGGACTGGGCGATCTGGCCGACATCGAGCAGATCGAAGTGCTGCGCGGACCGCAGTCGACACTTTATGGGCGCAACGTCACGGCTGGCGCCATCAGCGTCATGACAGCCAGGCCCAGCCAGACCTTCAGCGGGCAAGGCGAGCTAACCGCTGGCAACGATGCACTCACGGGATTCCGCGGCTTCATCACTGGTGGTTTGACTGACAGCCTGAGCGCACGACTGAGCCTGACAGGCGTGCGTCGCGATGCCATCGCGGACAATCTCACCGGTGAGGACAGCGACGACCTGAATCAGTACTCGGTGCGCGCGCAGCTGCTGTTCGAGCCGACGGATGCATTCAGCATCCGGCTGATCGGCTCGCACACCGATCGCGACATGAAGCCGCTGCTGGCCGATATGTTCTACGGACCTGGCGTGCGTGGGCTCGTGAACGCGGTTGTCGCCAATCCTGCGGCGCTGGGCGCTGCGGACGGCCCGGGGCTCGCCAACGGCATCATCAACGGCGGCGCGCAGCCAATCCTCGACAACGATCCGCTCAATCGTCGCGTCCAGGCGCTCGCACCGCTCGGCTTCGTCCAACGCAGCGACGACGTCGTCGCCTCCGTGGAGTACGACCTGGGCGCTGTCACGCTGACCTCGATCACCAGCTACGACACGTACGAGGTCGCGCAGACCTGGAACGATGCCGGGCAGACGGGGCTCGACCTCGTCGACTATCGTGATTCCCAGACGGGCGACACGCTCAGCCAGGAATTGCGCCTCAGCTCCGCGACCGGCAAGAGCGTCAGCTGGCTCGCGGGCCTGTACTTCTACGACAACCACTTCGAGCGCGGCGACGCAGACCACCATGAGTTCGTGCTCGGCCAGGCGATCGACGAGCTCGGCGTCGCGGCGGGGCTCGCTTCACCGACGCTACCGGATGTGCCGGTCTTCGGACTCCCGGGCGACACTGGTGACTTCCACGAGATCTCGGACGGCCGCAGCTACGGCGCCTTCGCGCAGAGCACTTGGAACGCGACCGACCGCTTGGCCCTGACGCTCGGTCTGCGCTACACGCTCGAAGAGAAGGACGTGTCGCTGGTCAACACGCCGTTCACGACGGCACCTGGCGCGCTCGCAAACTTGTCGTTGCCGGTGAGGACGCTGACCCCCGCCGCCTCCTCGTTCGCAATGGACGACAGCTGGGACGCGGTGACGGGCACGTTCAGCACCGTCTATCGCTTCACACCCGACGCGATGATGTACGCGTCCGCCACGACCGGGTTCAAGGGCGGCGGTTACAACGGCGGCTTCGGCAGCACACCGCTCGCGAAGCGGCCGTTCGACTCCGAAGACGTCACCAGCTACGAGCTGGGATTCAAGAGCGAGCTCGGCGAGCGCGTGCGGCTGAATGCGACCGCGTTCCTGAGCGACTACCAGGACTTCCAGTCGGCGTCGTTCGTCGGCCTGCAATTCCTCGTCAACAATGCCGAGAAGGTGCGCGTGCAGGGCCTGGAAGCGGACCTCACTGCGCGAGTGAGCGAAGGCTTCACGCTGGATCTCTCGGCGACCTACGCCGAAGCGACGTACGAGAGCTACACGCAGGGCTCGTGCTACACGGGCCGCGCGCCCGACGATCCGCTGACCGGCGCCTGCGATTTGAGCGGTCAGGCGCTGCCCTTCGCGCCGAAGTTGACGGCGACCGCAGGACTGCAGTGGGAGCATTCGTTCAGCGCGGGAAGCCTGTTCTCACGGCTCGACGGCAGCTGGGTCGGCGAGCAGAACGTGACCTCCGAGCTCGATCCGAATCACGGCCAGCAGGATGCGTACGGGCTGCTGAACTTCCGGCTCGGCTGGCGCCGCGATACGTGGGAGGTCTCGGGTTGGGTGCGCAATCTCACCGACGAGACCTACATCACCCAGACGGCCCAGTCGAACCTGTTCGCGTCGCTCCAGGACGGCACGTATCAGAACTATCTCGGTGCGCCGCTCTCCTACGGCATCACAGTGCTCGCGAGATACTGATGGCGAAAGCAGTTCGCTTTCATTTTCCGGGCGCCCCGGAGGTTCTGCGGTACGAGGATGTCGAGGTTGGTGATCCGGGCCCGGACGAGGTGCGCCTGCGCCACGTTGCGGTCGGGCTGAACTACGCCGACATCTACTTTCGCAGCGGCACGTATCCGGTGCCGCTGCCGAGCGGCATCGGCGTCGAGGCCTCCGGCTACGTCACTGCGGTAGGCAGCAACGTCGCTCACGTCGCGGTCGGGGATCGCGTCAGCTACACGGGCTTTCTCAACACGCTCGGTGCTTACAGTACCGAGCGGCTGATCCCAGCTGCGCCGCTGATCAAGCTTCCCGAGAGCATCGCGTTCGAGACTGCCGCTGCGATGACCATGCGGGGCCTCACGGCTGCGTATCTCCTGCGCCGCATCCATGCGTTCAAGCCGGGCGATAGCCTCTTGTTGCATGCCGCGGCCGGCGGCGTCGGACTGATCGTCGCGCAGTGGGCCAAATTGATGAAGCTCTCAGTCATCGGCACGGTTTCGACCGATGCGAAGGGTGACCTCGCGCGCGCACGCGGCTGCGATCACATCATCAACTACAGCCGCGAGGATGTGGCCGCGCGAGTGCGCCAACTGACAGACGGCGTCGGTGTCGACGTGGTGTTCGATAGCGTTGGCCGGGATACCTTCAAGGCCTCACTGGACTCGCTCAAGCGTCGCGGGCTCATGGTGTGCGTCGGTACTTCTTCAGGCACGATTCCGCCCTTCGATCCGCAGCTGCTTGCGATGAAAGGCTCGCTGTTCCTGACGCGCCCCGCGCTCGCCGACTACATCGCGGATCCCATCGAGAAGATGCTGCTGGCTCATGAGCTGTTCGATCACGTCGGCCACGGACGCATCAAGATCGACATCAATCAGCATTACGCGCTCGAGGATGCCGTGATCGCGCACCGCGATCTGGAATCGCGCAAGACGGTCGGCTCGTCGATCTTCGTCCTCTGACGAGACGCCATGCAGCTCTCCTACCCCGGTGTCGCGGGCGAATGTGTCGAGCCCGTGCGTGTCGGCGCCAGCAACTACGCGTGGCTGGTGTTCGCACTGACGTTTGGCTTGCTGCTGTCGGACTACATGTCGCGGCAGGTACTGAACGCCGTATTCCCGCTCCTCAAGGCGGAATGGAGCCTCTCCGACACACAACTCGGCGCACTCAGTGGCGTCGTCTCGCTGGCCGTCGGTGCCTTGGCATTGCCATTGTCCCTGCTGGCGGATCGATGGGGTCGGCTGCGCAGTCTGGTTGTCATGGCGGGACTGTGGAGCCTCGCTACGCTGGCATGCGGGCTTGCGAACAGCTTCGAGCAGATGTTCGTCGCACGCTTGCTCGTCGGGCTAGGCGAAGCCGCCTACGGCAGTGTCGGGCTGGCAGTCATACTCAGCGTGTTTCCGGTGCGGATGCGCGCGACGGTCAGCGGTGCGTTCCTCGCTGGCAGCATGGTCGGATCGGTGCTCGGGATCTCCATCGGCGGGTTTCTCGCTGCACGGCTCGGCTGGCGCGAAGCATTCGCAGGCATGGCGCTGTTCGGAATCGTGCTGACGATCTGCTATCCGCTGGTCGTGAAGGAATCGCGCCTCGCGACCGAGGCCCCGGCGGCGGGACGCACGGCTGCTGCAGCATCAAGGCCCCGCTTGCGTACGCTCATTTCCACCAAGTCGGTGATCTGCGCATACCTCGGCAGCGGCGTCCAGGTGTTCATCAGTGGTGCGTTGCTCGCCTGGCTGCCGAGTTATCTGCATCGCGACTACGGCATGACTGTTGCCGCGTCGGCGCTGATCGCCGCGATCTTCGTACTTAGCACGGCCGCCGGCATGACGATCTGCGGTTCACTGTCGGATCGCATTGGACGAGATTCCCCGCGGACCAAGCTGTCGCTCGCGATGGCCTACTGCCTGGTCTGTTGCGGGTTACTGTCGGCGGCATTTCTCCTGCCCGCAGGACTGCCGCAGCTGGTGCTGATCGCGCTCGGCATGTTCTTCGGCGCGGGGACGGTCGGTCCTGCCGGTGCGATGGTCGCGAATCTTACGCCGCCGCAGCTGCACGGCAGCGCGTTTGGGGTGCTGTCGCTCGCCAACAATCTGCTCGGCCTCGCTCCCGGGCCGATCGTCACGGGCATGCTTGCCGACGCGTTTGGACTCCGCATGGCATTGCAGCTCGTGCCACTGGTCAGCCTCGTGGCCGCAGGCATCTTTGCGCTGGCCAGAGGCAGCTATCAGCAGGATCTGCAGCAGCTCGGCTTGCGCACGGACGTGGCGTAGAACTGCATCGTGTTCTTCGTCGCCGCACTACAGGCGCGGAGCCGCGCCCTGCTTCCGGGTGTGACCGTCACTCTGGTCGTTTCCGCTGCCGCAGTCTTCCTTGCTGAGCAATACCACGCGCCGGCGATGCTGTTCGCGCTGCTGCTCGGCATCGCGATGAACTTCCTGACGACGCAGAGCGGCTGCAAAGACGGCATCGAGTTCGCTGCTCGCGACGTGCTGCGCGTTGGTGTTGCGTTGCTCGGTACTCGCGTCACATTCGGGCAGATCGCAGAGTTGGGCTGGCAGCCCGTCGTGCTCGTGGTCGTGTCCGTCGTCGCCACCATCGTGTTCTCGACCATCGTGGCGCGGCTCGCCGGCTTCAACAAACTGTTCGGCTTGCTTACTGGCGGCGCAACCGCGATTTGCGGTGCATCAGCTGCCTTGGCACTGTCAGCATCGCTACCCCAGCATCCCTCCAAGGAGATCGCAACGGCGGTCACTGTTGTCGGTGTGTCCGTGCTGTCGACGCTCGCGATGATCGTGTATCCGATGCTCGCCGATCACCTGCACTTGTCCGCAGCGACAGCCGGTGTATTCATCGGCGGTTCGATTCACGAGGTCGCGCAGGTGGTGGGCGCTGGCTACGGCATGTCCCGCGAGACCGGCGATGTCGCGACGATCGTGAAGCTGATGCGGGTAGCCATGCTGCTGCCGGTGGTTGTGTGTGCCGCGGTGATCGCGCGGCGCACGCAGGGTAACGCCAAATCGGGCGTGTCTCCGCCGTTGCTTCCGTGGTTCGCGGTTGCGTTCCTGCTGCTGGCATGGATCAACAGCATCGGCTGGATCGGCGGCCCGCTGCAGAGCTTCACGAACGACGTGTCGCGCTGGTGCCTGATCGTCGCCATGAGCGCCATCGGCATGAAGACGCAGCTCAAGCAGATCGTCGCCGTCGGCCTGAAGCCTGTGGTGCTGATGCTCGGCGAGGCGGTGTTCCTCGCGGCACTGGTGCTGTGCCTTTCGAGCTGGCTGTACTGAGCATCGAGTGGTCAGGTGCCCAGAGGTGAGTTGCGGTCGAGCCGGGCAATGAGCTCCTCGGCCAAGGGCCACTCGCCGAATCCCGAAGCAGGATTCAGGTGCCCAACCTCACCGAGTTGTACCAACTCGCTGCCCCAGTCCCTCGCCAGTTTCTCGACGCGTGGCAGCGAGGCCAGCGGATCGTTGCTGCTGGCTGCGACGATGCTCGGGAACGGCAGTCGCTTGCGCGGTACTGGCAGCCAACCGTGCTTTTGGAGCGCCGCCATCGTCGGGTAGCCCTCGGGCATCGGCGTTTCCAGATCGGCCGGCGTGGCGAGCACCGCACCGACGATGCCGGCGCGTCGATGCTGCTGCGCCCAGTGCGCCAGCATCAAGGCACCGGCACTGTGCGCCACGATTGTGACGCGACCATCGATAGAGTCGAGAGCGTCCTGGAGTGCCTGCACGCGGGCAGCAAGATCGAGGTTCGCCCGTCCGCCCGGCGGCACGGAGCGCACCGGCCGCGACCACATGAGCTTCACCGCGAGCAGCGGCTGCCAGTGTTTGTCGGCGCGATCCCGCAGGCCCGGGACGATCAGGATCGTACTCAAACCGCGACCTTGCGGCCTGGCAGCTTGGCGGGCACCTCCGCCTCCGCGGCGTACTGCGTAAAACCGACGCGCCCCGGCTTGCGATTCGGCGCGAAGCCGTTGGCCGCGAGCGTCTCATCGGCACTACCGTAGAACGTGCCGATGCGGTAGATCGAGCGCGCCTCCTCCGTGTTGGCGATGCCACGGCCGAATTCGCGAGAGATGCGCACGAGCTGTTCGATCTGCTCGACCGAGCTCATCTTGCGATCGCGCCGCTGCGTCCAGATGTTGTCCTCGATGCCGCAACGCACGTGCAGGCCGAGCGCGATCGCCATCATGTTGATGGGCAGCACGTTCAGCATCGAGGTCTCCAGCGTGAGCACGGCGCCGTCCGGGCACGCCCGCACGAAGTTGCTCAGGTTGTAGAGGTTCGGCGCATCGAAGCCGCCGCCGATGGCGACCCACGTGAGGATCAGCGGCACGTTGGCAGTGCCACGGCGCATCATGCGCTCGACGGTTTCCAGCTGTGCGACGTTGGCGAGCTGGAAGTGCGTCTGAATGCCGGCTGCAGACAGGCGACGGATGTGCTCTTCCACCCACTCCGGGCCGGCCGGAATCGTCATCTCGCGGTACGCGCGATACAGCGCCGGCTGCGCGATCGACGTGCCCGCCAGGTCGGCGTCGCACATCTGCTCGACGATGTTCATCTGATTGGTGTTGATGGCGATCGTCACCTGGTCCGGCGTCGGCTGCAGCTCGGCGAGCATGTGGCGCGTGTCGTCCGACAGCCACTTGGCAACTTCGCCTTCGCCTTCCGGAGCGAACGAGATCGAGCCGCCGACCTGCAGGATCAGCTCCGGCACGCGCGCGCGAATGCCAGCCAGCAGCTCATTGAACTTGGACAGCCGCTTCGAGCCCTTGCCGTCCACTTCGCGGACGTGCAGATGCAGGACCGTGGCGCCTGCGTTGTAACAATCCACGGCCTTCTGAATCTGTCCCGCCATCGAGACTGGAATGTCCTGCGGGAAGTCCGCAGGCATCCACTCCGGCCCGTAGGGCGCGGCAGTGATCACCAGCTTCTGCTGATTTTCGGGAAACAGCGAGCCGTCGAGAAAGTTCATGGCGGATGTCCTCGTCGTTCAGAAGGGCCGGTCGCCGACGATGCCCGCGCGCTCCATCTTGCGATGGCACGGCGGGTAGTCCATGACCGCGTAGTGCTGCGTGCTGCGGTTGTCCCAGATCGCGACGCTGTTCGGCCGCCAGCGCCAGCGCACCTGGTACTCGGGGACGAAAGCCTGGCTGATGAGGTAACGCAGCAGATCGGCCGCGCCGGGGTTGGCGTCCTGGCCGTAACGGACGTTGGCGGGCGTGTGATAGTTCGTGAAGTGCGTGGTGAATGCGTTGACGAACAGCACCTTCTCTTCCGTCTCGGGATGCACGCGCACCACCGGATGCTCTGGATCGGGGTACGCCGCTTTCAGCGCGAGGCGCTTCTCCGTTGGCATCGCCGCGCCGAACGAAGCCTCGATGCTGTGCCGGGCGCGCAGTGGCGCGATGCGTGTCTTGATCTCGTCAGGCAGCCTCTCGTACGCCAGCGCCATGTTCGCCCACATGGTGTCGCCGCCGACCGGCGGGCACTCGATGCAACGCAGGACGCAGCCCATAGGCGGCGCCTCGCGCCATGTTGCGTCGGTGTGCCACGCGTTCTCGTAGCGGTCGCTGGGACCTTCGGGCGTCTTGCTGATTTGCACGAGCCCCGGGTGGTCCGGATGACTGCCGACAATCGGGTGATCCTCCAGCGCGCCGAAGCGCTTGGCAAACGCGACGTGGTCTGCGCGCGAGATGTCCTGGTCGCGCAGGAACAGGACCTTGTGCCGCAGCAGCGCCTGCTTGATTTCAGTGAACAGCGCATCGTCGCGGGCCGCGTCCGCGAGGCTGACGCCGATCAATTCGGCGCCGATGGAGCAGGTCAGTTGCTCGATGCGCATGCCGAGCAAGCTAGAAGGACGCGAGCTGCCGGGACCTTACAAATGACGACAGGCAGTTCGCATTTGGCGACAGACTCGCCTGCTCACGCTACGCGCCCGGGCGGAACAACGGACGGGCCCGGACGGCGAAACGCGCTTCCAACGCCTGCGCCCATTTCGCGTCCTGCCCGTAGATGTCGCGACGGAAGTTCATCCGGCCCTGCGCATCGACCCATGCGGTCCAGTAGGTCAGCAGCACGGGAACGTTCTTCTGGAGAGTGACATTACGCAGCTCCCCATGCTCGACCGCGCTCGCTATCGACGCCGCGTTCCAGTGTTCCGGATCATCGAGCACGAGCTCGGTCAGCTCCAGCGCGCGCTCGACGCGTACGCAGCCGGAACTGAACGCGCGTTCGGGGCGCTCGAACAACGCCTGCGACGGCGTGTCGTGCAGATAGACGAAGTACGGATTCGCGAACATGAGTTTGACGCGCCCGAGCGCATTGGTCGGGCCGGGGTCCTGCCGCAGCGTGTAGGGAATGTGGCCTCCGCGATAGCGCGACCAGTCGATCGAGGCGGGATCATGCTCTTGTCCTTGTGCATCGATGACCCGCAGGCCCTTACGCGTGATCGTTGCAGGGTCGCGTTGTGCCGCGGGCAGGATGTCCTGCTCGATGATTCCCGGCGGCACCGTCCAGGTCGGATTGAGCACGACGTAACTGATCTCGGAGCGGAAGATCGGCGTGCGGCGATAGGGCTTGCCGACTTGCGTGCGCGCCTGCCAGACGATCTGCTGGCCGCGTACGAAGTAAGCCGTAAAGGCTGCAATGTTCACGACCACGAACTCGTCGGGCAGATCCTGCAGCAGCACGCGGCCGCGATCGAGATTGACGCGCAATTGGCGGATGCGATCGGCGAGCGGCACATTCAACTCGGCGATCGTGTCTGCTCCGATGACTCCGTCGCTCGCAAGTCCCATGCGTCCCTGAAAGGAGCGCACCGCCGCTTCGAGCGCGCCGTCATAGTCGAGCGACTCCGTTGTTGCGGTCTGCTCCAAGTCCCCGCTGGCGACCAGCCTCGAGCGCAGTAGCGGAATTCGCGCATCGCTGTCGCCAGGCCGCAGCGTTGACCCTGCGGCGATCGTCTCTGTTGGCGTTTCAGCAGCGGCGCGATACCGGGCCAGCTCGCGCTCGAGTCCCGTATATAAGGAGTGTGTAGGCTTCAATGCCTCGACACGCTGATAGATGTCCTCAGCCGCAAGCGCCTCTTCGACCCTGCGTGACACATCCATGCTCGCCAGCGTTCGCCCGTAGTTCCATTGCGCATCGAACGTCTGCGGGTCGACTTTGCCGAACGACAGGTGATACGCGAGCCGCAGCAGCGCCTCAGTCAGCAACACATCGTATTGGGCCCGCACGGCATCCGTCGCTGCAGATCGTGCGATCTGACCGGCCAACTCATCGAGCAACGGCAGGTGATAGTCCTTCGGATCCAGTCCTTGCCCGTAACTCTCCGCGAGCGCGCGGCGCAGCTGTTCGGCGTTGCGCGCGTTAGTCCATGCCGCGCGGAATGCGCGCCGCGTATAGAACTCTTGCAGCCTTTCCGGAAGAGCGATGCGTGCACCGTGAATGGTCGGCTCCACGGTCGTCCATGCATCCAGCTCGGCGGCGATGGCTTGCGCAAGCGGATCGCGATCCGCTGGTGCCGGCTGCGCGAGAGCTAGCGACGCTGTGCATGCGGCGGCCGCGCAGGCGAACCAAAGTCGCAAGATCATGCTCGACGCTAGCACGCAGCTTCCGTGCGCCAGCACCGGCAGCGGAGTCACGCGGGACTGCCCGAAGTACTGACCGATCAGTGGAGGCTAGGGTCGGAATCGAACCGGCGTAGACGGCTTTGCAGGCCGCTGCATGACCACTCTGCCACCTAGCCAGGTTGGCGCGGACGCAGTTGCTGCGCCCGTGAAGCACAAAACCCCGGGAGCGGCCCGGGGTTCTGCTCAGAAGTTGGAGCGGGAAACGAGGCTCGAACTCGCGACCTCAACCTTGGCAAGGTTGCGCTCTACCAACTGAGCTATTCCCGCTTGGAACGCCGGACACGGGTCCGGTCGAACGGGCGATATTCTAGGGCCGACCGACCCCCTGTCAAGGTAAGCAAGTCCCGGTTTATCGATCCCCGGAGCGCATCAGCTCCGGCCAGGCGGCGCGCAGGTAGACGATCATCGACCAGAGCGTCAGCGCCGCCGCAGCAACCAGGCAGTACACGCCCAACTCGAAGGCCGGGATGAACCACACGTCGCTCCGGAACAGCATCATCGACAGGCCGGTCATCTGAAAAATCGTCTTGAGCTTGCCCATCGACGACACCGCGACCCTGCCGCGCGCGCCCATCTCCGCCATCCATTCGCGCAGCGCCGAGATCGTGATCTCGCGGCCGACGATCACGGCCGCGGTCAGTGTGATCAGCACGTGCGGATTGAACTTGATGTAGTGCAGCTCCGGCGGCTCGTGGCTGACGAGCAGCACCAGCGCGACTGCGACCATCAGCTTGTCGGCCACGGGATCGAGGAATGCGCCGAGCGCGGAGGTCTGGCCGAGCTTGCGCGCCAGGTAGCCATCCAGCGAATCGGTGACGGCCGCCAGGATGAACACGCTCCCGCAGGCTGGCGCGGCCCACGGATACGGCGCGTAGAAGAGGATGACGACCAGCGGGATCATGACGATCCGCGCTACGGTCAGATAATTCGCGATCGGAAAACTCACTGGTGCCGATTGTAAGGAATTTTCAGCCGGTCGCGTGCAAAGTGTCGTAGATCGACTGCGCCAGCTTGCGGCCGATCCCGTGGACCTTCGCCAAGTCGTCGACCCCGGCGCGCACGACACCCTGCAACCCACCGAACTGTCGCAACAGCTCCCGACGCTTGCGCGGCCCCAGCCCGGGCACCGTCTCCAGGACCGAGTGCGTACGTGCCTTGGCGCGGCGCTGCCGATGGCCGGTGATCGCGAAGCGGTGCGCCTCGTCGCGGATGCGCTGGATCAGATGCAGGGCCGGCGAGTCTGGAGCCAGGATGCGCGGGTGCTCGTCGCCCGCGAGGAACAGCCGTTCCTGCCCCGGTCGACGGTCGGCACCCTTGGCGACACCGGCGATGCAGACCCCTTCGATCTCGAGTTCTTTGAGTACGCTGACCGCTTCAGCGAGCTGGCCGGGCCCACCGTCGATCAACAGCAGGTCTGGCAGCGGCGCTTCGCCCTTCTTGATCCGCGCATAGCGTCGCGACAGCGCCTGCCGGATTGCGCCGTAATCGTCGCCGGGCGCGAGGCCTTCGATATTGAAGCGCCGATAGTCGCTCTTCAGCGGGCCTTCGGGGCCGAACACGACGCACGATGCGACGGTGCGCTCGCCCATGGTGTGGCTCACATCGAAACATTCCATGCGCTTCGGCGGTGCGCTGAGACCGAACACCTCGGCGACGGATTGCAGCTGCTCGGTCGTGGTTGCCTCGGTCGCGCGGCGCATGTTGAGCCCGATCTCGGCATTGGTTCGCGCCATTTCCAGCCAGCGCGCACGCACGCCCCGAACGCCCGAGCGAATCCTGACGGAGCGTTCCATTCGCTCGGACAACGTGGCTTCGAGCAGGTCGGCGTCTTCGATCGGCTGGCTGATGAGGATCTCCCCCGGCGCGTCGCGTCCCAGGTAGTACTGCGCGAGGAATCCCGACAGCAACTCGCTCTCCTCCGCCAGTCCGGCGCGCGGAAAGAAATTCGTGCTGCCGAGATTGCGGCCGCCGCGTACGAACACGATGGATACGCAGGGGTCGCCGCCGCGCGAAAAGAGCGCCACGGCGTCGATGTCCTCGGTCACGTTGCGCGTAACGGACTGAGTCGAGTGGATCGCCTTGATGCCGTTGATCTGATCGCGCAGACGTGCGGCGCGCTCGAACTCGAGCTGTTGCGCAGCCTCTTCCATGCGCTGGGCGAGATCGTCGATCAGCTCGGCGCCGCGACCTTCGAGCACCTTGATCGCGTCTTCGACATCCTGCTTGTAGTTCTCGACCGAGATCAGGCTGACGCACGGGCCCGAGCAGCGCTTGATCTGATACTGCAAACAAGGGCGCGAGCGGTTTGCGAAGAAGGTGTCGCTGCACGGACGCAGCAAGAACAGCTTCTGCAGCAACAGCACGGTCTCACGAGTCGCGCGCGCATTCGGATAGGGGCCGAAGAATCGCCCGGGGAGCTTGCGGCTGCCGCGGTAAAAGCTGATCCGCGGGTAATCCTGCTCAGTCGTGATGTAGAGATACGGGAAGCTTTTGTCGTCGCGGAGCGTGACGTTGTAGCGCGGGCGATGACGCTTGATCAGGTTGTATTCGAGCAGCAGCGCCTCGGTCTCCGACGCCGTCGCGGTGACTTCGATGCTCGCGATCTGCGCGACCATCGCCATGGTCTTCGCGGCGTGCGCCTTGCTGCCTGTGAAGTAAGTGCTGACGCGATTCTTGAGGTTGCGCGCCTTGCCGACGTACAGCACCTCGCCGTTGGCGGCGATCATGCGATAGACGCCGGGCCGCTGGCTGAGGTTGGTCAGGAAAGGTTTCGGGTCGAACGCGCTCATGCGCGGCTATTTTAGCGCCCGTCCAGGAGCTCGCGGGCGCGAGCGAACACGGCGACGAACATCTTTTCGGTCAACCGGCCCGTGTTCGTGTTGTAGCGGCTGCAGTGATAGGAGTTCAACAGCAGCTGGCCCGTCGGCAACTCGTGCTCGGCCGCGTGCGCGAACTTGTAGCCGGAAGGCTTGAGCGCGAGCGCGCGCAGCGCCGCGTTGTGAGCAATCGAGCCGAGCGCCAAGAGCAGCGGCGCCGCCGGCTTGCGCTTCAGCTCCGCGGCCAGGTAGCGATTGCAGGCGCGGATTTCCGCGGGCGTCGGCTTGTTCTGCGGCGGCACGCACTTCACGGAGTTCGAGATCCTGCAATCGATCAGCTTCAGCCCGTCGTGACTCGAGGTCGACTCGGGGCGGCTCGCGAAACCGAACCGGTGCAGCGTGCGATACAGAAGGATGCCGGCGTAATCGCCCGTGAATGGCCGGCCGCTGGCGTTGGCGCCATGAAAGCCGGGTGCGAGGCCGACGATGATCAGTCGCGCCTTCGGATCGCCGAAGGGCGCGACTGGTGCGCAGTAGTAATCAGGATGCGCCTCGCGGCCTTCGGTGAGAAAGCGCGCGAGACGCGGGCAATCCGTGCAGGTGCGATCGAAGATTACGCCGTCGGAAGGCCAGAGCTGGTGAGCCACCGGCGCAGTTTACCCTCCTACGCCCGCGCCTTGTGGAACTGCGCCTCTTCGGTCGAGCCCGTCATCGCAGTCACCGACGACTTGCCCGCCGTGACGGTCTGAGTCACGTCGTCGAAGTAGCCCGCGCCGACTTCGCGCTGGTGCTTCGTGGCCGAGTAGCCGTCCTTCTCGGCGGCGAATTCCTGCTCCTGCAGCTGTACGTACGCCGACATCTGCGACGCCTTGTAGCCGCGCGCGAGCTGGAACATCGAGTAGTTGAGCGCGTGGAAGCCCGCCAGCGTGATGAACTGGAACTTGTAGCCCATCGCGCCGAGCTCGCGCTGGAACTTCGCGATCGTCGCGTCGTCCAGCTTCTTCTTCCAGTTGAACGAGGGCGA
>Ga0209382_10003831_pt1 | contig 20594 bp, 20 predicted proteins | sample SoiMetdeltSBSDD5_FD_187599 | JGI IMG/M metagenome (GOLD analysis project Ga0209382, IMG submission 187599) | Bulk soil microbial communities from a Populus tree surrounding site in Tennessee, USA - Soil MetaG P. deltoides SBSDD5 (SPAdes) (version 2) | ecosystem: Environmental > Terrestrial >... | reverse complement strand
CCGCTCAAGCATCATGCGGAATGGCATCTGCACGATACGGCCGCAACCGGCGCAGCGAGCGTCTATATGGGTGAACCCAACCGCTTCGAGTTCAGCAATGGTGCGAGTGTCGATGGCCATGCTGGGATCAACCGGCGCGCGGGGTTTATGCGATGTCCGTTGCGCCCCGACAAGCTGCACAAAAGCGGACATGCCGGAGGTCAGGATTGGGCCGCCAGGAAGAGACATATGCAGCGCAGCAAATCACAGCCTACTCGATCACCTCGTCGGCGAGTGCCAGCAACTTGTCGGGAATTTCGAGGCCGAGCGCCTTAGCCGTTTTGACGTTGATCACCAGCTCGAACTTTGTCGGCAGCATAACCGGCAGATCACCCGGCTTCTCGCCTTTGAGGATGCGTCCGGCATAAATGCCGGCTTGACGGTATGCATCGGAAACGCTTGCGCCGTAGCTCATCAGACCGCCGGCGGCGACATAATCGCGCAAGAGATAGATCGCGGGAATTCTATGTCGGGCCGTTAGCGCGACAACTTGTTCCCGTTGGGAGAGCAAGAACGTGCCAGTACCCCACAGCAGCGCGCCAGCCTCACGTTGGACGAGCGTTGCAAAGGCGGTCTCGATTTCACGGGCGCTGCTGACATCGAGGACGATGAGTTGCTGCCCAACTGCCGCCGCAGCCCGCAACTCTGACACTAATCGCTCGGTAGTGGGGAATTTGGGATCGACGAGCACGGCAATGCGCGCGTCCGGCCGCAAGTCACGCAAGAGCCCAAGCAGCTTCGCAGCAAGTTCAACCGTGAAGAAGCTGACACCAGTGACGTTGCCACCGGGGGCCGCAGTGGCGATGTGGGCTGCGTTGGCGTTGGTCGGCGCTGTCGTGTTGGCGCTAATCTGAATTTAAAATTGGAGACAAAGCTAAAATGATTATCGGAAAAGTGAAGTGGTTCAACGCAGAAGGGCTTCGGGTTCATCGAGGCCGACGCAGGTGGACCTGATATTTTTTGTCACGTCACGGCGGGATGTTTGAGTAGACATAGTTTGATTCTCCGTCGCGCCGTGCTCGATCACGCCGGGCTCGATCTCGGTCGCACCAGTTGGCGTCCGTTCCGGCGTTACCAGCTCAAGTTTGATCTTGACATGCTGCTGCTCCACCGGCGGCGGCTACTCGGGCGCATTGCGGGACCTTTGCGGGCCGTCAGTGCCACCCTGCAGAGCTGCCATACGGTCCGCATTCGGTTGAGAGTGGCTGTGCGCAATTCGCGCGCCTTGGCGCGGTAAAAATCATAGTCGATCGAATTGCCGTCGCGGAGTGTCATCATGGTGGTCTCCCCTGATCTCCTGGCTGGGCTAACCCCCTTCCCCTTCGCTGTCGGGCAAATGGTAACTCCGTTGCGTTTCGCGCTAATTTCGATTGCGATCGACCTTGTATTGTCTGTATCGGGATTCCGCTGCACCCGGGAGCTTCAGGAGACCAACACGCCGCGGCGCGCGATTGAGTGCATGGCGGCGCAAGTCGCGGCCAGAGCCGCAGCAAGAGCCTCTGCGCCCTTGTGCTGAATGAACGCGCGCAAGTGCTGCGTATTGCTGCCAATCAGGCCGTGCATCGATGTTGCGGCTGCCGCGCGTGCCGTGGCGCGGGTTGCCTAAGCCCCGCGGCGACGACCTCCTGGCGGGTCCAGTGTTCCGACTCGCCAGCGGGCCAGATTTGCCCGCCTATGCGCGTTCCGCCCGAGGGCTACCACGGGCACGGCCGGCCTCGATTGCGCGCCAGATTTGCCCATAGCAACCTTATTGGACTGCTATCCGTCGAATCACCATTAACGAATTGATATTGCTAACGATAGACCGCCATCCAAAGGCGTCTTCTTCAACCGCCGGATTCGGGACCGCTACCCCTTTGATGAGGTCACCACCTGAACCGCCAGTGGGCGCCAGCCAGTCCCACCCCCTCCTGCTGCGCAAGCTTCACCAACTCTCGACGCTGCTCCATGACAGATACCTCGCGCCACGGCACGGATCGAATCCATGCAATGATGATGCGTCAGCTATGTCCCCGAACACCCGTTAGTCATCTCTCCGGGCTGAACACTTCGCTCGCAATGATGGATTCACCGCGTCACAGCGGCGAGGTCGAGGGCGTCGTGATATTCGACGTGCACGTGGCCGCCGCTCGAAGCGGATTGTACGTCGCCGGAAACCAGATGTAGCCGGTCGCCGAGCACGCCGCCGGCGAGGCCATGCCGCGGAAATTGCATCATCGGCATGGTGGTCCAGCTGTTGGTCGCCGGATCGAATGCCTCCACGACACGGAACGCGGCGAGCATGCGGGCGTCCTGGAACTCGCCGCCGGCGACATAGATGCGGTTGTTGTGCACGCCGGCAGCGCCGGCGCTGCGCGGCGTCGGCATGCGCGCCATCAGCGGGCCCCAGCGATCAGTCGCCGGATCGTATTCCTCGACCACGTCGGTATTGCTGGCGCGGGTGATGAAGGCGGCGCCAATGCGCCCACCGATCGCGTAGATCTTGTTGTTGGCGGCGGCGACGACGTGGTGGTTGCGCGGTGTCGGCATCGGCGCGCGGGTGCGCCAGCTGTTCGTCGCCGGGTCATATTCTTCGTTCAGACCCGAAACCTGGTGTGCACGCGCCGGATGGATGCCGGGCTCGTTCGAGCCCGGCACGACGCCGGCGCCGCCGATGACATGGATCTTGCCCTCGACCACAGCGGCAGCTGCGGCGCCGCGCTTCGAGGGCATCGGCGCGAGCGCCTTCCACGTATCGTTGGCGGGATCGTACTCCCACGCCTCGCTGATCGGCACCCAGGCCGGCGGCCCGGATTCCGGCAGCCGGAAGCCGCCGAACGCGTAGATCCTGTCGTTGTGGCTGGCGAACGCAACGTGGTGCGACGCAACCGGCATCGGCTTCTTCTGCGTCCACTTGTCGGCCGCCGGATCGTATTCGAACACCAGGCCGATCGGTTTCCAGCCGGGCGCGAGCCCGGCAAAGACGTAGAGCTTGCCGCCTGCGATGGCGCCCAGAACCTCCTCGGCCGGTTGCGGGAACGGCGCGAGCTTGACCCAGGGTCCGCCGGCGCGGGCCGGTGGCGGCGCCGAATGCAGCGCGTGCGCGCCGGCAGGCGGTTGCGCCGGCGCCTGCGCGAACGCGACTGCCGCGGCGAAAAAGGCGGCAATCGCGGCGAGAGCCGTCGTCGAGATGGCGCTGATGTGCATGGTTCCTCCACTCGCTCGCGCGCGCGTTTGTCGTTGCCGCAATCATCGCAGGAGCACGGCGCGCTCTTCAAGGGGCGCGGGTCAGGCGCTGTGCACTGCTACCTCGAAGGCGCCGTCGCCGGAGCAGCGGTCGTGCTTGAACTCTCGCGTCGATTCTGGGTGGCGGCGTCGGGCTTCTCGCGCAGCTCGCAATGAAACGTCCGGAGTCGGCGAACGAGCGGGCGCTCGCCGTCACCTGCACCTGCACGAACGCTTTCCCTGAGGTCGCTGACTTCCAGCCAGGCGTTGCGACCGTCCCAGCGCGGCGATCGCGCGCCGCCCTGGGAATCGCCCCAAATTGAGCCATGCAGGCTTCACCTCTGGACTTTCCGGCAACACCAGTGGCATGAAGCCAGTGGGGCCTCGCCCCAACAACGCGGACGGCGATGAAACAGTTGCTCTTGGAAATATTCACCTGGTGGAACGGGCAAACGTTCGGCACCCGGGTGTGGACGTGGCTGTGGGGCGAGCTTGTCGGCGAGGACGAGTATGGCAACCGCTACTATCGCACGCGCGGCGGCCGGATCGATCCGACGCTTCATTTCGAGCGGCGCTGGGTGATCTACAACGGTTACGCCGAGGCCTCGGTGATTCCGCCCGACTGGCATGGCTGGATCCATCACACCGTCGATACCCCGCCGACGCAGGAGCCGTACAAGCCCCATCCGTGGGAGAAGCCGCACCGCCCGAACCTGACCGGGACGCCCGGTGCCTACCGGCCGACCGGGTCGACGCTGGCGCAGAACCGTCGGCCGCGGGCGACCGGCGACTATCGGCCCTGGATGCCCGGACGCGAGGGCGCCTGAGGACGTGGGCTCGAGCGGCCCCTCCGCCACGTCATTGCCGGGCTTTGCTTGCGATTGTCCGGCCGCCCTTTGCGCGCCGCAATCGGCGTGTTAACCGGCGAAGCCAAGGAAGTCGCGTCTGATCGACGCGGCAGAGGCGGCTGAAAGCCCGCATGCGCACAGCCCCACGTCTTATCGCGCTGACGGCCGCGGCGGCCGGCATCTGCGCGGCGTCGGGCGCGCTGGCGCAGTTCGGCGGAACCTTCCGTGAAGGTCCTCCGCGACCGCCGGCCGACGTGCCGGTCTATCGGGATGAGCGGCTGCCGCCGCCGATGCCGGGATATGATCCGCGCCGCGAGGCGCCGCAGCCCCCGCCGCCGCCGCTCACGCGATTCCCCGGCCAGCCCGGCGGGATTCAGACCGAGCAGCTGCCGCCGCCGCCGGGCAGCGCGCCGCACCAAGCCAATCTACCACCGGGTGTGCCACCGCCGCCCGGCCAACGCCCGCCACGCGGCGCGCCGGAGGCGGCGCCCGCGACGCCGGCAGCTCCGCCGCCACCACCGGCGAGCGGCGAGGTCGTGGTGGCCCCGCCCGCGCAGAAGGTCGTCAACCCGACGGCGGCATTCGCCGGGCTCGACAAGATCACCGGCCGCATCATCAGCTTCGACGTCGCGATCGACGAGACCGTGCAGTTCGGCGCGCTGCGACTGACGCCGCGCGCCTGCTACACGCGCCCGCCAACTGAGCTGCCGCATACCGACGGCTTCGTGGAAGTCGACGAGATCACGCTGCAGGGCGACGTCAAGCGCATCTTCACCGGCTGGATGTTCGCGGCGAGTCCGGGCCTGCACGGGATCGAGCATCCGATCTATGACGTGTGGCTGACCGACTGCAAGAAGGAGGCGGTCGTTGCCGGCACCTCCGCGGCTTCGCAGATGCCGCAGCCGGCACAAGCCCAGTCCGCGCCGCCGCCGCCATCGCCGGCGCAAACCTCCACGCCCACACCGCCGGCACCGCCGCCGCGGCGGTGACGCAATCCCCGGCTCAAGTTCACCCGGAACCGCGTCACGCTGAGGGCCTGTCCCGGGGTCGATCCGCGAGGCTTTCCCAAACGAAGTCGCATAGGCGCTAACGTGACCCATCTCCTGTAATCGGGGCCGAGCGAAGCGAGAGCCGGGAACCATGGATCCCTGTCTGCCAGATTGTGGGTCATGGGCCCCGGCTCGCGCTCCCTTCGCTCGCTTGGCCGCGATGACACCGAGGGAGCCAATTGGCTCGCCCATGAACGAAAGATAGCGCCTATGGGACGAAGTCCGGGGCGCTCCCCACGCCAGCGCGCGCCAACGCCTCGGCGCCGGCGAGCGCGACCGCCGGGGGCAGGGCGGCAAAATCGGCCTCGCCGCGGAGCGCCTGCTCCAGCCGCTTGTGATACTGGCGCCGCGACAGCTCGATTGCGCCAAAACTTTTCAGGTGCTCGGTCACGAACTGCGCATCGAGCAGCCGAAAGCCGCCTGCCTTGAGGCGCGCCACCAGGTGCACGAGGGCGATCTTCGAGGCATCGCGGGCGCGATGGAACATGCTCTCGCCGAAGAACGCACCGCCGAGGGTGACCCCATAGAGCCCCCCGACGAGGTCGCGTCCGTCATAGACCTCGACGGTATGGCAGTAGCCGCGGGCGAACAGCGCGCCATACAGATAGCGGATGCGGGCATTGATCCAGGTGCGGCCGCGGCCCGGTCGCGGCTCGGCGCAGCCGTCGATCACCGCCTCGAAGTCGCGATCGCAGACAACGGCGAAGCGGGTCGTGCGCACCGTGCGCGCAAGCCGCCGCGATACCCGAAAGCCATCGAGCGGCATGATCCCGCGCCGCTCCGGCTCGATCCAGTAGAGGGTCGGATCCTCGGCGCTTTCCGCCATCGGAAAGATGCCGCAGGCATACGCTTTGAGCAGCACCTCAGGCGTGATTTCGACGGTCGCGTTCTCACGGCTGGCCATGACTTCCAAATCCGTATCGGCGGGTCGCTGGTCAAGGATGCGACAATGCGAGTCTCAGGGTTTTATTTCTGCGCGCTGCTGCCTGTCGGGGATCTCCATCTCCAGCAACGAGGAGCTCAATGACTTGCCGTGCGGGTCAAGCGAGAGCGACCGGGTCACGCCGCCGCCGAGCGCGGCATGCATCACGAAGTTCAGCGCCCCGATCCCCGGCAACTCGTAGCGTTCGACACGACCTCGCACGACATCCGCGAAGTGCGCCTTGACCCGCTCGGCGGTGACATGCTCGGCCAGGAACGCATAGTCGCCAGGCTCGTGCGCGATCACCGAGATGTTGGAGACGTTGCCCTTGTCGCCGGTGCGCGCATGCGCCAGCTCGCGCAACTTCATGGTCAAGTCACCTCGTAGCTCACGCCGGTCCTGATCTCGCTACGCGGCAGCAGCGTGGAAACCGCGGCGATCACTTCGCGTGCCGATTTCCAGGCGCCGCCGCCGCCGGCGGGACCGTTGAGCCAGAGCGTCTCCACCTCGTTTCCGATGCGGATGGCATCCTTCAAGCTGTCGGTGCGACCGACCACCCGGATGCGAGCTTCCCGAAGTTCCGGGCCTGATCCGGCCCGCGCGCCGCGGTGAACGCTGTCGATGCCGATGATCTCCAGGCGAAGCTCCCTGGTGGCGACCCCGGTAAGCTTGAGCCGCTCCTCCACGATCCGCAGCGCGAGTTTCGCCCGGGCAAGGGCACCTGCGCCGGCATAGGAGAACTGCCCTTCGCCGACATAGCTGTCGAAATAACCGATCGACACTTTCAGCGTGTCGGTGCGCGCATGGCCGGTGCCGCCGGAGACGGCGACGCGGTCGGGACCGACCTCCTCCAACTGCACCGTTGAGAAGTCGGCCACCACGTCCGGCTGGTAGTAGCGCGCCGGGTCGTGCACCTCATAGAGCAGCTGCTCCTTGCAGGTCTTCAGGCTGACGCGGCCGCCGGTCTCGGGCAGCTTGCCGATCACCGCCGAGCCGTCCTCGCTCACGTCCGCCAGCGGAAACCCGAGTCGCGCGAGGTTCGGCACGTCCTTGTAGCCCGGGTCGGCGAAGTAGCCGCCGGTGATCTGGCCGGCGCATTCCAGCAGGTGGCCGACCACGGTGCCCTTGCCGAGGCGGTCCCACTCGTCCGCTCTCCATCCGAATTCGTGCATCAGCGGCGCGAGGAACAGCGCCGGATCGCTCACCCGGCCAGTGATCACGATGTCGGCTCCGCCGGCGAGGGCTTCGACGATCGGCGCGGCGCCCAGATACGCATTGGCGGAAACCATCCGGTCCGCCACGTCGGCGACGCGGCCGTCCGTTTCGACCAGCGGAAGGTCGCGCGCGCGTACCGCCTCCATCACGTCGTCGCCGCTGACCGCCGCGATCTTGAGGCCTGCGAGCCCCAGGTCGCGCGCGATGCGCGCAACCGCACGGGCGGCGCCCGCCGGGTTGGCCGCGCCCATATTGGTGATGATCTTCACGCCGTTGGCGACGCACGGGGGCAGCACCGCGTTGAAGCGGTCGGCGAGCAGGGGATCATAGCCCGCGTCGGGGTCGCTGCGGCGCGCCTGCTGCGCGAGCGCAATGGTCCGCTCCGCCAGGCACTCGAAGACCAGGTAGTCCAGTCCGCCGCGCTCGGCGAGATCAACCGCCGGCTCGATGCGGTCGCCCGAATAGCCGGCGCCTGCGCCGATCCTGAGGGTCTTCATCCGCGGATGCCACCGTGCCGGTTGCGGCAGCTATTGATCATCTCGCCGATCATCCTATCGTTCCGCGTGAGCCTCTGTCCAATGAGCGGATGCGGGAGAGGATGATGGAGACGCACATGACAGTCACGCGCTTCGCCGCCACGCTCGCGCTTGCCGGGCTTGCATTGGTTCCGGCATCGGCGGCGGCGCAGACCTATCCCAGCAAGCCGATCAAGTTCATCGTGCCGTTCACGGCCGGGAGCGCCACCGATACGCTGGCGCGCGTGCTCGCACAGAAGCTTACGGCCGCTCACGGCTGGACGGTCGTGGTCGAAAACATGGCGGGCGCGAGCGGCTTCATCGCGGCGCAGAACGTCGCCCGGGCAGCGCCCGACGGCCATACCGTGTTCATCACCAGCAACACCACTCATGCCGCCAATCAGAACCTGTTCAAGAAGCTGCCGTACGATCCGATCGCGGACTTCGCTCCGATCACGCGGCTCGGCATCATCACACTCGCCCTGGCGGTGCATCCGTCGGTGCCGGCCAACAACGTCCGCGAGCTGATCGCTTACGGCAAGGCCAATCCCGGCAAGCTCTCGTTCGGCGCAGGTTCGACCTCGGCCCGCATGGCGGGCGAGATGCTCAAAGCGCTCGCCGGCTTCGACATGCTGCACGTACCCTATCGGAGCAATCCGCTGGCGGTGGCCGATCTGCTCGGCGGGCAGATCTCGCTGGTCTTTGCCGACGCGTCGACGACCATGCCGCAGATCCGCGCCGGCAAGGTCAAAGGCTTAGGCGTCTCCAGCCTGCAGCGCTCGCCGCTCGCCTCCGACTTGCCGACCATGGTCGAGGAAGGCATCGCCAATTACGAGATGATCGGCTGGTTTGCGGCGTTCGTGCCGGCAAAGACCCCGAAGCCGGTCGTCGACACGCTCAATTCGGCGATCAGGGGTGCAGTCGAAGACAAAACCGTCGAGGAAAGCCTGTTGAAGGCCGGCATCGAGCCGCTGACCAGCACGCCCGAGGAACTGCGCGACTACGTCGTATCCGAGACCAAGAAATGGGCGGATATCGTCAAGGCCGCCGGCATCCAGCCGGAGTGAGCTTTGGAGCCGACCGGATTGCAGCAGGGTCAGATACCGTGTCCCGGACGCGCTGCTGCGCGTGCGGGACACGGGCGATCAAGCCTCCATCCCGCCCTGGGCCAGAAAACGCTCCAGCCAATGGATGTGGTAACTGCCGTCGATGATGTCCTGATGGCGCACCAGCGCGCGGAACAGCGGCAGCGTGGTCTCGACGCCATCGACCACGAACTCGTCGAGCGAGCGCCGCAGCCGCATCAGGCATTCGGCGCGGCTCTTGCCGTGCACGATCAGCTTCCCAAGCATGGAATCGTAGAACGGTGGAATGGCGTAGCCCTGGTAGACAGCGGAATCCACGCGCACCCCGAGGCCGCCGGGCGTGTGGTAATGCACGATCTTGCCGGCCGACGGCCGGAATGACACCGGATTCTCGGCATTGATCCGGCACTCGATGGCGTGGCCGAGGAAACGGACCTGGTCCTGCGCCATCGGCAACCCGGCGCCGTCGGCCACGCGGATCTGCTCGAGGATCAGATCGATGCCGGTGATCATCTCGGTGACCGGATGCTCGACCTGGATGCGCGTGTTCATCTCGATGAAGTAGAACGCGCCGTCCTGGTACAGGAACTCGACCGTCCCGACGCCGAGATAGCCAAGCTCGCTCAAGCACTTCGCGACCAGCTCACCGATCCCGTCGCGCCCTTCCGCGTTCAACGCCGGCGAGGGCCCTTCCTCCCACAGTTTCTGGTGCCGCCGCTGCAGCGAGCAGTCGCGCTCGCCGAGATGGATGACATTGCCTTTGCCGTCGCCGAGCACCTGGATCTCGATGTGGCGCGGCATTTCCAAGTATTTCTCGAGATAGACCGCATCGTCTCCGAACGCCGCCTTCGCCTCCGCGCGCGCGGTCGCCAGCGCAACCGGCAATTCCTCGGGCGTGCGCGCCACCTTCATGCCGCGGCCGCCGCCACCGGCGGCCGCCTTCACCAGCACCGGGAATCCGAGATCGGCTGCCAGCGCCTGCGCCTCGACGTCGGAGCCGACGCCGGCTTGCGAGCCCGGCACCACCGGGATGCCGAGCCGCGCCGCCGTGCGCTTGGCCTCGATCTTGTCGCCCATCAGCGCGATGTGCTCGGCCTTGGGGCCGATGAAATGCACGCCATGCTCGTCGAGGATCTCGGCGAAGCGGGCATTCTCCGACAGGAAGCCATAGCCCGGATGCACGGCGTCGGCGCCGGTGATCTCGCAGGCGGCCAGGATGGCGTAGATGTTGAGGTAGCTGTCCTTGGCCGGCGGCGGACCGATGCAGACGCTCTCGTCGGCGAGCCGCACGTGCATGGCATCGGCGTCGGCGGTCGAGTGCACCGCAACGGTCGCGATGCCGAGTTCCTTGCAGGCGCGCAGCACGCGCAGCGCGATCTCGCCCCGGTTGGCGATGAGGATTTTCTCAAACATGCGGGACCGGGCGGGAAGGGCGAATAGCGAAAAGTGAGTAGCGAGTAGCGCGTAGCGAGCAGCCGGAAGTGGGTAGAAGGAGTCCTTTTTTCACGCGGTCGCTGCCCACGATTAGCTACTCGATGATCATCAGCGGCTCGCCGAACTCCACCGGATGGCCGTCCTCCACCAGGATCTGCCGCACCGTTCCGGCGCGCGGCGCCGGAATCTGGTTGAGCGTCTTCATCGCCTCGATGATCAGTAGCGTTTCGCCGGCACTGACGACGGTGCCGATGTCGACGAATGGCTTGGCGCCGGGCTCGGCCGCGCGATAGGCGGTGCCGACCATCGGGGAGAGCACCGCGCCCGGATGCTTGGCGAAATCGATGTGAGTCGCCGGCGCCGCGATCGGAGCAACCACCACAGTGGGGGCGGGCGCGGCCTGCGGCACCGGAATGTGCATCAGGGGCGACGCCTGCCGGCCGACGCGCACGCGCACGCCGTTCTGTTCGACCTCGATCTCGGTCAAGCCGGTCTCGTCGAGCAGCTTGGCAAGCTCGCGGATCAGCCCTTGGTCGATCGCGCCACTCGCTGATGCCATGCGGCGTCCTCTTCGCACCCTACGATTCGCGCCTTGGCAGCGCGATCATCGCAGCGAGGCGGTCGATGGCAAGCTTGCAGATTGCGACCGTTGAAAACGGTGAACAGTCTTGGCCATGAACCCCGCCGCTCGTGCAGGCCTTGGCGGCCACCAAGTGGCCCGCCCGTTCGCCCCCCGCACCTTGTGCCCTTATAGGGACGCGCGTGCCAAAGGAAAAGTCCGCGACGCCGCCGGCAGGACACGCACGGGCTGTGGAAAGGTCGCGTCGAGGGTTGCCGCCAAGCGGCCGAGAATCCGCCATCACCCGCTCCGAACTGCGCCGGAAATCCGCCGCTGCGCCTCCCAGCGGCCGCCTGAAATCCGCCGCCGACGCTCCTACACGCCGCCAAAGACTTGCGCCAGCATCGCCGTGTCTCGGCTTGGGGAAGCCCTAAGGGAGGGGACTTCCATGCATCGCAGATCGCTGCTGTCGCTTGCCGTATGGTCGGCGGCATCGCTCGCGCTTGACCTCGCGCATCCCGCCGGCGCAACCAGCAACTATCGCGTCTCCGATCCGGTCGTTCACGGCAACCTGGCAATCTACTTCGTGCGCGCGCAGAGCGCGGACGGACCCGTGCCGCTGACGCTGCAGGAGGCGATGGCCAAGGGCGCTGTGCGCGTCCATGAGACCGGCAACGTCAGCGAGCTCGCTATCGAGAATATCGGCGACCAGGAGATCTTCGTTCAGTCCGGCGACATCGTGAAGGGCGGCAAGCAGGATCGGGCGCTGGTCGCAAGCCTGGTTCTGCCGCCGCGCTCAGGACGCGTGCCGCTTGCCTCGTTCTGCGTCGAACAGGGGCGCTGGTCGCAACGCGGCAGGGAAGACGCGGCGACGTTTTCGTCAGCCGATGCCGCGGTGCCCTCGCGCGAGGCGAAACTCGCCATGAGGCGCCGCTGGCGGCGGGACCGGCCGGAAGCGTGCGGGCGGCGGCGGCCGAGGTCGGCGAGCGCCAGCAGCAGCTCTGGCGCAGCGTCGCGCGGACGCAAACGAAGCTCGCCGGCGGCGTCGGCCAGCCGGTTGCCGCCCCCGCATCGAGCTCCAGTCTGCAGCTCGCGCTCCAGAACGAAAAGCTCAAGCAGACGCAGGCCGCCTACGTCCAGGCGCTGCAGACGGCGGGCGAGCGCGATGCCGACACGGTCGGCTACGTCTTCGCCGTCAATGGCAAGCTCAACAGTGCGGACGTCTATCCCTCCAACGGCCTGTTCCGCAAAATGTGGCCGAAGCTGCTGCACGCGAGCGTGACCGAAGCGATCGGCGAGCGCGGCGGCGCGGCGGATGATGCGCTGCCGACCGCGGACGCCGTGCTCGCGTTTCTGGCAGCGGCCGAAGCCGGCAAGGCCACGCAAAAGAGCCTGAACGAGACCGTGCGGCTGGAGACCCGCGAGGGGGAGGGAACGCTGTACTTCGCCACCCAGCGTGCGAGCGGCGGCTGGGTGCATCGGAATTATCTGGCGAAGTAGGCGGTATCTGTAGGTGAAGTGTCGCTGCCAATCCCTTCGTTGAAAAGGGGAGTGTGGCTGCGCGCGTCGGCCCGAAAGCCGGGTGGAGCCAAGACCAGCACTCCCACCCGGCACTCGCTTTCGCGAGCGGCACCCCGCTACGCCGGGGAGGGGATCGCCGTCACGCCACCGTCTCGCGCGCGGCCCAGTCGACGACGTCGCGCAGGGCTGCCGGCCGCGGCCGTCCGACTTCCCGGCTGGCGCGATAGAGCGCAAGCTGAGCGGTCGCACTGGTCCCCTCGGCCGCGATCGTCCGCAGGCGATCGATCTCAACGGCACAGTCGAAGGCTGCGACATCGGGGTCGAGCTGCGACCGGATCTCATCGAGCCACTTGGCGGCTTCGATCGGCTCGCGCCGGAACGGCTCGACGAAGGTCGCTTGCATGCCGTAGCGCTGGGCGCGCCACTTGTTCTCCACCGTGATCGCGCGCCCGATGCGATCGAGCTCCGCGTGCCGCAGCGCGTCGCGCACGATCGCGCGCACCAGGCAGCGATAGAGCGCGGCGATCGCCACGGCGTCATCGAGCCGCGTGCAGCTGTCGGGAATGCGCAGCTCGATCGTCGGGTTCTTCAAGGACGGCCGCACCGCCCACCAGATGTGGCTGGCGTCCGGAATGATGCCGGCATTCTTGAGCGCGCCGACATATCCTTGATATTCGGCCTCGTTGCGCAAAACTTCCGGCAGACCGGTGCGCGGCAGCTCGTCGTAGGCGGCGGCGCGGTAGCCATGGAGGCCGGTGCGGAAACCCTGCCAGAACGGCGACGACGTGCTCAAGGCGAGCAGCAAGGGAAGATACGGCACCAGTCGCTGCATCAGCTCGACGCGACGGTCGGCGTCGGGCACGCCGACGTGGACGTGCATTCCGCACAGCATGTTGCGCATGCCGACCATTTGCAGATCGCGCATGATGGCGTCGTAGCGCGCCTTCGGCGTGTGCTCCTGCTCGCGCCAGAAGGCGAGCGGAAACGTCCCGACTGCCGCGATGCCAAGCCCGCGCGGGCGCGCCAGATCGGCGAGCGCCCGCCGGTAGTGCGCGAGGTGCCCGCGCACCTCGCGCATGTCCTGGCACGGGGGCGTCATCACTTCGAGCTGCGATTGCAGCATTTCCGGCGCGACATGCCCGCCGAGCGCCTTGACCGCGCCGGCGATGAAGCGCGGGTCGCTGCGCGAGGCGGCGCGCCGCGTCCGTGCGTTGAAGATGAAATATTCCTCTTCGACGCCGATCGAGTAGCTATGTTCGGCTGTCATGCCTGTTGCCACGCCCGAGCTATCCAGTCGCGCAGTTTGCGGCCGGCGGCAAGATCCCGGTTGGCGGAGCTCTCCGGTTCATTGCAATGTGCGCCGGACGTAACGGGCACCTGGTCCGACGGGGCAATGAAAAACAGCGTGGGTCCCACATTCGGGTTGTTCGCCGCGCTCGCGCTCGGCGGCTGCACCACCGCGTCGCTGATGGGTTGCCGCGGTGATCAGCAGGGGATGCTCGCGGCGGAACTGCTGTTCGGCCGCAGGATTGGCGACCGCGGGATGGTGAGCGAGGCCGAGTGGGCGCGCTTCCTTGCGCGCGAGATCAGCCCGCGGTTTCCGGATGGGTTGACCGTGCTTGATGCCGTCGGTCATTGGCGCGATGCCACGCGCAACCGAAGCGCGCACGAGCCGAGCAAGGTCGTGCTGATCGTGTTCCGCGACGATCCGCAGAAACAGGAGGATTTGAACGCGATCGCCGCGGCCTACAAGCGCCAGTTTCGCCAGCAATCGGTCGGCATCGTGATCAAGCCGGCCTGCGCGTCGTTTTGACGAATCGTGGGTAGGCAAAGAGGCGCGCGCTTGCGCGCCGTGCCCACGGCGTTCTCCGGACGTGGGCACGCTTCGCTTCGCGGCGCTTTGCTCACCCTGCGTTAAACTACCGCCGCGCAGCCTCGATCTGCTGCTTGAGCGCACCTACGCCGACCGCCCCCGGGATCACGCTCTGCCCGACCACGTAGCTCGGCGTGCCGCTGATGCCGAGAGCCTCGGCAAGCTTGACGCTTTCCTCGAGCGTCGCCTTGACCTCGCCGCTCTGCAGATCCTTTTCGATCCGCGCCATGTCGAGCCCGACCTCCTTGGCGGCGGCGAGCGCCTTGGCCTTGTCGATCTGGCCGCGTCCGCCGAGCAGCTTCTGATGGAACTCGAGATATTTCTTGCCGGTCCGATCCTGCATGTTGACGGCGACGGCTACTTGCGCCGCCTCGACCGAGCCCGGTCCGAGCACTGGGAACTCCTTGAGCACGAAGCGCAGCTTCTGATCGCTCTTCAACAGTTCGAGCATGTCGGCGAGCGCGCGCTTGCAGTAGCCGCAGTTGTAGTCGAAGAACTCGACCAGCGTGACGTCGCCCTGCGGATTGCCGAGATTGACCTGACGCTTGGAATTGAACAGCGCCTCCTTGTGGGTGCTGATGGCGGCCATGTGCTTGTCGGCCTCCGCGACCGCCTGCCGTTTCTCGAGTTCGCCGATCACCTCCTGCAGGACCTCGGGGTTCTTCATCAGGTAATCCCGCACGATCGTGCCGATCTCTTGCCGCTGTTCGTCGGTGAACTTTTGCGCCTGCGCAGGCTCGGCCGCGGCAAGCACCGTGATGGCAACCGCCGCGGCGGCGATGGGGGGAAGAGGGCGGATCATCGGATGTCCTTTTCGGGTTGGCGGTATGCGCTAGTTCGGGCGTGTCGCCGCGGCCGGCGGCTTGTAGGAGTAGATGTCATCGGCCTTGACCCAGCCGGGCGAGCCGGTGGGAAACCGGTTGCGCGCGCGGCCGGCAAGCTCGCGGGCGGTCTTGATCTCGCCGCTCGCGAAGGCGGCCTGCGCGGAGGCGAGGTCGGCGTGCGCATGGTCGCCTTTGCGGCCATAGGCCATCGCCAGGTAACGGTACCCCTCGGGCACGTCCGGGTCGCGGGTGAGCGTCGAGTGCAGGATGCCGATCGCCTCGTCGGCCAGCTTGGCGTCGTTGGCGGCGACCAGCGCCTGGCCGAGCAGCACGCGGATGAGCGGGGCACTCGGTGCCAGCGCGGCCGCTCGTCGTAGCGGCGCCGTCGCTTCGTGCGGCTTGCCGTTCTCCAGCAGCGCCTGACCCTTGAGCTCGTGGAAGTAGGGATTGTTGGGCTGCGACTGAACGAGACCATCGATCTGCGCAAGCGCGCCGCGCAGGTCGGCAAAGCGGTAGGCTGAGATGGCGCGCGCGTAGCGGGCGGCAAGACTCGTGTCGCTCAGCGGATAGCGCCGCGCGACGCCGTCGGGCGGTTCCAGAAATCCTGCGAGCTTCGCCCGCATCAGGTCGTGGCGCTGCTGCAGCTCGGGCGGATCGGTCTTGGGCCAATGCGGGCTCGATTTGGCCAGCTGGTCGAGCGCTTCCAACCGATCGCGCGGCATCGGGTGCGACTGGGTGTAGGGGTCGACGCTTTGCGAGATGAACATCGTCTGCTCGGCAAATCGCTTGAACGTCGTATGCATCCCCTTCGCCGACTGACCGGTGGCGCTGAGCAGGCGCACGCCGGCGCGATCGGCAGCCTCCTCCTGGCTGCGCTGATAGCTGAGCAGCGAGCGCCGGATCAGCTCGGGTTGCGCCGTCAAGGCGCCGACGCCGGCTTGCGTGATCCCGCTGCCGGTCTGCCCGCCGGCGCGCGAGCCGGCGACCAGCGCGCCGGCGCCGAGCAGCATGCCCACGAGCATGGTGGTCTGGGCATTGGCCAACTCGTTGCGCAGCTTAGTCAGGTGCCCGCCGGAGATATGACCGGTCTCGTGCGCCATCACGCCGATGATCTCGTTCGGGGCCTTGGCGTCCATCAGCGCGCCGGCGTTGATGAAGATGCGCCGCCCGTCCATCACGAACGCGTTGAACGGGCGGGCGTTGATGATGGTGATTTGCACGTTCTGCTGGGCGAGGCCGGCCGCCTTGAGGATCGGCGCGGTATACTCGCGCAAGAGTTGCTCGATCTCGGCGTCGCGGATGACCGGCAGGCCTTTGGCACCCTTGGCGGGCTGGCCCATAGCCGAGCCATGCCCCGCCATCGCAACCGCCGAGGCGAGCAGGAGCACCGCGCCGCACCGCAAGGGCGTTGTGATCGGTGGTGATCGCATCGACGGCCGCGTTCTCTCCAAGATCATCTCGGTCTAACAGACCGGTGCCTTGCGTGCTCACACGAGCCTGTGAACATGACCGCAAGGCCACATCAGCGACGCGCGGCTCGCAACGCCGTCGCTTTCCAGCTAAATGCTAGCCATCCCGATTCCGATCTTCGCTTAACCGCTGCGGCAGCTACCGAATTACGGAATCGACAGACCCTAGCAGGTTTGGGCGCCCGGCAGCCCATAATATGAAGTTGAGCTTGCCGCCGAGGGATCCGCGCACACGCGAAGGAAGCCATCGAATACGGCAACAGCGGGGCGCAACAGCCGATGTCCGCCCAGAGGTCTGACCGATGCTGATCAATGCCGCGAAGCGCCTGCTGCTGCCCTCGGCGCGCAGCGACGTGCCGCCGTTCATCGTCATGGACGTCATGGAGGCGGCGGCCCGCATCGAGGCCGATGGCGGTCGCGTCGTCCACATGGAGGTCGGTCAGCCGCTGGCGCCGGCGCCCGCCACTGCCCGAGAGGCGGCGCAAGCCGCGCTTGCGGCCGGGCGCATCGCCTACACGACCGCGCTCGGCATTCCGTCGTTGCGGGCGCGAATCGCGCGGCACTATCGCGAGGCCTATGGCATCGATCTCGACGCCGATCGGGTCGTGGTCACGACGGGCTCGTCCGGGGGCTTCATCCTCGCGTTCCTGGCGCTGTTCGAGCCCGGCGACCGCGTTGCCATGGCGTCGCCCGGCTACCCGCCCTATCGGCATATCCTGACCGCTCTCGGGTGCGAGCCCGTGCTGATCGAGACCACGGAGACGACGCGTTGGGCGCTGACGCCCGAGGCGCTGCTGGCAGTCCATCGCACATCGCCGCTCGCGGGCGTGATCGTCGCAAGCCCGGCCAACCCGACCGGTACGATGATGAGCGCGGCCGCGCTGCGGGCGCTGGTCCACGCCGCCGAAGGCGAGGGCATCCGGTTCATCTCCGACGAGATCTATCACGGCCTCGACTACGCGTTCGCGGCAGAGACCGCCGTGCGCGTTTCCGAGCGCGCCGTCGTGATCAATTCGTTCTCGAAATATTTCTGCATGACCGGTTGGCGTGTCGGCTGGATGGTGGCTCCGCAGGAGTTGGTGCGGCCGATCGAGCGCCTGCAGCAGAACCTCGCCATCTCGGTGCCGACGCTGTCGCAGGTCGCGGCCGAGGCGGCGTTCGACGGCCGCTCCGAGATGGAGGAAGTCAAGCACGGCTACGAGGAGAACCGGCGCATCCTGCTCGCCGGCCTGCCGGACGCCGGCTTCGACAAGATCCTGCCGGTCGACGGCGCGTTCTATCTCTATGCCGACATCTCTCGCTTCACCAGCGACAGCCTCGACTTCGCCAAGCGCATGCTGGAGCAGGCCGGCGTGGCGGCGACGCCCGGCGTCGACTTCGACCCGGTGCACGGCCGCCATTCGATCCGCTTCTGCTATGCAGGATCGGCGGCCGAGATGCGCGAGGCGGTGGAGCGGATCGGGGGGTGGCTCAAGCCCACGGTTTAAGACCGGCACGCGCGTCCCTACATAGAGGGCCTTCCCCATAGGGGTTCTCGCGCCATGCTCGATCTCACCGCCGTTTCCTTCCCATCCGTTTCCGACGATGCCGCAGTGGCGGCAGCGCGGCCGGGTCATGATGACGATGTCCGATTGCTTGATGCCTACTCGCAGGCCGTGATCGCGGTCACCGAGCGCATCGGCCCGGCAGTGGTGCGCGTGGAGACCCGGCACGCGAGCGAGAGCAGCGGCCGCCACGGCGGCGGCAGCGGCTCCGGCGTCGTGCTCTCTCCCGACGGACTGATCCTGACCAACAGCCACGTGGTCGAGGGGGCGCGCGCCATCCGGGTCGCCGACGCCGAGGGCCGTTCAATGGAGGCGCGCCTGCTCGGCCAGGACGCCGACACCGATCTGGCATTGCTGCGCGCCGACGCCGCCAAGAACCTCACGGCGGCGAACTTGGGCGATTCCAAGCGGCTGCGCCGCGGCCAGCTGGTGGTGGCGATCGGCAACCCGCTCGGGTTCGAATCGACCGTGACCACGGGGGTGATCTCGGCGCTCGGCCGCTCGCTGCGCACCCGCACCGGCCGCTTGATCGAAGACGTTGTGCAGACCGACGCCGCGCTCAATCCGGGCAACTCGGGCGGGCCGCTGGTGTCCTCGCGCGGCGAGGTCATCGGCATCAACACCGCGGTGATCGCGGGTGCGCAAGGCATCTGCTTTGCGGTTGCCAGCAACACTGCGAGCTTCGTGCTCGGCGAATTGCTGCAGCATGGCCGCGTGCGCCGTGCCTATATCGGGGTGTCCGCGCAGACGGCCCCGATCCCGCGCCGGCACGCGCATTTCGCCGGCATCGACAACGCGTCCGGCGCGATGATCATGGGCGCCGAGCCGGATGCGCCCGCGGCCGCCGCAGGGTTGATGTCCCACGACATCGTGGTGCGCCTCGACGGCGCGCCGGTCACCGGCGTCGACGATCTGATCCGGCTGCTCAACGCCGATCGCATCGGACGCGCCGTCACCGTCGAAGCGCTTCGTCTCGGTCGGCTGCGCGAATTCACGCTGCGCCCCGTGGAGCGGCGCGCGCGTCAGACGTAAAGATCGTCAGCCGACCCGCGTCAGCGCGCCGTGAAGCTCTCGACCCGGCTCCAGGCGCGCTTGGCGCCCCAGTCGTGGACCGTTTCCGAGCTTGGCCAGTCGAGCGGGTTGGATGACATCATCAGGAACTTCCACTCCGCCCAGCCGCGGTCGTTGATCACTTGACGCGAGCTGGGGAGTGCTTCGCCGATCGCGGCCATCAGCCGGTCGGCCGCCTTGGCGACGCCGGGCGTCTTGAGCTGATCGCGGCGCAGCGCGAGGATGAAACCCTGCACCTCGGCGAAAGGATTGTGGTCGAGGCGGGCATACAGTTCCGGGTCCTTGCCCTCCTCGACCCAGGTGCTTCGGCTAGGCGACCAGAATTCCGCATTCTCGAAATGGATCGGCTCGGCCTGCTCGAGATATTTGGTCGTCCATTTTTTGTTGCCGGCTTCGCCCCAAGGCATGCGGCCGAACGCCAGCTTCCTGTCGGTGCCCTCATAGGCCTGGGAGGAGAGGATCGAGACCGGGCGCGGCAGCAGCCGGACCAGATCGTCCATGACCGGCATGATCTTCCGCCAATGCTCCCAGCGCCAGAGCGGCGGCTCGAGGCCGCCGAGGACGACGCCGACGCGCAACGCCGGCCGCCGCAGCCGCATGTGCCACCAAAGGCGCGAGATGGGCGTGGGATCACGGGGCTGCCGGCCGTCGCCGCCGCGCGGCTTCTCCGCCCCGGTCTCGGGCGGATCGGGACGGGCGAGCCAAGGCTCACCCACCTCGATGAAGGTAGCAAGGGCCAAGTCCGCGATCGCATCGAAATGCTGTTGCGGCTCGACGGGTCCGGGATCGTCATAGCTGCGCGGACCGAACTCCCACCACTCCCCGCCGTGCCAGCCGCCCTGCGCGTCGCGCGGCGTGATCCGGCGGCGGTCGCGGAAGATGTGGCCGACCTCGATCTGCTTGACCGGCAAGTCTTTCCAGGGACCGTCGACGAAGCCGTCGGGGCCGGTGCGGCCGAGATTGATCGTGAAGCCGCCGCCCGAACTGTAGAACTGGACGTTGAGGTAATCGACGCGCGCCGCCGACGGCCGGCGGAAATGGGGCAAGGAGCCGACGAACCCGCGCTCGCGGATGGCGGGAACGAAGCGGCTCTTCAGGGCCGCATCCATGCGCGCGCGGTGTTCGGTCACAGATGCAGGCTCACTCGCCGCGAGTCAAAAGTTGCGACGCCGCTCTAAGGACAAGCCTCGCAGGCAGTCGCCGGCCGGCGCTGGCTGGGAGACCGGGCATGTGTGCCGATCATGTCCCGGTCTGCCATTCCTGTCCGGTTCCGCCTCAAGCCAGCTCGGTTTGCTCGATTCCTGCAGCGTGAAAATCGTTACCGGATTGCGATGGGATTGATAATTGCCTGCACCGCGCCCGTGATGCGCGAAGGCCCTAGTACGAACAGGAACTCGTAGGCCTTGTCGGCGGCGAGCGGGC
>Ga0209382_10003829_pt1 | contig 20601 bp, 22 predicted proteins | sample SoiMetdeltSBSDD5_FD_187599 | JGI IMG/M metagenome (GOLD analysis project Ga0209382, IMG submission 187599) | Bulk soil microbial communities from a Populus tree surrounding site in Tennessee, USA - Soil MetaG P. deltoides SBSDD5 (SPAdes) (version 2) | ecosystem: Environmental > Terrestrial >... | reverse complement strand
CCGGCGCTGGACCTGCCTGTTGATCGCGGCTTCGTTGGTTGTGCCTGCGACCACGGCGATTCTCTTGCCCGCCAGGTCGGTGATCGAGCGAAGGGTCGAGGCGCTCTTCGCGAGCAACCCGGTGGTTTCCACAAAGATCGCGCTCGAGAAGTCCACCTGCTTCATGCGCGAAAGGGTCATCGTGCTCGAGCCGCATTCCATGTCCGCCCGACCCTTCGCCACCGTCTCGAAGCGCGACTCGACCGTCACCGGCACCCATTCGATCTTGAGGCCCGGGACCTTGAGCTGGCGCTCGATCGAGCTGGCCACCCGCCGGCAAAGGTCGATGGAGAATCCGGTCGGCTCGCCCTTGTCGCCGACGAAGGAGAACGGCACCGCGTCGGCGCGGTAGGCGATCGACAGGGTTCGCGTTTCCGCGATCTTCTTCAGCCGTCCCTCCGGCGCCTGGGCTTGAGCCGAACCGTCGGCGGCCAGAGCGGCGGCGATGAGCGCGCAAACAAGCAAAGCGGCTTGCCTGGACATGTGGATTTCCCTCGAGTGGAAGCGACCGCGCATGCTACGAGCGTTGCTCCCCCTCGCCTATAGAACCTTGGTCGCATGGGCTAGACTCGTGCGCATGGAGATCCTCGGCATCTGCGGCAGCCTGCGCAAAGGCTCGCTCAACATGGCGGCACTGCGCGCCTGCGAGGCGCTCATGCCGCAGGGCATGACGCTTCGCATCACCAGCATCGCGGAGCTTCCGCTCTTCAACCAGGATGTGTTCGACGCCGCCATCCCGGAGCCCTGCAAACGCCTGCGCGCCGAGATCGCGCAGGCCGACGGCGTGCTGATCGCGAGCCCGGAGTACAACTTCTCGGTCACCGCGCCGCTCAAGAATGCGATCGACTGGGCCTCGCGCCCGCCGAACCAGTCCTGGCAGGACAAGCCGGTAGCGCTCTTCTCAGTGACGCCCGGCCCGCTCGGCGGCGCGCGCGTTCAGTACGACCTGCGGCGAATCCTCGGCCAGCTGTGGGCGCACGTGCTGCCAAGGCCCGAAGTGTTCATCGGCTCCTCCGCGACCAAGTTCGCGGATGGAAAACTCACCGATGAGACCACGCGAAAGTTCCTCGTCGACCTGCTCGCCGGCTTCAAGCCGTGGATCGAGCGGATGCGCGTAGCGAAGTAGCGATGATCCGAACCCTCTTGGCGGTAGCGCTCGCGCTCAGCGCGCTCTCGGGCAAGGCGCACGCGGAGGAAGGCTGGACCTTTTCGCTGACGCCCTACCTCTGGCTGCCGAACGTGAATGGGACGCTCAAGTATGCCGTTCCGCCGGGCGGGGGGGCGAGGCCCGAGGTGGACACGGGTCCGAACGATTACCTCGAGAACCTCAGTTTCGCGCTCATGCTCGCCGGGGAGGCGCGCAAGGGCCGGTGGTCGGTGTTCACCGATCTCATCTACCTCGATTTTGACAGCGAGGAAAGCACGGTTAAGACCCTGAACTTCGGCGGAGATCGGATCGACACGGCCCTGAATTCGAGCACCACATCATCGCTCACTGGCGTGGCGTGGACCTTTGGCGGCGGCTACACGGTGCTGCAGGACCCGCAGCACAGGCTCGACGTGCTCGGCGGCGTGCGCTATTTCGGTCTGAAGGCTTCGAGCGACTGGCAGCTCAGCGCCGCCCTGAGCGGTCCCAATGGCCAAGTGTTCGCGCAGTCGGGCAGCATCTCACAGAGGGAGGACCTGTGGGATGTCATCGTCGGTGTTCGCGGCCGCCTGAAGCTCGGCGGCGGTAGCTGGTTCGTCCCGTATTACTTGGACGCAGGCACCGGCTCCTCCGCGCTGACTGCGCAAGCTCTTGTGGGAATCGGCTACGCGTTCAAGTGGGGCGAATTGGTCGCCAGCTATCGCACCGTCTACTACGATCTCGAGGAAGACGGGCTGCTGCAGGATGTGCGCTTTGCCGGCCCGGCAGTCGGCGCGAGCTTTCGTTTCTAGAAGGGACAAACGATGGTCGGCAAGTGGTGGACGATTCCTGCAGCTCTGGCTTTGGCAAGCATGAGCGTTTCACAGTTGCATGCGGCTGATGGACTGTATCTTGGCGCCGGCGTGGGCGCCGCCACCGTCAAGGACAGCTTCAACACCGAGACATTCGACCAGGAGGACGTGGCCTACAGGGCGTTCGTAGGCTGGCGTTTCGACCAAGTGCCGATCATCGACCTCGCCGTCGAGGTGGCCTATACGAACTTCGGCAAGCCGTCCCAGACCATCGTGCAAGGTGGAGCGGCGCAGAACGTCGAGTTCAAGCTGCACGGCGCGAGCCTGGCCGGTCTGGTGATTCTGCCGCTCGGACCGATCGATCTCTATGCGAAAGGCGGGGTTATCGATTGGAAAGCCGATCAGACGGTGAACGGATCGACCACCGGGCGGTCCGGAACCGATGCCTTCTACGGCGCCGGGATCGGGTTCTATCTGTGGATACTGGCCTTCCGTGCCGAGTACGAGCGCTATCAGATCAAGGACGTCGATCGCGTGCAGATGCTTTCGCTGAACGTCCTGTTCCAGTTCTGAGTTGTCCTCAACCACGAGGCGCGAGCGAGAGGTAGAGGTCGGCGAGGTTCGCGCGGCGTGCTAGGTCTGCGGTGGTGTCGTGCAGCACCACGGCGCCCTTGATCAGCACGTACGCGCGCGTCGCCAAGGCGAGCGCGATGTCGAGCTTCTGCTCGACGAGGAGAAGCGTGAGCCCGCTCGCGCGCAGCTTCTCGAGCGCCCCGCGGATCTGCACCACGACGAGCGGCGCCAGGCCGAGGAACGGCTCGTCCAGAAGAAGAAGCCGCGGCCGACTCATGAGCGCCCGGCCGACCGCCAGCATCTGCTGCTCGCCGCCGGATAGCGTGCCCGCCGGTTGCTTCCTTCGCTCGGCGAGACGCGGAAAGAGTCCGTAGACGTAGTCGAAGCGCTCGCGCAGGTCTCCTTTCAGTCGCAGCGCGCCGAGGCGCAGGTTGTCCTCAACGCTGAACGGCGCAAACACAAGCCTGCCTTCCGGCACGAGGCGCACGCCCGACGCGACGATGCGGTGCGCCGGCGCGCGTACGACTTCGGTCCCATCGAACACGATGCTTCCGCTGCGGCTGCGAATCGTTCCGGTGACCGCGGCGAGCAGCGTGGATTTGCCGGCGCCATTCGGCCCGAGCAGCGCGACCGTCTCGCCGGCGTCGATCTGAAGACCGACGCCCTGCAGGACCGTGGCCGCGCCGTAAGAGGCGCGGACGTCAGACAGCCGCAGCATGGCCGAGATAGGCGTCTAAGACAGCCGGGTGCAAGCGCACCTCGTCGGGCGTGCCTTCGGCGATCTTGGCGCCGAAATTGAGCACCACCACGCGGTGCGCGAGCGGCAGCAGGAAATGCATGTCGTGCTCGATCAGCAGAACCGCGATGCCGCGCTCGGCGATGCCGCGGATCACTGTAGCGATGCGCTCGGCCTCGGCGCGCGTCAGGCCGGCCGCGGGCTCGTCGAAGAGAATCAGCTTCGGCGCTCCGGCGAGCGCGCGAGCGATCTCGAGCAGACGCCCTTGCCCGAAGGAGAGCCGGTCCACGTTCGCGGTGCGGAGCTCGCCGAGGCCGACGAATTCCACCAGCCGTTCCGCCTGCGCGCGCTGTTCGCGCTCCTCGGCGGCAGCCGAGCGCGAAAAAAGATTCCTGCCAAAGCGTGTATGCGCGCCGACGAGCACGTTCTCGAGCACGCTCATGCCCTCGAAGGGACGGTTGTGCTGGAAGGTGCGCATCACGCCGCGCCGCGCGATCTGATGCGGCGGCATTCCGGCGATGCTCTCGCCGTCGAAACGAATCTCGCCTTCGTCAGCGGCATACGTGCCGGCGATGATGTTGAAGGTCGTACTCTTGCCCGCGCCGTTCGGCCCGATCACGCCGAGGATTTCGCCTCTCCGCAGCTCGAATGCGAGCTTGGACACGGCCGTCAGGCCGCCGAAGCGCTTCGTCACGCGGCTTACCTGGAGAAGCGGTCCCATATCCCGACGAGTCCCTTGGGCCAGAGCAGGATGGCGCCGACGACCAGCGCGCCAAAGATGAGCTGGTGGTGGTGGCCGACGACGGGCGAGAGCCAGAAGGGCAGCAGGAAAAGCAGCACCGCACCGATGATCGCCCCGGCATGCCGGCCGGCGCCGCCGACGATGACCATGAAAAGGATCAAGAACGCGTTCTCCAGCCCGAAGATCGGCGGATTGACCGTGTTGTCCACGAAGGCGTAGACCATCCCGGCCATCCCGGCGAGCGCGCTCGTGAGCGTGAATGCGATCACCTTGGTGCGCGCCACGTCGACGCCCATCGCGGCCGCCGCCTCCGGGTTGTCGCGTACCGCGCGGCACGCGCGTCCGAACCACGAGCGGTCGAGGCGCCAGAGCAGCGCAAGCGTCAGCATGAGCAGCGCGACAATCACCAACGTATACGTTGGCCCGCTGACGCGGGTGCCAAAGATCGGCGGCAGCCGATAATTCGCGATCCCGCCCGCGCCGCCCGTCACCGTTCCGCCCTCGTTCAACAGCACGATGAAAAGCTGCGCCAGCGCGAGAGTGACGAGCGCGAGGTAGAAGCCTTCCAGGCGCGTTGCCGGAATCGCCACGATCAGCGCGAGAATGACGCAGATCAAGAGCGCAAGCAGGATGGCGATGGGAAGCGGCAGCCCAACCTGGAAGAGCAGAATCACCACGCCGTACGCGCCGATGCCGTAGAACGCGAAATGCGAGAACGCCACCTGGCCGCAGATTCCGAACAGGAAGTTGTAGCCAAGCGCGAGCGCGACCCACAGGAGGAGCTTCCGGTAGACGTCGTTGTGGTAGCTGCCGAGGAAGAACGGAAGCGCGGCAAGCGCAACGAACGCCGCAACCCAGGCGACGACCCTCATCACGCGCGCACCTTGAGGAGACCCGTCGGCCGCACAAGCAGAAAGATCATCAGAAAGACAAGCGGCACGCCCTGCGCGAAGCCGGACGGAATCGGCGCGTAACGCGAGGTGAGCTGCTCGGCGAACGCGAGCACCAGCCCGCCGAGGATCGCGCCTTCGACCCGTCCTACGCCGCCAATGACGAGAGCGGTGAACCCCTGGATGGCGAGCGGCACGCCCATCAGGTAATGCGCCGAGACGTTAGGCGAGACCAGCAGTCCGGCGAGGCCGGCCACCGCGGCGCCGCCGGCGAAGGACAGGGTGGTGACGCGCGAAAGATTGATGCCCATCAGCGCGGCGGCGCGGCGGTTGAGCGCCACGGCTTCGAAGCTCTTGCCCCACAGCGTCTTTTCGAAGAAGAGCCAAGCGCCGATAAAGACCAGCGCAGTCACCGTGATGATGAAGAAGCTCTGATAGGAGCCGCCGATCGGCCCCAGCTCGAGGCGGCCGATGTCGAACGGGAACGGCACCGGCATGGGGTCGGGCGGGAAGCTGACGGAAATCACCTCTCGCGTCACCACCAGCACGCCGAGAAGCGCGAGGATCGGCGCGAGGAGCGGCGCGCCGCGCTCGACGAGCGGCCGCACCGTCATGCGCTCGGTGGTCGACCCGAGTATCGCCATGAAAAGGATCACCACCGCCATGCCCGCGGCGTAGGGCCATTCCCAGCGCGAGAGCAGCAGGTGGCCGCCGAACGCGGCAACCATCGCCCACTCGCCCACGGCGAAATTGATGATGCCGGTCGGCCGGATCATCAACAAGTAGGCGAGCGCCATCAGGCCATAGATACAGCCCGACGCCGTCGCGCTGACGGCGAGCTCGAGGAAGTCCTGCAAGCCGGGCCCGAGCTTCCTTCTACTTTGCGCCGACGTGCAGCACGCGCCCCTGCTTGTCCTTCTCGTAGACGCGCACCACCATCCCGTTCGGGTCGAAGCCTACGCGCTTGCCCGCGGGGAACCTGTATCGCATGCCTTTCGCGCCCATCACGCCGGCGTAGTCGGTCTCCTGCATGGCGGCGCGGATCTTCTCCTTGTCGGTCGAGCCGGCGCGGCGGATCGCGTCGGCGATCAAATTGATGCCGTCGTAACCATAGCCGTGGAGGTTTTGCGGGTCCTTGCCCGTCGCCTTCTTGTACGCGGCCTCGAAGGCCTTGACCTCCGCCTTCTCCGGATCGTACGCGTCGACGAAGGTCACGCCGTTGACGAGGCCTTTCGCCACCGTCTCGTAAATCGGCACGGACAGGTTATAGGACGAGTGGATGGGAAACTTGACGCCGAGCTCGCGATACGCGCGGAAGATGAGCACATTCTCCGCAGTAAGCACGCCGGCAAGGAATATGGCCTCCGGCTGGGCGGCGCGGATCTTCTGCATCTGCGGCATCGCGGTCGTTGCGCCGCGCGCGATCACTTCGTCGGCGACCACCTGGATGCCGGCCTTCTCGAGCGTGCCCTTGAACGCCTTGGCGATCGCCTGCCCAAGGTCCGAGTTGTCGGTGATCACCGCGACTTTCCTGAAGTTCTTGGTACGCGCGTGCGCGAGCAGCGTAGCGATCTGCACCGAGCCGAGCGGTCCGGTCTGCCAGAAATAGGGGTTGTCGAGCTGCGTGGTCAGGTAGTCCGCCGAGTTCATCGGCGTCATCTGCGGCGTCTTCGCTTCCATCGTGACCGTCTGCTGCTGCTGCGTGGCCGGGCTAAGCGATACGCTCATGATGAACACCACGCCCTGGTCGATGAGCTTGCGGGCGAGCGCAGCCGAAATATCGGGGCGCGACTGATCATCCTCGATCAAGAGCTCGATCCTGCGGCCCAGCACGCCGCCTTTCCGGTTGATCTCGTCGACGCCGAAGATGACGCCCTCGGTGGCCGGCTCCGAATAGGGCTTGGAGACGCCGACGCGATCGGTGATGACGCCGATCTTGATCGTTTCCTGCGCAAGAACTGACGCGGACACCGCGGCAAGCAGCGCCGCCAGCCACTTCCTCATGACCCCCTCCTCAGTCGAGCAGATTGCGCTTCGCCATCCATCCTACACAAAGTTCCACCGCCTGCTGCAGAAGGTCCGGTTGCCCCTGGTAGTAATGGGTCGCGCCTTTGATTACATGAAAGGCCTTGTCCCGGCTGCCCGCGGCGTCGTGGATGATGCGCGCGTGCGGCTGCGGCACCGCATCGTCCGCCGAGTTCTCGATCGCAAGAAGCGGCACGCTGATCGAGCGCGCGCACCTCGGCCCGTCGGCGTTCGAGTCGTCGACCGACCATTGAGAGAGCCAGGCCCGGAGCGTCGAGAAACGGCCGATGCCCACCGGCCCGGTATTCGCGGTTTCGGGTCTTCCGAGATAGCACCAGCGCGGCCTGCGATCGTTTGGATCCACCGCGGGATCCATGAAGCGCACGTCGCACATCGTGCGATAGGTGACGAAGCCGCGCTCCAGCTCATCGCCTTTCAGCTTCTCCAGGGTTTCCTTCACCCACGCGGTTTTCCGCCGCATGCGGGCAAGCTGCGCTTCCCGGAACCGGCGAACAAAAGCTGCCGTGTAGGGCGGCTGGTTCGGGCACTTCGCGTTGTAGATGTCGAGCTCGAGATCGCGCTCGTCCGGATTGCCCTCATCCGTTACCGAAGGATCGATCCACTCCGAAAGCATGCGCGCACGTGACAGGTGCGCAGCCTGGAAGATCATGCCGTCCGCGGGTATCAGATTTGTGATTTCCACCGGGTCGCCCGCCGGCGTCGCCGTGATGGATGGGCGTTCGGCCTGCGACTGGTAGAAAAGCGCGAGCGAGCCGCCACCCGACCAGCCACACAGCACGACCTTCTCGTACCCCCACTGCTCTTTCGCGCGCCGCATGTAGGCACCGAGATCGAGGAGCACCTTCTCCATGATGAGCGGCGTGTCGTTGCGCGCGAAGCGCGAGCCCGCGCAGAGCACATGAAGTCCCGCCTTGGCGAGCGCCTGCGGCATGGGCAGGAGCTGAAGCGTGGACGACGGATGCATGAAGACGGCGAGCGTGCGCGAGGGCTTGCCCTTCGGCACGAAACGCACGCCCTCACAGTTGACGCTGCCCTGCGAGCCGGCGAAGCCGTAGACCTCCGTGAACTTCGCCGACTCTTGGTACTGCACGTGCACCCATTCGGGCGCAACTTCGAAGCTCACTTCTTATGCACCCAGTCGGCGTGGTGCGGGGCCTTCTTGGTCTTCGACCATTCGGCGAGCATGTCCTCGCTCACCGCGGCGAGGCGCTTCTTCATTTCCGGCGTCGTCGTGTCGACGGTAAGCTCGAGGCGGTGCCCGTTCGGGTCGAAGAAATAGATCGACTTGCAGATCGTGTGGTCCGTGGGGCCGACGACTTCAATGCCGAGCCTCTCGAGCTTGGCCTTGTAGCTCATCAGCGTTTTTTCGTCGGGCACGCGCAGCGCGAGGTGCTGCACCCAAGCCGGCGTATTGGCGTCGCGCCCCATTGGCGGCGACTCGGGAACTTCGAAGAAAGCGACATAGCTGCCATCGTCCATGCGAAAGAAGATGTGCATGTACGGCGACGCTTCGCCCGTGCTCGGCACACGGTCCTCGGCCATCGCCATCGCGTATTCGAGTCCCAGCACCTTTGTATAGAAGTCCGCGGTCTGTTTCGCGTCCTTGCAGCGGTACGCGACGTGGTGAAGGGATTTAATGTCCATAATGGGGATTATCTTCCCAAGGAGAATCCATGGACAAGCGCGAGCACAAGCAACGCTATGACGCCGGCCTGAAGACGCGGCGCGAGGTTCTCGGACCCGCTTATGTCGACAAGGCGATGGCGGGTGTCGACGAGTTCAGCCAGGAGTTCGTCGAGCTTCTCAACACCTATTGCTGGAACGACATCTGGAACCGGCCGGGACTGCCGCGCAAGACGAGGTCGATCTTGAATCTGGGCATGCTCTGCGCGCTCGGCAAGGAGCATGAGTTGAAGCTCCACATCCGCGGAGCGCTGAACAACGGCCTGACGAAGGAAGAGATCAAGGAAGTGTTCCTCCAGGTCGCGATCTATTGCGGCGTGCCGGCCGCGGTGGTCGCGTTCCGATGCGCGAAGGAAGTATTCCAATCCGAAAAGTAGCGTTCATCGGCCTGGGCGTCATGGGCAAGCTCATGGCGGCGCGGCTGGACAAAGGGTACGCCGTGCGATCGTACGATCTCAACGGCAAAGGCAACTGCGACTCGGCCCGCGAAGCGGCGTGGGGCGCCGACGCGCTCATTACCATGCTGCCGGACGGCAACGCGGTGCGCGATGCGGTGCTCGATGCCCTGCCATCGCTCAGGCCCGGAGCAGTCGTCGTCGACATGAGCTCGTCCGACCCAGCCGCGACGCTCGCTCTCGGACACGCACTGCGCGCGCGGAAGGTCGACATGGTCGATGCGCCAGTCTCGGGCGCGCGCTTCAAGGCCAAGGACGGCACGCTCGCCATCATGGTGGGCGGCGAGAAGAAGATCGTAAGGCGCGTGCTGCCGCTCTTGCAGACGCTCGGCACCGAGATTTTCCACGTCGGACCACTCGGCGCGGGTCACGCGGTCAAGGCGCTGAACAACTACCTCGGCGCCGCCGGCACGCTGGCGGGATTCGAAGCGCTGCTCATTGCGCAGGAGTTCGGACTGGATCCGAAGCCGACGATCGCCGCGATCAACGCCTCGACCGGGCGCAACAGCACCACGGCGCGCAAGATTCCGCAGGACGTGCTCACCGGCCGCTTCGCCTCGGGGTTCAAGCTCGCGCTGATGACGAAGGACGTGACAATCGCCCGGGACCTCGCTAAGGCGCTGAAACTGAACACGCCTTATTTGAGGGAAACCCTGAAGCACTGGCGCGCGGCGCAAAAGCGGCTGCCGCGCAATGCGGATCACACCGAGATCTATAAATACCAGAAACGGAGTCTGACCCCTTTTCCGAGAAAAGGGTCCTGACCCCTTTTTCAGGCGCCGATGAAGCGGGGCTTGCGCTTCTCCATGAACGCCGCCTGGCCTTCTTTGTAGTCCTGGCTCTTGAAGCAGGCTTCGACCGCGCGCTCGGTGGCGGCGACGTCGCGGTTCTCGGGGTCCTTGAGGACTTCGCCGACAACGAGCTTGGCGCACTTCACGGTGAGCGGCGCGTTCTCCACGATGGTCCTCGCCATCTCGCCCACGACGGTCTCGAGCTGGTCGTCGGCGACGACGCGGTTGACGAGCCCCATCTTCTCGGCTTCCTGCGCGGTGAACTGGCGGCCGGTGAAGAACATTTCCTTGGCGTACGCCGGGCCGATCAGGTCGACGAGCGGCTTCGCGCGGTTCATGCCGTAGCCGAGGCCGAGCTTGGCCGCAGGGACGCCGAACTTGGCGTTCTCCGTGCAGATGCGGATGTCGCAGCACACCGCGAGCGCGGTACCGCCGCCGATGCAGTACCCGCGGATCATCGCGATAGTGGGGATCGGCATACCGAGCACGGTGTCGTATGCCTTCTGCGTGGTCGCCTGGTAATGCGCCACCGCGGCCGCTTCCTGACGCTCATCCTTGAATTTGGAAATATCGGCGCCCGAAGCGAAGGCCTTGCCGCCGGCGCCGGTGACGACCACGACGCGCACGGACTTGTCGGCGCGAAAGTCGTCCATCGCCTCCATGGCCGCGGTCCACATTTCGAGTGAGATGGCATTGTGGCGCTCGGGGTTGTTGAGGACGATCCAGCCGACACCGTTCTCCTTCTTGGCGACGAGCTTTTCGCTGGGCATCAGACGATTCCTTTCTTGCGCAATTCTTGGATCTTGTCCTTGGAAAAACCCACTTCCTGCAAAACCTGGTCGGTGTGCTCGCCCTGCTTGGGCGGATGCGCGGCCACCTTGCTCGGTGTGCGCGACAGCGTCACCGGCTGGCCCAGGTAGGACACCTGGCCGACGTTCTGCACCATGCCGAGGCTCTTTACTTGCGGGTCGGTGAACGCCTGGTCGATGGAGTAGATGGGCCCGGCCGGAACCCCGGCGTCATTGAGCGTTTCGATCCAGTAGGCGGTGTCCTTCTTTACGAAGTACTCCTCGAGCACGTCGTGCAGCGGATCGCGGTTCTGTGACCTCAAGCTTGAACTGGAATACTGAGGATGCGTGGCGAGCTCGGGCGTGCCGATCGCCTGGCACATGCGCGTCCAGATCTTGGTGCCGGTGACGGCGAGGTTCATGTAGCCGTCGCGCGTCTTGTAGACGCCGGTGGGGATCGAAGTCGGATGGTTATTGCCCGCCTGCTTGGCGACTTCGCCCTTCATGAGCCAGCGCGAGGCCTGGAAATCGAGCATGAAGAGCTGCGCCTGCAAAAGCGAGGATTTGACCCATTGGCCCTTGCTCGACTTCTCGCGCTCGATGAGCGCGACCGCGATGCCGTACGCGCAGAAGATGCCCGCGCAGAGGTCCGCGATCGGGATGCCGACGCGCACCGGTCCCTGCCCCGGCAGTCCGGTAATCGACATGAGGCCGCCCATGCCCTGCGCGATCTGATCAAAGCCGGGCCGCATGCGATACGGGCCTTCTTCGCCGTAGCCCGAGATGCTCGCGTAAATGAGGCGAGGATTCACCTCGGCCATAGTCTGGTAGCCGATGCCCAGCCGATCCTTCACGTCCGGACGAAAGTTCTCGACGAGAACGTCCGCGTTCTGCGCGAGCTTCTTCAGGATCGCGACGCCCTCGGGCGACTTCAGATTCAGCGTCATGCCGCGCTTGTTGCGATGCACATTCTGAAAGTCCGAACCTTCGCGCGGGCCGCCGGGCCCTTCGCCTTCGTCGAGCCCGGCCGGCATTTCAATCTTGATGACCTGCGCGCCCCAGTCGGCGAGCTGGCGCACGGCAGTCGGTCCCGCGCGTACGCGCGTGAGATCGAGAACCTTGATGTGCGAAAGAGCGGTGGAGGCGTGCATCATTTCGAGTCTACACTGCCGCCGAAGGAGGAAAACCGATCATGACCAATACGAATCGCAGGCGCCTGCTCGGTCTCGCAGGCGCAGCCGCGGCGCTTTCCGCATTCCCGCTGCGCGCGCAGGACAAGTTTCCGTCGAAGCCGATCGAAGTCGTCACGCATTCCGGCGTCGGCGGCGGCACCGACATCACAGCGCGCATGATGATGGTCCACGCGCCGGGCGTATTCAAAACGGAATTCGTCGTGGTGAACCGCACCGGCGGCAGCGGCGCCGCGGCGATGGACTACCTGTTGGAGCGCAAGGACGGCCACACCATCGCGCTCATTACACAGACGCATCTGCTGACCATCCTGCGCAGCAAAGGCAAGTACAAGTACGAAGACCTCGTGCCGCTCGCGCGCGCGACCGAGGATCCGCAGGTGCTGATGGTCGGCAAGAACAGCCCGTTCAAGACCCCGCAGGACTTCGTCGCCGCGGGCAAAGGGAAGGCGCTCAAGTGGGGCACGACGCATGTCGGCAGCGTCGACCACATTGGCTCGGTCGCAGTCGCGCGCGCCGCCAAGCACCAGAACCCGACGATCGTGCCGTTCCGCGGCGGCGGCGATATCGTGATCAACCTGGTCGGCGGCAATATCGATTGCGCGCTAGTGAACTACGCCGAGGCCGAGTCGCAGATCAAGTCGGGCGACATCCGTCCGCTGGCGATCTTTGCCGGCAGCCGGCTGAAGGCGCTGCCCAACGTGCCGACCGGCAAGGAGATCGGCGTCGACGCCGGCAGCCAATCCACGGTGCGCGGCTTCGTGACCGCGCGCGGCGTGCCCGCCGACCGGGTGAAGGTGCTCGAAGAGGGTCTGGTCAAGGCGATGCAGGGACAGATGTTCACCACGTACCTCGAGAGTTCCGGCCAGGCGCTCGACAGCGTGACCGGCGCGGGTCCGTGGAAGGCGCAGCTCGACGCATTCATGGTTGAAGGCAAGAGCACGCTGGAGAACCTCGGTCTGCTGAAGTGAACTCCAACCGCGTGGCGGCCGCGGCGGTGGCCGCCATCGCGGTGGCGCTGTTCGGCGCGACCTTCTGGTTCGAGAAGATGCCCGAGGGCATCACGCGCGGCTTCGGCGCGGAAGCCTTTCCGCGCCTCGTATTGGGAACGATCGTCGCTTTCGCGCTACTCCTCGCCCTGCTTTCACGCACGGGCGAGTCGCTGGCGCCCATCCCGGCGATCGTCTACTACTCGGGCGCGGCGCTGCTTCTTTTTATGGCGATCGTGCCGCTCGTCGGCATGCTGGCCGCGATGTTCTTGTTCCTGCTCGGCCTCGGCTACTTATGGGGCGAGCGGCGTCACTGGGTACTGCTCGTCAGCGCGGCGCTGCTCATGGTCGCGATCTGGACAGTATTCGTGAGGGGCTTCGGCGTCCAGCTGCCACAAGGAATCTTCGCCTAGATGGAAGCCTTCCTGGGCGGGATGGCGTTGTTGCTAGATCCGAAGATCCTACTGGTGGTCTTCGCCGGCACGCTGATCGGCATCGTCGTCGGCGCGCTGCCGGGGATCAGCGGTTCGACCACCACCGCGCTGCTGCTCCCGTTCACCATCACGATGGGCCCGGTGCCGGCGATCGCGTTCCTCGGCGCCATCTACTGCGCTGCGAACTTCGGCGGCTCGATCACGGCGATCCTCGTGAACTCGCCGGGCGACCCTTCGGCGTCGGCGACCGCTTTCGACGGCTATCCAATGGCGCGGCGCGGCGAAGCGGGACGCGCGCTCGGCATGTCGGCTGTGGCGAGCGCGATCGGCGGCATCTTCAGCGTGCTGGTGCTCATCATTGCGGCGCCGCTCCTCGCCCGCGTCGCCTATTCGTTCGGCCCGCCGGAGTACTTCGCGCTCGCGGTCTTCGGACTTTCGATGGTGGCGATGACCGGCGGCGACAGCATGCTGAAGAACCTGATCGCCGGCGCGTTCGGCGTGCTGCTTGCCACCGTGGGCCAGGATCTCACCACGGGCGTGGAGCGCTACACCTTCGGCATCCACTCGTTCACGGACGGCATCGAGTTCATCCCGGTGCTCATCGGCCTCTTCGCCTTGACCGAGCTCCTCGAGCAGGCATCGCAGCTCAGGAACAGGGCCTGGGTCGCAAAGCTCGGCGCCGTGCGGCTTCCGAGCTGGGACGACATCCGCAAATGCTCCAAGGCGATCTGGCTCTCGAGCGTGCTCGGCACCTTCATTGGCATCCTGCCCGCGCTCGGCGCGACCACCGCGGCGATGATCGCTTACGTGGAAACGCGGCGCTGGTCGAAAAACAAGGCGGAGTTTGGCAAGGGCGCGATCGAAGGCGTGGCGGGACCGGAAGCGGCGAACAACGCCGCCGTTGGCGGCGCGATGGTGCCGACGCTCGCGCTGGGCATTCCGGGCAGCACGACCACCGCAATCATCCTGGCAGGCCTCATCGTGCAGGGCGTGCGTCCCGGCCCGCACCTTTTCACCGAGCAGCCGCTCCTCCTCTATGCGGTTTTCTCGTCGATGCTGCTCGCCAACCTGCTCTACCTCGTGCTCGGACTCGGTTTCGCCAAGGTGTTCGCGCGCATCAGCCTGATACCGCCGCAGTTCCTATGGCCGGCAGTCTTCGTGCTCTCGGTGATCGGCGCCTACGCGCCGAACCAGGCGATGGCCGAGGTTTGGGTGGCGATTGCCTTCGGCTTCATCGGCTTTTTCATGCGGCGCTACGGCTTCTCGCCGGCGCCGCTCGTCATCGGACTGGTGCTGGGCCGACTGGTCGAGGAGACGCTCAAGCAGTCGCTGCTAATCTTCGACCTTTCCTGGGGTGGCTTCCTTGGCCGGCCGATCGCCATGACCCTGTTCGGGCTTACCGCGCTGTTCCTCCTCGCCCCCCTGCTGGTGCTAAAGCTGCGCGGCCGCCCCAGCTGAGCCGTTTCGCTATATCTTTGCAGCGCAGTTACGCCGATCCAGGGGAGAACGCATGAGTTCGAGCCAGAAACGCCGGATGCTGCTTGCAGCCGGTCTTGCACTTGCTTCGCGCGCTTTGCCGAGCGCGGCGCAGCCCTCGCCGAAGCACCTCGTCGGTTTCCTGTCCGGCGGTGTGCCCTCAGACGTCAGCGGATTTCTCAGCTCGTTTCGCGAAGCGATGCGCGAGCTCGGCTACCGCGAGGGCCAGAACCTCGTGCTTGAGGCGCGCTATTCCGAATACTCGGCTGAACGAGCGCAAAAGCTTGCGGCCGAGCTCGCCGCGCTGCGGCCCCGGGTCATCGTCGCCAACGGCGGCGGCATCGGGCCCGCATGCCGCCTAACGCCGCCGCTGCCGGTGGTGTTCCTGATCAGCGGCGACCCAGTGGACGCGGGATTTGCCGACAGCTACGCGCGGCCTGGCCGAAACGCTACGGGCGTGACGCTCCTCGCGCTCGACCTGATCGTGAAGCGCCTCGAGGTCTTGAAGCAGATCAATCCGAAGATGCGCAAGGTCGTGTTCCTGGCGAGCCCCGAGCACGCCGGCCAGAAGCTCGAGCTGGCCGCGTCACGGGCGGCCGCGGAGCAGCTCGGTCTCGATGTGAGCTACCACGAGGCGCGCACCCCCGCCGAGCTCGCGGAAGCCCTGCCCCAGATTCTCGCCGTCAAGCCAGACGGCGTCCTGCTCTTTTCCGACGCCCTCATGGTCGGACAGCGCGACTCGCTCGCCAGCTTCTTCCTGAAACACCGCATTCCGAGCGCCGCCGGTTGGGTGGCTTTCGCGGAGAGCGGTCACCTCGTCTCGTACGGGCCGGAACGGCACGCCGTGTGGCGGCGGTTGGCCTATTTCGTCGACCGGATCATCAAGGGCACGCGCCCCGGCGACCTGCCGGTCGAGCTGCCCAGCGTCATGGAGCTTGCCGTCAATCGGCGCACGGCCACGGCCATGGGCCTTTCACTGCCGCAAGGCGTGCTCTTTCGGGCCGACCGCGTGATCGATACGGCGCCGCCGGTCTAGGCGACTTTTTCTTGTACCGAGAGCGCACGCGCGCTCATCGCCTGCTCCATCTCGCGCCGCACGCGCACCGCGGTCTGGTTCGCGTCGAAGGCGACGTCGCTCCACTTCACCGGCTGGCCCGCAGGAACGGGGCGCAGCACCTTCCAGCCGTGCGCCAAACCCAGTGGCAACGCCCCGCCCGCAAGTGAGTCCGCCGCGGGCATGAGCCTGCCCACCACTGTGTAGCCGCCCTCGCCGTCGAGCATTTCTCCGGCCTGCAGGGGTTTCTTGGCCACGGCGACGGCATCGGCGCGCCACCCGGTCGCGCATCCGGTCGGCTCGCCGCGCAGGCCCACGGAGGCGACAGAGATGCCGACTTCCAGGCCGATCAAGTGCCAGCGTTTGTACATGCACGCATAGCGCCCGGAAGGATCGGTTTTCACGCCGTACTCGTGGAAGCAGCGCTTGATGTATTCCGTCTCGCCTTCGAACACCACGAAAACGCCGAAGCGGATGTCGTAGTCAATGCTCTTTCCGTCCGCGGTAAGCGACGAGACGACCTCGACCTGTCCCTTGTGATGCAGGACTCCGTCTTCGCTTCGCGGACGCATGAGCGCCGGTATTTCATCGACGGAACCGGGGGGATAGAGCAGTCCGCCCGGTGCCGGTGTCAAACCCGTTGCGTTGCACACCGCCGTGGTCTCGATTGCGGGCTTCGACCCGTCCAGGAACGAATTGAACATCTTGGGGTTCAGCCCGCCGACCCGGGCCTCTTCCGGCGTCAGCCCGTAATGACCCCAGACGGTGTCCGGTGTGGACTGCGCGAAATGCGGCAGCCACTTGTGTCCCCTGCCCGCGGCGACGACCGGAAACCCAGCCGCGCGCGCCCAGTCTACGAGGTCGCAGATCAGCGCCGGCTGGTCGCCATAGGCAAGGCTGTACACCACGCCGGCTTCGGCCGCCTTCTTCGCGAGCAGTGGCCCGCAGAACGCATCGGCTTCCACCGTCACCATGACGACATGCTTCTTGTTCCTGAAAGCAGCCAGCGCATGCTCCACCGCGGCGGGCGGATTTCCGGTGGCTTCGATCACGATGTCGATCGCCGGATGCGCGACCAGGGTTTCCCAGTTGTCGCCGAGGTGCGTTCTCTTTTCCTTGAGCGCAGCGTCGAGCGAGGCCGCACCGTACTGCTCGGGCGCCCAGCCTATGCGCTGGAGGTTGCCCTTCGCGTAATCCGGCGCAATGTCGGCGATTCCGACGAGATGCACGCCCGGCGTCTTCGGCACCTGCGCGATGTACATCGCGGCGAACTTGCCCGCGCCGATCAGGCCGATGCGCAGCGGCTTGTCCTTGCGCTGCTGGAGCTTCGCGTAGAGGTTCATAGAGGGGTCTATCCCCCGGTCTGCCCCTAAGCCGCTTTCAAAACGCCCTCGAGCTCCTCGGGCGGTGTGCCGTCCTTCCAGGGCAGCGGCACGTCGTAGTGCTTGACGAGGCAGTCGTCGGGCAGGGAGCGGATCGGCGTGAAGTCGCGATGCGCGATGTAGCCGGGACGCTTGAAGCGGCGGATGTGATTCGAAACGGCGCAGAGTGAGAGATACACGCTCACGCGGTTCCACGGCGAGAGATTCGAGGTCGAGGCATGCACCAGGCAGCCGTGGAAAAGGATCATGGAGCCCGCCGGACCTTTCGGCGCGTCAATTCCGCCGCGCTCGACGAGCTTACCGATCGTCTGGTGGTTGATGGTCCAGAGCGGATAGCTCGTCGTGGTCACGTCGTGTTCGGCGTCCAGTACGCCGAGCTTGTGGCTGCCCGGAATGAACATGAGCGGACCGTTGAACTCGTTCACGCCATCGAGGAAGATGGCGACGTTCATCGCGCGCGCCTCGGGCATCTGATCGTCGGCGCGCCAGGTGCCGTAGTCCTGATGCCATTGCCAGACGTCGCCGTCGAACGCAGCCTTGCCGTTGATCTTGAACTGGTGCATGTACACGTCTTCGCCGAAAAGCTGCTTGATCGGCTCGACCATCCGCGGGTGGCGCGCGAGCTTGGCGAACGGATAGCTGTACATGTGTGCGGCGAAGTTCGTGCGCACGACGTCGCCGGTCTTTTCGCGCACGTTCTCCGGCCGCCGCTGCGCATAAAGCGCTGGAACCTCGTCGGTCAGGGTCTTGATTTCCTGCGGGGTAAAAAGCGATGGAAAGAACAGGTACCCTTCGCGGTCAAATCGCTCCAGCTGTTCCGGGCTCAGTCTCACTCAAATAGTATAGACCCAGGCGCATAGCCTTATGAAAGCCGACTCGGTCCGCACCATCTTCTACGCCCTCGGTGCGAACCTTGCGATCGCGGTGGCGAAGACCGGCGCTGCGGTGACCACCGGGTCGAGCGCGATGCTCGCCGAGGCGATCCACTCCTACGCCGACGCCGGCAACCAGGTGCTGCTGCTCTGGGGCATGAAACAGGCGAAGCGCCCGCCGAGCCCCGAATACCCCCTCGGCTGGGGGAAGGCAGTGTACTTCTGGTCGTTCATCGTGGCGCTGGTGCTTTTCTCCATGGGAGGACTCTTTTCGCTATACGAGGGCTGGCATAAGCTCTTACATCCCGCGGAACTGAGCTATCCGTGGGTCGCAGTCGGGATCCTGGTGTTCGGCCTCGCCGCTGAGACGGTGTCAATGCGCGCCGCCTTGCAGGAGGTCAACAAGGTGCGCGGGGAGCGGAGCCACTGGCAGTGGTTCCGCACCAGCCGGCAAAGCGAGCTGGTCGTCATCCTGGGCGAGGACTTCGCCGCGCTGGTCGGCCTCGCGCTCGCGCTGATCGCGGTGCTCATGACCATGCTTACCGGCAATCCCATGTGGGACGGGCTAGGCTCGATGTGGATCGGCGTGGTCCTGATCGGGGTCGCCGTCGGCATCGGCATCGAGATCAAAGGCCTGCTCATCGGGCAGAGCGCCGAGGCTGGGACCGAGGAGCGCATCTGGACCTTTGTGGAGCGCCATGCGGGGGTCGAGAAGGTCTACCGCGTCCTTACACTGCAGCTCGGCAGCTCGCTGATGGTGGCGCTCAAGGTGCGAGTGAAGTGTGCAAGCGCCAAAGACCTGGTCGCAGTGATCAATCGAACCGAGGCCGCCCTGCGTGCCGAGTTTCCAGAGATCCAGTGGCTATTCTTCGAGCCGGACGTCGCCGACTAGATGAGAACCTGCCAGGGCCGCTGCCACTGCGGTGCGGTGCAGTTCGAAATCCGAAGCGATTTTCCCGAGCTGACCACTTGCGACTGCTCAATGTGCCGCCGGCGCGGGGTGCTGATGGTCAAGGGTGTATGAATCAGACTTCAGGCTTCTCAGCGGTGCCGAGTCGTTGACGACCTACGAATGCCACACGCGCACGGCGAAGCACTATTCTGCACCCGGTGCGGTATCTATTCTTTTCACCGCAAGCGGGTGACGCCGGACTACTTCGGCATCCACGTCGCCTGCCTCGAAGGCTTCGAACCATCCAGCACCCCTGTGCGCGCCCCCGTCGGCGCGAAAATGGACTAGTAAAGCTCCGAGGTAACCATGGAATGGATCGCGGATCCGACCGTCTGGGTCGGCCTGCTCACACTCGTCGTGCTCGAGATCGTGCTCGGCGTCGACAACCTGATCTTCATCGCGATCCTGGCCGACAAGCTGCCGCCGCAGCAGCGCGACCGGGCACGAGTGATCGGCCTTTCGCTCGCGCTCGTCATGCGCCTGGGCCTGCTTGCGAGCATCACGTGGGTGATGTCCTTGACCACGCCGATCCTGAACTTCTGGCGTTTCGAGATCTCTTGGCGTGACGTGATCCTGATCGTCGGCGGCGTGTTCCTCCTCGTCAAGGCGACCACCGAGATCCACGAAAGGCTCGAGGGCGGCCACAAGCACGGCAAGGGGGCCAAGCATGCAGCCTTCTGGCCGATCATCGGGCAGATCGTGATGCTCGACATCGTGTTCTCGCTCGATTCGGTCATCACGGCCGTCGGCATGGTGGACGAGCTGCCCGTCATGATGGCCGCGGTGATCATCGCCGTCGCGGCGATGCTCTTTGCCTCCAAGCCGCTCACGCGGTTCATCACCGCGCGCCCGACACTCATCATCCTGTGCCTCGGGTTCCTCCTGATGATCGGCCTGGTGCTCGTGGTCGACGGCTTCGGCTTCCACATCCCGAAGGGCTATGTGTATGCCGCGATCGGGTTTTCGGTGCTGATCGAGATTCTGAATCAGCTCGCCGCGCGCGGGCGGCGCCAGGCCGCGGCGTCCGGCATGAGTTCGCGCCAGCAGATTACCGACGCTGTGCTCAGGTTCCTCGGCGGCGTGCCACTTCCGGCCCTCGCCATCCCGGAAGGCAAGGTATTCGGCCCCGAGGAGCGCGGCATGGTCGGCGGGGTCCTCACTCTGGGCGAACGCGACGTGCGCTCCATCATGACGCCGCGCGACGCCGTCCACTCGCTGCACCTTAAGGAGCGGGACATCCTCGCGAAAATGCGCGGAAGCCCGCATCGCGAGATGCCGGTGCTCGATGGCTCGCCGGACAATGTGATTGGCATCGTCCGCAAAGAGGACGTGCTCGCGCTCTGCGTCGAAGGCAAGCCGATCGACCTCAAGAGCATCCTGCGCCCCGCGCGCACCGTATTGATCCGCCATACGGTGCTCGCGACGCTGAACCGCTTCAAGCGCACCACGACCGAGCTCGCGATCGTGGTTGACGAACGAGGACGTTTCCAGGGCGTCGTGACGCGCACCGACCTTCTCGAAGCCATCGCCGGCGAGTTCCCCGACGAAGGCGAGTAGCTTTTACTTCATCA
>Ga0209382_10003827_pt1 | contig 20606 bp, 17 predicted proteins | sample SoiMetdeltSBSDD5_FD_187599 | JGI IMG/M metagenome (GOLD analysis project Ga0209382, IMG submission 187599) | Bulk soil microbial communities from a Populus tree surrounding site in Tennessee, USA - Soil MetaG P. deltoides SBSDD5 (SPAdes) (version 2) | ecosystem: Environmental > Terrestrial >... | reverse complement strand
CTCGGGTTTGTTAGTGCAGATGCCAAGCTTCATTCCCTTGCCCCGGCAGAGGTCGAGAACCTCCTTGGAACCCGGAAAAAGCGTGCTGTCGATCGCGAGGTGATCGGCATAATAGGATAGAAACAGCTCAAAAAGTTCCTCAATTTCCTTATCCGATGGAAACTCGCCCGTAGCAGCAAATCCTTGCCGGATCAGTGACCGCGCGCCGAGCCCGACCATGGAACGAACATCTGTGGCAGAGACGGGCTGCCGGCCCCGACTGGCCAAAACGAAGTTCGTCGCGCGTGTGAGATCAGGCGCCGTATCCACGAGCGTACCGTCGAGATCGAAAACTACCCCTCGCATACTGTTCCCCGAAACAGGCTCGCCTTTGGTTGCGGGCCCCTCCCCAGCGAAACCTGCCTAAGACCCAATGCGCCGCCCCGTGCATATAGGTAAGCCCTATGCTATGAGGCGCCAAACGATATCACAAGGAGGCTCACCATGGACGTGCGCACGGGTCAAGCGCTTCGCGACATCCTTAAGGATAAGGCGCTCCTCAAAGATGAATGCTATATTGATGGCTGTTGGGTGGGTAGTGATGCGACCATAGACGTCACCAACCCCGTCAATGGTGAAACTATCTGTACCGTGCCTAAGCTCGGTCGCCAAGAGACCGCCCGCGCCATCGAAGCTGCTGAAAAAGCTCAAAAAGCCTGGGCAGCGCGTCCAGCCCGGGAACGCGCCAAGACCCTCCGCAAATGGCAGGACCTGATGCTCGAGCATCAGGAAGACCTCGCCCAGATCATGACCGCGGAGCAGGGCAAGCCTCTCGCGGAATCGAGGGGCGAGATTGCCTATGGTGCATCCTTCATCGAATTCTTCGCCGAAGAATCGCGCCGCGTGCTGGGCGAGACCATCCCGTCCCCATGGCCTACGTCGCGCATCGTCGTCATAAAACAACCAATCGGTGTCGTCGCTGCCATAACGCCATGGAATTTCCCGAACGCCATGATCACGAGGAAAGCTGGCCCGGCTTTGGCGGTGGGCTGCGCCTTCGTCTGCAAGCCCGCCAGCGAAACCCCGCTTTCCGCTCTGGCATTGGCTGAACTCGCGAAGCGGGCAGAAATTCCTGCCGGCGTTTTCAATGTCATCACCGGCTCGGCCAGGGAGATTGGCGCCGAAATGACGTCGAGCCCGATTGTTCGCTGTCTGACCTTCACCGGCTCGACCGAGATTGGCAAGCTGCTCATGGCCCAATGCGCCTCGACGGTTAAAAAGGTCGGGCTGGAGCTTGGCGGCAATGCTCCCTTCATCGTGTTCGATGATGCCGATTTGGACGCAGCGGTTGCAGGCGCCATGGCTTCGAAGTTCCGCAATGCGGGACAGACTTGTGTCTGCGCCAATCGCATCCTCGTGCAGGATGGAATTTATGATGTCTTTGCCACAAAACTCACCGAAGCAGTGAAGGAGCTGAAGGTCGGCAACGGTGCGGAAGAGGGAGTGACGACTGGACCCCTCATCAACCCGGCAGCCGTCAAGAAAGTGGTGGAACATATTGAGGACGCACTCGTCAAGGGCGGCAGGATCGTCACGGGCGGCAAGCCGCATGCGCTGGGCGGAAATTTCTTCGAGCCGACTCTCATTCGCGACGTGACTCCTTTCATGGCTATAGCGCGGGAAGAGACCTTCGGGCCCGTAGCTCCGCTGTTCCGTTTCAAGACGGAGCGGGAAGCCGTGGACATGGCCAATGCGACCGAATTCGGACTTGCCTGCTATTTCTACACGCGGGATATCGGCCGTGTCTGGCGTGTGGCGGAAGCCCTGGAATACGGCATCGTCGGCATTAATGAAGGCATCATATCGGCTGCGGAGGCACCCTTTGGCGGCGTCAAGCAGTCTGGCATCGGCCGGGAAGGATCCCATCATGGTGTTGAGGAGTATCTCGAGATCAAATACATGCTGATGGGCGGCCTCGGCAAATAGCAACCATGACGCCAGACGAGTTGAAAAGGGCCGCAGCAAATGCGGCCCTTGATTTCGTGAAGCCGGGCATGCGCTTGGGCCTCGGCTCCGGTTCCACCGCGAATTTTTTCATCGACGCACTTGCCGCCCGTCATGGCACCACCGTAGTTTGCGTGCCAACTTCGGAAGCGACTCGCCGACGTGCCGAAGCTTCAGGGCTTCGCCTGTCAACTCTGGACGAAACGCCGGTGCTCGATCTGACCATCGACGGCGCCGATGAGATCGATCCGTTGCTTCGATTGATCAAGGGCGGCGGCGGCGCGCATCTTCGAGAGAAGATCGTTGCAACCTCATCCGACCGGATGATCGTGATCGCCGATGAAAGCAAACGCGTCGATCGGTTGGGAGCCTTCCCTCTGCCGATTGAAATTGTCCGGTTTGGTGCAACCGCCACTTTGGCGAAAATCGAACGGGCGGCGAAGACGGCAGGTTGCAGTGGAATGCTCAAGCTGCGTACGAGCAAGGGCAAACCTTTCATGACCGACAATGGCAATTATATCTGTGATGCTTCCTTTGGCCGGATCGATGACCCTCAATGCTTGGCTCTGGTGCTTTCCGGTCTTCCAGGCGTCGTCGACCACGGTCTGTTCATCGGAATAGCGTCTTTGGCCATAATAGTCGCGCAGACTGGCATTGAAACGCTCGAGCCCAAGGCATGAGCGACTTTGATTTCGATCTGTTCGTTATCGGAGGGGGCTCAGGTGGCGTTCGCGCCGCTCGAGTGGCCGCTCAGCACGGCGCCAAGGTCGCTCTTGCGGAAGAAGACCGCATCGGTGGCACCTGCGTCATTCGTGGCTGCGTACCGAAAAAACTGCTGGTCTACGCGAGCCGCTTTGCCGAGAGCTTCGAGGACGCAATTGGCTTCGGCTGGACGACCGAGCGCGTTGCCTTCGACTGGCCCACCCTGATTGCCAACAAGGACATTGAAATCGAGCGCCTGAGCAAAGCCTATATTCGCACGCTCGAGGCGGCGGGTGTTGAAATAATTCATGCCCATGCTGAACTCGAGGATCACCATACCGTCAAGCTTGCCGAGGGGAGCACCATTAGAGCGCGGTTCATTCTGATCGCCACGGGTGCCAGCCCCTTAATTCCCCAGCATCTACCCGGTCGTGACCTCGTCATCACATCAAATGAAGCCTTTCATCTTGAACAGCTTCCCCGGCGCCTTGCGATTGTCGGCGGGGGTTATATCGCAGTCGAGTTTGCCGGCATCTTTGCAGGCTTGGGTGTCGAGACGGTCCTGATTTATCGCGGCGAACAAATTCTCCGCGGTTTCGATGGCGATCTACGTCATGCCCTGGCGGCTGAAATGAAGAAGAAGGGCGTCGAGATCATAACAAAATCCGACGTCGGCGCAGTAGAACGCTCGGGCGATGGCGTGCGGCTCACTCTCACCGATAATCGAGTCTTGGGCGCTTCATCGATAATGTATGCAGTGGGCCGCATTCCCAACACCATCGAGCTTGGTTTGGAGAAGGTGAAGGTTGAGCTGACCCCTCACGCTGCGATCAAGGTGAACGCTTATTCGCAGTCCAACATTCCAAGCATCTATGCAATCGGTGACGTTACCAATCGTCGAAATCTTACACCGGTGGCGATCCGGGAGGGACATGCATTCGCAGATATGGTTTTCGGCGACCGCAAGATGGTGGTCGATCACAAGAACGTCCCCTCTGCAGTTTTCTCTCAACCTGAGCTCGGTGCCGTTGGCGTTACTGAGGAGGAAGCGCGCCAGCACCTGGATAAAGTTTCCGTCTACAAGACGAACTTCAGGCCCATGAAGCACACGCTTTCCGGTCGTGACGAGCGCACGCTCATGAAGCTTGTAGTTGATGGGCTGACCGATAAAGTCGTCGGCTGCCACATAATGGGGGAGGGCGCTTCCGAGATGACGCAGATTTTGGCAATTCTTGTCAAAATGGGGGCCACCAAGGCTGATTTCGACGCCACGATGGCGCTGCATCCCACAGCGGCCGAGGAACTCGTGACTTTGCGGGAATAAATTCTATTCGCAGATGCGATAATTCCCGCTGTTCCCGTGTTTGCCGAGGTCAAAGTGGAAATGCGACTCATGTGCGGCATTGGAACCGGGCCCTAGCACGGTTGTGAAATATCCGCATGCTGCCATCCGCAGCGCTGCGAGCAGGCGATGATTGGGGTGATCTTGGATGCCGGCGTCTGAGATTTCTATTCGTGTTCTATTGGACAAGACCAAACCATCGATATCTATGGCATTGCCAAAGGCATGCTCGCTGATCTTGCCGGATGAATCTCCGTTCCTGTTGCGGCATTCATAGCCGGGATTGGTCGAAATGGCGACGAGCTTTGCCTCGCTCAGGCCGGCAACGACGGGCGCTGCAATCGTGGATGCCCAGGTGGAAAATTGGAGCGCGAAGTCGCATCGGAGAATGGGCTTAGCCGGAAGTTCGATGGGACCCAGAGACGTCATGAGCGATGTAAGTTGGATGGGATCTGACACCTGGCATTCACCCGACGTTGCCACGTCGATGGGAACGGAGAAATCTCCGCCCAAGCTCTTGAGCATTGTCTGGCAGACGGGAGGCTCGGCTGATAGGAGCTGTGTCTGAATCGGCTCAGATGTATTCAGTGCGACGCGAGACGCAGGCTTGCGCCTCGGTTTGGGCACATTTTTGTCACTGCTGATTGTTTTGCCTTGGACCTCGCATCCCTCTACAGCATCATTACAGCTGCTCTGGGCAAAAGCCGGGGAGAGGGCCTGCGCAATAAGAGCGATTCCAATGCCTGATGCTGCCCAATTCATGCGTGTTTTTAACGTTAGGTCAGTACCCTTGGTTCCGCCTCACCTGTCCGCACAAAGCTCTCCCTTTGGATTTGAGTAACCCGCGATTCGCTGTTAGAACCCGCCCCGATCAAGGTTGTGGACCATGAATGATCCTTCCTCGCGAGCGGCAAGCCGCGACTATCGTCAAACCCTGTTCCTGCCAAAGACCAGCTTTCCCATGAAGGCTGGCCTGCCTGAGAAAGAGCCCGAACTGCTCAAGCGCTGGCAGGCGATGGACCTCTACAATGAGCTTCGGCATAGCTCCTCGAAACGCAAGAAGTTCATCCTTCATGATGGACCTCCCTATGCCAATGGGCACATCCACATCGGCACGGCGCTCAACAAGATCCTGAAGGATTTCGTGGTGCGTTCTCACCAGATGATGGGGTTCGATGCCAACTACGTCCCGGGTTGGGATTGCCATGGCTTGCCGATCGAGTGGAAAGTTGAGGAGGAGTGTCGCGCCAAGGGCAGGGACAAAGATAGCATCCCCATAAATGACTTCCGCAAGGAGTGTCGCGCCTTCGCTGAACACTGGTTGTCGGTTCAGTCGCAGGAGTTTCAGCGCCTGGGCGTGGTAGGGGATTGGAAGAATCCTTACACCACGATGGCTTTTTCCGCAGAAGCCGAGATTGCCCGAGAACTCATGAAATTCGCGACATCGGGGCAGCTCTATCGCGGCTCCAAGCCGGTGATGTGGTCGGTAGTCGAGAAAACAGCTCTCGCCGAAGCCGAGGTTGAGTACCAGGACTACACCTCTGATACCATTTGGGTGAAGTTCCCCCTGCACGACCCTTCGTCCGCTGAACACGCCTCTATCGTGATCTGGACCACCACGCCTTGGACTATTCCGGGCAACCGAGCCATCAGCTACTCAGCTTTGATCGCTTACGGCCTTTATCAGGTCCGTGAAGCTCCCGAGGGGAACTGGGCCAGACCTGGCGATCGATTGATAATGGCGGACTCGCTGGCCGCCGAGGTGATGAAGGCTGCCAAGGTGACGGGCTACGAACGTCTTCGCGACTATCCAGCCGATCAGTTGGCAGTCGCCATGGCGAGGCACCCGTTGACCGGGCAAGGCTATGATTTTCCTGTCCCCCTGCTCGAAGGAAAGCATGTGACGGAGGATGCCGGCACCGGCTTCGTTCACACGGCCCCCGGCCACGGCTCGGATGACTTTGAAGTCTGGACCGCGAATGAGTCTGCGCTCCGCAGCCGCAAAATCGACACTCGCATCCCCTTCACTGTAGATGCCGATGGCCGCTTCACCGCTGAAGCGCCAACCTTTGAAGGCAGGCGCGTGCTGACGGAAAAGGGCCAGAAGGGTGATGCAAACGAGGCCGTCATCCAGGCGCTCATAGCCAAGAACATGCTTGTTGCCCGGGCCAGGCTCAAGCACCAATACCCTCACTCTTGGCGCTCCAAAAAGCCGATCATCTTCCGCAACACGCCGCAGTGGTTCATCTCTATGGGAGACGGACAGCCACATGGATTGCGCAAAATGGCGCTTCGCGCCATTGATGAGGTTGTGTGGGTACCTCCGCAGGGTCGCAACCGCATCCGCGGCATGATCGAGGCGAGACCCGATTGGGTCATTTCACGACAGCGGGCCTGGGGCGTGCCGATCACTGTCTTCGTCAACGAATCGACCGGACAACTGTTAAACGACGATCAGGTGAACAAGCGCGTTGTCGATGTGTTCTCTGCAGAAGGCGCCGATGCTTGGTTTGCCCAGGGCGCTAAAGAACGATTTCTCGAAGGTGCAGTGTCGGAGCCGGATGCCTGGGAGAAAATCGATGACATTTTGGATGTCTGGTTCGAATCAGGCTGTACCCACGCCTTCGTCTTGGAGCGTCGGCCGGACCTCCGTTGGCCAGCGGATGTTTACCTGGAAGGTTCCGACCAGCATCGCGGCTGGTTTCACTCCTCGCTTCTCGAAAGCTGTGGCACACGAGGTCGAGCTCCTTATGAGACTGTCATAACGCATGGCTTCACCATGGCCGAGGATGGCAGGAAAATGTCAAAATCCCTTGGAAATCAGGTTCGCCCTCAGGATGTCATCCAACAGTCGGGAGCGGACATCCTTCGCCTTTGGGTCGCCTCAGCCGATTACACTGATGACCAGCGTATTGGTCCAGAAATTCTGAAATCCAATGTGGAGTCTTATCGCAAGCTGAGGAATACCCTTCGGTACATTCTGGGTGCTCTCGATGGATGGCAGGAGTTCGAGCGCCTTGCGCAACGCGACATGCCCGAACTGGAACGTTATGTGCTTCACCGCCTCGCCGTATTGCACGCGACGCTCGTTTCGGCCTATCGCGACTTCGACTTCAAGCGCGTGTGCTCTTCGCTCCTGCAGTTCATGAATTCCGATCTCTCGGCGTTCTATCTTGATATCAGAAAGGATTCGCTCTACTGCGACCCTTTTACATCGTCCCGCCGCAGGGCTTGCCGCACCGTTCTTGATCAGCTGTTTCATTGCCTCACCACGTGGCTTGCACCCATCCTGTGTTTCACGTCCGAGGAAGTGTGGCTCTCGCGCTTCCCAGGGGAGAAGAGCTCAGTGCATCTCATGCCCTTGGCTGCCCCGCCTTCGGAATGGCGCGACGACGCATTGGCGGACAAGTGGGAGAGGATCCGAACCGTGCGCCGCGTCGTCACCGGTGCGCTCGAGATTGAACGTCAGGAGAAGAAAACAATCGGCTCCTCTCTTGAGGCCGCGCCTGTAATATATGTGACCAATCCGGAGTTGAGACCGGTCTTGGAGGGAGTTGATCTTGCCGAAATTTTCATTACGAGTGCAGCGGAGTTGATTGACGGGGAGGGGCCCCCGGATGCCTTTCACCTTGCCGATGTCAGGGGCGTTGCAGTCCTGAGCAAGTCGGCAGTGGGTCGCAAATGCGCCCGGTCATGGAAGATCTCATCGGAAGTCGGCTCTGATCCTGAATTTCCCGATATCACACCGCGCGATGCCGAAGCTGTGCGAGAATGGGAACGGCGGGCAGGCCTCAGGCTTCTTGACCAATGATAGATATCCGGTCGAGTGTGGGAAGCAGTGTCAAGCTTCCGAGGTCGCTTCTCTGGGGAAGGTTGTCTCCGCTCGGTCTTGCCCTTGCCGCATTCTCCTTGTTTGCCGATCAGCTGTTCAAATTCTGGATGTTACACGTCGTCGATGTCGCTTCGAAGCAGCCCATTGTCGTAACGCCGTTCTTCAACCTCGTTCTCGCTTGGAACCAAGGCGTAAGCTATGGCTGGTTCGCCCAGAGCGGAGACTTGGGATGGCTTATTCTAACAGCCGTAAGTCTAGTCGCTTCCATATTTTTGTGGATTTGGCTCGCCCGCACTCCCTCACCCTTATCCGCAGCAGGCTTGGGGCTGATCATCGGCGGGGCTATCGGCAATCTGATCGATCGCATCATTTATGGCGCGGTCGCCGACTTTTTCCTTTTCCACGCCTTCGGGTTTTCCTGGTACATCTTCAATATCGCAGATGTCGCTATCGTTGCAGGAGTGGTTGCACTTCTATATGATTCGGTGAGGGAAAATAGTCGGCAGACGGCTTGAGCCAGGGGCCACGCTTTCGCCGCATTAACTTGGCATCCCTCACATAGTTCTGGCACAGAGCGGGCAGCTCCAATCCATGAAAATCATTAAGAAAACTTCGGTTAGTACAGCAATTTGCGTTTTGCTCGTCGCCTGCAGTGAAGTCTCGGTGATGGACAAGCTGGGGCTGGGAAAATCTCCTCCGGACGAATCACAAGTCGTCACGAACAATAGTTTGGCGTTGCCGCCGGATCTTCAACTGCCGCCTCCCTCGACGGATGCAGCGGCCGTGCCACAGGCAACAGCCCAAGCAAATTCGGTTGTCACCGCCACGCCGCCCGACGCATTTGCCTCAGCCCCCACGACAACCGAAGTGGCGTCTGCCGAACAAAGCCCCTACGACACCGGCGAGCAGCAACTCACTACCGATGGCACCACTACGGCCCCGGCCCAGACCACGGGAACCGCGGTCCAGGCAACACAAAAGCGCGATGTGAAGGCCGACCCACGGGAGGACGCTTTTCAGAAGTTTGGAATTTCCAAGACTCGGCCGGATGGTACCCCAAAGACTCGAGCCGAACTTGATCGCGAGTTGCTCGAAGCCGTCCGGCAGGAAAAGCGAAAGCAGAATCCGAATTACGGGACTGTGTTCAACATGGGCGAACTCTTTAAAGGCAATTAGTGTATACGGCGGTCAGCCGTGCTTAATAAGATTTAAGTTTACGCGCGCCTTGCACCTCGCTTCCTTGGTAAAGCGCTGCACTGTTATCCCCCGTGGTAGGACCCGATATGATGCATTTCATCTCCCCACAGCTGAGGTCATACTTCCTTTTTCGACTTGTCGCTCCCTGTCTGCTTTTCCTCTGCTCCTTGTCCAGCGCAGCCCTTGCGCTCAACATTGATGTGAAGACTTTCACTCTCGCCAATGGCATGCAGGTCGTTGTCATTCCCGATCACCGTGCGCCCGTAGTCACCCACATGGTGTGGTATAAGGTTGGCGCAGCCGACGAGCCGAAGGGCAAAGCGGGAATTGCGCATTTTCTTGAACATCTGCTGTTCAAAGGCACGCCGAAGCATCCTGCAGGCGAGTTCTCGCGCATCCTCCGCCGCAATGGCGCTGAGGAAAACGCCTTCACGACACAGGATTACACGGGCTATTACCAGCGGATTTCCAAGGACCGGCTCGACCTCGTAATGGACCTCGAGTCCGATCGCATGTCCAATCTCCAATTGAGCGAAAAGGAGGTCATTCCTGAGCTAGCCGTGGTGCAGGAGGAACGGCGTTCTCGCGTCGATAACGAACCCTCGAGCTTGCTTGTCGAGCAAATGGATGCAGCACTCTTTACGGCGCATCCTTATGGCAAACCCGTGATCGGGTGGATGTCCGAGGTCATGAAACTCGACTACCGCGATGCCATGGCGTTTTATCGCGCCCACTACACGCCGGCGAACGCGATCGTCGTGGTCGCGGGCGACGTTGCAATCGACGAGGTTCGTCGGCTGGCCGAAAAATATTATGGCCCGTTGCCCAACACGGCCACGCCGGAGCCCCGCGTCCGAACCGCGGAGCCTGAGCCGATTGCCGCACGCCGCATCATCATGAGTGATCCGCGGATGGGCATAGATCTTCTGCAGCGCAGCTATCTGGTCCCCAGCTTCAGTACGGCAAGTGCGAACGAAGCCGCGGCGCTCGATGTTCTCTCCGATATCATGGGGGGCAATGCATCGGCCCGCCTCTCCAAGAGACTTGTCGACAAAGACAAGGTGGCGCAGGAAACGGGAGCTTTCTATTCGGGTGACGAGATGGACTATGGTAAGTTGGTAGTCTATGCCGCGGCCGCTCCGGGAAGCGATTTGTCGCGTGCTGAACAAGCGATCGATCGAGTCATTTCCGACATTATTGAGAAAGGTGTGACGGGCGACGAACTCTCCCTGACAAAGAAGCGTCTGCGTGCCGAATTGATCTATTCGGTGGATGCCCAGTCGGCGCTGGCTCAAATGTTTGGCGAAGCTCTTGCGACGGGTAGCAGTATTGAGGATGTGCTAACATATACCCAACGACTCGATAACGTGACCGCCGCAGAGGTGAAGGCCGCCGCCGCGAAGTATCTGCGCATGGAACGCTCGGTCACGGGCGTCATTACCCCGCCCAAGGCTGTAAACTGAGGCGCAAAGGAGATCTGCACGTGCTTCATTCTTCTTTTCGCCTTCTACTCGCAATTGCTTTATACAGCCTTCTTGTTTCCGCCTCTTGCGCGCTGGAAATTCAAGAGGTGAAGAGCAAGAGCGGGATCAGTGCCTGGCTGGTCGAAGAGCACTCGATTCCGCTGATAGCGATGAGCTTTTCCTTCGGCAGTGGCGCTGCAACGGAACTATCGGAAAAATCCGGAATAACCTATTTCCTTTCCGGAATGCTTGATGAGGGGGCCGATTCTCTCGATTCCGATGCCTTTCGGCGACGTCGCGACGAACTCTCCGCAAGAATCTCCTTCGAAAGCTCTGCAGACTATTTCTCCGGCTCCTTTCAAACGCTGACCGAGAATAGGGACGCCTCCTTTGATCTTCTGCGACTCGCATTGACGCAACCGCGATTCGATCCAGAGCCGCTCGAACGCGTTCGCAATCAAATCCTTCTCAGCCTGAACGATGAGCAGCAGGATCCAGAGCAAATTGCTTTTGACGACTGGCGCAGGCGCATTTTCGTCAACCACCCCTACAGTCGTAACAGCCATGGCACGCCCGAAGGAGTCGCCTCCGTGTCGGCTAACGATCTTCGCGACCGTCGCGGTGAACTCTTCTCGCGCGATAAACTGCTGGTCGTGGTCGCAGGAGATATCGATGCCGCCACTCTTGCCCGACTGCTGGATGAAACCTTTGGCAGCCTGACGGCCACGAGCAATTTGCCAGAAGTCCCACCGGCAGTGGTTGCCAAGGGCCCCAGTTTGACCGTCATTGACCGCGATATCCCCCAAAGCATCATCCAATTTGGCCAGCCTAGCATACTGCGTGAAGACCCTGATTTCATCGCCGCTTATGTCATGAACGATATTCTCGGAGGTTCTGGCTTTGGTTCGCGCTTAACCGAGGAAATTCGTGAAAAACGTGGTCTCAGCTACTCCGTCTATACACAGCTTTATCCGCTTCATCGTGGTGCAGCCATGCTGGGCGGAGCAGCCACGAGAAACGACAAGGTGACGGAAACGATCGACCTCATAAAAAGCGAATTGAAGCGGTACGCGAATGAAGGCCCCACGCCGGAGGAACTGGAAGACGCCAAGACTTATCTGACTGGCTCATATGCCCTGCGCTTCGATTCCAATCGAAAAATTGCCGACCAGCTGATTGGAATTCGCGAACAGGACCTGGGTATCGACTATGTGGAAAAGCGCAACAGCCTCATTGAAACTGTCACCCTCGAGGATGTAAAGCGAATAGCGAAAAAGCTGATCGATGCAGATGCTCTGATCTTCACCGTCGTCGGAAAGCCCGAAGGCCTGAAGCCTTAGCCGAAGCAATCGTGTCGATCAGCGCCAGGAAGGCGACTGCCGATGCGTATTAGGCGTCTGCCCGAAGCCACCATCAATCGGATCGCTGCTGGTGAGGTCATCGAGCGGCCATCGAGCGTGGTCAAGGAATTGACCGAGAACGCTATCGACGCCGGAGCTTCACGCATCGACGTTGTCTTCCGCGACGGAGGCCGTACTTATATACGAATCAGCGATGATGGCTGCGGCATGTTACGCGAGGAACTGCCTCTGGCCCTGGAGCGACATGCAACCTCGAAGCTCCAGGATGACGATTTGCTGCACATAAAAACTTTAGGATTCAGGGGAGAGGCTCTTCCCTCCATAGCCGCCGTCTCCAGGCTGGCGATCACATCGCGGCGGTTGGGAACCGAGCTGGCGCACGCCATAACGGTTGAGGCCGGAGCACCGTCCGCTGTGCGACCAGCTGCACTCGCTCCCGGCACGGTGGTTGAAGTGCGCGATCTGTTCTTTTCTGTTCCGGCGCGATTGCGTTTCCTACGCTCAGAACGTTCCGAGACTGCCGAGGCGTTGGATGTCCTCCGACGACTGGCGATAGCAAATTCAGGAGTTGCATTTACCTTTGCGACTGGCGAGCGCCAGCTGCTCGATCTCCACGTCGCCGGATCTGAGGGGGTGCAACTTCGCCAACGAATTGCTGACTTGCTTGGCCGGAATTTTCTTTCCAGCTCCATTCCCTTTGATGTTTCTCGCGGTCCTCTTCACGTGAGCGGCTTCGCCGGTCTGCCCACCCATCACCGTGCCCAGTCCGATATGCAAATTGTGATTGTCAATGGAAGGCCCGTGCGCGACCGGCTGATCATGGGAGCCATCCGGGCCGCCTACACTGATGTATTGCCCCGGGGCCGTTTCCCCATGATCGTGATGTCGGTCGCATGTCCCCCTCCTGAAATCGATGTGAATGTCCATCCGGCGAAGCTTGAAGTCCGCTTTCGCGATGCCGCGTTTGTTCGTGCAACGATCGTCGGAACGCTCCGCGAGACGCTGGGAACAGGGAGCCGCGCCGGGACGCTCGACACCGCACCGCGGATGGATCACGTCTTCGCTCCTCCGCAAACGCAGAAGGCAATGGCGTTCGAGATTCCCCGCTCAGTGGCGATGCACGGTTTCGCCGAGGATCCTGTTCCCGCACCGTCACCCCCCGAGGAGGCGGACGCTCCCCTGGGTCACGCCCGCGGCCAGATCCACGAAACCTATATTGTCGCCGAGACGGCGGATGGATTCATCATTGTCGACCAGCATGCTGCCCATGAGCGCATCGTTTACGAGGATATGAAGGCACAGCTTGCAGTCTCGGGAATTTGCACCCAGCCTTTGTTGATCCCTGCCGTGATCGAAATGGATCCCGTTTCGATTGCGCGTATCGAAGCAGAGACCGACCTTCTGTTTCGCCTTGGCATGAGCGTCGAGCCCTTCGGACGAGATGCGATTCTCGTCCGCGAGCTTCCAGCACCCTTGGCAAACGCGGACATGATTCGGCTGATGCAAGATATCGCCGATGGTTTGGACAACGCATCGCCGCGGGAGTCAATCGATGAAAAGATCAATCGCCTCTTGGCAACGATGGCATGTCACCATTCAGTTCGCGCAGGCCGCCGTCTCAAGGTCGAAGAAATGAACGCGCTTTTGCGTGAGATGGAAAAGACGCTCAACTCCGGCCAATGCAATCATGGCCGTCCAACGCATGTCGAACTGAAGCTTAAGGACATCGAGCGGCTTTTTGGCCGCCGCTGATCGCCCCATCCTAGCTTGGCAAATATCGGCGGCGGGTGAGGAGGTGGAAGCGCCCCATGACGAGAACGGCAAAAACGCTCAGGCCTAAGCTGAGCCCGAACCAAATTCCCACGGGACCCCATTCGGCGACGAAAGCGAAGACATAGGCGCCACCAAATCCAATGAGCCAAAAGCCTACGAAAGCCATGAGCAGTGGAACTCGAGTGTCGTTCAACCCCCGAAGGGCGCCGGTCGCAGTCGTTTGCATGCCATCGAATACGAAAAAGGCCGATCCAAACACCAGGAGGAGGGCCACGAGATCTACCGTTGTTCGGGAGTTCTCCACGCTGGCACCAAGAAACGCGTATGGGATCTTGTAACGGGCCACGAGGACAAGCAGGGTCATGGCCCCCATGAAAGCTGCAGCCATTGCAATGGCCGTGAACCCGGCCCTGCGGGTGCCTTCGGCGTCTCGCCGCCCGACCGCATGTCCTACTCTCACCGTGGCTGCCATCGAAATGCCGAAAGGCACCATAAACATGATCGCGGCGGTTTGAACTGCTATCTGATGTGCTGCAAGCGCATTGGTCCCGAATTGTCCGATCATAAGCGCTGCAGCCGCGAACAGCCCGACTTCCAGGACAAAAGCGCCTGATATGGGCAAGCCTACGACCAGCAACTTGGCCATGATCTGCGGATCGAACCGCCAGAAGCGACCGAACACGTGGAACTTCCGAAATGGCCGTTGCGTTTGGGCGAACCATACCGCCGCTGCACACATGAGAATATTGACGATAGTCGTCGCCAAGCCCGCTCCAAGGAGATCCAGCTCCGGCAAACCGCCTGCGCCATAAATTAGACCGTAGGCGAGGAGCGCATTGGCCGGTACGGCGGCCAAGGTGATCCACAGAGCGGGTTCAGGCCGGTTTACGGCACCCATGAAGCCGCGCAGGGCGATGAAAACCCATGCAGGCACGAGGCACCAGGCGAGGCCCACCAAATATCTCTCGGCCAGTGCAGCCGCCCGGGGGGTCTGGCCCAATACAATGAGAAACTGCTCTCCCCATAATTGGCAGAGTGAAAGTGGAATGCCGAGAAGAATCGCCGCCCAGATTCCGACCCGAGTCGCCCGGCGCACCCGTCGCGGGTCGCGTCCGCCGAAGCCTTGAGCCGCAAGAGGTGCTACTGCCGATACAAGTCCCATGCCCATGACAAAGACCGTGAAGAGCACGGCATGTGCTAGCGATGCCGCTGCAACCGCTTCGTCACCTAGCCGCCCGATCATAGCGAGATCGCTCGTCATCATCGCCACCTGTCCGAGTTGGGTCAAAGCGATGGGCCATGCTAGTCGCAAAGTACCCATCGCCTCCTGTGTCCAGCGAGACGTCGAAGCGACCCCACCTTCCTCTGCCATGACCACCATCACCGGACTCGTCATCCACTTAGCAACCATACTTTGGTGCGCCGGTAATCTGCGCGCAACCGCCGAAGGACGGACTGCATTGGCTGTTCGGCAGCCCTCTGCTGCTGACGACCATGGTTCCGTGTGGAAACAACGCACAGGAGGTAGCACGCCAGGGATCGACCTTGCTGCCATCGGGTGCAACGAACGCTACAAGGAGCGAGACCATGATGACGACAATCGTCCAAACGGCAACCCGCCACGCTGCCCCTTGTGGGCTCGGATATCCCTTCGTCCTCCACCATGCGCCATGGAGGATGTCATCTCTTGCAAGACCGATATCAAGGAGCATTCGATCGTCGAAGGCAATCAGCAGCCGACGATCCCGCTTTGCTGTTCGCCACGAGGAAGCGATGCTCGTCAATCGTGATACGAACCGATTTCTGGCCGGCTCGCACCGCGTTTCCGCGCGACTGCTCATGGTGACAACCTCGATCTCTCCAGACCGACCACAGGAATTCTCCACTCATGATGGGTACGGTTGATGAGCTCGAAATGCTGGACTTTGTTCATCTTTTTCTCCTTAGGTCGTGCCGGCGGAGAAACTTAACCCGCCGATTGGGGGCGGCGGGTTGCTGAAGCTCAGACCAATTGGAAATGCGATCAGCTATCCCCGCGCGCGCGTGCGTACCAGCCCGTTACCGAACCAACTTGCTGGATAAACATTGGAATAGCTTTCTTGCTCATGTGCGCTTGATTGCGCCCAATCTCCGGAATTGTCAACGGCAGACTCTCAAAAAACACGGCCAGGTTCTTCCAGGCCTCTTGATGATCTCTGCTGCAATTAGTTACATGCGATTGCTATCGATTATGCGTGCCGTTCGAAGGTATAGTCCGCCCGCCATTCCAATCACGATCAGCTGTGTAAAAGATCACCTTCGTGTCGCCATATTCTCGCGCGTCGACGAGCTGAAGCTGTGGCGGTACGACTGGGATGGATTGCGCGCTTTCCTCAAGCACGATCATCGCATGCGGACCAAGCCATTGACCATCGACCAGTGAGGCTAGCGCAGCTGAACCAAGGTCCTTGTTGTAAGGCGGATCGACGAATACGAGGTCGAAGGGGGCTTGTGGAACGCAACGACCGAGTTGAGTGGAATCCCGCCGCCAGATCTTGCACATACCTGTCACGCCCAGGGCGTCGGCATTGCGGCGGATCACCGCGCGTGCCTCGGCATCGGTGTCGACGAACTGACAAAATCTTGCCCCGCGTGACAGAGCCTCGAAGCCAAGCGCACCACTGCCGGCAAAGAGGTCGAGAACTCGGCGGCCCTCGACGGAAGGCTGCGAGGGATTGTGGGTGAGAATGTTGAAGATCGACTCTCGTATGCGATCGCTCGTCGGCCGTGTGGAACGGCCAGCTGGCGCGATCAGCCGTTGCCCGCGATTCTTGCCCGCGATAATCCTCAACCCGGGCCTGCTTTCTTGATCATGGATCCGAGCTGCTCGCGAAGAACGCGTGGCGAAATCTCCTCCATTTCCCCTCGCTTGAGATCGCCAAGCTGAAACGGGCCAAATGAAATCCTGATCAAACGGTTCACTTGGAGTGAAAGATGTTCGCAAACGCGCTTGATTTCGCGGTTCTTGCCCTCTCTCAGAGAGAATGCGAGCCAGGCATTCCCTCCCTGCCGCCGTTCGAGATTGGCTTCGATAGGTCCATAGCGCAGGTCACCGATCTCTACACCTTTCTTCAGTTCGGCCAAGGCTCGCTCATCGATCTCACCATGTACTCTTACTCGGTACCGCCTTGTCCATTTCGTTGCCGGCAGTTCCAATCTCCTTTCTAGCTCGCCGTCATTGGTGAGCAGCAACAGGCCTTCGCTGTTGAAATCAAGCCGCCCGACCGACACGACCCGCGGTATGGTTTCGGGAAGTGCGTCGAAGACGGTTGGTCGACCCTTTGGGTCGCGATGGCTGACGATCAGTCCGGGTGGTTTATGATACCGCCAAAGCCGCGTCTGCTCAGATGCCGGAAGGGTCTTTCCGTCGACCTCGACCTGGTCATCGGGCTTGATCCTTATGGCAGGCGTGGCGATGCGGACGCCGTTCACTGTCACGCGGCCCTCCGAGATCAGACGTTCCGCATCTCGCCGGGAACAGATGCCCGCACGCGCGATGACTTTGGCAATTCTTTGCCCCTCCAAAGTCAGTGCTTCCTGCTTCGACATGTCTCCTCATAGCAGCCTACTTGACGGCACGCATCCATGCGGCTTTATGCGCGGGTAGGATGCAGGATTCTCTACCATTGCCCATGCGCATCGCGCTCGACGAAGCGGAGGAAGCGCTCCGGCGTGGCGAGGTGCCTGTCGGTGCAGTCATAACGACTGGCGCAGGCACCGTTCTCGCGCGAGCGCGCAATCGCACTCTCGAACTGCACGATCCCACTGCCCATGCCGAGCTCTTGGCAATCCGCGAAGCAGCGGCGACTCGAGCCAATCAGCGCCTGACCGATTGCGATATCTACGTCTCGCTTGAGCCCTGCGCGATGTGCGCCGCGGCCATCTCCTTCGCGCGGCTACGTCGTCTGTACTTCGGCGCACCTGATTTGAAAATGGGAGCAGTGGATAATGGGCCCAGGTTTTTTCACCAGCACACCTGTCACCACCGCCCGGAAGTCTACGGTGGCATTGCCGAACGACATGCCGCCGACTTGTTGAGATCCTTCTTCTCGGCCAAGCGCTAGTTTTTCATTTCCCGCTCGATGGCAATCTCGAGCTGCCGTTTCAGCCGTTCCTTTGCCGGTTCTGCCGCCTCGAGTATCCTGCGGATTTTGAAGAACTCGAGCACCTTGAATTTTTCGACCGACGGTTCGATGGCGATATCGGGCGGATTGTCGCGCCGTCTCAGCAGCGCGATCTGCCGCTGCATGATTTGCGAGGCGCCGAAGATCAGTTCGGTGTTCGTCGGCCGCCGGGGACCACCGGGCACGGGACCTCCGGTGACGTCGATGCTGACAGTGATGTCCACATGTTTTTTCACATGGCTGATCGGAACCGGATTGACCATTCCACCGTCGATTACGAATCGATCGTGGATTCGCGGCGCCGCTATGAGGCCAGGAATGGCGATGCTCGCCGCCACGGCCTCGCGCAAACCGCCCTTGCCGATGATGATTTCCTTTCGATCGAAATAGTCCGTTGCCGATACGGTGAATGGGATTTTTGTATCTTCGATATTTTCTGCTACGCCCTTTGGGAAGAAAAGCTGCGTCAGTCTCAAGCCGTTCACCATCAGCGGGCCGAAGGATTCGAAGCTGATCAGAGCGGCAATACTTGCATCCGATCGCGACAGGAGCCGGCGCGCCAATTTCACTCTATTGGAAAGCGTTTGTTGTGCATGCTCGCGCAATTCGCGCGCCTCGAATCCGGATGCGTAGGCAGCACCGACGAGAGCTCCCATGCTCGTACCTGCGATCCTCTGTGGTTTGATGCCGAGCTCGTCGAAGGCTTCGAGCATCGCAATATGAGCAAGCCCTCTTGCGCCGCCTCCGCCGAGGGCAACTCCGATACGCGGAACACTCATGCCCCGGCCTTTCTCGCAAACTCCCAGGCTTTGACGGCCATGGGTTCGACCTGCTGCGCCATGAGCTCTGCATGTGGATTGGTAGCCGTGCCATCTCTCACGCGCCCGGCAATGCCTTGGAAAATCGCGGCGAGCCGAAAGAAATTGTAGGCAAGATACATATCGAGATGGGGAATCCCTTCGATTCCGCGACGCCGACAATAGCTGTGAACATAATCTTCAATGGAGGGCAGGCCTGGTGCTTCTTGCTCTTTGCCCACGAGGGATCCAACACCTCCGCCGGAAAAATCGGCAGGCATGTGCCACTGCATGAGCTGGTAGGTGAAATCAGCAATCGGGTCCCCCAGGGTGGACAATTCCCAGTCTAGGACCGCGATCACCCGGGGCTGCGTTGGATCAACAACGCAATTGTCCAGTCGGAAGTCTCCATGGATCAGTGACGATTGTGTTTGCTGCGGCACCATCAAGGGCAGGGCCTCGATGAGGCGATCCATCTCATCGATTTTGCACGTCTGTGAAGCGCGGTATTGCTCCGACCACCGCTTGACCTGGCGCATGACATATCCCTCAGGTCGTCCGAAGTTTTCAAGGCCGAGTGTCCGATAATCGATCAGATGCAGGCCAGCGATCGTCTCATTGAGCGATTGGAAAAGCCCGCTCCGTTCTCCGGCAGTAAGCCCGGGGGCATGGGGTTCCCAAAAGATCCGGCCATCCACATGATCCATGACGTAAAAAGGAGTGCCGAGGACAGTGACGTCCTCGCATAAAACCAGGGGATGCGGCACCGGAAAGCCAATGGCAGCGAGTGCAAGCGTCACGCGATACTCGCGTTCTACGGCGTGTGCTGAGGGTAGGAGCTTGCCCTCCGGCTTGCGTCTGAGCACATACTTGCCCGACGCAGCTTGTAACAGATAGGTAGGATTCGATTGGCCTCCCCTGAATTGGGCGATCTGCAACGGGCCGATGAAGCCGGGAATGTTATGAGCCAGATAGGTTTCGAGCTTGGCAAGCTTCACTGACTGCGCCCCAGGGATGGCGCGCGTTCCCGAAAACAGCTCCTGCCGATTGGCCCCAACCATCATGCTGCAGTGAACTCTCGCAAGAACGGCATCAGCAATTCAAGAGTCGCTTTGGGGTTCTCCTCCGCCACGAAGTGCCCGCTGTCGATGCTGTTTCCTTGCACGTGCTTGCACCATGATTTCCACGGGTCGAGCGTTCCCTCGACTGCTCTCGGAATTCCCTCGTCGCCCCAGATTGAGAGGGTAGGGCACTCGATGATTCTACCGAGCTTCCGGTCGGCTTCATCCGCCTTGTAATCATAGGTCCAGCCAGCGCGATAGTCGTTGCAGGTGGCATGCACATGCTCGGGTGTTGCATAGTGGAAGCGATACTCCGCCAATGCGGCCTCGTCGAATGCGGAAAGGTTCTTGGTTTTCGTCCAACTCGCCAATGTGTAGTCAAGAAAGGCGATGGGGGCGTGTTGGATAAGCGTTTCGGGGAGAGGATCGGGCTGAGCCAGAAACAGCCAGTGATATGTTCTCATGGCGAAATCGGCGTCGAAAGCGCGCCACATATCGTAGGTGGGAATGATGTCGAGCACGACAAGAGCACGAATGCGCTCGGGCGAGTCGAGGGCCATGCGATAGGCGACCCGCCCTCCGCGATCATGTCCGCTGACAGCAAAATTGGAAAACCCTAAGGCGGCCATGACCTCGAAGCAATCCTCGGCCATCGCTCGCTTCGAATAGGCGCGATTGCCACTGTCGTTAACCGGGCAAGAAGACAAGCCATATCCCCTGAGGTCGGGAATGACTAACGTAAAGCTGCGGCTCAGGTCGCTTGCGAGTCGATGCCACATGCTGTGAGTCTGGGGAAACCCATGCAACAAGAGCAGCGGTGGCCCGTTGCCGCCGGTCCGCAGGTAAATCTCCGCCCCTCTCGTCATGAGCCGGCGTTCGCTAAAGCCCGGAAATAACGCATTCATGAGCGCATCTTAGCCACACGCCGATGC
>Ga0209382_10003826_pt1 | contig 20607 bp, 21 predicted proteins | sample SoiMetdeltSBSDD5_FD_187599 | JGI IMG/M metagenome (GOLD analysis project Ga0209382, IMG submission 187599) | Bulk soil microbial communities from a Populus tree surrounding site in Tennessee, USA - Soil MetaG P. deltoides SBSDD5 (SPAdes) (version 2) | ecosystem: Environmental > Terrestrial >... | reverse complement strand
GTAGCGGTCGGGGTGGTCGGTGAGGATCTCCTCGGCGATCACGTTGCAAGGCACCAGCCCGGAGATGATCCGGGCGCCGGCCACCGGTGACAACCGCTCGCCGCCCTCCCGGGGCGCGCTGCCGCCCCCGCCGGTCAGGTTCACGATGCTCGTGGGGACGTACTGGCCGCCCGGGATGGCGAAGTTGGCGGTGAGCACCCAGAGCAGCTTGTCGAGGTAGCTGCAGAGGGTGGAGTGCAGGCCCATCTGCACGCCGAGGTCCTCGAACACCGCGACGCTCGACGCGCCGGCGATGCGGCGGGCGGTGCGCCGGATGAGCTCCGGGTCCAGGTCGCAGACCGCCGCGTAGTGATCGACGTCGACGGCCGCGAGCAGCGGCTCGAGCTCCTCGAGGCCGACGGCGTGCTCGGCGAGCCAGCGGCGGTCGAGCAGCTCCTCCTGCACGATCACCGCGGCCAGCGCGGCGAGGCACCAGGCGTCGGTGCCGGGGCGCAGCGCCAGGTGGAAGTCGGCCAGCTCGGCGGTCTCGGTGCGGCGGGGGTCGAGCACCACCATCGACCGGGCCGGGTCGCGGGCGATCTCCTTCAGCGTGGTGCGGGCGTGGGGGAAGCTGTGGGACTGCCACGGGTTCTTGCCGACGAACACCGCGACCTCGGCGTGCTCCAGGTCGCCGCGGGTGTAGCCGCCGAGCAGCTTGCCGTTGACCCAGAACTCACCGGTCTTCTCCTGGGCCAGGGCGTTGGAGCGGTAGCGGCTGCCCAGCGCAGCCCGGGTCGCCGACGCGTAGCCGCCGTTGAGGTGGTTCCCCTGCCCGCCCCCGCCGTAGTAGAAGATCGTCTCGCCGCCGTAGGTGTCCCGGACCCGGGCGAAGCCCGCCGCCACCTCGGCGATGGCGGTGTCCCAGTCGACCGGCTCGTAGGTCCCGTCGGCGCGGCGCCGCATCGGCGACATCAGCCGGTGGCTGCCGTTCTGGTAGTGGTCGAGCCGCAAGGCCTTCTCGCACGTGTAGCCCTGGGACGCCGGATGGGCCTTGTCGCCCCGGATCCGCTGGAACGTGCGGCCGTCGTCGCCGAGGCGCACCTCGATCCCGCAGTTGCACTCGCAGAGGATGCAGGCCGTGGGGTGCCACTGAGGTTCCATCATGGAACGGACAGTAGGCCGAGCAAGTTCCAACATGCAACCCACTGCGGCTAGCCTGGATCGCCATGAAGCGCACCGACACCTCGGACTGGCCGTGCACCATCGCGCGCAGCGTCGACGTGCTCGGCGACCACTGGAACCTGCTGATCATCCGCCAGGCCTGCCTCGGCACCCGCCGCTTCGACGACTTCCAGGCGGCCCTCGGCACGGGCCGCAACATCCTCAGCCAGCGCCTCGGTCGGCTCGTCGACGAGGGGCTGCTGACTCGGGTCGAGTACCAGACCAACCCGCCCCGGTTCGAATACCGCCTCACCCAGAAGGGCCGGGACGTCTACCCGATCCTCGCCGCCATGGCCGCCTGGGGAGACCGCTGGCTGACCGGGCCCGAGGGCACGCCGCTCGTCCTCCACCACACGCCGTGCGACCACGACATGCACGCCGTGGTGGTGTGCAGCGAGTGCGACCAGCCGCTCGACGTCCGCGAGGTCCGGGCCAAGGCCGGCCCCGGCTACCCGATCGGTCCCGCTCCCGCGACCTCGGCCAGCGCCTCGACCACGGCGGCCTCGTAGGCCGGCTGGTAGGTCGGGACGTCGGTCCCCGAGCGCACCCGGGGCGGCAGCTCCAGCTGCACGCCTTGGGCAGGCGGGAGGTTGACCGGGTTGCGGGGGTGCTGGCCCCGGAGCTGTTCGGGGATGTCGGCCAGCTCGTCGACGACGGTGAAGTCGTCCCCGAGCCGCCGGCGCAACGCGGTGCCCAGCCGGGCCGCGAGCACCCGGTTGCGACCCCCGAGCAGCAGGGTGGTCCACATGCCCACCCGCCCATAGCCGTGGACGGCGACCGCCACCTCGACGTGGTCGACGAAGGCGGCGAGCTTGGGCGAGTCGGCCGGGTCGAAGGCGATCGAAGGGATGTGCCAGCGCAGGTCGGGCGGCTGGCGCACGACGTACAGCGACGCGCCGGCCCGGTCGGCCGCGGCGACGGCGATGGTGTCGGTGCCCCGTTCGAGGCTGCCGCCGTGGAAGGCGAGCACCCCGAAGCGGCTCCGCAGCTCGCAGAGCTCCTCGACGCCGGGATGATCGAGCAGCTCGCCCAACATCCCCGGCGAGGCTACCGCCACCGATCGCAGCTCAGCCGGCGAGACGCTCCAGGGCCATCCGGGTCTTGGTCTGCTGCTCCCCGTCGAGGTCGAGCCCCCGCCCGGCCAGGTACACCCGCGCCTCGGTGGCCACCTGGAACGTCTCGGACGGCTCGCAGCGGGTCGACAGCTCCAGCACGCGGGTGCCGTCGGGGTAGAACCAGAGCTCGGCGACCAGCCGGCGGTCGAAGCCTTCGGGGCGGAAGCGCAGCTTGATCACGTTGATCGGCCCCAGGACCGCGAGGTCGTCGAGGTCGATGCCGTCGGGGCTGTGGGCGGTGAAGAAGGCCCGCTGCGCCTTGGAGAAGAGCCTCCGCACCGGCCGGCGCCCTCGCACGACGTCCCGGACGAGTGGCTCGTCGAGCGTTGCCTTGAGCGACCCGCTGCAGACGTAGCCGCCGGGCATGGCGTCGACCTCGACGACGAACCCCTGCGTGGCGCGCAGCTCGTCGGGGAGGTCGTTGGGCACCACCGGGCGCAGCTTGACCACCGAGTCGTCGGGCTTGCCCTGGATGCGGCGGGCCCGGGTGACGAGGCCTCGCCGGTAGAGGTCCAGGTCGGGCGTGTCGAAGAAGACCACCTGGCGGATCTGGGCTCCCAGCGGGTCCATGTCGAGCGCCGCAATCGCGGCGCCGCGCTCGGAATCGGGGACGGTGAGCTTCAGCTCGACGCTGTCGGCGTCACGGGTCAGCGCCAGGAGGTGCGCCATCTGGTCGTTCGTGAGCCGAGGCGCCGACGCCGCGCCCATCACCGCCTCCGGTGGGCGCGGCCGTAGATGAACTCGTGCTCCCAACGGTCGAAGGTGCCCCGAGCCCGCCACCGGAGGCGGCGACGGGCGTAGGCGAGCCACACCACGGCGTTGAGCAGGACGAACCCGGTGAGCTCGGTGGTGGTCGCGGCGCGACGAATGCCAGGTCGTTGCACATGTCCAGAGAACAACGGAAGTGGGTGAGCTGTCCTCACCCACGAGGAAGGTGAAGGCCGTGGCCGCCTAGCGTGGCCGGGTGGACCTGATCGAGACCCTGCGGACCACCGGGGCGGTGCGCGACTTCGTCGACGAGCCGGTGCCGGACGACGTCGTCGCCACCATCCTGGACACCGCCCGCTTCTCCCCGAGCGGCGGCAACCGCCAGGGTTGGCGGGTGGTGCTGGTCAAGGACGCCGAGATCCGCCGCCGGCTGCGGGACCTCTACCTCGACGGCTGGTACGACTACCTGGCCATGCACCTCGCAGGGCTCACGCCCTGGGCGCCGGTCACCGACCGGGACGCCGAGCAGCAGGCCCTCGCCACCGCCCCGGCCCTCGCCGAGCGGGCCGCGGCCGCCCCGAACCCCGGCTTCCCCGAGACCCTCGACCAGGTGCCCGTGGTGCTGGCTATCTTCGCCGACCTGAAGGCCCTGGCCGCGGTCGACCGCGACTTCGACCGCTACACGTTTGCCGGCGGCGCCTCGGTGTACCCGTTCGCCTGGAGCATCCTCCTCGCCGCCCGGGCCCACGACCTGGCCGGGGTCATGACCACCATGCCGATCCGCCAGGAGGCGGCCGTGCGGGCGCTGTTCGGCGCCCCCGACGACCACGCCCTCGCCGCGGTGGTCGCCCTGGGCCACCCGGTCCGCCAGCCCCGCCGCCTGACCCGGGCCTCGGTCCCCGACTTCACCACCGTCGACGGCTTCGACGGCCCACCCCTCCCCGGCCCCTCATGACCCCGGGGCCCGGATGACGCCGATCGTCCTCGTGCACGGCGGCGGCTTCGACAGCCGGTGCTGGGAGCGACTGGTCCCGTTGCTCGACGGGCCGGTGCTGGCCGTCGACCTGCCCGGCCGCGGCCGGCACCCGATGCCGCTCGAGGACGTCGACTTCGCTGTGTGCGCGACCTCGGTGGCCGCTGACCTCGACGAAGCCGGCTTCGATGACGTGGTCCTCGTCGGGCACTCTCTCGCCGGCTGCGTGCTCCCGGCGGTCGTCGGGCGGCTCGGCGCCGCCCGCGTCCGCTCGGTGGCCTTCGTCGCCGCCACTGTCCCCGAGGGCGGGGTCAGTGCCCTCGAGACCCTGGACGACGACCTCCGGGCGCGAGCGGGAGCCGCCACTGCGCAGCCCGCCGACGAGCCGGCCACCATGGACGACGCCATGGCGCGGATCGTGCTCGGCGACGACCTCGACGAGGAGCAGTTCGCCTGGTGCGTCGAGCGCCTGGTGCCCGAGGCGCTGCAACTGGTCATCGACCCGGTCGACCTCGCGCCCCTTCGTGGCGTGGCCTGCACCTGGGTCAGGACGCTCCACGACGTCGTCGTGCCGGCCGAGCGCCAGCTGCGCTTCGCCGCCAACCTCGGTGACTGCCCGGTGGTCGATCTGGCGGCCGGCCACATGTGCATGGTGAGCCGGCCGGCCGCCCTCGCCGCGCTCCTCGACGACCTCGCTCGGTGACCGCGCGTGGTGACCACCCTCGGTGACCCTGGTCACAGAGCGTGAGAAGGAGGAAGATGGACCTCGGGGGAGGGCGAGCAACGGAGGAACAGCCCATGACCCAGGCCAACGAAGACCTCATCCGGCGGGGCTACCAGGCGTTTGGCGAAGGGGACCTCGACACCCTCAAGTCGATGATGTCGCCCGACGTCGTCCACGAGGTCCCCGGCAACAACCGGTTCACCGGGGAGCACAAGGGCCCCGACGAGCTGATGGACCTCTACGGCCGGCTCTTCGACGTGAGCGGGGGCACCTACAACGCCGACCTGCTCAGCATCGAGTCCCGGGACGACAACACGGTCGTGTCGACCCACCGGGGGACGGCGCAGCGGGAGGGGGCCGGCCTCGACACCACCGAGGTGCTGACCTTCACCGTCCAGGACGGCAAGATCACCCGCATCGTCAGCTCGTTCTCCCCCGAGGACGAGGCCGCCGAAGACGCCTTCTGGGGGTAGCAGCTCCCTATCTAACACCTGCGTCAACTAGGGTCGGGGGCGATGGGTGGGACGACGACGGTCAGCGATCAGCTCCGGCTGATGGCGGCCGAGCTCGGCGACGAGGTGGCGTTCAAGGACGTCAGCCGGGGTGACCGGCTGACGTTCGGCGAGTGGGAGGAGCGGTCGAACCGGCTGGCCCGTGGCTTGACGACAGTTGCGTCGGTCCGGCCAGGCGATCGGGTGGCGCTCCTCCTACCGCCCACCGAACCGCTCGACTGGGTGGCCACGTACGCGGCCATCCACAAGGCCGGCGCGGTGGCGGTGCCGCTGAACACCCGGCTGGCCCCGCCCGAGGTCCAGCGGCTCCTCGACCACGCCGAGGCACGGGTGGTCATCCGCTCGACCGACGACCTGCCGCCCCTGCTGGCCGACGACGCCAGCACGTACCAGGTGCCGGTCGGACCCGACGACCTCGCCGACATCCTCTACACCTCGGGTACCACCGGCACCCCCAAGGGCGTCGCCGTGGCCCACGTCAACATGAGCATGCTGCGCGCCGGCCGGCCGACGTGGTCGGGTCGGGGCTGGCTGACCAGCTCGCCGCTGTTCACGTTCGCCGGGATCACGCCGATCTACAGCGCCATGCGCCTCGGGATGGCGGTCCTCCACCAGCCCCGCTTCGACGTCGAGGAATGGCTCGCCGTCGTCGAACAGGAGCGCCCGACGATGGTGTTCCTGGTGCCGGCGATGGTGGAACTGCTCGCTGCTCACCCGGCCTTCGGCGACGCCGACCTCACGAGCCTCGCCCTCGTCTACGTCGGCAGCTCACCGCTGGCGCCCGGCCTGCTGCAGCGCCTCCGTGACCGGGTGCCGCGGGCCGACGTGACCAACAGCTACAGCCTCACCGAGTCGGGCAGCGCGTTCTTCTCGATGCCGGCCGACGAGGCCCGCAAGCGGGTCAGCTCGATCGGACGGCCCGTTCCACCGACCGAGGTCAAGGTGGTCGACGAGGCCGGCGACCCGGTGCCGGCCGGCGAGGTCGGCGAGCTGTTGCTGCGGGTGCCCGGCCGGATGCGCCACTACTACCGCGACGAGGCCGCCACCGCCGCGACCTGGCAGGACGGCTGGCTCCGCTCCGGCGACCTCGCCCGGTCCGACGAGGACGGCTACCTCTACATCGTCGGTCGCACCAAGGACGTCATCATCCGGGGCGGCAACAACATTCACGCCGGCGACGTCGAGGCGGTGCTGTACGACCACCCCGCAGTGCTGGAGGCCGCGGTCGCCGGCATCCCCCATCCGGTGCTGGGCGAGGACGTGGCCGCCTGGGTCGTGCTGCGCCCCGGCGCCACCGCCACGCCCGACGACCTGCAGGCCCACTGCGCCGCGCGCCTCGCCGACTACAAGACACCCCGCGTGATCACGCTCGTCGACGCACTGCCGCGCAACGCCACCGGCAAGGTGGTCAAGTCCCTGCTCACAACCTTGTGACAAAAGTGCCACAAAACGCTGCCAATCCTGTCGACAACATTGTCGACAATCCGGAGACGATCCTGCCGCTGGCGGGTACCCGGATCGTCGACCTGACGTCCAACATGTCCGGCCCACTGGCGACGATGGTGCTCGCCGACCAAGGCGCCGACGTCGTCAAGGTGGAGCCGCTCACCGGCGACGCCATCCGCGCCGTCGGCACCGGCCACGACGGGATGAGCGCCTACTTCGCCAACAACAACCGGGGGAAGCGGTCGATCGCCGTCGATCTCTCGTTCGCCGAGGGTCGCGAGCTGGTGCGCCGCCTCACCGCCACGGCCGACGTGTTCGCCCAGAACTTCCGGCCCGGGGTCGTCGAGCGGCTCGATCTGGGCGCGGACGTGCTGCTCGAGGACAACCCCCGGCTGGTCTACGGCTCGATCAGCGGCTTCGGCCGGGTCGGGCCGCTGGCGGGCGCACCCGCCTACGACCACGTCGTCCAGGCGCTGTCGGGCTTCGCCGCGCTGCAGTCCGACGGCACCGGTGAGCCATCGATGGTGCGTCACGGCGTGGTCGACAAGGCCACCGCTTACACCTTCGCCCAGGCCGTGACCGCAGCCCTGCTGCGCCGGGCCCGCACCGGTGTCGGTGGCCGGGTCGACGTGTCGATGCTCGACGTCGCCATCGCGTTCCTATGGCCGGACGGGATGATGGACAACACTGTCGACAATCCGGTCACAAAATTGCCACCAACCAGTCGCAGCTTTCGCGTCACACCGACCGCGGATGGTCAGGTGGTGCTGGTGACGCTGACCGCTGCGCAGTGGTCGGGCCTCACGACCGCGCTGCTCGACGAGACCGACGGCGGCGCCATGGCCGACACCGCAGCCCGGATGCGCGGCGGTGCCGAGGTCATGCGCCGGGTGCGCGCCCGCATCGCCACGCTGCCCACGGCCGAGGTGGTCGAGCGGCTGCGGGTGGCCGACGTGCCGGTCGCCCCGGTGCTGGCGCTCGACGAGGTCGCCCACCACGAGCAGGTCGTCGCCAGCGGCACGGTCCGCGCCTTCGACCACTCGGTCCTCGGCCCGGTCCACCAGCCCCGCCCCGCGCCGCTGTGGGACGGCCGGCCGGGCGAGGCTGCACCGACCGCGCCCCGCCTCGGCGAGCACGGCACCGAGATCCTCACCGAGGCCGGCTGGGCCCCGGCCGACATCGAGAGCCTCCGGTCCCGCGGGATCATCGCCTGACCCCATGGCCGTGGAAGACGATCCGTCGCCCACCGGGGAGCCGCCTTCTCCCCCCGGGGAGCCGGCGGCGGTGGTGCGGCGGGCGCCGTTCGCCGACAACCCCCGCGTCGGTGCCGTCGGGCGGCGAGCGCAACAGCGCATCCTTGACGCGGCGCTCCAGGTCTTCGCCGAGGTCGGCTACCACCGCTGCGGCATCAGCAAGATCACCAAGGTCGCCGGCTGCTCGCGCGCCGCCTTCTACCAATACTTCTCCTCCAAGGAGGACGTCTTCCGCCACCTCGCCGGCCAGGTGGCTCGCCAGGTCACAGCGTCGGCGGAGGCGCTCGACCCCATCACCCCCGACCAGCCGGGCTGGGACTCGCTGCGGGACTGGGTCGACCGCTACGCCGCCATCTATCACCGCTACGAGCCCGTGTTCCGGGTGTTCCAGGCGGCCGCCGAGAGCGACGAGGCGGTCGCCAGCGGCGCCGCCCGGGCTCGGAGCCACGGCGTCGCCATCGCCCAGGACAAGCTGCGGTCGAGCACGTTGCCGGCCCGCCACACCTCCGACGTCGTCGCCCTCCTGCTGAACCTCCTGGCGTGGACGCCCCGGCTCGCCGACCAACTCGGTGCTGCGCTGCCCGAGGGCTCGCTCCCGCCGGAGCGGGTGGCGGGGGCGCTGACCGACATCGCCCACCGCACCCTGTTCGGGCGGTGCGACGGCCTCAACGTCCGTGCCGCGCCGAAGCGCGCGCTCCCCCGGGTGCAGGGCGGCGCCGAGCTCCTCCAGCGCCTGGCGGCCGGCTCGGCGCCGAAGGAGGCGCCGGCCGTGGCCGCCCCGAAGCTCCAGCGGCTGGTCGTCGCGGCCCGCCAGGTGCTGGTCGAGCAGGGCTACCACGGCACCCGGGTCGACGACATCACCACGGCCGCCGGCGTCTCGCACGGAACCTTCTACCGGTTCTTCGACAACAAGGACCATGTCGTCCGGCTCGTGACCCTGCGGTCGATGCAGCAGCTCAACGAGGCGTTCACCGACATCCCCGACACGGAGGCCGGCGCGCCCGGCCCGAACGCGGTGCGCCAGTGGCTGCGGCGCTACAAGGCCTCGCAGGCAACCCAGGCGGCGATGCTCCGCGTGTGGGCCGAGGCCACCGCCGACGACCCGCTCCTCGCCCTGGAGAGCGCGGCCGCCATCGACTGGGGCCGCCAGCGCCTCGCCCGGTTCCTGCGCCCCCGCGGGTTCGGCGACGTCGACGCCGACGCACTGGTGATGCTGCCGCTGCTCGACGCCGTCGGCGGCATCCGCAACGTCCCCGCCAGCATCAGTGCTGCCGCGCTGGTCCTCGAGCGGGGCCTGCTCGGCGTCAGCTCACAGTGACGAGGCTCGTCGACGCACCTGTCGGAGATCAGCCCGACGCCGGCGCGGCCAACCGGCGCCGGCCTCGCCGGGACGGCAACCGCAGGCCGTCCGTCGCCAGCCTCGACACGCCCGCGATGAAGCCGTCCATGTCCGCGTGCTTCACGTCGACGATGAACCGCACGTCCGGCACGTAGTGCTCGAACGTGTCGCCCTCCATGGCGGCGATGATCCCCGCCGCAGCCTCCCCCACCCGCAGCTTGGGACCGTCGTAGGTCGGGGTGTCGTTGCCCGGCCGGCTCCAGAAGTCGGTGTCCACGGGGCCGGGGTTGACCAGCCGCACGGTCACGCCGGTCCCCCACAGGTCGGCGGCGATCGACTCGCTCCAGCCGCACAGGGCGAACTTGGAGGCGCTGTACGCCGCCTCCCCCGGGCCGGGCAGCCGGCCGCCCAAGCCGGCGACGTTCAGGATCATCCCGCTGCGACGCACCAGCATCAGCGGGAGCACACCGAGGGTCATCCGCACCGGGGCGTGGAAGTTGACGCGCATCGTGTCCTCGACCTCGCCGGCCTCGAGCCGCGTGGTGTGGCGGCGCATCGGCATGCCGGCGTTGTTGACGAGGACGTCGAGGTGCCCGAGCGCGCGCCATGCCTCGACGCCGACCTCGGCGGCACGGTCGAGGTCGGCGAGATCGACCACCCAGGCCCGCGAGTCGACCGCGCCCAGCGCGTGGCAGTCGGCCAGCACCTCCTCCGTCCGGCCGGCATCCCGCCCGACCACGCCGACCGTGCACCCCAGCTGGGCGAGCATCCGAGCCAACCCTGCGCCCACCCCTGACGATGCTCCTGTCACGAGCACGTTCATCGAATCGCACCGTACCAGCTCGTTGACGTGCGTGTTAGAAATCCTACGGAGCGGAGGCGACCCCCAAGCGCATCCGCAGCTCGCGCTCGAACGCCGCGATCTCCGGCCCGGCGAACTGCTGCTTCAGGCGGTCGAAGGTCACGCCACCGGCCTCGCGCTCGTCGTCCCACTCCTGTGCGAACGACCCGTCGGCGATCCCGGTCACGATGGTCCGCATCACCGCAGCAAGATCGAGGTGGTCGTAGCGGTCGGCCCGGGACATCTGGCCGTACTGGCTGATCGGCGAGTGGTGGTCCATCTGGACGGCGTAGCCCTCCTCGCGGAGGAGCCGGTAGCTCCGCTCGACCTCACCCGACAGCACCAGCTCACAGAGGACCGCCTCCAGCGGGATCCCGTGCTCGAGCATGACCCGCACGAACGACTGGCTCACGTGCCGCAGCGCCGGCGACAGGGCCTGCTCGACGGCGAGGTCGAGAACCGCCTCCTGCCGGGGCGAGAGCTCGATCGCCCCCTGGCGCAGCCCGCCGATGGCCTTGGCGACCGCCAGCGTCCGGGCCCGGGCGTGGCCCGTGACGTCCCGGTGCACGCCGAACGCGGTGATGAAGCCGACGCCCTCCTCGTAGCAGCGGCGCACCTCGGGGCCGAGCATCCGGGGTGCGACCATGCCGACGTCGCACGCCGGGTCGAAGCGGTCGAACGCCAGCGTGTAGCCGCTCGCCACCACCACCAGCGCATCCGCCCGCGGCGCGATCGGCAGGGTCGGGATGACGTCGTCCGGTACGAGCAGGCACAGCACGTCGGCCGCCGAGGCGGCGTCGATGTCTGCTGCCGCGAAGCCGTCCGCGACCGCCCGCTCGCGGGTGGCATCGGCCCGCACGCAGACCTGCACGTCGAGCCCGGCATCCCGGAGGTTCAGCGCCCACGGCCGCCCCTGGTTCCCGTAGCCGACGACCGCTACGCGGCGGCCCGCCAGCTGCCCGACGTCGGCGTCGGCCTCGTGCAAGATCGTCGTCATGTACCGTTTCTAACAGCCACGTCAACATTCGCGTAAGGTTGAGAACGTGGTGCTGGATGCGTGGGTCAACCTCTTCCCCGAGGGCTTCGCCGAGGCCTGGGGCGGCCGGCAGGAGAACGCCGTCATCGGCGAGCTGTTCGGCGACAACCTCGCCGAGACGGCCACCGTCGAGCAGCTGCTGGCCGCCATGGACGACGCCGGCGTCGACCAAGCGGTGCTGACCGCCGGCCTGCAGGACCCCGAGCGCGCCCGCCGCCGCGGCGCCTACGCCGCCGAGGACCTCCTCGCCATCGCCGACCGGCACCCCGACCGCTTCCTCGTGTCGGCGGTGGTCGAGCGAGCCACCAAGCCGGTCGAGAACTGCCTTCGCATCCGGGAGCTGGCCGCCCACGAGAAGCTCGTTCTCGTCCGGGTCACGCCACTGGTCGAGCAGTACGAGCTGAACCACCGGCTCTACTACCCGGTGTACGCCACCTGTGCGGAGCTGGGCCTCCCGGTGTCGATCAACATCGGCGTGCCCGGACCCCAGGTCCGCTCACGCTGCCAGGACCCGGTGCTGCTGGAGGACGTCCTCATCGACTTCCCGACCCTCACCGTCGTCGGCGCCCACATGGGCCACCCCTACGAGGCGCTGCTGATCCAGTACATGCTCAAGTGGCCGCAGCTGCACCTCATGACCTCGGCCTACCTGGCCACCTACATGGACCCCGACCTGGTGCGGTTCATGGGCTCGTCCCGCGGGCGGGGCCGGGTGTGGTTCGCCTCCGACCACCCGGTGCTGCCGATGACCAAGGCCCTGGCGGCCGCCCGCGACCTCCCCCTGGACGACGACGCCATGGCCGCGTTCCTCGGCGCTTCGGCCGAGCGGGTGCTCAGCCGCGCCGGGTGAGGCGGGCGAGCGCGCCCGCGTAGGCCGCTTCGTTGTTGCGGGAGATGAAGCGGTGGACGCGGGCTTCGAAGAGGCGACCCAGCACGGGGTTGAACGCCGCGTAGCGCTCCCAGAACGTCAGCCGGGTACGGCCCTCCCCCACCTCCTCGAGCCGGTGCCAGCCCTCGGCCCGCGACCACAGCGGCTTGCCGACCGCCGAGTAACGGGACAGCTCGTACATCCGGGCCTCGATGATCGTCTCGAACGACCGGCCGAGCCCGCCGGACAGCAGGTAGCGCGGCACCCGGAAGGTGCAGTGCCGCACCAGCCCCTCGCCGGCCTCGTCGCCGTCGACGATGACCTCGATGCTCCCGCCCGGGTACTCGACCCGCCACGGCAGCTCGGTTCCCTCGGGCCGGCGGGGGTGCAGGGCCCGCCAGACCCGCGGCACCTCGGCGTCGACGACCAGCTCGTGGGTGTGCTCCTGCATCAGCTCGCCCCCCATCGGTCCCAGTAGGTGACCTGCTCGACCGGCGGCCGGTTGGCCGGCTTGAACTCGGTGCCGACGGTGTAGGCCACCGGCAGCAACCCCACCTGGGTGACGGTGGCCGGGATGCCGAGCAGCGCCGCGGCCTCCGCCTCGTAGGCCAGGTGCAGGGTGGTCCACACCGACCCGAGGCCGCGGGCCCGCAGCGCCAGCATGAAGCTCCAGGTCGCCGGGATGATCGACGCGTAGGCCGACGCCACCATCACCGGCGGTCGGCCGTCGACCCGGCGGGCGATGCACGGGATCACGTGGACCGGCACCCGTGCCAGCGTCTCGGTCAGGCCGAGGGCGCTGGCGTAGACCCGCCGGGTCTGCGGGTCGGTCGTGCGGTCGACCGCGGCGGCGAGGTAATCGCGGCCGCTGGCGGCGTACAGCTCGGCGAGCGCGGCCCGCTTGGCCGGGTCGGTGACCACCACCCAGCGCCAGTCCTGGTCGTTGCTGGCGGTTGGCGCCTGCACCGCCAGCCGCAGGCACTCCTCGACGACCGCCCGTGGCACGGGACGTTCCAGGTCGAGCCGCCGCCGCACGGCCCGCGTGGTCGCCAGCACGTTGTCCACCGCCGCCCGAGCCTCCGGATCGAGCGGCACGACGTCAGGCCCCGGCGGCGAGCGCGTCGAGGAGTCGGCGCCGGAGCTCGGCACCGGTGCTCCCGACGGCGATGGTTGTCGAGAACGTCGCGTTGTCGGCTCCGACGCACGAGCAGCTCATATCGGATCCTTTCTAACATCTGCGTCACCTCTGTGCACAGCGTGTGCACCGAGTGCGCAAGGGCGTCAGCGCACCAGGCGGAAGAAGGCGCGCAGCTCGTCGACGAACAGCGTGGGCTGCTCGAACGCGGCGAAGTGGCCACCGCGGTCGAGCTCGTTCCAGTAGCGGAGGTCGGTGAAGCGACCCTCCACCCAGCTACGGGGCAGCCGGGCGATCTCCTTGGGGAAGATCGAGCAGCCGGCCGGCACTGCGACCGGGTCGAGGCGGGGCCGACGGAAGCTCTCCCAGTACAGCCGGGCCGACGACGCCCCCGTGCCGGGCAGCCAGTACAGCATCACGTTGTCGAGCAGCCGGTCCCGGCCCACAGCCTGCTCGGGATGCCCGTCGTTGTCGGTCCACGCCCAGAACTTCTCGACGATCCAGGCGCACTGCCCCGCCGGCGAGTCGACCAGCCCGTAGCCCAGCGTCTGGGGCCGGGTCGACTGCTGCTTCGAGTAGCCGGTCCCCCACTGGCGATGCTCGTCGTAGCCGGCGAGCGCCGTCAGCTCTTCGCCGGTCAGCTCAGGGCCGCCGCCCTCAGGCGGTCCGGCGATCGGCATGTTCACGTGTATGCCGGCGAGGTGGTCCGGGTCGGCCGCACCCAGCGCAGTGGTGACCATGGCACCCCAGTCACCGCCCTGCGCGCCGTAGCGGGCGTAGCCCAGCCGCCGCATCAGCTCGGCCCAGGCCGTGGCGATGCGCTCGACGCCCCAGCCGGTGGCCGCCGGGCGGTCGCTGAAGCCGTAGCCCGGCAGCGAGGGGGCGACCAGGTGGAAGGCATCGGCCGCGTCCCCGCCGTAGGCGACCGGGTCGGTCAACGGCCCGACGACGTCGAGGAACTCGACCACCGACCCGGGCCAGCCGTGGGTCAGGACCAGCGGCAGCGCGCCCTCGTGCGGTGACCGTACGTGGAGGAAGTGGATGGCCAGCCCGTCGATCTCGGTCCGCTGCGGGTGCAGGCCGTTGAGCCGCGCCTCCGTGGCCCGCCAGTCGTACTCGTCGGCCCAGTAGCGGCACAGCTCCTGGACGTACGCCAGCGGGATCCCCTGCGACCAGTCGTCGACGGTCTCGGCCTCGGGCCAGCGGGTCCGCCGCAGCCGGTCCCGCAGGTCGTCCAGCTCCGCCTCGGGCACGGCGAGGCGCGCTTCGGCGATCGTTCCGGTGATGGTGTCGTCAGCCCCCATGCCGCATTCTGCCCGGCAGGATGGGCAGGTGAGTCACCCGAGGATCGTGAGCCTGGTTCCGTCGGTGACCGAGACGCTGCTCGGGTGGGGCATCGAGCCGGTCGCCTGCACACGGTTCTGCGAGCAGCCCGACCTGCACCACGTCGGCGGCACCAAGGACCCCGACGTCGCCGCCATCGTCGACCTGAACCCCGACCTGGTGGTCGTCGACGAGGAGGAGAACCGCCGCGAGGACGCCGAGGCCCTGGGAGCAGCCGGGCTGGCCCTGCACGTGCTGGCGGTGCGCGACCTGGCCGGCCTCGACGAGCAGATGCGCGGCCTCGCCGCCGCCGTCGGCGCCACCTGGGAGCCGCTCGGCCCGATCCCCGAGCCCGGCCCCACCCGCACCGCCTACGTCCCCATCTGGAAGCGACCGTGGATGGCGCTCGGCGAGCCCACCTACGGCTCGGCGGTCCTCCGCGCCCTCGGCGTCGCCAACGTCGCGGCCGCCGACGGCCCCTACCCCGAGCTCACGCCAGAGGCCGCCCGGGACCGCGGCAGCGACCTCGTGGTCGCCCCCGACGAGCCCTACCCCTTCGCCGAACGCCACCGCGCCCTGCTCGAACCGGCGGGCGAAGTGGCCTTCGTGGACGGCCGCGACCTCCTCTGGTGGGGGGTTCGCACCCGCCACGCGTTGCACCGCCTACGCAGTGCGTTCGCGGCGACGGAGGGTGAGTAACCGAGTTACCATCCGCCGGCGATGGGACGGACGCGGCGAGAGCCCCGCTCGGGGACAGCTGACGAGATCGTCGCCGTCGTGCTGGACCTGCTCGAGTCGGACGGCTACGACGCCGTCCAGCTCCGGGTGGTGGCCCGGCGGGCCCGGGTCTCGCTGGCGACGATCTACCGCCGGTTCGCGACCCGGGACGAGCTGATCGTCACCGCCATCGAGCGGTGGATGACCACCCGCTGCTACACCGACGTGGCGCCACCCCCGCCCGGGGAGACCGTCTATCAGGGCCTCATGCGGGTGTTGCGCTACGTCTACGAGCCGTGGGAGCGCAGCCCGCGCATCCTCGAGGCCTACCACCGGTGCCGGATCGGGCCGCACGGGCGGCGCCTCGACCGCCAGGGGATGGCGGTCATCGCACCCGCGGCCGAGGCCGTCCTCGCGGGCGCGGACCCGGCCTACGTGGCCGACCTCGGGCTCGTGCTCAGGCACGTGTCGTACGCAGTCATCGGCCGCTTCGCCGACGGGACGCTCGACATCACCGAGGTCCTGCCCACCCTCGAGCGGGCAGTGCACCTCGCAACGGCCAACAACGAGCGGCTGGCCACCGCGGCTGGGGAGCGACAGGCGATGCAGGACTGACAAACGGGGGGATTTCATGACCGGGACTGCTCACAGCGACGTGATGCGCGTCCCCATCCGGGCCAAGGTGGCAGCGGCGCTGTTCGTGCCGCTGCTCGCGCTGCTGATCTTCAGCGCGGCGGAGGTGCAGCAGGCGGCCCACAGCACGGCCGACGTGCGCAACGAGACCACGCTGGCCCAGGCGTCGGTCGGGCCGGCGGGCATCATCACCAGCCTCCAGGAGGAGCGGAACTGGGCGGCGCTGGAGGGGGTAGGTCTGCAGGACCAGTACCCGGTGGCCGTCCGCGGCTTCGGGCCCACCCGCAAGAAGACCGACGACGCGATCGACAAGTTCCGGGACTTCGTCGAGCGCAAGGGCGGCACAGCCGAGGCGACCTACCGCACGGCCTTCCGGTACCTCGACCAGCTGCTGCCGGCGATCCGCCACGACATCGACACCAGCACCAACCCCAAGACCCTCGACAACATGGGGCCCAACAACGCCATCTACGGCCGCTACTCCAAGCTGATCCACGGCCTGCTCGACGCCAACGCCGCCGTGTCGCTGAAGGTCCGTGACCCCCGGCTGCGCCAGGGCACCGAGCTGGCCGACATCGCCAGCCGCCAGGTCGAGCTGGACGCCGACGTCAACCGGCAGACGGTGGCGCTGGCCACCCTGACGCCCCGCGGCATCGACACCTCCGACGAGATCACCACGGTCGCGACCCAGCTGGCCCTCTTCGACCGCAACAACGAACGGCTCCTGGCCGCGACCGGCCCCTACGCCGCGATCGTCCGCGACGAGTACCCCCGCGAGTACGCCGCCCAGATGCACAAGGACGTCCTGGGCGCCCTGGACACCGGGAGCATCGGCAACGTGCAGGCGTTCATCGACAAGCTCGCTGCCACCCCCGAAGATGCCCGCTACCCGGGGCTACGAGACGCGCTCTCCGAGGAGGTCCTCGACCGGGCCCACGACCTCAACGCCGGGGCCACCACCCACCAGCGCCTGTTCGTCAGCCTCGCGGTCCTCGCCTTCGCCGGGGCGGCGGCCATGACCTGGCTGGTGTCGCGCTCGATCACCCGCCCGCTCGAGTCCCTGACCCGCCAGGCCAAGCACATGGCCGACCACAGGCTGCCGGAGGCGGTGCTCGACATCCTCAACACCCCGCCGGGCGAGGACGTGCAGGTGCCACCGGTCGAGCCGGTGACCGTGCAGACCCGGGACGAGGTCGCCGACGTGGCCACCGTCCTCAACACCGTGCAGACCTCGGCGCTCGACCTGGCCGTCGAGCAGACCCTGCTGCGCCGCAACATCGCCGACACGTTCGTCAACCTCGGCCGGCGCAACCAGAACCTGCTCGGCCGGCAGCTCGACTTCATCACCCAGCTGGAATCCCAGGAGACCGACCCCGACACGCTGGCCGCCCTGTTCCGGCTCGACCACCTCGCCACCCGCATGCGCCGCAACGCCGAGAGCCTGCTGGTGCTGGCGGGCATCGACCCGCCCCGCAAGTGGATGGCACCGATCCGCCTGGTCGACGTCATCCGGGCGGCGCTGGGTGAGGTCGAGGACTTCCAGCGGGTGCAGATCGAGCGGATGGAGGCGGCGACGCTGCTCGGCACCGCCGCCGCCGACCTGGCGCACGTCATGGCCGAGCTGGTCGAGAACGCCCTCATCTTCTCCCCGCCCAACCAGGTGGTCGAGGTCCGGGGCTGGAACCGCCACCCCGGCTACACCCTCGCGGTGGTCGACGCGGGCCTGGGCATGGCGTCCGACGAGCTGGCCCGGGCCAACCGGCGGCTCGCCGGGTTCGAGTCGTTCACGGTGGCGCCGTCGAAGTACCTCGGGCACTACGTGGCCGGCACACTCGCCGCCCGCCACGGCATCCGCATCCAGCTGGTCCCGGCCGAGCCCCAGGGCATCGTCGCCACGGTCGACATCCCGGCCAGCCTCATCGACGTCGCCGACCCGACCGGCCGCCCGCTGCCCGCCCCCGCCGCCTGGAACGCGCCCTGGAACGGCAACGGCAACGGTGCGCAGCCGTTGCAGCCTCCCGTGGCGCCTTCTCCGCCCGCCCCCTGGTGATCCCGCGCCGACGGACAGGCGCCTCGCGAAAATCGCTAACTATATTCTCGGGGAGCCACCGGACCAGGGGGAACCACGATGACGACGGACGGGGAAGTGCAGCTCTCCTTGCGCTACGACCTGCGGGCGCCGGACTTCGGGCCGCCGATGCAGGGCCAGTACCGGGCTGCGCTCGAGCAGTGCGCCTGGGCCGACGAGCACGGCTTCGAGAGCGTGGCCGTGTCCGAGCACCACGCTTCGGACGACGGCTACTGCCCGTCCCCCGTGGTGCTGGCCGCCGCCATCGCCGGGCGCACGAGCCGCGTGCGGATCATGATCGCCGCGCTCGTGCTGCCCCTCTACGACCCGATCCGCCTCGCCGAGGACCTCGCGGTCCTCGACCTGGCCAGCGGCGGGCGGATCGACCTCGTCATCGGCGCCGGCTACCGCCCCGAGGAGCTGGCGATGTACGGGCGGCAGATGGACGAGCGGGTCGCGCTCGTCGAGGAGGGCGTGGCCGCGCTGCGGACCGCGTGGACCGGCGAGCCGTTCGAGTTCCAGGGCCGGACCGTCCAGGTCACGCCCCGCCCTCTCCAGGAGCGAGGCCCCAAGCTGCTCATGGCCGGCGCCACCAAGGCCGCCGCGCGGCGTGCCGCCCGGATCGGGGACGGCTTCGTGCCGGTCGACCCGTCGCTGTGGCCCGTGTACAAGGAGGCGTGCCGGGATCTCGGCAAGGACCCCGGGCCGGCGGCACCCGGCGGCGGGCCGATGTTCATCCACGTGGCCGACGACCCCGACCAGGCGTGGGCGAAGATCGCGCCCCACGCGCTGCACGAGATGAACTCCTACGGCCAGTGGCTGACGAGCGCCGAGGGCATCGCCGTCTACACGCCCACTGAGGATGCAGACGCGCTGCGGGACACCATGTACGCCGTGCTGACCCCCGACGAGTGCGTCGCCCTGGCCAAGGAGCTGGGCGCGCTGCGGCTGCACCCGCTCATGGGCGGCCTGCCGCCGGAGCTGGCGTGGGAGAGCCTCGAGCTCATCGAGTCGAAGGTGCTGCCGGAGCTGCGAACGGCGTCGTGAGGCCTTGGGCCAGGTGGTCGAAGGCCTCGCCCAGCATGTCGGCGATCGGCCCGGGCCGGTCCCGCTCCCACCAGACCGCCATGACCGTCCGGATGACCGCCAGCGCCGCGGCCACGACCAGCGCCGGGTAGGTGTCGCGGTCGGGGTCGAGGCCGGTGCGGCGGGCGATCTCCTCGACCATCCCCCGCTCGACCTCGGCGAAGCCGGCGGTGTGCCGGGCTGCGAGCGCCGGGTGCCCCTCGAACAGCGCCCGCCGCCGCATCCAGTCCTCGATGCCGTCCTCGAGCCGCCCGGCGATCCCGAGGGCGGCGCCCCGCAGCGCCTCCAGCGGCGGCTCGTCGGCGGGCTGCTCGACGAGCCCGACCAGCAGCTCGGAGGTGTGCGCCGGCGTCAGGCCGATGACCGCGTCCTCCTTCGACGGGAAGTAGTTGAAGAACGTGCGGGGTGAGACGCCGGCGGCCTCGGCGATGGCCTCGACGGTCACGCCATCGGGGCCGTGCGCCTCGGCGAGCCGCAGGGCCGCCGACATGAGCGCTCGCCGGGTCTCGGCCTTCTTGCGCTCTCGCAGCCCCTCGCTCATGCTCACCGTCCCCTTGCCGCCTCCGCGTAGTCCAGCACAGCCACGGGTTGCTCGGGAGCACCCTGGCCGTTGGTCCCGTTGCCATCGCCGATGCCGTTGCCGTTCGCCCGCAACGCCTGACCCGACTGGGTGCGCAGCGGGACCTCCCGGAGCAGCAGGGCGATCAGGAACCCGACGATCAGCACCGGGATGCCGTAGGCGAACACGCCGGTGATGGCGTCGGCGAAGGCGCTCGCCACGTGAGCCCGCTCGCCGGCCGGCAGGTTTGCGATCTGCTTCGGCGTCAGGTCGGTGGCACCCGGGCCCAGCAGGTCGCCGAGGCGGCTGGCGTAGAGCGCCCCGAACAGGGCGACGCCGATCGAGCCGCCGACCGTCCGGAAGAACGTGACCGTCGACGTGGCGACCCCGAGGTCCTCGACCGGGGTCTCGTTCTGGGTGGCCAGCACCATGACCTGCATGGTGAGGCCGATGCCGATGCCCAGCACCACCATGAAGGCACCCGACTCCCAACGGCTGGTGCCGGTCTCGATCGTCGACAGCAGCGCCAGGCCCAAGCCCGCCGCCGCGGTGCCGATGATCGGGAACAGCCGGTAGCGGCCCGTGCGGCTGATGATCTGGCCCGACAGCGTCGACGCGCCGAGCAGGCCGAGCATCAGCGGCACCAGCAGCAGGCCCGAGTCGCTGGCGGTGGCGCCATTGGCCACCTGCAGCAGCGTCGGCAGGTAGGTGATCGCGCCGTACATCGCCACGCCGATGAGCAGGCTCACGGCCCCGGCCACGTTGAACGTGCGCATGCGGAACAGCCGCAGCGGCAGGGCCGGATCGTCGGCGCGCTGCTCGACGAACACGAACAGGCCGATCAGCGCCAGGCTGGCGATCCCGAGCCCGACGATGATCGGCGAGGCCCAGTCGTACTCGGTGCCACCCCAGGTGGTCATGAGGATGAAGCAGGAGATGGCACTGGCCAGCAGCCCGGTGCCCAGCCAGTCGACCCGCACCTGCTGCCGCCGGGGGGACGACGGCAGCACGGCGCTGGTCACCACCAACGCGACCGCAGCCAGCGGCACGTTGACGTAGAACACCCACCGC
>Ga0209382_10003825_pt1 | contig 20610 bp, 21 predicted proteins | sample SoiMetdeltSBSDD5_FD_187599 | JGI IMG/M metagenome (GOLD analysis project Ga0209382, IMG submission 187599) | Bulk soil microbial communities from a Populus tree surrounding site in Tennessee, USA - Soil MetaG P. deltoides SBSDD5 (SPAdes) (version 2) | ecosystem: Environmental > Terrestrial >... | reverse complement strand
GGGCGGCGGTCGCGCTGCTCGCGCCAGCGGCGGTGGAAGCTTCGGCGATCGTCGATACAGGCTATGTCGTCGACGCGCTCAAGCGCCATGCGATCCTCTGGGATACGCGCAGTGCCGCCGACTATAAACAGGGCCATATACCGGGAGCCGTCAACATCGACGACATCGGCGGCGTACTGCGTAACGAGAATACGGAGGACTATATCGCGCTGGAGAAAATGGAGCAATTGCTCGGAGCAGCTGGCATCGACCCCGCGAAAGAAATCATCGTGTACGGCGCGAAAGCTAATCCTTACGTGTACTTCGGGCTCGTGACGTTGCAGTACTTGCAGGCGGCGAACGCGAAGGTGTATCACGGGGGCGTGGACGAGTGGAAATCCGCAGGGCAGCCGGTGACGACCGAGCCCACCAAGCTCGCTCCAATTCCGTTGAAACTGAAGGTCAGCCCCGATCTCCTCATCGATACGGCCGAGGTGGTGCGCAAGCTGCATGACCAGCAGGTGCAAATCGTGGACGTACGGACACCGAAGGAGTATCGCGGGGAAGACATTCGGGCCATTCGCGGCGGCCATATTCCGGGCGCGGTGCCGATCCACTATATGGAAAACTGGGTCGATCCGGACACACCAGCCAAACTCGAGCAAAAACTGGTCAGCACCAAGGACGGGATGAATCTGAAATCGCGCGCACAGCTTCAGGAGTTGTATGCCAAGCTCGATCCGGCCAAAGAGACCATCGTCTACTGTCAGAGCGGAATACGCGCCTCGGAAACGGCGACCGTACTGCAAGACTTGGGCTTCAAGCACGTCAGAGTGTATGATTCCTCGTGGTTGGGCTATGGTAACACGTTGGACGCCCCGGCGGAGGACGTGACGTTCTTGAATGTGGGCCTGCTGCAAAGCAAGCTGAACGCGATGCAAAAGCGGGTCGAAACACTGGAGAAAGCGCTGGCGGAAGGCAAGACTGCGCAGTAGCAGGCGTTGACCTCGGATAGCAGAGGAAGATCGAGAGCGCATCCGCGAGGAGTCAGCCTGCGTGACGGCTCTATGCCGGTGTGGTGTCTCACATGGCATGCCAGCGGACGACGTGCAAGCGATGCGTCGCTCCGCTCGCAAGCCGCCGCATGCAGGTGTGAGACTGCCCCTGCAGGCTCCTTCCTTGGCGTAACCGCGATGGGGTCGGGCAGCCAATGTCAGGGGAGCAGGAATGAGGTCAGTCCAGCCGGGGTGGCCCAGCGCCATGCAGGGTGTGGAAGCGGCTGGGGTGGCAATCCTCCTGCTCCTTGGCACTGCGCGCGGCAGTCCGTCCTTGTCCTTACCGTTTCATATTCTTCCTCAAAACTGCTCGTTTGTGATGCCCAAGGGAAATTGAGAATAGCGGAAGATGAGGGGTGCAAAATTGTTCTCGCCGACTCCGCATGGCACAGACGCCAACTTTCGACCGATATGCATAGGGGTTTTCAGCTATACTCGCAGGCGTGTTCTGACAGGAATATCGTCGATAATGGGCATGGAGCAACCCAATGTCCGAGATACCCACTGACCAAGAATTGATCGAGCAAGCAAAAAGCCACCTCGCAGGGCTTCGTGGTGAATTTGTGGATCATCTTGAGCCGATCCATCCAGCTCCAAGAGCGCGTTTGCTCCAAATCTACGAGGTTTGGAGACAGGCAAATCTTCGTCGGATAGTTGATCTGAGCGATGCTGCCATTCTTATGTTTGAACAATGCCGGCTTGTCCCGGGCTGTACCCTAACGCGCGGAGTTTTTGAAACGATTGGCGTTCAGTATTACATCCACAAGAAGATGGTTGAGCACACCGAGAAGTCGGACCCAGAATCAATTTACAAGCTTCTCCTCGCAGCCTTATTTGGCCGGAAGGATGACGACTCTTGGCCAGAAAAGGCAATTCAAGTCCTGACCGCAATTGGCCATATGGACAAAGAATTTAAGGGGTTTAAAGGTGAGTACGATCACTGATGTGAGTATGCTCATCCAAACATGAAGGGCGGATTCGGATCGTACGTGCGCCAGGGCGGGACGGAATTGGAAATTCACTTTGGCACCAACCCCCAGGGTCTGGACATGGCTACTTGGGGCCTGGAGCCCTTGTGTAGGATTCTGAAAATCGGAGCTGAGATCAACAATTGCCTCTGCGGTTTCCATCCAAAATTCGTGGCTATGGCCGAGAAATGCGCACCAGACAAATGAGGTAAGGGATGATGGCGCAGGCGGCGGGACTCGAACTCGCATTGCCGGCCACGACCGACCACAGGGGACACGGCCTCTGAGCGCTGCAATACAAGGAGAGGTGATGGAAAAAGATATATTCAAGGAATTCAAGGAACGCGGGCGGGGGATGGAGGAGGCGTATTTCCGCCAGCAGGACGCCAAGCTCCTCGAGCGACTGCACCAGGAGGCCAAGCTGGAGGAGATCGCCATAGCGCTGGCGGAGAAACTGCAAGTGGACAACCCGGATCTGCTGCGCCGGGTTAGGGAACTCGGGGTGACAGTCGACGCGGCCCCGGCGTTCTTGCTGGCGCCTCTGGTCCAGGTCGCCTGGGCCGAGGGCACGGTCACCGAGCCGGAGCGCGACACGGTCCTGCGTCTGGCGCGGGCGCGTGGGGTCGAGGTCAGCGCGCCGGCCTACGCCCAGCTCCGCGCGTGGCTCCGGGAGCGTCCAGTGGACGCGCTCTTCGACACGGCAGTGGAGGTCATCAAGTACGGCTTCGCGGTTCTGCCGCCGGAGGAACAGGAGGAGCGCATCAAGCGGGTGGTACAGGCGTGCCATGAGGTGGCAACGGCGTCAGGGGGTGGACTCGCCAAGGTGCTCGGTCTGGGGGGCGGTATCTCGAGCGCCGAGGCGTCGATCCTCGATACCATCACCAGCACACTCCGGAGCCACAGCTGACTCAATCTGCACAACCGAACCGTTGTGACGGACGCCCCACAATGAGCATGACGGGAGAGGGATATTGTAACCAGCTAAAATGCCATACCGAGGATACCAGTAGGAATCTATCCCTTCACGCACAATACCTGCTTCAGGGTATGCACGATGTCAACCAAATCCGCCTGTGCAGCCATGACCGCCTCGATAGGCTTATAAGCTGCCGGGGATTCGTCAATGACGTCTTTATCCTTCCGGCACTCAACACCTTCGGTGGCCTTGGCGTGGTCGTCCAGCGTGATCCTCTTGAACGCTTCGCCGCGGCTCATTACCCGGCCAGCGCCGTGCGAGCAGGAGCAGAAGGACTCCGGATTGCCCTTCCCGCGCACGATAAAACCTCTTGGCTCCCATGCTGCCAGGGATGATGCCAAGGTCGCGCGGATAGGTAAATCAAACGGTATTTTTGCTCCGGTGTCTCCGGGAGCGCCCCGCCGGCGCCCCCACTGCCTGGACGCCGCAGCGCCTCTGTGTCCCGCTACCTGCGCCTGCAGGTCAGCGCGCTGGAGCGGTTCGGGGGGCGTCTCCAGGGTGCTCCGGGGGCGCGGGCCTGGGCACGGCCGGTGGCGGCAGGCAGGGGAGGGAGAATGGCACATGAAAGTGCACCGGTTCAGCACGCACGGCACCGATGGGACGACGCCACGGGTCGTGGGCTTTAGTCGAATGTGACGAGTTCTTGGCGACCACGGGCCGGGGCAATGGGCGGTGGCACGGACGCCAGCTGGAGATGCCGTAAGATACGCGTGATCACCGACTCCTGGGTGATGACGGCCATGATCCGGAGCGTGCCACGGCGGCAAAAGGGACAGGTGGCCATATCCAGCCCAAAGACGCGGCCCAGCAGCCTGGCCCACGGCCAGTACGGGGTGCCAGGGTGCGCCTCCTCCCCGTCCAGCCCCTGTTGGCGCGGGGTGGGACGGATCGCCCCACGCAAGTGGCTGTGCGGCGCGAGGCAGCCCCCATAGCGCACGAGATGGACACGCGGCAGAGGGACCAACGCCGCGAGCTTCTCCAGGAGTTCCAGCGGCGAGAGCCGAATCCCAGTCGTTCCGTCCGACCACGGGTGGGTGAAGGTATAGACGAGGTCGCCATTGGCGTCTTGGGCCAGACGCTCCAGGGACACGGCACCACGGGCGGTATAGCGGATCAGGCACTCCAACTGATCGCGCCGGTGCGCCGGAATCTGGGTGTGGGCGTGGAGGGAAAACCCGTGCACGCTGGCACAGTGGGGACCGGTCAGCGTGGGCACCTCACCCTCGTAGCCAAAGCCTGAGCCAATGCGCCGGACCTTTTGGCCGGCCCGCTCCCCGAAGGCGATGCGTTGCTGCACGGAGGCCGCCAGGGTACGAGCGAGCTCGGGGGCGTCCTCCACCAGGGGGTCATAGCCTGTCGCCACCGCCACGTCGCTACCCGCTTCCAGGTATCCCAAGTGACGTAGCTTGCGCATGACCCGCCGACTGATCTTCTGGACCACAGCAGCGATGTCGGTGTCAGAAGGTGGCTCGCCCGTGAGAAAGCGGGGCGTGCGTCCCTGATTGGGACGATCCAGATAGACCCCCTCCAGGAAGATGAGGTGGAAATGGAGATTGGAGTTCGTCGCAGACTATACCTCATCTTCTGAATGAACAACAAAGCGGTCGGGTCAATCATCCCTGCCACCCGTTAAACGGGTATGCATTTGAACCCATCCGACTGTTCAATTCTCTCGGCAATTTACGCGTTGAGTTTTTCGACCCCAATGGCCAGCAGATCTCCCTGCCCATCGGCTGCACCACGCTGGCCGCGGAAGATCCCTATATCCATTTCTCAGACGGGAAAGGCCTGTATAGAGTCCCAGACCTCCTTGAACTCATCGAGGTCTTGGCTTGGCTCAAGTCACAACTTAAAGCGACGCAAACCTAAACCAAGTGACCGCAGGGTGTGAGATGAAATAGGCCGATACATGAGAGATTAATTTTGCCATTTCTATTTTGTACTTTAGTCAACTCGTTCCAATGCCGATAGGTTGTGTATATGCGGCATAGTTTATCGCGCATCATCTTGAGGTCAACTGACCTGAAAGAGGAGTGAACCCCTTTGAGGCCCAAACGGAAAAAACTGGCGGCTTCCGGCACCCTGAACCCGACGCCTGAGAAGGTGCAAGACCACCTGTTCCTGTCCCATGCCTTTTTTGATCCTGATGACGCGCTCCAGGTGAAGTATGAGATGCTCAGGCGCGTCGCAAGAGCGGGGCACTCTGTTACCCAGGCGACTAAGGACTTTGGCTTCTCTCGGCGCCACTTTTATGACCTGCAACACCAGTTTGCTGCGCAGGGCTTCCAAGGACTCGTGCCGAAGAAACGCGGCCCCAAAGGCGCCCATAAACTCACCGATGATGTCGTGGACTTCCTCGACAAGGCGCGTGAGGAAATCCCCTGCCCCAAGGCAGCTGAACTGGCTCGACGGGTGCACAGTCGCTTCCGGCTCAGCGTCCATCCCAGGAGCATTGAAAAGGCATTAACACGCAAAAAAAAAGCAAGGACGTCATGATCCCAAAGACGCGTGACCTCAGCTCCACACCAGATCTGGTGAGGGCCTATGAAACCATCCGAGAGGCGATGCTCTCGTCAGGCGAGGGCGCCACGGTACCGGTTGACGCCTGGCGTCTGGTGCAAGAAGGGCTGCTGTCTTGGGGCCTCTGCGATGCCTCCACTCGGAGTGACGCATCGGCGTTCCATTGGCCCATGGATGTCGCTGCTGACAGCAATGGCTCTCCTTCAGGCCAAGCGCACGCGGAAGCAGCCGTGGTGAAGTTAATGGCAACCATGACGCTCCGATCGATGACCCCTGGGGAGGGCACCTCATGACCGTTGCCAACCATCCGAAAATCCACGTCCATCACCTCAGCCGCAAGGCCTTGGTGTATGTCCGCCAATCGACCCTGCACCAGGTGTTTGCGCATGGTGAAAGCACGGCGCGTCAATACGGACTCACCACAACCATCCAGGATTTAGGCTGGCCGGACGCCCTCGTCGAGGTCATTGATGATGACCTGGGTCAATCCGGCAGTAGTGCGACGCATCGCCATGGCTTTCAGCGACTCGTGGCCGACGTCGCTCTGGGCCAGGTCGGTATCGTGATGGGGCTCGAAATCTCACGCCTCGCCCGAAACAATGCTGACTTCCAACAATTGCTTCAGATTTGTGGCCTCAACCAGACGCTGATCGGCGATGCCGATGCGATTTATGATCTGACACAACTCAACGATCGTCTGGTGCTTGGCCTCAAGGGCACCATGTCCGAAGCCGAGCTCTTCACCATGCGCGCTCGCCTCCAGGGGGGCTTACGCCATAAGGCCGCCCGGGGGGAACTGGCCACCAAGCTTCCGATCGGCTTTGTCTATGCACCGGCCGGGAAGATTACGCTCGATCCGGATCAGCACGTGCAGGAAGCGATCCAGTTGTTGTTCACAACCTTCCGTCAAGTCGGCTCCTCGATCGGGGTGGTGCGGTATTTCAACCAGCACGGCCTCACGTTCCCAACCCGTCCGATGAAGGGCCCCCATCACGGTGAGGTGTGGTGGACAGCGTTGTCGAGTTCTCTGACCTTGCGCATCCTGCATAATCCGCGTTATGCCGGCGCCTTTGCCTATGGCCGCACGCGCTTGCTCCACAGTCCCAGTGGCGGGGCTTCCTACCAGAAGCGCAGCCGAGAGGACTGGCATGCCTTGGTGAAACAGGCCCATCCGGGCTACATCAGCTGGGAGGAATTCGAGGCCAACCAGGAGCGCTTGCAACGCAACGTGACCCGTCACCCCCAAGGACCGGCGCGGCAGGGTGCCGCCTTGCTTCAGGGCATCGTGATGTGCGGGACATGCGGACGCAACATGTCCACCTCTTACAAGCGTCGGGCGCGCGGGCGCATCGATCCCATCTATACGTGCAACCGGGCCAAGCTCGATTATAGTGCCCCCATCTGCACCTCCATCCCGGGCGGCGAAGTCGATCGCATGATCAGCTCGCTCTTGCTCGAGCAGATGACACCGCTCGCCATGGAGGCGGCGTTGTCGGTCCAGCAAGAAATCCTCAAGCGGGCTCAAGAAGCCGAAAAGCTGTTGCATCGGCAGGTAGAACGGGCGCAGTATGAAGCCGATTTGGCCAAACGTCGCCTCATGGCAGTTGATCCGGCCAATCGGCACGTGGCGCAGACCTTAGAAGACGACTGGAACGACAAACTCGCACACCTGCACCAGGCGAAACAAGAATATGAAACCCGGCGTGCCAATAGCCGGTACGTGCTCGATGCACAAAAGCAGGCGGAGATTCGCCGCCTCGCCACGGACTTTCCAAGCATCTGGTCGCATCCAGCGACCGCTAACCAAGACAAAAAACGCATGGTCAGGTTGTTGATCGAGGACGTCACGCTCAAACGAGACGGCTATAGCGTCAGCCTCTTCATTCGGTTCAAGGCGGGTGCTCTGCTCACCCGCCTGGTGCGGTTGTCTCGCTCGGGTAACAAAGCGACGGTGATTGATCCGGCTCTCATCGCCCACATCGATGCACTCACCGAGCAGCACACCGCTGGCGAAGTCGCTGCCAAGCTCAATGACGCCGGTATGGCCCACCCCACCCGGGGCGACTTTGACACCAACGCTGTGGTGTATTTGCTCAAGCGCTTCAAGCTCCCCTCGCGTTATCAGCGGCTGCGCACAAGAGGGTATGTCACCCAGGAGGAGATCGCCGAGAAGTTTGGCGTCACCATCCAAACGGTGCAGAGATGGCACAAATGCGGTTGGATTTATGCAGAATATTATAACGACCAAAAGGAATACCTCTACGAACCGTTCTTTGAGGGATTACCCCAACGGTATCAGGACTCGGCTGCCAACCCCATGGCTCAATCGTGCAAGGAGGAATGACAATGGTTCAGAAAAATAGGTGCAATCGACATCAAATACCTTGAGATTGAGGGCACTCCCAAAGCGTTGCATAAAGGTCACCGACCCCGGGTGGACGGTGGCCCGTGGGACACCACGGGTGACCACTTGGTTCACATAATACTGCCCAATCGTGGTACGGATGATCGTATGGACCTGCGCCGTGAGGTCCTGGGACGCCGCCATCCAGTACCGCAAGGGTACGGGCACTGAGACGACCCACTGGCGGGTCGGCACCCAGGGAATGACGCACGTGACGAGGTGGGCGGCCGTCTGGGCCATGCGCCGGGCCGCACACGACGGACAAAACCCACGCCGCTTGCAACTGAAGGGCAGCAGCAGCTCTTTGGGGCACGTGTCACAGCCCAGGCGCAGAAAGCCATAGGCGAGAATACCGCACCGCAAATAGTCATAAAATTCACGTTCCACATACGCTGGCAGGCCCGTGGCCTCGGGGTCGACGTCGAGTGAGGCAAGGAAGGTCTCGAGATGGTCGGCAATCACGGTATAGAGCACCGTGTGGCTCGGATCGCGGGGTGCGTAGGTCGCCAGAGCAGGTGCCATGCGTGCCTCCTACGTCCAGGATCGAGGTATCAATGTGACAGGAAATATGCTTGACTATACTGCACATATGAGCAGTATACAAGCAAAATATTTCAACAGGGATGAGGCGGGAAAAAGCGGTACCAAGATGCGATGCGGCGTCCAGGTGGGGGGATCTCCGGGGGTGCGCTCCCACAGACATCGGGCAAAAATGCCGTTTGAATTACCTATCCATCCCCTACTTGTGCACCCTGCTGGCGGACGTTGCTGCCCACCTGGGCCATATAGAAGATGGCCTCCAGGCACTGGCCGAGGCCTACACGCTCGTAGAGCAGCATGACGAACGCTGGTGGGAAGCGGAAATTCATCGTCTCCGTGGCGTCTTGCTCCAGCGACAGACGATACCACAACCGGAGGACGCGGAAGTCTGGTTGCAACGGGCTCTGGACGTCGCCCGCCGCCAGGAGGCCAAGTCGCTGGAGCTGCGTGCCGCCATGAGCCTGGCCCGCCTGTGGCAGCAGCAGGGCAAACGCCAGGAAGCCTACGACCTGCTGACCCCGATCTACGGCTGGTTTACGGAGGGCTTTGACACGGCCGATCTCCAGGACGCCAAGATCTTACTCGATGAGTTGGCGTGAGGGCAGGCGCCTCTAGCGTGGGGGCGCAGTGACTCAGTGCCGCCGCGCCGATGAGGATGTGTTGGTGTGTGAGTGACCGCGTTCTCGGGAATAGTTAGGAGACCTTTGCGGGGTTGCGGGCTTGCGGGAATGTTTTGCGGCCCCACCCGGGGCGAAGGCCCCCCCCCCGCCAAGGGAGGCGCGCCGGGGGCGGGGGCGGCCCACACGGAAGCCCGCAAGCCCGCAACCTGACCAGTGAGGGGTTGCAGCCGCAAGTATCGGTAAATTTACGGTAGCAGGGATGCTCAAAAAGTAATCTTTTTGAGCAGGTGTGGACCGATCTCGTAAGCGCTTGAAAATCAATACTTGTATCTGCCCTAATTGCGTAGAGTTTTTGGGCACCCCATGCACAGTGCCGTTTCCCAAACGTCTTGCCGGTGGTCACTACCGTAAATTTCTCTCCAAATGTAGACGCTCTCCTTCGCTGGATTCCTACTTGTAAGTAGCTATTTTTACGGGAGTATTTACAGTTTGGAGTTCTCATCAAACTTGCTTACCGTAAATTTACCCCCGTTTGCGGCTGGAGCCCCGCCTAGGGCGGCCGTCCGGCACTGCATGAGGGCATGCGCGGCGCGGCGCACGTGGGCAGGCAAGGCATGGCGCTGCTCATAGGCGGGAAAGGCGTCTTGGAAGATCGTTTGCAGCGTGACGAGCGCCATCGGGCCTCCGCACGCATGGCATAAGAGCATCATCGGGATGTTGTGTACAGTATCACGCCAACTATCCCCGCTGCAAGCGGTTAGTCCAACCCCGCATATGTTAACCAGGCAGGCCTTGATCGTACAGGCTGTACGCTGATGCCTGTATCCGGGCGTTATCCAGAATAGAGGTGATCTGGGGACATTGAGGGGAGAGATGCTCTGCAACACGGGGTATGTGCACAGCGATACCTCACGTTTGAACGTGGGTCTGTACGGTTACGATGGTATTCGAGTTGAACGTACAGATGGCATCAGGGCTGGTCGGCGCCCCTGATTCCGTGATGTGGACCGTGTAGATGCCAGCTACGTCATAGGTGTGAGTCATCGTCTGGCCGTCGACAATATGCGAGACATTGTTGATCACACCATCACCCCAGTTCACCGTCGCGTTGAACACGCAACCAGAGGTATCGCCACTGATGGAGAAAGTGACGGTTAACACACCATCTGGTACACACTGGACTGCCTTCGGACAGGGCGTTTGCGCCGGGGTCTGCCATGGGAATCCGGCTACCAAAGCCAGAAAAATGAAAGGGGGAAGGCACCACATACCCTGCATGATCCAACGCTGCTGCTCCACGGCAACTCGACGCATAGACACCTCGCCTTCGAGTCCCACTTCCTCGCATTGGGGCTCAATCAGTCCACAGGAGATTGGTGCAGGACGCTTCCAGCCAGATGCGCAGATACGACACGGATCGGCGTGCACCAGCGCACCTCAGGGTCCACTATGCTGTGGTCCAATTGGGGTACACAGCTTCAGTCCGCAGCCATTGCGGGGAAGCCTCTCCCATAGGGAGCAGCCATCATACCACACTGCGTGCTCTGCCCAAATACCCATGCCCCTGTTACCCCAAATGCCCCAATCTGGGTACATGCCCCCAACTCATCCACCCCGCCATGCTTTGACTTCGGATAAGCCCGTATATGTCAACGTTGCCATCAGGGCTGGCACGGCGCTGTCCGGCATTGCTCTTCATCCCTGGCCACACCAGCCTTCGTCCATTTCTACCACATGACCACCCGCATAGTGAAGAGGGCGGCGATGGTCATCCCTAGGAATACCACCCACGATCCCCGTCCTGGTATAGTATATAGACTAATTAGATCTAAAAGGTCGAAAATACGATATGCGAATCCGAGCGCCTACAGCCCATTTGTCCAAACCTCCTGGGGGGCTATCCACGGGGTCCAGACAGCGCCCCCCCTTGCTCTTCCTAGTGGAAGAAGGTGTGCATGACGTGGCCAATGAGGACCAACAGATAGCCGAGTGTGATCAAAATGCCTGCAATGTCCACTACCAAAACCTCCAGGGAGCCCTCGCTGTGAGAGCAGCGTAGATGATGGTTGCCTTGAGAGACAGAGTAATCAGTGCCAATAGCCATGGCGGCCATCAGCACAGCACCCCCTTCCGGCCTTACCTACGCGCCCCTGACCCATCCATTCACGATCTGTACCATCCCCTCACGACTGCGGCCAACCATACCCTGCCAACCACCTGCCTGATGTACCACTGACCAGGTTGTAGTTCATCGCACGATCAACGGCATACCACTGTCTCTCACCGCTCAGACTCATACGCAAACTTGCCTTTGTGGTGCAGTGGTGTCGTTCCATGGGATGGATGGGGGTTACAATCGCCCGCGAGCGCCCTGGGGGTGCCTCTCACCCTGCGAATACGTCACCTTCACACGTTTTCAGGTACTATTGATATTCATGATATCTTTGATATTTTAGTATTTAAAGAACTTGATATTCATGATATCTTCTATATCAGAACATGACGAGGGCGCTGGGCAAGAGACAACCACCGAGACAGCGCTGAGAGGGAAGGTGAACAGGGCGAGGACCCCGACAGGGCGAGCGCAAGAGAGAGCAGAGTCATGTTCGCAGAGTTCGGCCACTGAGGAGGTGATGACTCCCCAGCGGCCAGGTCGTAACCTACCCTTTGAGATGGAAAGGGCAAGCAATGGTAGCAGTTCGTGAGATCCCATGGGAAGAGGCAAGTGCTCCTGGTTTCGAGACGACCACCCGGCAGGCATGGCGTGAGGCTGTCGCTGAGATCGCCGAGAAGGCCAGGACTAAGCTGCCTGAGTGCAGTGGTAGGGTCGATGCCGCCGTCAAGATCGTCTTGGCTGGCGATGTGGAACTGTTAGCCGATGGCACAGCACGGGTTGCCTCACAGTCGAGTAGCAGCACGACATATCACATTGTCAACGGCCACTGCGACTGCCGCGATTATGAGAAGGCCCCACACAGCTTTTGCAAGCATCGCCTCAGTGCAGCGATTGCCCGGCGAGCGCAGGAGCTGGTCAAGGTAAAGCTCCGGCCTGAGCCAGCGCAACCACAGTCCACGCCAGCGCCCCTGCCTGAAGCGCCGGTGTCGATCACGCTGAAGGCCAGCCTGCACGGGCATGAGGTGCTGGTGACCTTGCGCGGTGTGGACTTTGCCAGCGTGAAGGCGCAAGTGGAGCAAGCCTCTCAGTGGCTTGGCAGCCAAGCCCCTGCCACTGACCCCACCACCCCACAGTGCCCCAAGCACGGTGTCATGAAGCCTTCCACCAAGGGCAAAGGCTTCTACTGCCCCCACAAACTCCCCAATGGTTCCTGGTGCAAGGGCAGGTAATTCCTGCCCACCCGCTCCTAGCCTTGGTGCAAAGCTGAGGCTAGGAGATATCATCAATATCATGTATAATGACAATATCACGAATATCAGGAGGGACACACCATGCCGGGAGTGAAGGGGAAATCAGGGAGAAAGCAGAGCACCAAAGAGTATCCACAGTACCTCATCCGACTGCGCCCAGACTTAAAGCCAGCCGTGGAGCGCACGCACAGGCTCCTGTGGCAGCATGGCCCCAAAGTGACCCAGACCGAGGCATTCTGGGCGATCATAGAGGCGGGTTGTGCGGCCATACAGGAGAGGCTAGAGGGCAGAGGGACGCCAGCACCAGCACAGATACCTCTTCCTGAGATATCAGGAATATCTCAGATATCTATATCGAAGATATCAGGAGAGGATTTGGGTGTGCCAGGCTACGGTTTTCCTGAAGATGAGGAGGAGCTACCCACGGGAGCCAGTCACACGAACGGCACGCAGGCACCAACGCCACAGCCTACCACGCAGCCAGCCATACCACTGGCATTGGAGCCTGCCCCCAGGACAGCGCACCCGGTTGATGTGCCGCAGGCTGCAGAGACGGTCACGGAGAGCCAGAATGGGGAGATAGCCATACCGTCCTATGATGCAACCAAGTACGTGCTCGGCAAGCTCTGTCCACAGAGGCATGAATGGGGCACAACTGGGCAATCCCTATTGAGCCTCCCCAGCCATACCTGCAAAGAGTGCAAAAAAGAATCAAAGCGCCGGAGGCGTGCGGAGAAGCACCAGGGACAGCCAGCGTAGGAGCCTCTAAGAGCCCTTCAGCCCCGGTAGGTCTCCCAGGTCATCTTTGAGGAGATCGTGGCAAATTCGCGCCAGCCGAACACAAAAACGGGGGGGATTGTATGCAACCTATCGACACCGCATTTGACGAAGGCCGTTTTCACTATACCCAACTGGAGCGGCAGGGGGATATTGCCATCTACCGTCAGGAGCACAAAGAGAATCCCAAGGTCGTGCGCTATGAGGTTATACGCATCCGGATCGCACCCGAGCACACGTGGCCCAACGGGAACACGACACCGGAGCGGGAAGCGTATCCTGGGGCAAGTGTGTGGGGTCGTCTGGGCTTCACGTGCTTTACGGTGGAGGAGGCCCGGACGTTGGCGGCGGGCCTGCAGGCGCAGGTAGTGACCCTCGAACAGGGGGAAGAGGATGGAGGCGATCCCACAGACACCTCTACGCTTGATGGGGAGCAGGCTTGACCGAACAAGGGGAGGTAGTTAGAGTGGGCGGCATGGCGTAGGTAGTTTGCAGTTGCGATGCGTGACTGCCTACTGAACGCACCCTTAGTATGTGGGAGGGAATGTTCACATGCCGCGTTCTCCTAGTGTATCGCCATCGACGGCCCGTGTCTACAAGAAGTCGGATGCTACCCAACTTGACCTCTTTATCGCCCTGCCCAGTGACCTCCCAGCTCGTGACCAGCAAGACTTGATGGAACGCCCCTTCTTTAGCCTGTCCAAGAACAAGCGCATCACACCGATAGAGTACAGGGTAGGTGAGAATTACATCCGGGTTACGGCCAATACTGAGCATGGCATGGCGACCATATGGGATGCGGACATCCTCATCTGGGCGGCCAGCCAGATCACGGAAGCACGAGAACGCGGGCTCAAGACTTCTCGGTTCTTCCGACTCTCCGCCTACGATCTACTGAAGTTTATTCATCGAGGTACAGGCGGCAAGGATTATAAGGAGTTAAAAGCCGCCTTGCATAGGCTCAGGTCTACCAATATCGTGACGAACATTAGGCAGGGCGAGCGTAAAGCCTATCATAACTTTGGGTGGCTCAATGAATGGAAAGAGATTGTAGACGGTCAAGGCCGTTCACTTGGCCTTGAATTTATCATCCCGGACTGGCTCTATGATGGGATTATCGACCAGCGGTTCGTGTTAAGCATTGACCCCGCCTACTTCGATTTGACCAGCGGTATTGAGCGCTGGCTCTATCGAGTCGTGAGGAAGCATGGTGGCAAACAGAAGGCAGGCTGGTCCTTTACCTTCCGTCAGCTCTATGAAAAGAGTGGAAGTCTGGCACGGTTTTCAGACTTCGCCATTGATATTCGTAAGATCGTTGCGCGTCAGAGCATTCCAGAATACTTGCTTTCGATCAATCGCAACGAATATAACGAGGAAATCTTGCACTTTATACGCCGAAGTGTACTGCCACCAGGCCACCCAGAAAGTACAGGCATTCACATCCACAAGCGCCGCACCAATCCAAGACTTCCTGCGAATTAAGACCTAGATAATTCAGTATATATAGATCTTAAAGGCAGTACTCAAATCAGCTGACATGAGTACAGGCAAGTCATTGATTTGTAATATATTATTGCGTTTTTGTACCCGGTGTTCATTTTGATACACGGGGGATCAGGCGCACGCACTATCGGGGGATCAGGCGCAAACTATCGGGGGATCAGGCGCATGTCCACAGGGAATGGTATTGATTTTTGGTGAGTTACGGTCCCTTTAACGGGTTAACTGGATCTCTTTCAGAGATCTTTCTTTAACGCCAAGGCACCCCAAAAACGCACTTTTTTCACCAGCTCCTCACTCCAACCACCACACCGGAAAAACCCCAGGGAGGTTGGCGAAGGGGTAAACACCAAAAAGCTCCATGCTCTCGTTTTCCACAGAACATACTTATCCCTTCCTAGTCGAGTATTCTCGCTCTTAATCTAAGAGAGTACAGATCTTTTTATACATAATTTTCCACAGAGGCAACGTACACAATCAGGTCCATCTCTTCCCACGTTTAACCCTTCCTCCCCTCGACTATCAAACTGTAACCTTTAGGGAAATATAGGAACGTTTATATCCAGTATTTTCCAGGATTATTTGTTTATATGGGTTACAAATTAAGTTATACTTCACGTGTCTGTCATTTGTACTTGACTAAACTAGTCAATCAGAGAGGTTTCTATGCCGAGCACGGCTGAAAAACTCGCGCGCAAGAATCAGGAGGGGTTGAGTCTCCTCCTGAAGCTCCTCGCACAACTGGGGATGTCTTATAAAGAAATTGCGGAGGTACTGGGCGTGTCGCCCTCCCTCATTACCTACTGGGTCCAAAGCAAACGGCGTATGAGTGTGGAGGATCAGACCTGGTGCTACGGGACCTTTGTCGATGCCATTATGAAGCGCTGGCCGGAAGGCAACGAGGGGAAGCAGCAGCGACTGATACCGATCATGGAACAACTCATCGCGACGTGGCAGGAAGCGAGTGAGCTGGCCATCGCAGAGAAGGATGAGGAAGTCCATGCCCTCCTCGATGAATATCGTGCCCTTCAGAAACAACAGGTACGGGATGTTCAGGGGTGGTACAGATTTGAAACAGCCAGTGAGAACTTCCGTGCATTGGCCCAAGCGCAGCATGAGCACAATCTCACGCTTGAGGCGTGGAAGAAGGCTGAACAGGTTCTTGCCAAAGCCAAAGCGATACTGGGGCCAGTTCCTGCACCAGCCCGGCCACAACCGACACGCCCGAGACCACAACGGGGTAGGAGCCAGCGCCAATTAGGCTTGACAGGAGGGTAGCTGTTCTAAGGTACAGTTTGTGAAGCGGATCTGTTATGTCTTCTGCTCTATATCTGCAAACACAGAGCGGGAGTCACCTCATGCAACAACATTGGTTACCGTATGAACTGAAGGAATTCTGGTCACTTTCTCCGGAGGAGCAGAGGCTTCTTGCAGGACGCAGTGCCAGCAACCGCCTTGGCTTTGCCCTTTTACTGAAATTTTTCCAGATCACTGGGCAGTTTCCGAAGGGGCCAATGGAAGTTCCCAGGCAGGCGATAGCCCATCTTGCCAACGAGTTAGGGACATCCATTGCTAACTTTGACGACGAGAGTTTCTCCGAGCGCCTGCTGAAATTCCACCGGGCAGATATCCGTGCTTTTCTTGGCTTTCGCGTGCCTACCAATGCCGATGCGACCATGGCCCAACAATGGCTGACGCAGGAAGCGCGCACAGAGCGGAGTACGGCCCACCTGCGAGAGCGTGTGCGGCAATGGTATGTGGATCACCGTATTGAACAGCCAACCCATGCCCGAGCCATCCGTATCATCAACGCCGCGGTGCACGCGGCGGAAACGGCGTGTTTTGAGGAGATCAGCCGCCGGTTGCCCGATCATACGCCGGGGCATATGGACGCGTTATTATCCTCACCAGTATCCCCACAAGAGGAGACGGAAGACCTGTCTATCGGCTTTCAGGCGCTGAAGTCTGACCCGGGACGCCCCAGCTTGGAGACGGTGCTGAAGGAACTGGCCAAGCTGGAACGCATCGCCCAGCTGACCTTGCCGCGTGATTTGTTCAGCGACGTGTCTGCCAAACTAGTCCACACCTATCGTTTGCGTGCTGGGACCGAGTCGATCACGGAGTTGCGACAGCACCCGAAGCCGATCCGCTACAGCCTGGTGGCGGCCTTTTGTCATGAACGCCACGCGGAGATTCTTGACGGCTTGGCTGACGTGCTGATGCAACTCGTCCATAACATCGGCGCACGCGCGGAGAAGCACGTGGTGCAGGAGTTGCTGGGCGACATCCGGGCGGTGCATGGGAAGCCGCGGCTGTTATATCAACTGGCGGAAGCCGCCCTTGGCCATCCTAACGGCCTAGTCAAGGACGTCCTGTTTGCTGTGGTCGACGAGAAAACGCTCGAGGCGCTGGTCAAAGAATATCAGGCGAAGGGACCGGGATACCAGCGGCAGGTGCAGATCCTCGTGCGCAATGCTTACCGTGGCCATTACCGGCAGATGGTCCCGAAAATTTTGCAGGCGTTAACCTTCCGGTCCAACAATGCGCATCACCGCCCGGTGGTCAACGCCTTGGAATACCTGAAGGGTCTGCAGGACTCTCGGCAACGCTTCATTGATGTGCAGGACGTGCCGGTGGAGGCGGTGGTGCCTGACGAACTGCGTCCGCTGGTGATCGAGCGTGACGAGAAAGGGGGCGAGCGCATCAACCGTATCCATTACGAAGTGTGCGTCCTGCAAGCGTTGCGTGAGCGATTGCGCTGTAAGGAGGTGTGGATCGACGGGGCCAACCGGTACCGTAACCCAGACCAGGATGTCCCCCAGGATTTTACGGACAAACGTGCAGAGTACTATGGCACCCTGGATCAGCCGATGGAGGCAGAGACGTTCATCACCGGGGTGCAACGGGAGATGCGCGAGGCACTCACCCATTTCAACCAGACCCTACCACACAATGACAACGTCTCGCTGCGCGAGCAGGGCAAGAAGCGCATCCGACTCAGTCCACTTGATCCGCAACCGGAGCCGATACACCTGCGGGGTCTGAAAGGCGAGATTGCCAGGCGTTGGCCGATGACCAGCTTGCTCGACATGCTGAAGGAGGCGGAGCTGCGCATCGGGTTCACCCGTCTGTTCAAGGGACTCGGGAACCGGGAGATTCTTGACCGGCAGACGTTGCAACAGCGCCTTGTCTTGTGCCTCTATGGCCTCGGCTCCAATACCGGGCTCAAGCGGATTCTCTCCAAGGAACAGGGCACAACCTATGACGAACTCCTCTATGTCAAGCGGCGTTTTATCCATGTTGAACCGCTGCGGGCCGCCATTGCCGAAGTGGCGAATGCCATTTTCGCTATCCGACAGCCGCATATCTGGGGTGAGGGGACGACAGCCTGTGCCTCAGATTCCAAGAAATTTGGCGCCTGGGATCAAAATCTCATGACCGAGTGGCACATCCGGTACCGTGGCCGTGGCGTCATGATCTACTGGCATGTGGAGAAGAACGCCAATTGCATCTATTCCCAGCTGAAGCGTTGCTCCGCCTCGGAGGTCGGGGCGATGATCACCGGCGTACTGCATCACTGTACGCAGATGGCGGTGAACAAGCAGTATGTCGATACGCATGGCCAGAGCGAGGTCGCCTTCGCATTTTGTCACCTGCTTGGCTTTCATCTCATGCCACGCCTGAAGAACATCGCCCGGCAGAAACTCTCCCTGCCCGATGCGGGCGAGCGGGATGTGTACCCCCATCTGGAGCCGATTCTCACCCGTCCCATCAACTGGGAGTTGATTCGGCGGCAGTACGACGAGATGATTAAGTTTGCCGTTGCGCTGAAACTGGGCACCGCCGACCCGGAGGCGATATTACGCCGTTTCACGCGGGATAACACCCCGCAGCATCCCACCTATCAGGCGCTCTCCGAACTGGGCCGGGCGATCAAGACCACCTTCCTGTGCCACTATCTCTCGTCGGAACCCATGCGCCGAGAAATTCAGGAAGGACTCAATGTCGTCGAGAACTGGAATGGGGCGAATGCCTTCATCTTCTACGGCAAGAACGGTGAGATTGCCACCAATCAGCTGGCTGAACAGGAACTCTCAGTGCTGAGCCTCCACCTGCTACAAATTTGTTTAGTCTATGTCAACACCCTCATGATTCAGGAAGTGCTGGCCGAACCCACATGGATGCACCGCATGGGAGCCCGCGACCTGCAGGCCCTCACACCGCTCATCTACCCCCATATCAATCCCTATGGCACCTTCCATCTCGACATGGCCACCCGACTTCCTCTCCAGCAAGAACCCCCGGTAGCCCTGGTGATGTAACGTGCAGTGCAGAAAGTATACTTTCTGCACGCCCCCCTGTAACCACGCGCACGCGCCGTAGCATCTTCCCAAAATAGTGCATAAACTGCAGCAACTATCACCGTGCAGAATGATCCCCCCAGCGAGGGTTTGTGCATCCGATGAGCGACATGGTCGGTTACGCCCGCGTCAGTAGCACCAGCCAAAACCTGGACGCCCAGATGGACGCCCTGCACCAGGCCGGATGCACCAAAACCTTCACCGACACTGACAGCGGAACCACCTCCTCACGCCCCGGATGGGAAGCGCTGCGCGCCTACCTCCGCCCTGGCGATGTCCTGGTCATCACCGAACTCAGCCGGATGACCCGTTCGCTCATGCATCTGCTGCACATTGTCCAGGAGCTTGAAGCGCGTCAGGTCGCGTTGCAGTCACTCAGGGAGCATATTGACACGTCGACCGCCACGGGCCGGGGCTTTCTGGCCATCATGGGCGTCATCGCCCAGATGGAACGAGAGATCAAAGCCGAGCGCGCTGCCGCCGGACGAGCCGCCGCGAAAGCCCGAGGGAAAACCGGTGGCAGGCCCCGCACCGATCCCGACAAGCTCGAACAGGCCCGCATCCTGTATCAGCACTCCGACAGGTCCGCCGCCCAGGTCTGTCAGCTCTTCGGCTTTAGCCGTCGAACCCTCTTCAAGTACATCACCGAGCAGAAAGGGAGTTCAGCATAAACTGTACTCCAGAGCAGCTACCCTCCTGTTAAGCCCAATATGGGGGCGACTTCGGTATCGAGTGTGCGGGTTTGCGGCCTGGCTCTTGTTGGATTCCAGGGTCGTGGATGTGTCGATGGCGTACAACCCGACTTTTGCCATGCTCTCCTCCTTGAAGCCCTTCTTTTTCAATAACCTTAAACATCAATACTTTGGTCAGAATTTAGGCAGCCGTCTCTGTGATGATGCCATAGTTACACAGCTCTTCGTAATCGGGGCTGGATTTTTCCAAGCTGTGCCCCTTGGCTAAATGCTGAGAAATTCGCTCGATCAGATATTGATTGAAGGCGCGCCGCTTGAGGCTCGCCATGGAAAATGCTGCCGCAGTATCCCCGTTTCGCTCAATTTATCACACTTTGTAGCGCATAAAATCTGGAGGAAAAATGGTGTATCTCCGCACCGTCTTCGCGCTCATCGCGTGCAAAGAGGCGAGCCTTTTCGGGGTCGACTCGTGCTCGGGTACAGCCGTTTCGACCTTCTACAAACTGCGAGAAATTGAGCGACTTTTGTTCGGCCGCACTGCTTACCACGGCCGGGACAACTACTCCACACACACTCGCAAACGCGGGCGCGGCGCCTCATCGGCTTGCGTTGCTGGCCGCGAGACCATGGGCCGCGAGGAAATCCATCACCTGACGCCGCGCGTCGGCGTCGGCCTGTGGGTCGTAGCCGAGTCGCATGCCAAGGACGGTGCGATCGGGCAGATGCATGTCGAACGTGTGCGGACCGCGCGGGTAGATCACGAGCCGGAGTTCGGGCGCGGATGCGGGTTGCGCGGCGTGCATCTGCTCGCAAAAGTGGGCTGGGGTGACGGTGTCGGCATGCCCAATGAGG